>Ga0075423_10007266_pt1 | contig 10452 bp, 5 predicted proteins | sample SoiMethybrSBSTD2_FD_80114 | JGI IMG/M metagenome (GOLD analysis project Ga0075423, IMG submission 80114) | Bulk soil microbial communities from a Populus tree surrounding site in Tennessee, USA - Soil MetaG P. TD hybrid SBSTD2 | ecosystem: Environmental > Terrestrial > Soil > Tree plantation...
ACGAGGAGGCGCTGCACGGCCTCGCCGACCCTCGGGGGACCAACTTGCCCGTCCCCCTCGGCCTCGCCGGCACCTGGGATCCCGCGCTCGTGGAGCGCCTCATGAGCGTGGCCGCGCTCGAGGCGCGGGCGCGCGGCTGCCAGGAAGTCCTCTCCCCCGTGCTCGACCTCGCCCGCGATCCGCGCTGGGGCCGCACGGAGGAGACGTACGGCGAGGACCCCTACCTGGTCTCGCGCATGGGAGTGGCGGCGATCCGCGGCTACCAGGGGACGAGCCTGCCCCTCGCGAAGGACAAGGTGTTCGCGACCGCGAAGCACTTCGCGGCCCACGGCCCGCACGAGGGCGGGATCAACACCGCCCCCACCCATTTCGGCGAGCGGAGCATGCGCTCCGAGCTGCTCGTCCCCTTCCAGGCCGCCATCACCGAGGCCGGGGCCTATTGCGTGATGCCGTCCTACAACGAGCTGGACGGCGTCCCGTCCCACAAGAGCCGGTGGCTCCTCGAGCAGGTGCTCCGCCGCGAGTGGGGCTTCACGGGCCTCGTGGTCTCGGACTACTTCGCCGTCCACCAGCTCCTCGACCGGCACGGCGTGGCCGCGGACCTCGCCGACGCGGCCCGCCAGGCCCTCCTGGCCGGCGTGGACATCGAGCTTCCCGACGCCGACGCCTATGCCGCGCTCGCCGAGCAGGTCAAGGACGGGCGGATCGCGGAATCCACCGTGGACCGCGCCGTCGCGCGCGTGCTGCGCGCGAAGCTGCTGGCCGGCCTCTTCGAGCAGCCGTACGTGGACCCGGATCGCGCCGAGAAGGTCGCGAACGCCCCGGAGCACCAGGCCCTCGCCCTGGAGGCGGCCCGCAAGGCCATCGTGCTCCTGAAGAACGACAAGGACCTGCTCCCCCTCGACCGGAAAAGGATCAGGACTCTCGCCGTCATCGGCCCCAACGCCAAGGGCGTTCACCTCGGCGGCTACAGCAGCGACCCCGGGCGCGGGGTGAGCATCCTCCAGGGGATCACGGAGAAGGCGGGGGCGGGGATCAAGGTGCTCCACGCCGAGGGCGTGCGGATCACCGAGCACGAGGCGAACTGGGGCCAGGACAAGGTCGTCTTCGGCGACCCCGCGAAGAACCAGAAGCGCATCCAGGAGGCGCTCGCGGTCGCTGGCCAGGCCGACGCGGTCGTTCTCGTGATCGGCACCAACGAGTCCACCTCGCGCGAAGCCTGGTCCGACCAGCACCTCGGCGACGTGGCGGACCTTTCGCTCGGCAGCCAGCAGCAGGACCTGTTCGACGCCGTCGTGGCCATGGGCAAGCCGGTCGTGGTGGTGCTCATCAACGGCCGGCCCCTGGCCATCCCGCGCATCGCCGAGACCGCCCCCGCGATCCTGGAGGGCTTCTACCTGGGCCAGGAAGGCGGCACCGCCGTGGGCGAGGTCCTCTTCGGGGACGTGAACCCGGGCGGCAAGCTGCCCATCAGCGTCCCGCGCCACGTGGGGCAGCTTCCCGTCTATTACGACCGCAAGCCGACCTCGTTCCGGCCCTACCTCGACCTGGGCCGCGAGGCCCTGTGGCCGTTCGGGCACGGCCTCAGCTACACCACCTTCAAGCTGGACAACCTCAGGGTCAGCCCCGAGCGGATCGGCCCCGCCGGCCGCGCCACCGTGACCGTGAACGTGACCAACTCCGGCCGCCGGGCGGGGGACGAGGTCGTGCAGCTCTACATCCACGACCGGGTCAGCTCGGTCACCCGGCCGGTGAAGGAGCTCCGCGGCTTCGAGCGGGTGAGCCTCGGCCCCGGCGAGACCCGGACCGTCTCCTTCACCCTCGGGCCGGAGGCGCTGTCCCTGCTGGACGAGCACATGAGCCGGGTCGTGGAGCCGGGCCGATTCGACGTCATGGTGGGGACGAGCTCGAGCCGCCTCACCACGGTGGCGCTCGACGTCGTGGCGCAGTAGCCTTGATTCAATAAGGAGTCCGTCCATGAGCGACCTCTACCAGCCCAAGCCGGAGCACAAGTTCACGTTCGGTCTCTGGACCGTCGGCAACCCGGGCCGGGATCCCTTCGGGGAGCCCGTCAGGCCCGTCCTGAGCCCGGTGCAGCTCGTGCACCTACTGGCCGAAGTCGGCGCCTACGGCGTCAACTTCCACGACGACGACCTCGTCCCCCTCGGCGCCACCCCCGGCGAGCGCGAGAAGATCGTGAGCGACTTCAAGAAGGCGCTCCAGGCCACCGGCCTCAAGGTGCCGATGGCCACCACGAACCTCTTCGGCGATCCCGCGTTCAAGGACGGCGCCTTCACCGCGAACGACCCGCGCGTGCGGGCCTACGCGCTCTCGAAGACCATGCGCAACATCGACCTCGGGGTGGAGCTGGGGGCCAAGGTCTACGTCTTCTGGGGCGGGCGCGAGGGGGTGGAGACGGACGCCAGCAAGGACCCCCTGGAGGCCTTGAAGCGCTACCGCGACGGCCTGAACTTCCTGACCCGCTACGTGAAGGACCAGAAGTACGACCTGGTCTTCGCGCTCGAGGCCAAGCCGAACGAGCCGCGCCACGACATCTACCTGCCCACCACCGGATCCATCCTGGGCTTCATCGAGACCCTCGACAACCCCGAGATGGTGGGGGTGAACCCCGAGGTGGCCCACGAGCACATGTCCGGGCTCAACTTCATGCACGCGATCGCCCAGGCCTGGGACCGGAAGAAGCTCTTCCACATCGACCTCAACGACCAGGCCTTCGGCCGCTACGACCAGGACCTGCGCTTCGGCTCCCACAGCCTGAAGTCCTGCTTCTTCCTGGTGAAGTTCCTGGAGGACGTGGGCTACGCGGGCAGCCGCCACTTCGACTCCCACGCCTACCGCACCGAGGACGTGGACGGAGTGAAGGACTTCGCCCGGGGCAGCATGCGGAGCTACCTCATCTACAAGGAGAAGGCGAAGCGCTGGAACCAGGACAAGGAGATCCAGGCGATGGTCAAGGAGCTGTCCGCGGTGCCGACGGACGGCCTGCCCAAGGTGGACGGGTACAGCCGCGGCGCGGCCGACGCCCTCAAGGGCTTCGCCTTCGATCGCAAGGCCCTCGGGGCCCGAGGCCTCGCGTACGAGAAGCTCGACCAGCTCACGGTCGAGGTGATCCTGGGCGTGCGGTGAATGCGTCTGGGCTGCCCCCTCGCGGTGGTTTGGCTGACCGCTGCTCAAGGGGCGGCGCAGACCCCCCCCGCCGCCCCCGCGCCGGTCGAGCGCGCCGACGACCTGACCTGGAAGGCGACCGGATCGCTGTACCACATCCCTGGTGACGTGAACCTCGACCTGAACGTGAGGCACCAGGTGGGTTCCGTGGGGGGCTGGCTGGGCCTGTTCCACGACCCGCACGTCGATACGGTGGCCCGGGTGGGCCTGGAGTACGACGGGAAGCACGGACCCGTCCTCTTCGTCCCCACCGTCCAGCTCGCCAGCAACGGGCTCAAGGCCGGCCAGCTCTACGTGGAGATCGGGGGGCAGAGCTACGGGATCCTCGGCCTCTCGCGCACGAACCTGCGCCCGTTCTACAACCTCTCTTTCGACCCCAACGAGTCGGTCCAGCTCGGCATCGGCCGGCACTTGAGCCGGTACGACAAGCTGTACGCCTTCACGATCTTCGACGTGCGGCTCCACACCGGGCAGCAGGACACCCACGTCCTCTGGCGGCACCGGCTTGGATCGACGGTGGGCCTCACCCTGGACGGGCTCTACAAATCGGGGCGCACCGATTCCGGACGCTCGGTGCGCGCCCTGGGCCTCGGGGCCTACCTGGACCGGCCCCGCTGGTTCGCCAAGGCCTACTACGACCCCTACGCGAACTTCTCGCGCGACACCATGCTTCGCCTCGGAATCGGCGGCAAGTTCTAGGCGGTCGGGCAAGGGAGATTCACATGCGGCGGCTGTTCCTCGGCATCGACGTCTCCACCACCGGCGCCAAGGCCCTCCTGATCGACGAGAAGGGAGCGGTGGTGGCGAGCGCCACCACGCCGCTCGCCCTCTCGACCCCGAAGCCCCTCTGGTCCGAGCAGGACCCGCGCGAGTGGTGGTCGGGGACAACGGCCAGCATCCGCCGCGCCCTGGCCGAGGCCGGGGCGGGCGCGGCCGACGTCGCCACCGTCGGCCTCACGGGTCAAATGCACGGGCTGGTGCTGCTCGATGGCGCACGCGAAGTGCTCCGCCCCGCCATCCTCTGGAACGACCAGCGCACGGGCGCGCAATGCGACGCGATCCGCGAGCGCATGGGCGGCCGGGCCCGCCTGGTGAAGGAGACGGGCAACGACGCCCTCACCGGCTTCACCGCCCCGAAGATCCTGTGGGTGCGCGAGCACGAGCCCGCGGTCTACGCGAAGGCCCGCCTGGTCCTGCTTCCCAAGGACTACGTGCGCCTGCGCCTGACCGACGTCGCGGCCATGGACAAGGCGGACGGCTCCGGAACCCTGCTCTTCGACCTGGGCCGGCGCGGCTGGTCGCAGGAGGTGTTGGACAAGCTGGAGATCCCGGCCGAGTGGCTGCCCCCGACCTACGAGGGGCCGGAGGTCACCGGGCGCGTGACCGCGTCGGCCGCGGCCGCCACCGGCCTCCGCGAGGGGACGCCCGTCGTGGCGGGTGGCGGCGACCAGGCGGCGGGGGCGGTGGGCGCGGGCGCGGTCCGGCCGGGCGTGGTCGCCCTCACCCTCGGCACCTCGGGCGTCGTCTTCGTGACCACGGACAAGCCGCTGGTGGAGCCCGAGGGCCGCCTCCACGCCTTCTGCCACGCGGTGCCCGGCAAGTGGCACTTCATGGGCGTGACCCTCTCGGCGGCGGGCAGCCTGCAGTGGTACCACGACACCCTGGCCGGCACCGAGAGCTTCGACGCGCTCGTGGACGAGGCGGGGCAGGCCCCGGCCGGGAGAAGGCCTCGTGTTCCTGCCCTACCTCTCCGGCGAGCGCACGCCCTATCCCGACCCGCTGGCCCGCGCGTCCTTCGTCGGCCTGACCGTCCGGCATCGCCGGGCCCACCTGACCCGCTCGGTGCTCGAGGGCGTGGCTTTCAGCATGCGCGACTGCTTCGCCCTGCTGAAGACGGCCGGGGTCGGCGACGTCCGCCAGGTGCGCGTCGCGGGGGGCGGGGCCAAGAGCGCGCTCTGGCGGCGCATCTGCGCCAGCGTCCTCGGCGTTGAGCTCGTGACGGTCAACAGCACCGAGGGCGCGGCCTACGGCGCGGCCCTTCTTGCGGGTGTGGGGGCGGGCGCTTGGCCGAGCGTGGAAGCGGCGTGCGACGCTGCCATCGCGGTGACGGGCCGCGACGAGCCGGACGCGGCCTGGGTGAAGGCCTACGACGCGCTCTACCCCCGCTACCGCGAGCTGTACCCGGCCCTCAAGCCGACCTTCGACGCCCTCGGCGCGGACTGAGGGTCACGGGAGCTTGAGGTACTCCTCGGGGACGGGGCTGAAGCCCCAGTCGCGGAGCTGGCGGGCCCAGACGCCCAGCTTCTCGCGGGAGACGCGCACGAGCTCCATGGGAATCGGACCGGACACGTCCTTCTTGAAATGGACCTTGTCCACGATGGTCCGGACGCAGACGGCGCCCCACTGGTAGACCGGCTGCGCCAGGAGCACAGCGAGCCCCTTCTCGACGTACGGGAGCTCCTCGGGCAGGGCGTCGATGGCCACGATCTTGAGGTTGCGCTTCTGGAGATCCTCCTGGAGGCGTGCGCTCAGGTCGGACTTGAAGAGCGGCCAGCCGCCGACCATGGCCCAGCCCTTGAGGTCGGGAGTCGCCGGGTTCAGCACTTCGGCGGCGTCGTAGGGGCGCTCGGCGAGGCGCTCAAGGGCGAAAAGGAGGAGCCTTCCCGGGCCCCTCCTTCTCGCGTCGACGGACGAAACGACGGTCAGGCCCCCGCTAGAAAAGGAGCCTCGCCGCGAACTGCAGGTTGCGCGGTACCGCGTTGGGTGCCATGCCGCTGATGAAGCCCGCGTGCGTGTTGTTGTTCCCGGGCACCCCGATCTCGGCGTCGGGGTTGCCGAGGTTGATGTGGTTGAAGACGTTCTCGGCCTCGATGCGGAGTTCCAGCCTGGCGTCGCCCTTGATCTGGAACCGCTTGAACAAGGACGCGTTCACGTTCCACCAGCCGGGGCCGCGTAGCTCGTTGCGGCCGAGGTTGCCGAACGTACCCTTGGCCGGCCGGCCGAAGGCGCTGCCTGGCGAGCCGATCGGGATCACGTTGAAGTACGGTGAAGTCAGACCATCCCCGCTTCCCATCTTGGGGTCGCCGATGAGGTTGGGACGGTTCGGCCCGGTGTCCCGGTCCGCGCCCGCGTCACGGTAGCTCGGCCCACCCTGGAGCGGCAGGCCGCTCTGGATGGTTGCTCCCACGTTGATCTGCCAGCCGCCCAGAATCGCGTTCCCCTTGGCGAACGGCAGCTCGGCCGTTCCCGCGATCACGAACACGTGCCGGCGGATGAAGTCGGCCGGCCCGTAGTCCACGTTTGGGTCCATGAAGAAGTAGTCGCCCTCGTTCTTGTGGCTCTGCAGCGTGTAGTGGGCCAGGACGGAGTAGCCGCTCGCGAACACGCGGGTGATCTTGGCCTGGAGCGCGTTGTACTGGCTCTTCCCGGTGTTGCTGAAGAAGTCGATGCCCTGCGTCCAGCCGAAGTTGCCGCAGCTCCCGTCGGCGTTTTTCACCGCGCAGGCGAAGAACGGCCGCCGCTGGTTCTGGGAGAGCGTGCCGAACCCCTGGATGGACGGCTGGTTGTAGTTGTTGGCCGGGCCGTCGCCCGCGAACCCGCGGCCCGTGTTGCCCACGTAGGCTATCTCCGCCGAGATCGTGCTCGTGAGCTGACGCTGGAGCGTCATGTTGTACGCGTCGACGTGAGCGAGGTGCTGCGTGTCCGGGAGCACGCGCGCGCCGACGCCGTTGGGAAGCGGGAAGCGGCCGTTGCTCGGCACGTTCGGGAAGGTCGGCGCCGGGGGCCCTTGAGCCAGGTTGAACACGCTCTGGAACGAGTTGGGCGGGTTGAGGTCCTGGAAGGCGAGCACGGGGAGGTTCTGGGTCACGGTGTGGCCGAAGGTCGAGCCGAAGACGCCGATGTCGTAGCTCCGGCCGTAACCGGCCCGGACGACCGTCTTGGGGCTCACCTGATAGGTGATCCCGAGGCGCGGCGCCCAGTTCACCTTGTTCTTCACGTTGCCCGCCAGGTTGATGTCACCGACACCCCCGACGCGGATCTCACCGGTGTGGATGTCCACCCATCCCCCGTTGCCCGGCTCATTCACCGTCTGCGGGCTCAAGATGTCGGCCCGGATCCCATAGTTCAGCGTGAACTTCGACGTCGCGCGCCAGGTGTCCTGCAGGTAGTAGAACTGGCGCCATTGCTTCTCGCGCGCGTTCGTGTTGGGGCTCACGTAGCGGTTCATGGAGCTCGTGTTGCCGAGCAGGAAGGTCGCCAGACCCAGGCCACCGCCGCTGGGGCCGGCCGTGCCCTGCTCGTTGAAGTACAGCTCGCCCGCCCGGTGCGAATCGCTCGGAACCCGCAGGTTGTAGGCGCGGCGGATGTCGATGCCGAACTTGATCGTGTGGTTGCCGGCGAGCCGGGTCAGGTTCGACACGATCTGGGCCTGCTTCTCGTGCTCGGCGAGGGGGCAGTTGCAGCGGTTGACGCCGAGGCCGGAGCCGAAGTTCATGTCGGCGGCGCCGCCTCTCATGTAGAGCGCGGGGAGGCCCGAGCTGAAATCGTCGAGGTTGAGACCGGGTATGCCCGCGTCCTTGGCCGGGCTCGTGCCGAAATCGAACGGCAGGACGTCGACGCCGTACTTGAAGAAGCCGAAGCGGACGTCGAGCACGGTCTTCGCATTGAGCGTGTAGTCCATGCCCGCCGCCACGCTGTGGTTCCGGACCTTGGAGTTGCCGCCGAGGGAAACGAGCGCCGCGCCGCCTCCCGTTCCGAACGCCGTCGGTCCGTTCAGGTCGAACCGGGCGAAGCTGTACCGGACGAAGGTGTTGATGCGCGAGCTCAGCCGGCCGTCGATGCGCACGTCGAAGCTGTCGTTGTTGAAGGCCTCGGAGCCCTGGGCGATGTAGTTGTCCCGCGTGCCGTTCACGCTGCCGGGCGCGTTCGGCAGCGGGATGAGGCTGAGGATCTTCAGCGCCTGCGGCGAGAGACGCGCGGTCGGGATGACGTTGCCAGCGAACTGCGGGCGGCTACCAGGGGCCCCGCCGTTGGGATCGTAGATGTTCACGCCGTAGGCGCTGAAGTCGCCGTTGCGCGACGCGGCGTTGGGTACGGTCAGGAGCTGCGACCCGCCCTGGCTGCTGCGAGTGCCCTGGTAGTCGCCGAAGAAGAACCACTTGTTCTTCTCGATGGGACCGCCGATCGACCCGCCGAACTGGTCCCGCTTGTTCTCGGGCAGCACCCTTCCCGTGATCGGGTTCTTCACGTCCGGCTGGCTGAACGGGTTGCGGGCCTGGAACTTGTCCCGCTGCAGGAACTCGAACGCGCTGCCGTGGAAGTCGTTGGTCCCCGATTTGGTCACGACCGAGACGACGCCCGCGATGGCCTGGCCGAACTCCGCGTCGTAGTTCTGAGAGGTGACCTTGGTCTCGCCGATCGCCTCGAGGTTCGGGTTGATGACGATGATGCCGAGGATGGGGTCACGGTTGTCGGTGCCGTCGAGCTGGTAGCCGGTGCCCGCGAACGACTGGCCGTTGACCTGCGTCTGGAGAGAGCCCTGAGGGTTCTCGCTCGCCGCGTGGTTCCACGATTGCTGTTGGGCGCCGGGCGTCAACAGGATGAATTTGGTGAAGTTGCGGTCGAGGACCGGCATCTCGGTGATCTGCTTCGTGTCGAGCATGGTGGACACGTCGGCGCGGTCCGTCTTGAGGAGCTGGCCTTCGGCGGCGTTCACCGTGATGGTTTCCGAGATGTCGCCCAGGTCGAGGCGCACGTCGACCTTGGTCTGCGTGTCGACGCTCACCTTGACCGACGAGACGACCTTCGACTTGAAGCCGGTCAGCTCCGCCTTCACTTCGTAGCTCCCGGGCAGCAGGCGGTCCTTCTCGTAGAGGCCGGACGCGTTGGCTACCACGGTGTCCACCGTCTTTCGCTGGATGCTCGTGATGGTCACGTTGGCGCCGGGCACGGCGGCGCCGCTGGTGTCCGTCACCACGCCCGCGATGCTTCCGTAGACGGCCTGCGCTCGTGCGTCGATGGCCAGCCCGCACAGGGTTAGCGCCAGCACCCCCGTGAGCGCGACCAGCCGGAACGTCAATCGCTTGCTCCCTGCACCTTCGTGTAGCGGTCCCATGCTTCCCAACCCCCCTCGATCTGCTACGGCTGTTGATCCGTCTCGAAACGAGATATGGACGAAACGACTCCCATGAGGGCGTGCATCTCCCTCAAGGCGTTGGCCCCGGGACAACCGGCAACGATCGGCCGCGAAAGCGTTTTCAGAAGAGTAGAAACTATGAGCTTCCAACAATACGGCAAATTTCCTGAAAGCCTACCCCTTTAGCCGACGGGACGTCAAGCGGTTTTTTATGGGCCTGATCGCAATTCCTCCGATTCCAGCACCCTGGACCTTGACCATCAGGACGCCGAGCGCCTAGTCTCGCCGCGTCATGAACCGCCCCTTCTTGGGTCTCGCGCTCCCCGCCCTGCTCGCCTGGGCTTCCGCAAGCGGCGCGGAAGGGATCGCACGCTTTCCCCTGCCCGCCACCGGCCTCGCCCTCGAGCAACCGGCGCGCGCGGGGCGCTTCTTCGACGTGGTGGGTCGCCGCTCCGCGGTCTTCGGCTACGAGAACCGGCCCCTCGAGGCCTGGGTCTGGCCCCTCAAGCTGGTCGACGACTTCCAGCTTGCCTTCCGCCTGCGGGACTATCCGCTCGAGATCGAGGGCGCGAGCATCCTGGCCTCGATCGCGGTGCGGCCCGAGGCGACGGTCTTCACCTACGCGCACGCGGCCTTCACCGTCCGGCAGGTCGTCTTCGCCCCGGTGGACGAGGCGGGCGTCGTGATGCTCCTCGACGTGCAGACGACCCTGCCCATGACCGTCACCGGCTCCTTCCGGCCGCGTCTGCGTCCCATGTGGCCGGCGGGGCTCATGACTCCCAACCTGGGCTGGGACGAGAAGCAGCGGGTCTACTGGATCACGGAGGAGTCCCGGACGTTCGCGGCCGTCCTCGGCTCGCCGGGCGCCCGGGACGTCTCGGTGATGCCCTACCAGGAGGAGCCCCGCGACCTGCCGATCCGGTTCCAGATCGAGGTCACGCCGGAGGAGGCCGCCCGCAGCTACGTGCCCATCGTGCTCGCGGGCAGCGTCACCGGACCCGATGCGGCGAAGGAAGCCTATGACCGCCTGCTGGCCGGCATCCCCGCGCTCTACGAAAGGAACGTCGCCCACTACAAGAAGGTGCTGGGAGACACCCTGTCGGTGACCACGCCCGACCCGCGCCTCGATG
>Ga0075423_10007267_pt1 | contig 10450 bp, 9 predicted proteins | sample SoiMethybrSBSTD2_FD_80114 | JGI IMG/M metagenome (GOLD analysis project Ga0075423, IMG submission 80114) | Bulk soil microbial communities from a Populus tree surrounding site in Tennessee, USA - Soil MetaG P. TD hybrid SBSTD2 | ecosystem: Environmental > Terrestrial > Soil > Tree plantation...
GAAGCCGGCGCGATTGTATGCGCGGCTGAACGTCTCGAACCCGCGCAACTCGAACGCGCACTCACCCTCCTCGCCGGCTGCGAAAGCAAAGTGATTGTTACCGGCATCGGCAAGTCAGCATTCATTGCTCGCAAAATTGCCGCAACCCTGACAAGCACCGGAACGCGCGCAGTCTTTCTCCACCCGTCCGACGCGCTTCACGGCGACATCGGAATCCTGCACTCCTCCGACGTCGTAGTGATTCTGAGCAACAGCGGCGAAACCGACGAGATCCTCGGCATGTTGCCGTACCTCAAGAACCGCGGCGTGCCGCTCATCGCTATCGTCGGCAACGTAAATTCAACTGTAGCGCGCAACGCAGACGCTGTGCTGGACGCATCTGTCGATAAAGAAACGTGTCCTTTCAATCTTGCTCCAACGGCCAGCACCACGGTCGCACTCGCAATCGGCGACGCGCTCGCGTTGACCGTCATGCAGATCAAAGGGCTCACGCCCGAAGACTTTGCGCTTAATCACCCGGCCGGACGGCTCGGTAAACGACTGACGCTGAAAGTCGCAGACCTGATGCGTAAAGGCGATGAGAACCCAACGATTCTCCCTACAGCTTCGTGGGTCGAGGTTGTGTCGGCGATCACGCGCGGCGGGCTCGGCGCGGTCAACGTCGTGACTGACGCAGGTCTTCTCGCAGGCATTATTACTGACGGCGATCTGAGACGCGCCGTTCAGAATAGCAACCCATCGGAATTTGGAAACTTGATTGCGGAAAGTCTGATGACTCGCAACCCGATCACGACCACGCCGGACGAACTCGCTTACACCGCGCTTCAGTTAATGGAGAATCGACCTTCGCAGATCTCTGTGCTGCCGGTTGTCGATGGTGGTCGACGGTCTGTTGGACTGTTGCGGCTGCACGACCTGGTGCGGATGGGTCTTTAGCGACAGGTGACGCGGATAAATCCGGATTTCATCGGCGTCATCCGCGTCTGCAAATTAAATGGCTTTGTTCGCGGTAGTGTTGCCGGAGCTCCAGCACGTTAAAGTACTCGCCCCAGGTGTGGAATAATTGATCGCGACTCAGGTAAGTCAGCATGAGCACGCCCTTATCCTGCTCCCAGTCGCGACAGCCCGCGGACTGAAAGCGACGGTGAAAGTCGCGATACGTTAGGTCGCGCACGTAGTGGTTCGGGTCGAGCACACTGAAGATCAAAAAGCCGCCGGGTCGAATGATGCGCCGCAGCTCCGCGGCCCACGGATCCATCAACGAGCAGGGCACGTGTGTGAACACCGAGTTGGCATAAACGAAATCGAACTGACCACCGGCATACGGCAGCGGCGGTTCGACGCCCGTCGTTTGCAGTTCCACTCGATGACCCAGCTTCGACCTTGTCCAGGCAATCGCTTCCGGCGTCACATCGCATCCGTGCAGGTTCGCGGCAAACGGAAAGTAGTGGAGGATTAATCGCCCCAGGCCGACGCCCATCTCGAGAATGTTCTGCATCTTGTCGACGCGGGCGCCGTAGTCGCATAGTTCCGTTTGATAGTTCCAGACCGCGCGGTAGCCGGAGGCAAAGAACCCGTCCGGGTCTGCTTTGTTGAGCTGCTGAATCTTCGCGACCGTATCGAGCGGCGGCACGAGGGAATCATCGCTTTGCGATTCATGAAGACTTACACCATATTGACGTTGATAAAAGTCGGCGAGGATCTGCCGCCAGTAAGCGCGCTCTTCGGCCCAGCCGTCGTCAAAGGGCGTCGCCGGCGTCACGGTGCGAACAATGTCGACTCCGAAGAGATCCCGAAGTCCCTTGTGGACCATGTGTCTCAGGACACGTGACATGTATCAACTCCTCTAAGGTATTATAAGCCGGTGAGCAACAACTCTCGCGTAAAAGTATTCATCGGTTCCGGTGAAGCCAGTCTCATCGAACGCAAGGTCGCAATCTACTCGCTGCGCAAGCATACGAAACGAGACCTCGACGTCTACGTCTGCAACGGCACGCACAACGCGATCGAGTTGAACGACGAGGAGCCATTTCTCGCGCCGATGTCTTTGCGTGTCAAGTACCGGAACGTGACCGAGTTTAGCCTTTATCGTTACCTGATTCCGCAGTTGTGTGATTACAAAGGCCGCGCGATTTATATCGACTCTGACACCATTTGTCTCACCGACATCGGCGAACTGTTCGACACACCGATGGACGGCGCTCATTTTCTCGCTAAGTCCGATGCGTACAAAGGCGACGAACTTTGGGGACTCAGCGTAATGCTGATCGATTGCGAGACGTCGAGATTCGATCTCGAACAGATCGTCGACGAGATAGACCGCGGGCTGTATTCAATGACTAACTTTTCTCAGATGGCCCCCAGGTTTCTCGAGCATCATCCGTACAAGGTCGGGCGGCTCGATCCGGCGTGGAACGTTTTTGACCGCTGGGACGATCAGACGAAATTGATTCACTACACCAACCTCGAGACACAGCCCTGGAAATATCCGAATCACCCTTACGGCGAGCTTTGGTTCAAATATTTTGAGGAGGCTCTCGCCGAAGGGTATGTGACCTCGCAGGATCTCGAGCTGAGCATGATCCGGTCCTACGTGAGGCGCGACCTGCTAAACGGAAACTTCGCTCGCCCGATTGCTTCACAGAGTCTCGCAAGGCAACTGGCGGCACCCGTCAAACGTGTGCTGCGTGACGTAGCCACCAGAATCGGCTCCTAATCAAATGCCAGACACAAAGAAGTTTAAGCGCGTGGTTACCTGCCAGGGAGGTATTCAGTTAGTGGCAGCCGTGGCAGCACTCGAAACACGCGAACAGGAGCAGCAGCGGCGAGACGTCGAATACGAAGATTATCTCGTCATCTACGATCTCTACGCGCCCGATCCGCAACTGCCGCAGTTCGCGCGTGCCGTCGAGCGGATGGCGCGCGCGCTTCGAAACTGGAAGTCGATCGCATACTTCAGCCGCGAGCAGATGGTTGAGTTTGACCAGCAACTCACTTTCGCTACCAGGCCGCAGGTATACCAGCGCATTCGTGATTTAGTCGGAGTCGACAAAGCCGATGAGATTTATCTGTGTCGCAATTGGCAGTTTGGCAATCGTCTGATGCTGAACGTCTATCGCGACGCGTTGAAAGTCTGTTACGGCGACAGCATCGGCATCTATTTCTCTGAAGCGTATTTCTCTCCGGCGGTCCCGAAAAACGGCAAGCCTCTCAAAGCTACGGTCACGGACCAACTAAGACGAATAAAACATTCGTTGCAAAGCCGGCTTACCGGGAATGAGACGCTCGTGCGCGACGTGGTGCTCGACGAGATTCAGTTTGACATCGGTTACTTTCTGCTGCCTGAGATTCTCGGTGAAACGCCGCCGATGGAAACGCGGCTGGTGAATAAAACGACGACGGGCGAGATCTTTCGAAAGCTCGCTCGCGCGTTGGATCCGGATCAGATTGCGGCCCAGTATGGTTATCTCGCAACGCGTCCGGCAGTGATCCTGATGACGTCGAATTTCTCCGAAGCCTCGCGGATGTCGGGCGAAAAAGAGCTCGTCGCGTACAGAGAGTTTCTGGAGAACTTGCAACTGCCGCGCGAGTCGACACTCATCGTCAAGCCTCATCCGAGAGACGGTGAGGAAAAGGTCCGCGAGCTGGGCCGCGTGCTCAGCGACATGTTTGCACACGTGGTCTTGCTGACGGATCTGAACTTGTTCTTTATTCCTTTCGAAGTATTCTTGATCCAGACTTTTCTGGGCGAGGACCAGACAGCGCCACGCAATCTTAAAGTCATCACGTTCAGCACTGCGTGCCTGTCGTTGCCGATACTCTTCGACATTCGACCGGTGATTGGCTTCGGTAATGAGATTGTCAGAACGTCGTTTTTCGATGACTACATCAGCGGACGTCTGCAGCACGAGCACGACCTGGAGTCGGCAATGAAAACCCTTTACCACGCATGACACGAATCAAAAAAACAGATTTGGTTCCGCCGTTGTTGTTACATATCTACAGAGATGTGCGCTACGGCGATTCTTACCGGCAAGCGAATGGTCTCGAGCCGCGCGGCGTCGAGTTCACGTTGCCGGAACGTTCGTTGTCGGAACTGTTTCCCGGCATCGATTCGGTTCTCGTGACGACGCCGGTTTCGGAGCTCTATCGGCCGCGCGACATGGTCGTGCCTTTGCCGGAGTTGCTGACGCTCGCAGCCATCTGCCGTCACATCAAACCGCGCCGGATTTTCGAAATAGGCACCTACACCGGATCTTCAACTCTGGAGATGGCGATTAACACTGCCGACGAGACTGATATCGTCACTCTCGATCTGGCGCCGGGCGAATTGATCGGCTCGGCTTTTCGCAACTCGACTTACAACTCAAAAATCCGCCAGCTTTACGGCAACTCGCTGACGTTCGACTACACGCCTTACGAAAAGAGCGTGGATCTCGTGCTCGTCGACGCCAATCATTCCTATGAATGCGTCAGCTCAGACACTGAGAACGCTTTTGCACTCCTGCGGCCGGGCGGCGTGATCGTTTGGGATGATTATCGCTGGCTCGACATTCATTCAGAGTGCGCCGGCGTAACTCGCTTCCTGAACGAGTATCAGTCAAAGCGTCCGCTCTTCAGTATCGCCGGAACGCGTTTCGCGATTTATGTCGACAACGGATAAACCGACGGACACCGGGCTGCGGATTTTGGTAGTGACCAACTACTATCCGCCTCATTTCATTGGTGGCTACGAGTTGGGTTGCCGCGACATCGTGGAAGCGCTCAAGCGCCGCGGGCATCAGGTCAGGGTCCTCACCAGCACTTACAAGGTGAACGAGCCGCAGACTGACGGCGAAGTGTATCGCTGGTTGCAGCTCGGGCAGTGGTGGATGCCAAACCTTCTGCGCGATCTTGCCGGCGTCCTCGTGAAAGAACTCGCCAATCAGGAGGCTTTTCGGAAGCTCTCTCGTGAGTTTGAACCGGATCTGGTTTACATGTGGAACCCTGTTGGCATATCGCTATCGATCGTTTCGGAGGCACAACAGGCGGGGTTGCCGGTGTGTTATTTCGTTTCCGACCACTGGCTGGAAGAGTGGGAGACGGATCCCGGTTACCGGATGTGGGAAAAGCAGCGACCGGGGCTGCGTCGTCCTTATCTTTGGAAGGGCTTTTTGAGAGTGCTCGACGTTTTGAAATTAGCTCATCCGCCAGCGCCGCCCGACTTGAGTCACGTTCAATTTGTGAGTGAGTCTCTGAAGCGTGACGCGCTAAAGAAAGGCGTCGACGTTTCTAACGCGGAAGTGATTCACTGGGCCGTCGATACGAAAACGTTTCATTTGACCGATAAGCCGGAGCAACAGAAACGACTGTTGTTTATCGGACAGGTAACGCGGCACAAGGGAGTTCACACTGCTGTCGAAGCGTTGAACTTCGTAGTCAAAAATGGTCATGAAAACGCAACGCTGACGATTGTAGGCGACAGCGCGTTGAAAGATTTCCAGGCGCAGTTGCGGCAAATGGTATCTTCGTACGGGCTCGACAAACACGTCCGTTTCACGGGACTGGTGCGACGGGAAGACACGCCGCCGATTTACCAGGAGCACGATGTGCTGATCTTCCCGTCCGTTTGGGATGAACCTTTCAGCATCACGGTGCTGGAAGCGATGGCGTCGGGACTGGCGGTCGTCGGCACTGCGACTGGCGGCAGTGGCGAGATCTTAGAGGACGGCGTGAACGCGCTCGTTTTCGAAAAGGAGAATGCGCAGGAGTGTGCCGCGTGTGTCGAGCGACTGTTCTCAGATCAACAACTCTTCGAGCAGGTGCGACGGCGCGGCAGGTCCACGATCGAACAGAAACATCGCCTCGAACAGATGGTGGACACGATTGAGCATTCATTAAAATCTATCCACAGATTACGCGGATGAGGGTCAGTATCTACAATGAACCGCGCGGGAGCGGGATTGGTGGTTCGGAATTCGTGGCCGCATTGCTCGCCGAAGCTCTCGCGAAGAATAACCACGTCGACTTGTTTCACCGCATCCCGTCTCTCACGGCGGAAAAACTCGCCGCGAATTCCGGCACTGACTTAACGAACGTGCAGCTCCGCTACGTCGACTTGCCCGACATCGAGTCGCAACTCTCGCGTCGCAATCCGATCACTCACTACAAACAGTCGCAAAGATTTCTCGCGGAGCTGAGCGAAGGCTACGATATTTTCGTTGCCATCATGCACGGCGTGCCGCCGTTTTCTCACGCGAAGAAAAGCGCGCTCATCTGTCTGTTTCCGACGCCGACCGCGCCGTACGTGAAGCCTTACGGTGGGATGGATGTAGAACTTGTGCGCAAGCGGCCGGCAAAGTATCTGTATCAGAGTTGGGTATGGAAGAAGCGGATGGACTCGTATCAGATCAAGACTGCGATCTCTGATTTCTCTCGCAGTTGGGCGCAGAAGCGCTGGGGTATCGATTGCGAAGTCGTGTTTCCGCCGGTCAACACCGACTTCGCGCGCGTTGAGAAAGAGAAGATGATTCTGAGCGTGGGACGGTTTGCGGTAGAGGGCGAGGGGCACACAAAGAAGCAGGACCACATGCTCGACGTTTACGGGCGGATGAATGGTGAGCGTCCGCTTGACTGGAAATACTTTTGCGTCGGCGGTATGGGTGTGACGCCGGAGCACAAGGCTTATTTCGAGAAGTTGTCGGCGCTCGCTGCTCCGAGTGGCGCGCAGCTTGTGGCGAATATCGATCGCGGCGAGTTGAAGAGTCTTTATGAGCGCGCGAGTATTTTCTGGCATGCGGCTGGGTATGGAGAGGACCAGAACACGCGGCCGATTTTTGTCGAGCACTTTGGGATATCGACGGTTGAAGCGATGGCGGCGGGGTGCGTGCCGGTTGTTATTAACAAAGGCGGGCAACCGGAGATCGTGCAGCACGGCGTGAATGGGTTTGTTTGGGAAACGCTCGACGAGCTCCGCGATTACACCGTGCGTCTCATCAACGACGATGCTTTGCGCGTGAAGATGTCCGAAGCCGCCCGCAAACGCGCGCAAGTGTTTAGCCGGGAGAGTTTCATTGCAAACTTCGTCCGCCGGTTGCGTTAATTTTTTTCACGCAAAGGCGCAAAGAAGGCAAAGAAATCGCGGTTCACTTTGCTATCTTTGCGCCTTTGCGTGAAAAGTATTTAGGAAGTTATGGAGCCCTTGGTTAGCGTGATCATGCCCGCGTACAACACCGAGAAGTACATCGGTGAGTCGATCCAATCCGTGCGCGATCAGACTTACGCCAACTGGGAGCTGCTCGTCGTCGACGATGGCTCAACCGACAAAACCGCCGAAATCATTCGCGAACACGCTGCCCAGGACTGTCGCGTCAAATACCTTTTCCAGCAAAACGGCCGGCAAGCCAAAGCGCGAAACACCGGAATCGACAACTCCCACGGATCGCTGATCGCCTTCCTCGATTCCGACGATCTTTGGCTGCCGGAAAAGCTCGACCGCCAGTTGCACGCGCTGGACGCAACAAACGCCGATGTGGTTTATAGTAACGGCCTCATCATCTACGAACCGGGCGCGATTCCGGGAGCGACCGATTTTCCAATCGTGGCGGGAACAATCGAAGGCAGTAAAATGCTCGACGTTTTGCTGCTTCAGAACCGCATCCCTGTTCAGTCCGTGCTGGTGCGAAGAGAAGCCTACCGCGACGCAGGTCCGTTCGACGAGTCGCCGCAGTTTCACGGCTGCGAAGATTACGAGCTCTGGATTAGATTAGCGGCGCACGGCGCGTTGTTTCATGGACTGAGTGACAAGCTGATCAAGTATCGACGTCACCCTGCGGCAACAACTCATGAGAACAGCAAGTGGCTCAAGCCGGCGCTAAGAGTTGTGAGTCATCACATCGACGAAGGCACTCTCGACGCAAAGACGAAACGCAACCGGCTTCGCCAGCTTTATCGCAACGTGATTGCAGCACTGATCGAAGAGGGCCAGCTTGCCGAGGCGAAAGAATTTTTGAGAGAGTTTGCGGCCTGGGACAACGCGGGAATCGTTACGTCTCTGCAAAAGCTGTTGATAAAGATCTCGCCCGGCACTTTCAATACGATCAGCAGGGAGTGTCTTTACCGGGCCGAGTGGCATTTACAAAAACTAACAGGGAAAGCGACAAACAATTGAGTTTATGGTCATAACTGAGACGGCACTTAAAGGTGCGTTCGTGATCGAATTGGAGCCTTTTGAGGACGTTCGCGGGTTTTTCGCGCGCGCGTGGTCTGACCGTGAGTTTGAAGCCGCGGGTCTGAACGCGCACTTCGTCGAGTCAAACATCTCGTTCAACGGAAAGAAGGGAACGTTGCGCGGGATGCACTACCAGTTGGCGCCTTTCGAGCAGTCGAAACTGGTGCGTTGCACGCGCGGCAGCATCTACGACGTGATGATCGATCTCAGGCCCGGTTCGCCGACGTTCAAGCAGTGGGTTGCGAAAGAACTCTCCGCCGAGAATCATCTCATGCTGTACGTGCCGGGACCGTTTGCCCACGGCTACCAGACGCTCGAAGACAACACCGAAGTTTCATATCAGACGACGGCTTACTATGCCCCCGAACACGGCCGCGGCGCGCGCTGGAACGATCCCGCGTTCAATATCTCCTGGCCGATCGACGATCTCGTGATGATTGACCGCGACCGCGACTACCCCGATTTCTAGTTTTTTTGTCGCTTGTGATAGGGTGACGATTTCTATGACCAAACGAGCGCTCATCACCGGGATCACCGGGCAGGACGGAAGCTATCTCGCCGAACTTTTGCTTTCGTTAGGCTACGAGGTTCACGGTTTAGTCAGGCGCGTGGCGCTCGAGGATCCGCAGCGACGCTTCACGCGCATCGGGCATCTACTCGATCAGGTTGTGCTGCATCCGGCGAGTCTCGAGAGTTATCCGTCGATCTTTCACGTCGTCAGCAAGCATGAGTTTACTGAGTGTTATCACCTGGCGGCGCAGAGTTTTGTGGCGGAGAGTTTTCGCGACGGCTTCTCGACGATGAACACGAACATCAACGGCACGCATTACATGCTGGCGGCGCTGCGTGAGTTGCAGCCGAAGTGCCGTTTCTATTTCGCGGGTTCGAGTGAGATGTTCGGGAAAGTTCGCGAGACACCGCAGAACGAGTCGACGCCGTTTCACCCGCGTTCGCCGTACGGGATCAGCAAGGTTGCCGGGTTTGATCTGACAAGGAATTACCGCGAAGCTTACGACATGTTTTGTTTGAGCGGGATCCTTTTCAACCATGAAGGTCCGCGGCGTGGTTATGAATTTGTGACACGGAAGATCACGTCGACTGTGGCGCAGATCAAACTCGGGCTCGCCAACGAACTGCGACTCGGAAATCTCGACGCGAAACGCGACTGGGGACATGCGAAAGATTACGTTCGCGCGATGTACTTGATGCTCCAGCGCGACTCTCCGGACGATTACGTCGTCGCCACAGGCGAGACGCACACGGTGCGCGAGTTCTGCGAGCTTGCGTTTGGCGAAGTCGGTCTCGACTACCGCGAGTACGTGCGGACGGATGAACGCTTCCTGCGGCCGGCTGAAGTTGACCTGCTGGTTGGTGATGCTACCAAGGCGCGCGAAGAGCTGGGTTGGGAATCCAAGTACACCTTCCCGGAGCTCGTCCGCGAGATGATCCATTCAGACCTGGCAATGCAGGAAAAAGATCTTCCCGCAAAGGCGCAAAGGCGCAAAGAAGACCTTTAGAATCGCGGCAGCGCTTTGCGCCTTTGCGCCTTTGCGGGAAAAATTTCCGTTTAATATTTTCGCTATGCAACTGCCACTCGTAACCGTCATCATCCCAACCTTCAATCGACGGCGATGGATCTCGATCTGCCTCGACTCAGTCAAGGCGCAAACGTATCCACACATCGAGACGCTCGTTGTCGACGATGGTTCGACGGACGGCACGGTTCCGTGGCTTAAGTCGCACCCAGATTACGCCTTCGTGCGCGTACACGAACAACCAAAGAATGGCGGCGCATCAATCGCGCGCAACGACGGCATCCGTCTCGCTAACGGCGAGCTGATCGCCTTCATCGATAGCGACGACGCGCTCCTCCCAAATCACGTCGAGACTGCCGTCAACGTCTTTCGCGATCACCCACACACGGGACTGTTTTGCTGCGACTCGACAATCATCGATTCCGAAGGCGAGGTTCTCTTCGGCGGGCGCACCTGGCACCAGATCCAAAGTGAGTCGAGAAAGCTGCCGGTGCAAACCGGCCTTCGCAGTCTCAGCGACATCTTCGAATTCTCACACTGCTTTCCGGGTTTCACTTTGCCCAAAGCCGTGTTCGATAAAATCGGTTACTTCGATCAATCGATCTTCCCGATGGACGACTACGACTTGTCGCTGCGTGTTGCGGGTGCGGGTTACGGAGTTTATTACTGCAACGAGCCACTGGCGCTTCGTCGCGAACACACGGGC
>Ga0075423_10007270_pt1 | contig 10448 bp, 6 predicted proteins | sample SoiMethybrSBSTD2_FD_80114 | JGI IMG/M metagenome (GOLD analysis project Ga0075423, IMG submission 80114) | Bulk soil microbial communities from a Populus tree surrounding site in Tennessee, USA - Soil MetaG P. TD hybrid SBSTD2 | ecosystem: Environmental > Terrestrial > Soil > Tree plantation...
CAGGGGCTCGGGGTCGTCGTCGCCGCTTCCGGCTCGCGCCACGTCGGCGACGCGCGCCGGACCGAGCCACGGAGCGAGAGCCCGCGGGCGATGCGCGAGGATGGCGTCGAGGGCGGCGCCGGCGGCGAGCCAGAGCACGAGGGCGAGCGCCACGCGGCGCTCGGCGGACGTGAGCATGGGAGGAACCTGGCGGGAGCGATGAGGCGGGAGCGACCGGGGAGGCAGCGAAGGAAGACTCGCAGCAACACCCGTCGATCGGCAAGCGTCAGGGAGCGGTTCGGGTCCAACAGGGCGCGCGGCCCGCTCGTCAGTTCCGGAACCGCCACTCGAGGGTGGCGCGGATCTCGCGCCCCGGCGAGCGCAGGCGCTCCCCGGTCACATCGCGCCCGGGCAGCGGATGCTTCACGTCGTCGAGATCGATGCCGCGCACCACGACCCAGGCATCGCCGAAGCCCAGGACGAGGCGGGCGCAGGGCCGAGCGATGGCCGGCAGGTTCTCGTCGGCGGCGGCGCGCGGGCCCACGACGTCGACCTCGCCCAGGAGCATCAGATCGAGGCTTCCCTGGAACAGGCGCGCGCGCGGCCCCGCCCACGCCGTCCACCGGTAGTCGGGCGCGGCGAGCGCCACGCCCGCCGGCGACTGGCGCGCGGCGGCATAGCCGTTGCCGCCGATCGTCGCCCAGCGCCGCGGCCACCACTCGACCGTCGCCACCACCGCGCCGCCGTCGGCGTCGGCGAGCACGGTCTCGCCTTCCAGGATGTCGCGCGCCAGGAGGCCGAAGCCGAGGAAGCTCACGTCGCGGAGCGACCAGCCCACGAGCGACAGGCCGCCGGAGAACGGCGCGCCGGGCACCCGACCCGGCACCGAGCGCACCGCGCTCGTGTCCTCGGCGGAGGACGCGTGCGCCGGATCGCCGACGCGCACCCCGGCCTGCGCCGTCCACCCGCGGGTCACGAAGCGCTCGGGGCCCGCCGAAGGATCCGTGGCCCCGGTCTCGGCCAGCGTCGGCGCGCTCGTCCGCGAGGCACGCACGTCGAGCGTCGCGCGCCCGCCCACGGCGCGCGTCCAGGCGAGCCGCGGCGCCACCGTCGTGCGCCCGGCGGCACGCTCGCCGTCCACGCCGAGGGCCAGCGATCCGCCGCCGGCCCGGCCCTCGAGGAACCCTCCTCCCCGCCAGCCCTCGATGTCGTCGGGCGTGTAGGCCGCCGCACCGAGGGAGCGGCGCACGCGCTCGCGCCACCAGCCGCCGCGCGCGCCCAGACGCCATCCGCCGCGCGCCACGCCCAGCCAGGCGCTCGCCTGGGTGTCGCGCCCGCGCAGGACGAGCGGCTCGATCACCGGCCCCTCGGAGTCGAGGTGCTCCTCGTCGCGCTCGGCCGCGAGGCCGCCGAAGGCGCCCTGCTCTCCCGCACGGGCCTCGAGGCGCGCGGTCGTGCGCTCGCTGCCGCGCCGCTCGCGCTCGAAGCCGAGCGCGTCCTCGATCGCCGCGCGGTGCGCGTCGTGCGTGGCCGAGAGGCGGAAGCGCGGCGTCGCCGCGCTCAAGCGCACCGAGAGCCCGTGCTCGGCGGTGAGGCCGAGCGCCCCCAGGGGATCCGCCGAGCGGGTCCACGCGCTCCACACGGCACCGGCGTCGACGCCGCGGATCGGGCGTCCGAGGTCGAGCAGGAAGCCCTGCTCCGAGTGGCCCTCACCGCCCACGCCGAGCCACACCGAGGAGAAGGCGTTGCGGCCGTGGCGAAGCTCGGTCGCCGAGCCCCACTCGCCGCGTCCCCCCCACGACGCGAGGCCCGCGGGGCCGGGGAGCACGTCGCCCGATGTGTCCTCGGCGGCCGCCGCCGGCGCCGACCATCCGGCGGCCGCGAGCGCACCGCTCCCCCACGCGCCCGGCTCCTGCCACACGGTCGAGCGCGGACCCGCCGCCGCGCGATCGCCGGCTCCCGTGGCCAGGTTCCACGGCATGCCCGCGAACACCAGCGGCTCGGCGTCGGCGCGATCCTCGTAGAAGCGCGGTCCGGCGCCGGCGGCGCGCCAGGCGTCGTCGGGTCCGCCGGGCGCGCGGCGCAGCCGCTCGTCGGCGCCGACGGTGAGCGCCCAGCGCGCGAACGCCGCCCCTCGCACGGGCAGCGGCACCGGAGCGGGCGGTGGCGCCGGCGGCGTTCGGCTCGTGTCGGGGACGATGCGCAGCGTGGTGTCGAAGGGAGCGGTGGCGGTCGAATCCTGCGCGCCCGCCGGCCCGGCCGTGGTGGCGAGCAAGGCGAGGGCGACCACGCCGGCGACGAGAGCACCGCGGCGCGCTTCGAGGGCCGTGGTCAGGGGGCCGCCGACCACGGCGTAGGCCACCGCGTTCGTGAGCGCATGCGCCGCCGCCCACGGCGCCCCCAGCCACAGCGACGCCGCGACCTGCCCGTACACGAGTCCGCTGGCCGCGTTGGTGAGCGCGTCGTAGAAGACGCTGCCGGCGAGCGCCCATCCCACGAGCGCGAGCGCGCGACCGAGCCCGGCGCGCGGCAAGCCGAGTCGCGCCGCCCATCCCCCGCTCGCCCCCACGAGCGCGCGCCCCGCGACCTGCGAGGCGAGCACGAGCGGATGCGCCATGCCGTAGGGATTGGCGAGCGAGTAGATCCCCATGGCCAGGCCGCCGACCACGGCCCCGGTGCGCGCGCCGAGCAGGAATCCGGCGGCGAACACGACCAGGCTCTGCAGCTCGAACCAGGGGATTTGCTCCAGGTAGCAGATGCCCACGGCGAGCGCCGTGAGCGCGCCGGCATAGGCTAGGCGCCGGACGCCGCTGGCCGCGTCGCTCACCTAGGCTCCGTGTAAAAACACCACACGATCGCGTTGGTGGCGCCGACGGGCCGGATGCCAGAAGCGACGACGACGACGGATCCTGGGCGCGGAGATCCGCCTCATCGGCTCCCGCGCACCGAGCGGGCCGCTTCCTCGAGCTCGTCGACCACCGAGAGCGGCACGTCGCCGTAACCGATCATGCTGCCGCCGGGCCGGCGGCCGTGGCAGTCGGAGCCGCCGGTGGCCACGAGGCCGAGCTCGCGCGCCAGGGTGCGATAGCGCTCGGCGGTCTGCGGATCGTGCTTGGGGTGCGTGCACTCGAGGCCCGCGAGCCCCTGGCCCGCGAGGTCGGCGATCAGCGAGTCGCGCCCGATGGTCGCCGGATGGGCGATGACCGCGGCCCCGCCGGCGCGGCGCACGAGGGCCACCGCCTCGGGCGGCGTGAGCACGGGCTTGGGCACCCACGCCGGACCGTTGTTGCCGAGATAGCGCCGGAACGCCTCGTCGAGCGAGCCGACGTAGCCGCCGGCCACGAGCGCTTCGGCGACGTGCGGGCGGCCGACGGTGCCGCCCTTGGCGCGCGCGAACACGTCCTCCTCGGTGAGCTTCATGCCCAGGGCGGCGAGGCGCTCCAGCATGGCGCGCGCCCGCTCGCGACGCACGTCGCGGAAGTGCGCCAGCGAGCGATGCAGCTCTTCCTGCCCCTCGTCGACGAAATAGCCGAGCACGTGCACCTCGACGCCGTCGGCGGCACTCGACAGCTCGACGCCGGAGAGCACGCGCAGGCTCGTGCCCGCCGCGGCGGCGCGCGCCTCGGGCAGGCCTTCGAGCGTGTCGTGATCGGTGAGGGCGAGGGCGGAGAGGCCGCGCGCGAGCGCGTGCTGCACCACCTGGGTGGGCGTCTCGGTGCCGTCCGACCAGAGGCTATGGGAATGAAGGTCGCAGGTCGGCGGGCGGGCGCTCAACGGTCCTCCGGGGCGCATCGGCGCCCGCGGCTGAACCGCGTCTAGCGCCTCAGTTCGCGGATCTTGAGGGCGACTTCCGGGTAATTGGGCTCGCTCTGGAACACGCTCTCGAACTGTTCCAACGCTTCCACGACGCGTCCCGAGGCCTCGAGGGCCAGGCCAAGGTTGTAACGGAAGTTGACCTCGGCATCAATGGGCAGGTCCGGCGTGGCGAGGGCGCGCTCCAGCTCGGCGATGGCGGCGCCGAAGTCGCCGCGCTCGAGCAGCGCGCGGCCCAGCATGTCGAGCGCCATGATGCGCAGCAGCGGGCTGCGCGAGGCCAGGCGGAACTCGGCCACCGCCTCGTCGAGCAGGCCCATCTGGCGATAGGTCATGCCCAGGTCGAAGCGGCTGCGCGCGTCGTCCATCTGCACCTGGTTCTGCACGCCCTCCTGGAAGGCGTGGACGATCTCGCGCAGATCGACGTCGAAGTCCTCCGACATGCGGCGCGTCACCGTGATGCGGTCGTCGGACGTCTGCGGCGGCTCCTGCGTGCGCTCGCCCCACTCCTTGAGACGCTCGAGGCGCCGGCCGGCGCGCTGGTTCTCGGGATCGTAGGACAGCGCCTGCACGAACCACTCGTGCGCCGACGCCGGCTCCTGGGCCGCCAGCGCCAGGTCGCCGAGCTCGCAGCACACGACGGAGGCCTCGGGCCACTGCTGGCGGCGCTCGCAGTTGGCGAGCCACAGCCGGTAGAGGCGCTCGGTGGCCTGCGGGCTCTTCGACAGCTCGTGGTAGATGGAGGCCGCCTGCTCGAGCCCGCCCTGCTGCTCCCAGCTCTGGGCGGCGGCGAGCAGCTCCTCGGCGGCGCGCTCGCGCTCGCCCGCCGACAGGAACTCGCGCGCCCGCGCGAGCAGGGTCGACACGTCGGTGGGAACGTCCCCGGTCGAGGGACCGGTTCTCGCCGCGGGCTCCTCGGACGCCGCCTGGGTGGGCGCGGCGGTCCAGCGCGCTCCGAGAGGCGCATCGATCGTTTCGCGATCGACGGCCCCGGCTGCCGGAGGCACGAAGGAGACGCGGGAGTCGAGTCCCTCGACCGCGGAACGCCCGTTGACCGGGACACCCGTCGACGTCGAGAGGGAAGGAGGACCGGGCATGGTGTCGCGCGTGAGATCGGGAAGCACGATCTCGGGCAGCGGCTCGGCCGAGGCGGCGGCCATCTCGGGGCTCGTGCGCGTGAAGCTCGCGGCCCCGGCGTGCATCTCCTCGGCGCGCTCGCGCAGGCGCTGCGCGTCGCTGGCCTGGCCGATGCGGTCGTGCGCGTCGGCCGCCTTGAGCAGCGCCTGGGCCCCGCGCAGCGACTCGCCCTCGAGGCCCCACAGCTCGCCCACGCGCTCCCAGGTGTGCGGGTTGTCCGGGGACAGCCCGGCGGCGCGATCGAGCGCGTCGGCGGCGGAGCGGCGCTCGCCTGCGGACAGGCAGTGGTCGGCGTACTGGACGAAGTAGACGGTGGCCTCGCTGGCCAGCCCGTCCTGTGCGTGCAGGTCGCCGAGGTAGCGCGTGGTCTCCGCCGTCTCGAGGCCGAGACGGACCATCTTCTTGCAAACCGCGATGGCGTTCTTGATCAGGCCGGTGCGCTCGTAGGATTGCGCGGCCTCGCGATAGCGGCGGCCGGCGTCATCGCGCTGCCCCTTCTTGAAGAGCAGGTCGCCGAGGGTGACGAAGACGTAGGGATCGGCCTCGTCGGCGCCCAGCAGTTTTTCATATTCCGCGACGGCGCCGTCCACGTCTCCGGCCTGGAGACGCTTCTGCGCCCGCCGCTTGATCTCGAGAGTCTTCTCCACCCAGGGGCCCTCGCGCCGGTCTGGCGGTGCTGGATCATCGGGCGGCGACCGCGGCCGAGGCAGCATCGGTCGCGGAAGCCAGGCGCTGGGATACGGCACGCGCCTCCTTCTCGACGCCTTGCTTATCGGCAGACTCCCCTAGGGACTGTAGGTTGATTTGCACGTTGAGGAGGGCGCCTTCGCCCGCCGCCCGGGCCAGCCAGGCGGCGGCGCCCGAGTCGCTTACCGCGTTGGCGTTGCCGATGGCGGCAGCCCGGGCCGCGAGAACTGCCGCCTCCGCCGCACATTGCGCGGTCTCGAGCGGCACCCGGGCGGCCTCGAGCGTGGCCCGGGCCAGCGCCTCTTCCCGCGCCTGGGCCTCCTCCGGCGTGGCCTTGGGCAAGCGGCTCGCCCCGAGCACGGCCTCGAACGCCTGGCTGTCGCGGCGCACGAGCCCGGCCAGCCGCTCGCGCAGAATGCGCGCTCGCTCGCGCATCTCCTTCATCTCGTTTTCGACCTCGAGGTACTTCTTCTTGCCCACCGTGAGCCCGGCCACCATCTGCACCAGCGCCGCGGCCAGGGCGCCGGCGAGCGCCGCCACCGATCCCCCGCCGGGCGTCGGCGTGGCCTCGGCGACGCGGTCGAGGAAGTCGCCCACCGTCGTCCCGCTGCCCGCCGGCGGACGTCCCATGCGCACCTCGAGCACTTGGTCGCGGTGGAAGCCCTCGAGACGCAGCGCGTGCTCGGCACAGTCGAAGAGCGCCGCCTGCGGCACGAGCCCCACGACCTCGCAGCCGGTCACGTGCGTGCCGTGACGGCGCGCCTCGTGATCGATGAGCGCCAGCACGCGGTGGATCGGCGTGCCGTCCGTGTTCACGAGGTTCATCGACACCTGCGCCTGCCGACCGTCGCGGATGGCGAAGCCCAGCGCCTTCACGTAGCGCAGGCCGCCGTCGGCGAAGCGGATCGACTTGGCGATCGCCTTGGCGACGGCGACGTCGGGCGTGGCCAGGTTGGCGTTGAAGGCGACGAGCGGGCGGCGCGCGCCCACGGCCACCGCACCGGCCGAAGCATGGATGCGCGGCGGACCGAAGTCGGGCGCGCGCTCGGCATCGCGGCCGATGCGCTCGGCCAGGCCCTCGAACTCGCCGCGGCGCACGTCGGCCAGGTTCTCGCGGTCGGGGCGCGTGGCCGCCGCCTCGTAGAGGAACACCGGGATCTCGAGCTCGTCGCCGATGCGGCGGCCGAGACGGCGCGCGAGCTCGGCGCACTCCTCGAGCGTGATGCCCTCGATGGGCACGAAGGGAATGACGTCGACCGCCCCCATGCGCGGGTGCTGCCCCCGGTGCCGCCGCAGGTCGATGCGCTCGGACGCGAGCTTGGTGGCTCGGAACGCCGCCTCGAGTGCTGCCTCCGGCTCGGCGGCGAACGTCACCACCGAGCGGTGATGGTCGGCGTCGAGCTCGACGTCGAGCAGCGTGGCGCCGGGCACCGACTCGATGGCCGCCGCCAGGGCGTCGACCACCGCGCGATCGCGGCCCTCGCTGAAATTGGGAACGCACTCCACGAGCCGGGCCATCCGCTCATCCTCCTCCGGAAGTGGTCTGGGGCGTGCCGGTCACGGCGACGCGGTAGCGCACCACCCAGCGGCCGCCGGCCACGACGTGGCGCGGCCGATGGGCGTCGAGCTGGTAGGCGAGATCGCGCGCGCGCGGCACGTCCCACACGCACACGTCGGCGCGATAGCCGGCGAGCAGGCGGCCGCGCGTGCGCCCGCGGCCGACGCTGGCGGCCGCGTTCGCGGTGCTCGCCACCCAAGCCGCCTCGGGCGTGAGACCGAGGAGGCGGCAGGCGAGTCCGAGCGCCAGCGCCGGCGACTGCAGGGTCGACGAGCCGGGATTGAAGTCGGTGGCGAGGGCGATCGGCACACCGCTCGCCGCCAGCGCCCGCGCCGGCGGGCGCTGCCCGCCGCGGCCCTCCATCGTGAGCACGGCCCCGGGCGCCAGCACGGCCACCGTGCCCACGCCGGCGAGGGCGGCGGCGTCCTCGGCCTCGGCGCGCTCCAGATGGTCGGCGCTCGCGGCGCGCAGGCGTGCCGCCATCGCCGCTCCGCCCGAGCGCGCGAGCTGGTCGGCGTGCACGCGCACGCCGAGGCCGATCTCGGCCGCCCGGCGGAGATAGGGCTCGGCGATCTCGACCGGGAAGAGGTCCGGCTCGACGAAGACATCGGCGTACTCGGCCATCTGGAAGCGCCGCGCCTCCTCGGTCGCCGGCCACGCCACCTCGTCGAGGTAACCCTGGGCGCGCCCCGCGTACTCGGGCGGCAGCGCGTGCGCCGCGAGCAGCGTGGTCACGATCTCGACCGCGTGCCCGTCGGCCGCCTCGCGCGCCAGGCGAAGCAGGCGGATCTCGCCTTCGTGCGTGAGCGCGTAGCCGCTCTTGCACTCGACCAGGGTCGTGCCGGCGAGGAGCCAGCTGTCGAGCCGCGCGCGCACGAGGTCGACGAGCTCGGCGTCGGTGGCCTCGGCCGTGGTCCGCGCCGTCGACTCGATCCCGGTCTCGAGCGCGGGATCGGTCGTGCGCCCGCTCACCCGGGCGGCGAACTCCTCGGCACGCCAGCCGGCGAACACGGGATGCGCGTGGGGATCGGTGAACGCCGGGGTGACGGCTCCGCCCGCGGCGTCGAGGGTCTCGGCGGCGCGCCAGCGGCGGGCGAGGTCGTCCGTCGTCCCGACCTCGGCGATCGTCTCCCCCACCACGGCGACCGCGCCGTCGGGGATGACCGTCGCCTCCTCCTGCGCCCGACCGCCGACGGCGCCGGCGGTGCGCAGCGCCGAGGGACTGCCGGGCGACTCTGGCGCCGGCGAGAACAGCTCGCCGGCATGGAGGATCAAGAGATCGCAGTGGGTCACGCGCTCGCCCCGGGAATGTGGAGGCCCTTCTCGCGCGCGCAGGCCCAGGCCTCTTCGTAGCCCGCGTCGGCGTGACGCGCCACGCCGGTGCCGGGATCGTTGGTCAGCACGCGCTCGAGCCGGCGCGCCGCTTCCGGCGTGCCGTCGGCGACGATCACCATGCCGGCGTGGATCAAGAGACCCATGCCCACGCCGCCGCCGTGATGCACCGACACCCACGAAGCACCGCTCGCCGTGTTGAGCAGCGCGTTCAAGATCGGCCAGTCGGCGATGGCGTCGGAGCCGTCCTTCATGGCCTCGGTCTCGCGGTTGGGCGAGGCCACCGACCCTGCATCCAGATGATCGCGGCCGATGACGATCGGTGCCTTGACGACGCCGCGGCGGACGAGATCGTTGATCGCGAGGCCGAACTGCGCCCGTTCGCCGTAGCCGAGCCAGAAAATGCGCGCCGGCAGTCCCTGAAACGCCACGCGTTCCTGCGCCAGCCGAATCCATCTCGTTAGTGTCTGGTTCGCGCCGAACATTTTCAAGGCCAGCGCGTCCGTTGCCGCGATGTCCGCTGGATCGCCGGACAGCGCAGCCCATCGGAATGGGCCGCGACCCTCACAGAACAGCGGTCGGATGTATTCCGGCACGAAGCCGGGAATGTCGAACGCGTCCGTGGCGCCTCCCTTTTCGGCCTGCGCACGAAGGTTGTTGCCGTAGTCGAAGGCGATGGCGCCAGCCCGCTGGAGCGCGAGCATCGCGCGTACGTGGTCCGCCATCGACGTGACGGCGCGCGCGACGTAGCCGTCAGGATTGGTTCGTCGGAGCGACGCGGCTTCGGCGAGCGACAACCCGGCCGGCACGTACCCGTTGAGCGCGTCGTGTGCGGAGGTTTGATCGGTCACGACATCGGCGGTGAATCCGCGCCGCACGAGCTCGGGCAACACGTCGGCGGCGTTTCCCTCGAGCGCGATTGAGCGTGCCGTCCGGGTCGCGCGGTAGCGTTCGATCCGCGCGAGCGCATCGTCAAGGTTCGCCGCACGCTCGTCAACGTAGCGAGTCGCGAGCCGACGCTGAATTCGCTGCGGGTCGACTTCGACCACGAGCGCGATGCCTTCGTTCATGGTGGCGGCAAGCGGCTGCGCGCCACCCATGCCGCCGAGGCCAGCGGTCACGACCACCCGGCCGGCCAGGCTGCCACCAAAATGACGACGTGACAGCTCGGCGAGCGTTTCGTAGGTGCCCTGGAGAATTCCCTGCGTCCCGATATAGATCCAGCTGCCGGCGGTCATCTGTCCGTACATCGTCAAACCACGATCTTCCAGATCGCGAAAGGTGTCCCAATTCGCCCAGGCTGGTACGAGAAGCGCATTGGCGATCAGCACCCGTGGCGACCAGGGATGCGTACGAAAGACGGCAACCGGTTTCCCGGACTGCACGACGAGCGTCTCGTCGTGGTCGAGACGACGAAGAGACTCGACGATCGCGTCGAAGGCGGCCCAGCTTCTGGCGGCGCGCCCCGACCCGCCGTAGACCACGAGATCGTCGGGCCTTTCCGCCACCTCGGGGTCGAGGTTGTTCATCAGCATCCGCAGTGCGGCTTCCTGCGGCCATCCTTTGCAGGACAGTGCAGAGCCCCGCGGGGCGCTGACATGGCGGCTGACGATGTTCATCTCGGATGACGGTCCGGAGTCTTCGCAGGTTCGCGCGCGACTTCGTTGAGCGCGCAGCGAAAGAGCAATCTAGAAACGTACTAGCGCATTGTCAATTTGAAATTGAAAAATTTCTTACTTGACTTCCAACTCGCACGAGGCTTCGAGCGACCCGTCGGCGATCATTTTCGAAATTGCTTCGATATCCGGAGCTGGTGGACGATCGCCGGCGAGCCTCGGCACGATGGATCGCACTTTCGCGTGCACGCGCTGCAGCGCGCGCGACGTCGTCAGCGGGGCAAGCAGGTCAATCGCCTGACACGCGCACAGGATTTCGACAGCGA
>Ga0075423_10007271_pt1 | contig 10447 bp, 8 predicted proteins | sample SoiMethybrSBSTD2_FD_80114 | JGI IMG/M metagenome (GOLD analysis project Ga0075423, IMG submission 80114) | Bulk soil microbial communities from a Populus tree surrounding site in Tennessee, USA - Soil MetaG P. TD hybrid SBSTD2 | ecosystem: Environmental > Terrestrial > Soil > Tree plantation...
CGGGCTGGCTGGCCGAGCAGGTGCGCGCGGCCTGGCAGCTGCGCGCACCGCTGCGCGATGCTGGCTGCACGGCCTATCGTTGGCTGTTCGGCGAGGGCGATGGGCTGCCGGGGCTGACGGTTGACCGGTATGGCGATTTCGCCGTCGTGCAGACCTATATGGCGAGCGCCGCTACACTGCTGGATTGGCTGGTCGCTGCGCTGAACAAGGTTGATCCAGCCTTGCGCGGTGTGGTTCGCCTTCAGCGCCGACCGTGCGGCGCGGCTGGCGCAAGCCCAACTGCTGTTCGACAGGGCGCAACCGCTTGCCGAGCAGGAGCCGCTCCTCGCGCTGCGGCTCGTGCTTGAGGGATTGGCGCTGCTGCCGCTCACCAGCGCCGCGATCTTCTGCACGGACTGGACGAACCGCTGGACCAGCACGGTCTTGCCGACACCGGTCTCGCCACCTAGGAACAGCAGTGGCCGTGGCCGGCGGCTTCCCGCAGCAGCCCGCCGAGATCGGCAAGGAACGAGTCGCGTTCGAGGAGGTTCATGAAACCTATTATCATCGAGGTCGCCTTTTGCGCCCGGCGTCAATGTTGCGGCTGGACTAGGTGTATCGGCCCGGTATTCCGGCTGCGGATCGTCAGCGTCGGCACAAACCAACTCGAATCGTCGACGTAGAGCGCCTGGCGCCCCTGGCTGACTGCGCGCTGGATCGAGTCGCCGCGCGCTAGGCTTCGATAGACCACAGCAGCGAAGCGGGTTGCCGCCTTGTCGGAGACGGTGAGCTGCATCGCCACGACAGCTGGCACGCCCGCCGCACTCAGTGCTGGAGCGACGCCGGTAAGCAGTCCGGCATCGTCACTCATACTCGACTGGGCGGCGTGCAGCATCACTAGCCGGGCAGTACTGAATAGCCCAGCCAGCTTATCGGCAATGACCCAGACCTCGCGGTCATCGGCCGCGTCGAAGAGCAGCGCGCCACCCTGGCCGATCTGATAGCGACCGCGGCCATAGAAATGTACAATATCTATTGGCGGGTCATCCTGGATACGATCCAGTAGCCCCGCAGGCGTGGTCTGTTGCAACTCCTCCATCTCGACCAGGCCGTCCTTGATCAGATCGGCCCAGGCATCCGTCCGGGCTTTTTGCTCGGCCGCGCGAACCTCCTTCGGGACACCAGCTTTTGGAGTCACTGCGAGGATACGCAGCGACGAGCCTGGTGGTGCAGGCGGCGGCAGCGCCTGGGGCAGATCAAGGTAGCGGATGCACGGTGCTGGCTTCCCATAGCTGAGCAGCAGCGCCTGGTTCTCATCCCATAGCAGCTCCCACGGCAGCGCCGCCAGAATTGGCGCTCCTGGTGGGTAGCGCAGAACATACGATAGGGCCAGGCCATCCTTCTCAGCGTCGTCGCGGGCGCTGCCGAGCGCCTTTTTGGCCTTGGTGTCGTTCAGCAATGCCTCATAGAGCTTCTGGCCGACGCGTTTATCGATATCACCCAGAATCCGATCGCCTTCCCACAAACCCAGTTCGGTCAGACGCTTTCGTTCGGGGACATCAAACTTCGGCCCTTCCAGGGGATGCTGTGCCCACTGAGCCGCATCGAGCGCTTTGATCACCAGCAGCAGTGTGTTGCCATCATAGGGGGAGCGGAATAGCGAAGTGCGCTGACCGAGCACATCGGCTTCCCAAATGATCTGGATGCGTTCACGCTTGGGCACAAAACGCAGCGTCAGAGGAACGGTCTCCGGCTCCGCGCGCGCGCGCGGGCGCAGGGCTCCACCCGAACGCGACTCCAGATTGGCAAGCCTCTGGCTGATAATGGCAAGCTCTCTTAACATCGTCTCGTTCTGCTTATGGTCGACGATTTCCATCATCAGCTTCTCCATCTGCCGATGCCAATGATTATTTCTGCACTAAGAAGCGCAGCTCAGCATAGCGACTCCGAATTGTCAGTGTGGGAACGTACCAGCTTATGCCGTCCTCCTCCTCAACATAGAGCGCCTGGCGTGCCTGGCTCACGGCGCGCTGCACCGCCATCCCACGCGCCAATTCACGATACACAATAGTGGCAAAACGTAGCCCAATCTGGAGCCGCAAGGGCAATTGGAGCGCCACCACTGTATGTATTCCTGCGGCGCTGAGCGCCGGCCCCACACCTGTCGGAAGATCCTCATCGTCGAAAAGGCCCGACTGGGCGCTATGCAGCAATAGCAGCGGCACAGCGCCAAGCAGCACCACGAACCGGTCAGCATCGACCCACGTCTCATCGCCGCTAATTGTGTCAAACAGCAGCGCAGCCTGGTTATTCTGATATCGGCTGTGACCATAGAAGTGCAGAATATCCACAGGCGGGCCACTCTGTAGACGATCGACCAGCCCACCCACTGTGGCGGGGCTATACTCTTCGAGCCTCACCACCCCCGCCTGCTCAAGCTCGGCAAACGCGCGCCGCCGCGCCTGCTGCTCTTCAGCGCGCTGTTTCTCGGGGATGCGAGCGTAGGGCGCAACCATCAGTACTTGCAGCGTTTCGTGGGCTACCTTCGGCGGAGGCAGACTCGGTCCAAGGTCGAGGTAGCGGATGCAGGAAGACAACCTGCCGCGGCTAAGGAGCAGCGCCTGGTGCTCATCCCACAGCAATTCCCAAGGCAGCGCAGCAAACTCAATCGCATTGCGTGGAAAACGCAATACCAGGTCGAGCTGAAGCCCTTGTGCGGTCGCGTAATCGCCTATCGTATTCCAGGCCGTCCGTCCCCGCGAGTCACGGATCAGCGCCTTGTAGAGCGATCGACCGATCCGCCGGTAGACATCATTTGCTACCCAATTACCGTCCCAAAGATCCATTCGCTTCAATTGGTTGCGTTCGCCCTGATCAAAGTGGAATGTCTCCGACGACATAGTACGCTGCTGAGCGGCAAGTGCCTTAAGCACCAGCGGTATCTTCGCGAGTCTGTAGGGTGGTATAAAAGTTGATGTCAACTGACCTAAGATCGATGCCTCCCAGGTAACCTGGGCTGTCCCTTTGTCTGGTTCGATCCGTAGTAGCAACTGAATGGCCGCCTCGCGTTCGGAAGGCGGCGGTGGTGGCGGCGATGCCGTTGGCAGAGAACTGAATCGAGTTGCCTTCGTGGTTGTTGGTTGAGTCTGGGCCAACTGTTTTTCCAGTTTAGAGATGTGCTTGCGCAGATCCTCGATCTCCACCTCGACTTCTGGCGGCGCGCTTATGGCGTAGAACGTGGTCTGCGACTGCAGCCCATTCAGACGACGCCGACTTATCTTCAATAACTCGTCGATTTGCGTGCGCTCATCGGCATCCATGTATCTGACCTCCATCTCCTTACCCAGACCAACTTCAGCTGCGCCACAGTGCGGGCGAAGTTCCTCAGCAGAGCGCAGCCGCCTACGATGGTTGGATCAACCGCATCGGCCCCGTATTTCGGCTGCGAATGGTCAGTGTGGGTACGTACCAGCTCGCACCGTCGTCCGACTCGACGAACAGCGCCTGGCGCGCACGGCTGACTGCCTCCTGAATCGCTCGGCCACGCGCGAGATCGTTGTACACAATCCCCGCAAACCGTGTCGCAGCGTCCATCTGGACTGTCAGCTGCATCGCGACGACTAGTGGCACGCCGGCTGCCGTCAGCGCAGGCGCGACGCCGGTCAATAGGCCCGCTTCGCCGACCATGGCCGACTTGCAGGCGTGCAGCATCACCAGCCGGGTCTGGCCCAGCAGTGCGGCCAGCCGGTTGGCCGCGATCCAGGCTTTGCCGCCTCCTGGTGAATCAAAGAGCAGTTCGCCCTGCCCATTCCTGTAGCGACCGTGGCCGTAGAAATGCAGGATGTCCACAGGCGGGCCGCTTTGAATGCGATCGACCAGATCGCTGACCATGGCCGGAGATAACTCATCGAGCACGACCGCGCCATCGTCCTGAAGCTTGGCCCATGCCTTATTCCGCGCCTGGCGTTCCTCCGCGCGGATCTGCGGCGGAATGTCTGCGCTCGGCGCGATCGCCAGGATGCGCAGCCGCTTGCCTGGCGAATATGGTGGGGGCAGAGCTTGCTCCAGTTCCAGGTAACGGACGAACGAGGCCAGTTGACCCTGGCTCAGCACCAGCGGGTTGGCGCTGTCGTGCAGCAGCTCCCACGGCAGCGCAGCCAGTTCGACCGCATCGGGTGGGAAGCGCAGCAAGTAGGTCAGCGGGCGGGCGTTCGCGATCGCAGCGTTGCGCACACCGGAGAGCGCAATCTTGGCGTCGTCGTCGGTCAGCAGCCGGTCGTAGAGCATGCGCCCGACACGCCGATCAATGTCGACGACCACCCGATCGCCCTGCCAGAGGCCCAGATTGGCGAGTTGGTCGCGCTCGGCTTGCTCGAACGTTGGCCCCTCTGAAGGGTGATTGGGATACTGGATCGCGTTGAGTGCCTTGATCACGAGCGGTAGTGTCGCAGTGTCGTAGGGCGGGCGGAACTTGGAGGTGTAGTGGCCGACCTCATCGCAGTCCCATGTTACCTGCGCATTCTTGCCCTGCGGCACAATGCGTAGCGTCAGCATGATCGGCTGGGGATCTGCTGGCTGCGCTGCGCCCGATAAGTTGTTGGCAGCGCCTCCTAGTTGCTTTTTCAGCTCGGCGATCTTGTCTTTGATATCGTTGATCTGAGTCAGGATGTGCATCGGCACCGCAAGATCGCCATAACGCGCTGCCTGGTCCTCCAGGATCTTCAGGTTGCGCTGGTGAATGCTGATCAAGTTCTGGGTATGTTTGCGATCATCGTCGGTCATCTTGGCCCCCTATTGAGCATTTCACGCGACTTTTTCGACACATCAGAGCAGCTTCGCCATTCCATATTTTCAACCGGATTTCGCCGCGATTCCTAGCCCGACCGCGCTGGGCGCACGAGTTGGTATACCAGCACGATCACGAACAGTACCGCGCCAGCGCCGATCAGCTGCCAACGCGTCGTCTCGTCGAGCTGCAAGAAGGGCAGTGGCGTGAGCGCGACGCCGATCCCCAGACTGACGATCGCGGTCCGCAGCGCCCAGGCGCGTTCTAAGGCGCTATCTGTGATCCACTTGATAAAGAACAACAGACGCTCTTCCTGCATCTCCACGCCTAGCCCTGCCGGCAGCGCGCGCCCGGTGCTGATGCCGACGCGGATGTAGGAGATGTAGAAGGCGCTCAACACGAACGCCAGCCCCAGGAACAGAGCTGGGCCGATCCCGGCCGCGGGCAGTGGGTTCGGTGTGTCAGCGCTGGCGGAGTAGACTAGGCCGAGCAGCGCCGCGTAGCTGGTACCGATCGCACCGGCTGCAGCGGTAAGGAACTCGGCCCGTTTCAGCGCGCGGTCAAGCGTGCCTTTGGCCACTTCCAGGTAGGCCGATTGCACAGCGGCACGCAATGCATCCTCAGCGGCGATCCGTCCGTCGCGCCGTGCCTCGGTCAGCTTCCATTCCTCGGCTTCGTGCGCTGCGCGGTCGCGCCAGCTCGCCTTGACCTCGTCGATCTGCGCCTGATAGCGTGCCTTGACCTCGTCGATCTGCGCCTGATAGTGAATCTGCGCGAGGTTAGCCTGATCGCCGCCGCCGGCCGGCGGTGGCGGCCAGTTGACCTGTTCCGGAAGATCCGATAGATCCATCATGATTCCTATTCGTCGTCCTCATCGTCATCACCGAGCACCCCGCGTGTGGACTGTGGCAGCTCATCGATGTGCGTACCGTTGATGGTGTGGCGCGGCGTGACATTGTGGACGCGGCCCCACTTCAAGTCGTCGATGAATTGTTCAACCGGGAAGAAGGCGTTCTCCTTGTAGCAAAACTCCTTTGGCGGGTTGGCGCTGGGCATAACTCACCTCTGCGGATACCGATACGGCGGCTTAGGAAAGGGGACGGAAGCATTTCGACACTTATTATTCTACAGGCTACGTCAAGAGACGATACCTGACCTCCACTCATAACTCATCAAATCATTTACGGATTATCGCATACATACTATGACACGGTAATCATCGGCATCCTCGCTTTCTTGCTTCACGGTACGCTCTGCGCTACAATCACACGACGGCCAATTAACGTGGACTGATTGAATGCCAAAACTCCCTGACATCTCGCTCCCCACGCACCTCAAAGAGCGGCTCGCGCAGGGACATCCTTGGGTCTACCGCAATCATCTCCCAGCCAACCTGCATCTATCAGATGGGAGCTGGGTGCGGGCGCGCTGCGGGGGGTGGAGCGGCTATGGGCTGTGGGACGCCAGCGGGCCGATCGCGCTGCGGATCTTCTCGGAGCGTCAGGTGCCCGACGCGGATTGGCTGCACGACCATGTGCGCGCGGCCTGGCAGCTGCGCGCACCGCTGCGTGCCGCCGGCTGCACAGCCTATCGGTGGCTGTTCGGCGAGGGCGATGGGCTGCCGGGGCTGACGGTCGATCTGTACGGCGACTTCGCCGTCGTGCAGACGTACATGGCGAGCGCCGCTACACTGCTGGATTGGCTGGTCGCTGCGCTGAACAAGGTTGATCCAGCCTTGCGTGGTGTGGTGATGAGGCGGCGCCTGTCTGATGATGAGGAAGACCGGGAGACAAGCAGACAAGGAGACGAGAAGAATCTGCCATACTCAGCCTCCCGGTCTCCCGGTCTCCCGGTCTCCTTGTCTGGCGAGACGCCGCCGCGCGATTTGGTTGTGCGCGAACATGGCTTGGCCTTTCACGCCGATGTGCGCGGCGGGCAGAAGACCGGTTTATTCCTCGATCAGCGCGAGAATCGGCGCTATGTCGAGGGCCTGAGCGCCGGTCGCAGTGTGCTGAATTGCTTTGCGTACACAGGCGGTTTCTCGCTCTACGCGCTGCGTGGTGGGGCGCGTGCGGTCGTCAGCGCCGATGTCGGCAAGGGGCTGGCCGAGGCGACTGCGGCGAACATTGCGCTAAACGAGCTCGACGCCGCACGGCACAGCTTTGTGACGGCCGATTGCTTTGAGTTGCTGACGCGCTATGTCGAAGAGCAGCGTCGTTTCGATCTGGTGATCCTCGATCCACCTAGCTTCGCCAAGAGCAAGCAGAACCGCTTCGCCGCGCTGCGCGCCTATACCAAGCTCAACGCGCTGGCGCTGCGCTGCGTTGCGGCGGGCGGGCTGCTGGCAACCGCGAGCTGCACCAGCCAGGTCGGCCCGGAGGCGTTCAAGGAGCTATTGGCGGCGGCTGGGGCCAGCGCGGATCGCCGGCTCCAGATCATCCACGAGGCCGGGCAACCGCTCGATCACCCGGTCCCAGCGCATTTTCCCGAAGGGCGATATTTGAAATTCGTCGTCGGGCGCGTGCGAGAGCGAGAATAGCGCGCGATGCGAGCGTCGCTCATTCATGATCCTGCGACCGCGCCGGGCCCTTCGCGCGCGGGCTGGTGGCGCTGGGAGTGGCTAGCGCTGGGCATGATCACGCTGGTTGCCTTCGCCGTGCGCGCCTGGACGGTGCGCGGCGGGCTGCCGTTCGTCGATCATCCCGACGAGCCGAACCCGATCAACTATGTCGTCGCGATGCTGCAAACCGGCGACCCGAACCCGCATTTCTTTCAAAAGCCCTCGCTGTACGTCTACCTGCTGCTGGCGGTGCTAACGCTGCACTATCGCTGGGGGCAAGCGACCGGGCTGTACAGCGATCTCAATCAGATGCTGATCACGACGTATCGCTATACGACGATCCCCGGCTTCTTTCTGTGGGGGCGCATGCTGACGGTCGTGATCGGGAGCCTGATGGTGCTGACCGTCTTCGTGCTGGGCAAGCGCGTCTGGGGGCGCGCGGCGGGACTGATCGCGGCGCTGTTTGTGGCGCTATCCCCCTTTCTGATGCGCCACTCGCAGTACGTGACAACCGATGTGGCCAGCGCGTGGCTGGTGCTGCTGGCGTTTGCCGCCGCGATCGCGGTTGCGCGCACTGGCCGCTGGCGCGATTATCTGGCCGCTGGCGCGTTCGTCGGGCTGGCTGCCTCGACGAAGTACAACGCCGGTGTGGTCGCGCTGACGATGATCGCCGCGCACGGTCTGTACTGGAAGCGTCGATCATTGGTGCGCCTACCGATGCTGATCGGCGCGGGCGTGGCAGCGCTGCTCGGCTTCCTGGTGGGAACGCCCTATGCGCTGCTCAGTTGGCCCGAGTTTTTGCAGGGGCTGCTCGGGCAGGTGGGTGACTACAGTGCCGGTGTCCATGGCGATTTCGTCGGCGCGTGGAACCTGCGCGGCTATCTGGATTTCTTTTGGGGCGAAGGGCTGGGCGCGATCGCCTGCGTTGCGCTGATCGCCGGCATCGTGCTGCTGCTGCGACAGCGGCGCGATGTCGGTCTGATCTGGCTGAGCTTCGCTGTGCCATACCTGATCCTGCATCTCGCGCAGTCGAGCCATTTTGTGCGCAATCTTGTGCCGCTGGTCGGCATGAGCGCGCTGCCGATCGGCGTGGCCGGCGCAGCGTTGATCGGGTGGTTGACTGAGCGAGCGCCGCGCTACCGGGTTGTGATCGGCGCGGCCGTGCTGGCGGTGCTGCTGCTGCCATCGGCTGCCGAGACGCTGGGCTACTCGGCGCGGCTCGCGCGCGGCGATACCCGCGTTCAGGCGTTGAGCTGGATCGACGCCAATGTGCCGCCGGGCGCGCGTATCGCGGCGGAGCTGCTGCCGCTGCCGGGCGAGAGTCGCTGGACTCAGGCAGCCGCCTTGCCGCAGCATGATCTCGGCTGGTATCGGCGACAGGGCTACGCCTATCTACTGGCCTGCTCGGATGTCTGGAAACAGTGGCCGATCCCCGAATCCTACGGTCAACTGGCGGGCGCGCCGCTGGCCGAGTTCGGCGGCAGCGAGCCACGGGCGATGCTGGGACCGCATCTGGTGGTTTACGCGACTGGGCTTGCAGCGGCGGATGTGCCGCTGCCGCCAGCGCAGACGGTTCAGCTCGGCGGCGCGCGCTTCCTGGGTGCCGCCCTCGGTCAGCCCGACGAATCCATGCTCGGCGTGCAGCCGACGCGCGTGTTCAAAGCCGGCGAGGTGCTGGGCCTGCGCAGCTTTTGGCAGATCGAGCAGCCATTTCACGAGGACTTTTTCATCTTCGTTCACCTGCTGGATGCCGCCGGCACCACTGTGGCCCAGCGCGACGCACCACCGTGGCAGGGCCGCTTTCCGACGTCGTCTTGGCATCCCGACAGCATCGTTGTGGATGTAAACGATCTGCCTTTGCCGCCGGCCCTGCCGCCGGGCGACTACACAATTGTCGTCGGCATGTTCGACCCAGCCAGCGGCGCGCATCCGACCATGCGTGTGGCTGGCCAAACGCAAACGACCGATGCCGTGCGATTGACCACGATCAGCATCAAAAAATGAGGAGGTAGCGCAACTGCACAATCGCCCGGACTGTAGTATCATGGCTGCGCGACATAGCTGCATCACACCCTACCAGCTGGCCTAATACCCACCTGCGCTGGCTGTGTGCCGCCCGCGAGAAAGGAGATATGATGGCTGCGACGCTGAAGGACCTGTATGATGCGTACAATGCTGGCGCGAGCCGGACGACGCTCATACGTCTGATCGAAGAACTGGATCGCAACCGCATCCCCGTGCCGCCCGAAATTCGGCAAGAGGTTGTCGAATTGGCCGATGTGGGCGACGAGGACGGCGAGTAGCGGTATCGGCGCTGAAACGTGAAACGTGAGTCGATAGTTTTAACCACCAAGACACCAAGACACCAAGCCTTTGTGTCTTGGTGTCTTGGTGGTTAAACCCTGGTGGTATTTGGGCCGAGCTGTACTAGTCGCTTATGCGCGGCGAGCCAGGCGGCGCACGAAGCCGCCAAAGGCCAGCAGCAGCAGCATGCCCACCAGCATAATCGGCGCGATCGGCGTGTCGCCGCCGGTATTCGGCAGCGTGCGTGGGACGCCTGCCGGAGCGGGCTGCTGGTTGAAGTCGAACGCGCTGAGCATGTTGCCGGTCTGTCCCTCGCGCGTGCCGAGCGGCGCCAGGCCGTAGCGGTTCTCGATGAAGGCCAGGATCGAGGTCGTGTCCATCACGGTATGGTCAACGAAGCCCTTCTTCGCGTAGGGCGAAATGATCAGTGCCGGGACGCGCGAGCCAGGGCCCCACTGGTCCATCTTCGGCGGCGCGACGTGATCCCAGAAGCCGCCGTTCTCGTCGTAGGTGATGATGATCGCGGTGTCCTTCCAGGCCGGGCTCTTCTGGATCAGATCGACGAGCTGCGCCGCGTGCATCTCGCCCTCGTTCGGAACTGCGTAGCCGGGGTGCTCGTTCTCCGCGCCAAGCGGCTTGACGAACGAGACCGACGGCAGCGTGTTGTTCTGGATCGCCGCGTAGAAATCCGACTCGTCCTTGAGGTGCTGCTTGCGGCCGTCCGTGCCGTCGCCATAGTTCTTGAAGAAGGCGAACGCCTGGTGGTGGAATTGGAACAGCGGGTCGGGGTGACCGGCCAGCGCGTCGGTCCAGCCGCC
>Ga0075423_10007272_pt1 | contig 10446 bp, 13 predicted proteins | sample SoiMethybrSBSTD2_FD_80114 | JGI IMG/M metagenome (GOLD analysis project Ga0075423, IMG submission 80114) | Bulk soil microbial communities from a Populus tree surrounding site in Tennessee, USA - Soil MetaG P. TD hybrid SBSTD2 | ecosystem: Environmental > Terrestrial > Soil > Tree plantation...
AGATGCCGCCTGATGTCCCACCGCCTGCAACGTCCGTCCCGCCGATGCGGCCGGGCTCTTCACCGCGGTGTCGACCACCCACACGATGTTCCGCGGCAAATCGGCGACGCCGCGTCGAGCATGATGCGCAAGCCAGGACACCGGATTGGATCTGCTCATCGATTCCTCCAAAAATCATCACCCGGCCGACCGGTCCGAACTCGACCGCCAACGGACCCAAGAACGGGAACCGCACAGTGTGGATCCGCACAGTGACCGGCCCCCTCCCGCTAAACCCTGTCTGTCCTACCCGGATCCAGCGTCGACGAACCTGCCGGTGCATATCAGGGGCATCTGATCGCGGTTTGATGTACAGACCTGCTATCGAGCGACAGGAACGGGTGGATCGACGCTGGGTCAGGCGTTTCGTTGCTCGGTCACTAGGCGCCTGTGGGCGCTCGCTTCGGTCGTGCTCGACGCCGGCGCCTGGTGCTCCGCGGTCGTCGACACCACCGTTGGCATCGCCGCTGCTTGCTTGATCAGCTGGTCAGCGACTACTTCGAAGGGCTCGATGTCTTGCTGCGCGCGCGAGAGAACGACGGCGCCCTCGGCGCTTGCTACAAGGAAGATCACGAAGCGCTCCGCGGCGGAACGCAGAACGCCGACCTCCTCGTAGAGGTCGACCAGGCGCCGTTGAGAGGTCCGGAAGATCTCCCCGGCACGGTCTAGCAGCGGACCGGCCGATACCGAGACCGTGACGGCGAGGATTGGGCACCCCGACTCGAGCCTGGAGCGGACCAGGATACGCCGCCATAACTCGAGGTAGCCGGCGGTGATTTCCTCCGCCGATGTGCCGCGGAACCGGTCGACGAAGCGGTCGTGCCGCTGTCCTGTTAGGTCAAGGGCCGCGAGGATGAGCTCCTCCTTCCCGCCGGGGAAGTGATGGTAGACGGATCCGCGTGGAGCGCCGGTGTGTTCGAGCACCTTCAAAAGCGATGCTCCGTGTACGCCCCGTGTCGCCAGGAGCTGGATCGCGCCCTCAATCATCGTGGCGCGGGTCTCGTTTCCCATCAGCGCTCCCTGCTTCTGTGCACTATGACATTGATCATAATGCCGCTTGGTGGGATCGTGATCGGGACGACACAGCCGACCACTGTCGAAGGAGCTGTTCCATGCCGATGATCGACGTCACAGCGACCGAGGGCACTTTCGCCGATCCGCATGGACTCGCCCAGGCGGTCGCCGCGGCTCTCATGAGCATCGAAGAGGTCCCGGACATCCCAATGTTTCGGCAGAACACCGCAGGATTCGTGCACGAGATCCCTGCCGGCATGCTTGCGGATGTGGATGGCAGCGACGCGCATGTCCGAGTGCAGGTGCTCACCAACGCCGGCGCTCTCGACCGGGATAAGCAGCTCGCGGTGGTCGCGGAACTCACGCGGCTCGTTGCCGAGGCCGCGGGTGATCCGGGCATTGCCGACCGGACGTGGGTGCTCCTCACCGAGGCGCCAAATGGTGGTTGGGGCCTGCACGGCCACGCCCACACCAACAGCGAGCTTGTTGCGGCGGCACGAGCCGAAATCGCCGAACTCTCCGCCGCGCGAGACGCGTAGCACCAGCCACGTCGCGCGCTCCACCCGCAGCGGCACCAGCAGGATCATAAAGTTGCCATCCTTGACGTCGGATCCCGATGCCGGTGTAGTGCTAGTTGATTGCAGAGGTGTCGATGCGCGACATTATGCGGTGGGCATCGCGGCCGAGGCGGCGCAGCTGCTCTGGGGACAGGACGTCAATGACGAGTGATCGCACATGAGCCACGTGTCCGGGCGCTGCTTCGGCGAGTGTTTCGAAGCCCTTGTCGGTCAAGATGGCGTTGGTGAAGCGCCCGTCCGCCGGATCGGCCTCGCGGCGGACCAGGCCGCGCTGCTCGAGGCGTTTGACCAGGTGTGACAGCCGGGACAGCGACGCGTTGGTGACTTCGGCAAGCGAGCTCATCCGCATGGTTCGCTGTGGACTCTGCGAGAGCATGGCCAGAACCTGGTACTCGACCATCCCAAGGTTCGAGTCGCGCTGCAGCTGCTGATCGATCGACCAGGGAAGCCAGGTCATCAACCGCACAACGGACAACCAAGAGTCCAGTTCGGCGTCTGTCAGCCACTTCGCGGGCGGTTTCTCGGCGCTGCGGCGGGCTCTTCCGGCCATAGGGTCAGAATACCAATCACTCGACGATTCAAGTGATTGATGCGCGCCCGGCACGGCGTATGTTTCGCAGCGAGGCGCTGCACAGTCACTTGACAGCTGAAGCTATCCGGTATTCACTTGAATGGTCAAGTTATTGTCTGACGATCAAGGCAGGAGGCTCTAGCCATGAAGGTGGCACTCACTGGTGCAACAGGGTTCATCGGATCTCACGTACTCATGGATTTGTACAAGCACGGGCACGAGGTGACGGCCCTCGTCCGAGACGATGATCAGGCCGACAGAGTGGCATCCCGCGGCGCCACCCCAACCGTCGTCGACCTTTACGATCGACCGGCAGTCGGGAGGATCTTGGGTGATGCGGACGGGGCAATCCACACCGCCAGTCCCGGTGACGCCACCAGCGCCGACCTGGACTCCGCAGTTGTCGACGCGGCGATTGATGCGTACGCCGGCACCGGCAAGCCCTACATCGAGATCAGCGGTCTGTGGGTCTACGGCGCCAACACCTCCATCACCGAAGAATCCCCGTTCAACGCGCCCGCGTTGGTGGCGTGGAAGGAACCGATCGAACGCCGGGTGCTTGCGGTGAAGGACATGCGCGGGGTAGTGGTCGTGTCCGGCGTGGCTTACGGTGACGGCGGCGGAGGGATCCCCGGGCTAATTCTCGGCTCGCCGCGAGACAATCAGGGCAATTTGATCATGCTCGGCACAGGACAACAGCACTGGTCGACGGTCCACGCTGCAGATTTGGCCGACTTCTTTCGCCGCGTATTGGAAGATGACGCGGCCCGTGGCTACTACGTGATCGGCAATGGATTGAACTCGAGCGTCGCCGAACTCACGGAAGCGGCCGCTATCGCAGCCGGGGCTCCCGGAGCTGTCCCGGGCTCCGATGAAGAGGCTCGAGGACGACTAGGCGAGTACTTTGCCGAAGTCCTGCTGCTCGATCAGGGCACGATCGCGGCCAAGGCTCGAGCCGAGCTCGATTGGTCTCCCTCTCACCCGGGACTTGTAGAGGAGTTCCGCCAGGGGAGTTATCGCAACTGACACCCTGTAGCGCTACATCGACGGCCCAGTTGACGGGTGGATCCCGATCGGACGCCGATCCCCTAGGCGTTCACACGGCTCTAGCGATGGGCTTGGTGTGCGCGAAAGAGCGATGGCTAGGCTGCCAGTGCACCTTTCAGCGTCCACACCAGACCAACGGAGGAAGAGCATGGGCACAATCACGACGACCGATGGCACGGAGATCTTCTACAAGGACTGGGGCTCAGGCCAACCGATCGTCTTCAGTCACGGCTGGCCGCTGTCGGCCGACGACTGGGACACCCAGATGCTGTTTTTCCTACAGCGCGGCTACCGCGTGATAGCCCATGACCGGCGCGGACACGGACGCTCCACGCAGACCAGCGACGGTCACGACATGGACCATTACGCCGACGACCTGGCTGCGTTGACTGCCCAACTCGATCTCCAGGAGGCCGTACATGTCGGGCACTCCACCGGTGGCGGCGAAGTCGTGCACTACATCGCCCGGCACGGTGAGAGCCGTGTGGCCAGAGCGGTACTGATCAGCGCGGTACCGCCGCTCATGGTGCAGACCGACGCCAACCCCGACGGTCTGCCGAAAAGCGTGTTCGACGACCTCCAGGCCCAGCTTGCCGCCAATCGGTCCGAGTTCTACCGGGCCCTGCCGTCCGGCCCCTTCTACGGCTTCAATCGTCCCGGCGTGACATCCTCCGAAGCGATCATCGCGAACTGGTGGCGCCAGGGAATGATGGGCGGGGCGAAGGCACACTACGAGGGCATTGTTGCCTTCTCCCAAACCGATTTCACCGAGGACCTCAAGAAGATCACGGTGCCGGTCCTGGTGATGCACGGCGACGACGACCAGATCGTTCCCTACGCCGACTCTGGACCGCTGTCCGCTCGGCTCGTGCAGAACGGGACGCTGAAGACGTACGAAGGATTCCCGCACGGCATGCCAACCACCCAGGCCGATACGATCAACGCTGACCTGCTGGCCTTCCTGCAATCCTGACTGATTGCTCGGCTGGCCTCGGCTGCGGCCCTGGCGCCTGTGTCCTCAACAGCACCGCATTCCGTAGGGCTCCGTGGCTTGCTGAGTTAGGCCTGTAGGCGACTGCGGTGCCGGGATCGGAACGCGCTCAGATTTCGCTCGCGACTTCGTCCCACTCCCGCAGCGTCCAGGCCTTGACCACGCCCTCGTTGAGGAACGGGTCATCGCGGACGAACTCCTCGGCTGCTTCCCGCGACCCGAACACCGCCATCGAACCCTCGGCCTGCGGGTCGCCGAACGTGCCGACAAGCAGGAGGTCTCCCCGGTCGCGGAACTCCTTGAGCAGGGCCAGGTGACGCGGATAGACCGGCGGCGCCTTGGACATGACGTCGGCGGCGGACTCGTAGAACAGCACGTACCTCTGCACCATGATCGGGCCAAATTATGTCAACTGTGGAAGAGCGGCAAGTCGAGCTCGCTGTTATGCAACCGCTTGTCGGTCATGAGGTCTTCGGCCGAGGTCCGGAATGCTCGAGGCGCCGAGATCGATGAACTTCGAGCGAACTCTAGCAGGCCCTCTGCGCTCCTGGCGCGTCTGAATGTCCGTTGATTTCCGTTGTGCATCGCATCGCCCAGGATCTGCGACAGTCGGGAGTGCAGCACGTAAATGTAGGGTCCCCGCCGGCAGTGAACAAGTTGATCCATCCTGGGATTCGCCGACGGGTCTGAACCAGTCGATACCCACCACGCCAACCACCGAAACTGCAATCCCCTGGCTCAACCCGTTTGGGCGCATAACCGCTGGGTATCGATGTGGCACTGGGTGCGGCCCTATGACCCCACTACCACCTGATTCAACGGTCATGGGGCGAGGTGAGCATGGCTGGATGGGTGTCCTCGAGGCTCACCGCAGGGGAGGCTCCGGATTCAGCGCACCGGAGCCTCCTCGGTCACTGATCCCGGGATCGAACCCACCTCGTCGCAAACCCGCCGAGCAGACAGGCTGGTAACCGACAAGCGGAATGATTCGCCCGCAGGGTCCAGCGGGTCGATGCACCACGTCGACAACTGAAACAAGCACCGCCGAGCGCTCCTGGCTTGCTAGACGACAGGCCGCCTGCGACCTACCAGGTCGCGGCCTGACAGCCTCAGGTCGGTCGGTGGTTCGTACTTAGGTTCTTCACAGCGTGTCTCAGCGACGCTAGTCGCAGAACGCTAGGGGGAAGTATGCCTTGGGTGAGGCTCTCGACGTGGAGGGATGTGTGTGCACGCGAGGAGCGTGTCGAGGCTCTACTGGAGCAGTGGGATTCGCATGTTTCGGCTGCTAGGAGTGATCCTGGCAAGTTCTCGAGTGCATTTGAGGTGCTCGGCACATGCGCAGATGAGCTTCACGAAGCCGTGGATGGGGTCTGCGATGATGACTACTACTAGGCGCGGTCGAGAACCCACACCTCGGAATTGGCGCTCCTCAAGAGGCCGAAGCGTTTGTATACCTGGATAGACCTTCCGGGCACCTCCCCGTCGGTCTGGAAAGCAGCATCCGGCGGTGTGCAGTCCTGGCGCTGGAGGCAATTGAGTCCATCCACCACTAGTTCCGACACCGACGAGGAGCGTGAGGAGCCCAATGTCACCTGACCAGCTTGCGGATCTCATCAGGCGGGTGGAGGAAATCGAGGTGCGCCTCAGAACTCTGGAGACCCGCGTCTTCGGGGGTAGCCCGTACACGCCGCCAGTCGGGCCGGTCGGCTATACGGGGACCTTCGCCCCTGCCACGCCGCCAACTCGGGAGAGTCCGGAGCTTGACAGCGATAACCTCCCTCCCGGTCCCCTCTCATCCCAAGAGCGTCCAAGTGAGGGCGAAACCTGACATCTGGTGTGGCTCTCTTCCACCGGAATCGCCCACGACGTAGGCAAGCTCAGGAGTGGGCAAGCTTGTAGCCGACCAGATTTCTGCAAGGAATCCTCAGGCACGAGCGGGCTCTACCTCTGCGAGCCTCCGGAGATGCATGGCAGCGGCCGCGGCGCCGTTACCACGATCAATCAAAGGAACGTTGGCCACCATCTGCTGTCCGTGTTGTAAAAGATCACGCAGCAGCAAGGTGGCGGCGGAAACACTGACACCACTCAGCATGTGAGCCAGCCCTCGATCGGCGGCGAACTGTGCGCGTCCTTGCTGGTCGTCCAACGCCGTGTCCTGGTTGGGAATGAACAATGTCGGAACACCGAACCGCAGTAGCTCATGGAAGGAGTTGTAACCCGCGGCGCTCACTGCCAGGTCGAAGGCACGGAATCGGCGGGAGAGTGGGAAGTCACGGACTACATGCACGCTGGCACGTGTCCGGTTGGATTCGGCGATCTCGGTCTGCGTCACGCAGACGTCCACACCCAGCCGCTGCACTGCCGCAACCACAGCTCCGGTCTGTTGACCTGTGTCGTTGATGTTGCCTGCTCCGAGTGCGACCAATGCCACGCGACGGTCCAGCGGCAACCCCAATGCCCGGCGTGCTGTCTCACGATCGTCAAGCTCAGCTTCATCAACCAAGGTCACCGGACCGACGCGTACGCCGTCGGCATATGAAGTCAGGCCATGGTCGTATGCCTCAGCGAGCTCGCCAGGAGCCAGGACCATGTCGAACCAAACAGCCTTGTCAAGCTGCTCCGGGTTCATTCCGCGCCGCCACATTCCGCGTCGCGACCAGACCCAGCGCGCCGCTGGATGTGCCTCGCGTACCCGCGGGATGCCGTGGTACGGCCATGTGCCATCGAACACCACTACCGCGGGCCGCAGCCGGGCGACAGCATCCGAGACACGCTCGGCAAACAGCTCATGCCAGCGTCGAGACGACAGTCCTGTCGCGCCTGCCGACGGGAGGTACTCGAATGGAAACCCGAATGTGCCGACGACACTTACGGCCTGGGAGAGCGACAGGAAGTGCGGAGCCAGGTCAGGCTGCGCCCGACGGGCGTACGCGATGAGTCGCGTCAGGTGACCCATCCCAGAACCGTTGCTGCTGATGAGGAGAAGGGAGGGACGCTTATGTGCCGTCGCCCGTATCGGCGAGGATCGTGTCGGCTCGTCCGTAGCAACGGTTTCCGGCGTTCCGATCAACTCCGCAAGCCGATGCTGGTGGGCCTGGTAACCGAACCGCGCCCGGACAGACGCGAGTGCGCGCCCCACGATCTCCTCATAGGCAGTGCGATCGGCGTACAGGCGGCTCAGCACCGACGGCACCTCCGCCGGTTCGGCGTAGATCGCGGCGTCACCGAAAAGGGGACGAAAGTGTGGTGGAAGGATCGCCGGAAGACCGCTGGCCATCGCCTCCAAGATGTTGCGCCCGAAGGCCTCGACCCAGGCCGGGTGATGGAAATAGACGAAGAAATCCAGTTGAGCCAGGAACTGGCGAGGATCAATCGCGCCAAACGGGGACACCTGCCATGAATTCGGCACGTAACCCAACACGTCACGTACAGGATCCGCGCCACCGAGAATCTTGACGGTCGTGGAGCCATCGACTGGATACACGGTCTCGATCACCTTTGGATCGATCGGCCACTTTTGTGGGGAGGGGCGGCTGTGCCGACCGATCACCGGCCGGTCGGCCCGCCATTCGGGCCGGTCTACGCGCCAGGGGTCTACATCGATGATGTTGACCCAGTCCTCTGCCCGGAGCCCCGCCGGAATGTCCGGCGCCACTGATTCACGAGCCAAGGGACCGATCGGTGCCCAGATCGGCGCGACGCCAAATCGCTCGCGGGCGATCCGATCAACCACCTGCGGCTGATAGTGCCGGTGGCCGTCGAAATCAGTCGGCGGAGCGTTCGCAACAAGTACGGCGTGCTCGGTGTCAATTTGAGGAAGTTGACCGGCCGCCTGGAGCACGGCCGGATGCCGCACAACAACGAGTTTCGCTCGGATCGGCCGATCGCCGACGAAGAGCTTCGCCCGGCCGCGTCGAACCTGGTCGCGGATGCGTGGATTCACCGGCCTGAGCCAGGACAGCAGCGGCCCATTCACATGGATCAGGCCGGTGGACCAGCCGGCCTCCGCCTGAGCAGCGATTTCCTCCGCCAGACTGTGCGAAGTGCCTCCCGGGAAGCGCAGATCCGACAACATCAGGACGTCAACCTGGCGCTGGCGAGATAGTGCGAGGGACCTCATTGATTCCATGACCACTCGAGATTAATCGGCGAAAGGCAGATCACGGCCGCGCGAACTGTGGCATCACCTACTTGACGCCTTTCGTTCACCTGGACGTTGGAGCGTGGCGCCACGGAACTCCGCAATCAGCCCGACGTCGTTGAACTGACGTTCAGCCACTGTTCGCGCGGCACATCCCTGCTGATCATCAATCGGCGTCAGGCTACTTGCCGTGCCGCTGTTACCGCTTGAGCCAATGCTGAGCCCGGCGAAGACCTCCATCCGCCCCGGCAATCGCCACGAGTGGGAGGCCATGATCATCATGCACCAGTCTGGGCTTTACAAGATCGCAATCAGTCGGCGAGCCCACATCGCCGGCACTTCGCAGATGCCCGATGAGATCCATCTCCAGCAGGGCGCAACCTATTACGCCTTAACGCTCTCCGGGTCGCGCCGGAAAGCGCAGCGTGTAGTCGAGCAGCTCAATAGCCGCGACGGACTTCACGTTCCGATCGCTCGCACCGTGGAAATAGGGCCGCTTTGCTTTCCTGCGGGGCGGTGACTCTTTGGATTCCCAGCGGTCTAATTCCTCATGGACGCAACCAACCTCGCACGTCTTTACGATCTACCGGTGCTCGACTGGTCCGAGATCCAAGCTGGGCTCGCCAAAGGCGTCACCCAAGTGCCGGAGTCTGGCGGCCCTAACCGGCACACCTGTTGGTTGACCACTATCAACGCCGACGGCGGCCCACACGTGACTGGAATCGGCGCCTCGTGGGTCGACGGCGCCTTCTGGTTCCGGACAGGTGAGCGCACGCGCAAGGGCCGAAATTTGGCTAAAGATCCTCGGTGTGCGCTGAGCGTGGCCGTCCGCGACTTCGATCTCGTCATTGAGGGCACCGCCGGCAAGATCACCGATCCAGGAACCGTCGCAGCAATGGCGGCACTTTGGGCCAGCGAGGGGTGGCCTGCTCGAGTCGACGAAACTGGCCAGGCGATCACTGCCGATTACAGTGCTCCATCGGCCGGTCCGCCGCCCTGGTTTGTGTATCGCCTCACAGCACGGAAGGCGACCGCAGTGGCGACGACGGCGCCCGGAGGCGCCACATTGTGGCGGTTCTGAAAGCGACACCCCCTCGGCTCGATCGAGAGCATTGGGCGATATCACCGCGCTAATCCTTAACTGTTTTGAAGCGCACGTCAGTTGCTCGCTCGAACCCATCTAGCAAGTAGCTCAGCCCGGACTCGAACAGCTCGTCGAGATCCAAATCGAATCCGTCTGGCTCAAACGAGTCCAAGACAGTGCGAAAGGCTGGAGAATCCCGTTCGGTTAGCAGGGCCTCGAGGGTCGGCTTTTGAACCTCCATCCATTCGTCGGCGGTCACTCCAGTCTCGGCTTCTGCGGTGGCCTCCATTTCAAGGCTCGTCGCGAAACCCCGGACGAAGTTGAACAAGATCAAATTCATGGAGAATGCATCTGCTGGTTTCAACCCGCGATCAAGCAGCGTGGCAAGCACCTGCTCGGTGTATGCCAGGCCGCTGGGCACGACTAGCGGCCTGGTCAACGAGTACGCGGGTGCCAGCCAGACGTGCCGACGGAAGATCCGCCACAGCTCTCGCGCCGCCTCGCCGAGTGCCTCGTGCCAATCGTTGCCGCCCTTCGGCGCCTGCCAGTCGGCGAAGGCGGCGTCGATCATCACAGTGAGCAAATCGTCCTTGTCGCGGACGTGGCGGTACAGCGACATGGTGGCCACGTCAAGCTCTACAGCAATCCGGCGCATCGACAATGCACCGAGGCCCTCCTTGTCGGCGATCGCGGTCGCGCCTGCCACAATCCGTTCCCTGGTCAGTGTCGCTTCGGCGTCGTGAGCTCGGGCGCTCACTCGCGGCCGCGATGAGCTGGCGCGAGCCACCACTGTGCCCGCCCCCGGGCGCGTACGGACAAGTCCCTCGTCCTTCAGAATGGATAGCACTTTGGAGGCCGTTGCCATAGCGACTCCCCAGCGCCGCATGATCTCCCTGGTCGACGGAACCCGATCACCGGCGGCGAGCTCACCGGACTTGATCTTGACGCGAATCTGTGCGGCAATCTGCTGCGACGCCGCAC
>Ga0075423_10007276_pt1 | contig 10444 bp, 11 predicted proteins | sample SoiMethybrSBSTD2_FD_80114 | JGI IMG/M metagenome (GOLD analysis project Ga0075423, IMG submission 80114) | Bulk soil microbial communities from a Populus tree surrounding site in Tennessee, USA - Soil MetaG P. TD hybrid SBSTD2 | ecosystem: Environmental > Terrestrial > Soil > Tree plantation...
AGTAAACTCATAGCAAAGCATATATCTTTGTTTTTTCTGGTAAGGCTAGGTGTAAATTATACGTCGAACATACAGATAGCGGTAGTTGCACTATTTGCAATAGTAATGTCAACTTCGACAATATTAGCAATGACTCAAACTGCTCAAGGACACGGTGTCCAGGCTCAGCTTCAAAGTAGATTCGTAAGGATTTAGGATGAAGCCTTCTCAACGCAAACGTTGAATACAGGAGATCAGATGACGGTAACTGGAACTCTGCAAAGTCTTGTAAATAAGCCGTTAAGAGCGTGGTTGTCACTATTTAGCGAGTCAACCAATGCGGGTAATAGATGGGAGTTTATAGCAAGAGATCCTCCAGGTAATATATTTGATATTCCTCCGCAAGGAACAGTCCCATACTCGATTACTGCAAAAGCGCTTGAACCAGGTATTTACCATGTTCATACACAGTTAAATATCGAACATGTTGGTCCTGGACTTGGTCCTGGTCAAACTGTTCAGGTAACTGGGCCTGCTATATTGAAGCCAATTCCGTATGGCAATGTCGTATATCAGTGTATACTGATTGGTGCTGGACTTGGAATAACATTTGCAACAAGACCGTGGCAAGTAATTTAAAAAAATCCTTTATTTTTTATCTATTTTTTTAGTTCATTTAATTAGCAACTATCTGGTACGATATTAGTGAATTTAATGTACAAAAAAATTATAATTTTAAATGTATCTTTAAACCCTTGTATCTATTTCTTATTGTTACTTCAGTAACACCAGCTGCCTCTGCAACATCTTTCTGAGTCTTATTTTCACCATTCATTACACAAGCTACATAGAGGGCGGCAGCAGCCAATCCCATAGGATCTTTTCCTGCAGAAATTTTACCTTGTTCCGCCTTTTTCAATATCTCTAAAGCTTTTCTTTTAGTTTTTTCCGATAGTCCTGATTTGCTTGCTATTCGTGCCACACATTTTACGGGATCAACGACAGGCATTTTCAAGTCAAGCTCTCTAATCAGAAGTCTATAACATCTGGCTACGTCCTTCTTCTTGATATTACTTGCATGAGCAATATCTTTCAGTGTTCTTGGAGTTTCAGTATCTCTGCAGGCTGCGTAAAGTGCAGCAGCTACTAGAGCGGAGATAGACCTTCCTCTAACGAGTCCCTTTTCAAGTGCTTTTCTATATACATATGCAGCTTTTTCAATTACAGCATCGCCCACTGCAAGTTTATCCTTTAGCCTATCCAATTCACTAAAAGCTTGTCTAAAATTGCGATCTACTGGTTCATGTACTTGACTTCGACTATCCCAAGTTCTTAACCTTTCAATTGTACTTTTCATAGAAGCTGATAATGGCTTTCCTGATGCATCCTTATCGACAGGGCCGATGATTGTCGCAAGTCCCATATCGTGCATTGCAAGTGACGTTGGTATCCCAGCGCGACTACGGTCTTCATGCTCTTCTTTTGAAAATGCCCTCCATTCTGGTCCAGTTTCTTCAATCCGTTCTGTAACTACGAATCCACAATTTCCACAAAACATTTCTCCGCTTGAATTATCTGTGACCATTGGACCCTTTCCGCATCTAGGACATCGATCACTGAACAAAGAAATATCCTTAACCAATTCTAATACCCCACAAAAATTGAGACAATGTTTGTTTCTTATATTTATGTTTTATTCTCATATATATGCATTGTCGTAAATATTTCTGGCCGTCTATTATATATATAATTTTTGAACTATTCCATGTTAAAGTTTAATTTTAAATTACTTTTGCCGAATTTATTACAAAACTTTTATGTTTTTTTAAGCTTGCGGGATATTTCTTTTTCTTCTTTTAGATTTTTCTATTTTCTTGCTTTCGCTTCTTTGTGCGCTGTATACGTGAGTTTTTTTATCTAGTTTCACACAAAGGAATACAAATTGTTCAGTATAAATACTATATAGCAACTTTGGATCTCAATCATTTTAAATGATTATCATAATAGATCCTTATGGGTACAACTGATGGTCATACAGACGAGGAGATTCGAAAATTTTACATTTTTAGAAATATAGCAGTTGTTGGAATGTCAAGAGATCCTGCCAAGGAAGCCCACTCTGTTCCTAAATATATGATTGAAAGAGGCTATAATATAATACCAGTAAATCCATTAGCTAGTGAAATACTCGATAGAAGAACATATTCTCGGGTATCAGATATCAAATCTCAAGTAGACATAATAGATATATTTAGGCCTTCTAATGATGTCCTTCCGATAGTAGAAGATTCTATAAAAAAACATGGAATTAGTGTTATCTGGTTACAGGAAGGTATTCACAATGTGGAAGCAGAAAAAATTGCCTTAGATAACAAGATTGAGGTTGTGTTCAATAGGTGTATAATGGCTGAACATAGAAGATTATTTAATGTTATTTGATTAACGAGCAAAATTCTTTAGAAAGTGATGATGCTGCCTTTTTATGGATATATCTGGTTTCCAGTGTATCTATCAATGATCTTTATTGCCTTTGTCGGACAAGCTTGAGCTGCCATAACGATCCTGTCCAAGGTATCAGCCGTTTCTGATTCGACTCTTGCCTTTGGGTTAATACGTTTATTTTTATCAACTACAAACACCTTTGGTGCTATGGATTCACATCCCCCGAAAGCCAAACACAAGCTTGGTTCAATTAGAATATGAAATCTACTTCTTATAGTATCTAGAAGTGAGCTATCATGCACAAGATTATTTTTGAATTCCGAATTTGCGAATTTTTGTGAATTCTTTTGTTTTTGATCTGATAAATTCTCTTCTTTTTCTCCATTATTCGATTCCTCTAGATCAAATATATTGGATGATTCTAAATCATATTGTTTTCTTTTCCTCCTATCAGATAGATTCTCGAATGCCTCATTAATTTTTTTGATTGTCTCTTCTGCATTGGCCGACTTGTTTCTGTCAGGGTGATATTTTTTTGCAAGCTTCCTGTATGATTTCTTTATTTCTTGAAAATTAGCATCTTCTGAGACTCCAAGTATGGCATAATAACCTCTACAATCCATCTAATTAGAGTATCACTATGTATTATTTATTCACTATTAAAAAAATAAGGACAAATCAATAAAAATGAGATCTTCTCCATTTTAATAGCCAGTCTGAAGCATCATTACCGTTTACCAGATATGAAAGGGTTGATAACTGTATAATAATTTTCCAAGGCCGTTCCATCATCGTAACATTTCTTACAAATGCATAATTGTGAAACGAGAGTTCTGTCACAATATTTTTCAAATTCACAATCGGGACATCCAGCTAATGAGCCACAGATAGCACACTTTAACTGCTTAACATTAACTGAAACATATGCTGGATCTGATAAATCTCTTGTATGGCATTCAGCATGTTTTATCGCTTTACTTGATTTTGACCATAATGCCAGTTCACCTTTAGATATCCTCTTTCCACAGGTCTTACAGCTACTACTGAATTTTACAATTAGATTAATCCAATCATTGCCGGTTGCCTGCATTTGAGTGAATTAATTAAATCAAAGATAATAATCTAACTGAAGCTTAAACCTCAAATAATATTGTAGTAGGGAGAAAGATCAATAGATTGATTACGCCAATTTTTTTAATTTTTCTTAATATAGTTTTTTTTTCATCAAGTATAGTCATTGCCGCATTAAATAGGTCAATTGCTTCTTGTTCAATTGCCTGGATAAGGTAATCATCTCCATTCATCCTTACTTCTAATGAGTAATATTTTATACCATTTAACATATAGGATATTTGGTTTGGGGCGTGTGTAATTTTGCCTCCCACACTCAATATTGTCAACATAGCATCAAGACTGTTTTTGTATTTCAATGTCATTACTCACATTGGTAAACCGAAATTTCAGTTATGCTCAGAAGATTGAAGTAAATATTTTGAGATTTTTTCAACATCAATAAAGAGTAGTGAAATTATGATATAGTTACTGCATTATCCTAGAGAGGGGGAGGGCTATTATATCTAATTACAATATTAATACACTGTATACCTTTGACTTTCCGAATCTTCTGTTAATTCAAGATACTGAAAATGTCTTATTGCTAATACACCGCTTACAGATACCAAACCAATCTGCTATTCTATTTTCCATTTTGTCTTCAACAACATTTGTCCCACATTCAAAACAAAAGTATCTTTTTTGCACTTGTTATCATTGTATTAATCAATGCTATCGTAGTATATCTTTATGATACCATCGGGACACGATCCGGATGGACAAAAATAGTTCTATTAGAAATCATCATTCTTCTGGATATTGAATACATTTTCTGGTTCATTTTGTCTTAGGTATTATGAGTTCGGTTTACAAGCATAGTATGCTATTAGCTTATTTGAACAGAAGGGCTTAGATTGCTTAATGTACGTTTAAAATAAATAATTTTGAATTCTTTCCATCGTATCCTAAAAGATATGCTTGGTCAGTTGATGGATTGACAACGATATTATCAACTATGAAATCTGTTTCAAATTTATTTAGGATATTGTTTGTCATGTTTACCCCTATAGCAATACTTTTTGTGGCATTTGAGTTTTTAGATAAAATATTGGTCATATTTTGATCAATCAAATAGAGTAATTTGTCTTTTGGGTTATACAGGATATTTTTTACAAATTGTCCCTCTATACTTGATGTATTTTTCCCATTTGGTAGGTTAAGAACATTGACTTTCCCATCACTCCCTGCTTCATATAGTATCTTATTTTCGTTGTCAAGTGATATTGCAATTGGACTTTCTGCTGTTATATTAGCAACTATTTCGTTATTTGATTGATTTAATATTGAAATCAGGTTGTCGTACTTTGCACCAGCATATAGCAGATTAGATTCTGGATCCAATAGAATATCTTTTATTCCGTACTGCCATTTATCTATATGAGCAAGTTTGAATGTATTTCCATCAATAACATACATCCCAGGTTTTCCTCCCTCTGGATATAATGAACCAACGTATATTTTATTGGTAACAGGATTAACAGAAACGCCTGCCAAGCCTCCTTCTTTACCATCTTCTGTTTCACCGTACAAATGAATTCTCTTGAATTTATTATCAGTCGGGTTGATAACATATAATGTATCATATGCAACGGTGGTATCATTCTCATTAACCAGATGCTGGCCTGTCGCATAAATAACTCCTCTGTCAGGATCTATCGCAATATTAGACAGATAATCGTTTTTTTGTGATCCAATCTTAATGGTGTCAATGACTTTCTTTTGACCGGTGTCGATGACATATATCAGATTCTTTTCTCCAGTCCCTGTTGCAAATATTCCATAAATTTTATTTGTTTTTTGATCAAATGCCATAGAGAGAGGTTTATCCTTCCCTACAATGAAAGAAGATACAGAAAATGCGGTAGGGACCTGTGAAAAGCTTGGATGTAAGATAGCAGCCCCCATCAATATCATACTGACAGAAATCATCGAAAAAAGAGCACTGCGGGAACTCCCAGACTCAGACATGTAAATTATTATTAAATTTGCCTATTAAAGATATAGATACTTAAAGATGGAAAAATGATTGTTTAATAATTTATTTATCGCATATTTATGAATTGAAGCGCCCTATACTAAACCACGTTTGTGAATGTCTGATTGCAGACCAAAAAAAAGGAAAAGGCGTTCACTAGCTGAACTCTCAGAACCGCAAGCTGATTTGGATGAATTTGAATAGTCTTTCTCACCATATTACTCGTGGGGATTACTTATTCTACCCATGGAGAGAATTCTGACAAATCTACTCAAACGAGGTGAATTAAGTTCGGTGGTGGCATAATTAGAAAAGAGACCTTTAGTATCATTAAGGGTCCTGAAGACGAAGAGGATGATGAAATTAAGACTTATAGTCCTAATTGCAGTTCTGTCATGAAAGACTTGATTTTTGAAAATGAGAAAGCAATTAAAGTCCCTAACATATTGCAATGTTATGATTGTGGTGAACTAGCTACTATTTATCATCCATCTACCCTTTCTTGAACTACTAGAATTCACCTTAGAAAGTGCATCTGATTATTCTCTTCCTGAGGTATTCATAAAATAGTCGAGATAAGAATGTGCGATTTATTACTCAAAAATTGGCGGGTTGCATTCACAGACGCTCAAAAACCTGAACCCGCCAATTTGATAAAAACTTGAACATGAATACATTTCAACCTAATTGAATATGTATATAACAATTTTGTAGGATTCTGCTGAATAAGAATCTATTCATATTTTCAGATTTATCCAAGTAGAAAAAAATCTCTTCTTTTGTTACCACTTGTTCTTACCCAATCTACTTATACTTACTTTAGTATCATTTTACGATAAAAAAGATGAATACAAAAAATGTGTTGATGTTAGTAATGCTGTCTGCAGGAATGTTGACAGGGCTAACAGCAACAATGATACAAGCAGCACCAGTATATGCTGACACCAAAGATTGCAAAGACAATGATGACCACAACTGTAACACAAGCGAAAGAGACCTGAAAATAAAACAAGAAAATAATTGTAAAGTAGAGAATGGCGGAGGTAATGCAAATGGCGGTGACGCCAAGGATGATAGCGGAGATGGCGGTGACGGTGGCAGCGGTAGTGGTAACGACAATGCATTTGAATGCACCAACGAAGTATTACAACCAAACACTGGGAACAATGCATTCAACCCTCCGATAGAATAGGTAACAATTTTCGTTACCTACAATCCTTTTTTCTTTATGTAGTAAATAAATTCCTTATAAAAAATTTTCTAATTCTTATACTGAAAACTGGTGGGCAACGTAGGATGATTGAGGACAAGTCAGATGCCCACCAGAGTGAATAATTCTAAATTACATTAACCAAGAAATTATAAATTAATTGAAAAGGTGGAGGGACATGAATTGATCCCAATGAACAATAAGACAACCAATCCCTCCACCGACATATGACATAACGGTACAATTCTAAGTTCTACAAATTTTAAAATAGTATCAAACTGATGGGAAAATAGGAGTAAGAACTAATGCTACTGTAGGCCTTTTTTCAATTTCACGTAGAGGACTGAATATATAACTAAAGTTTCGAACATGCTGCATGCGATAAGCAGAGTCAAAGGAAAAAAACCTGTCCGGTTCAATTTTGGTAGAAAAGTAAAGACCTATTAAATTAGACGATATTGTTATCGTGAGCATTTCACATTTTTCGATTTCATAAATAGATATAATTTCAGTCTGGACAACACAAAGGAATTAAGGCATACCAATAGATTTACTTTATTTTATCTTTAAGACCTGCAAGAAATTCATTGATACTTTATCTAAAGGGATATTTGGATGGCTACACATCAGACCCGCTTGAGAAATAAGTTAATTTAAATTGCATATACAATTACAAAGAAAAATTTTAGAGGGTCAGACATTGTAAGACTTATAAAATAATTATCATTATGTTAGGTAATGAACAAAGAATTTGGTTGTATATATTTTCTAATTTGTTTCTCTCTTGCAATAATTGTCATTATTCCAACGCTTAATAATTCTGCTTTTGCCTTTTTACAAACCACGGAAACGGCAAATAATACTAATAATGCTACAGCGGCAAATAATACTAATGCTACAGCGGCAAATAATAGACAAATTCCGAAACCGGTGCAAATTACTTCTTCTGATACTAAAACAGCTACGAACGGTACAAGTGTCATTGTAGATTTACAAATTAAGCCTTTTCCAGTGACAAAGAATGAGGATACGCAATTTAAGATTACTTTTCGACAACCATCAACACAGTCAGTACAGGTTCATGTTGACTGGAATTTTGTAATAAGTAAAATGAATAAAGTGGTGTATAATACTGCTGATGCATACGGACAACCAGTACAGCACACAGCTGCAGGAATTGTATTTCCAACATATACATTTCAAGAAGGGGGGGAATACTTATTGAATATAACCGTTGTAGGAATTAATTTTATACCCATCACGCCAGAACAGGCGTTATTTGATCTGAAAGTAAGTTAATGTAATAAAAAATTGGCATTCAAAATTGAAGGCTATAAACTGACTTAAAGATAATCTATGGTCACACAATTTATTGGTTTTCCGTCTCATTTCCCGTGTCACTGTCAGTGGATGTATCAACTTCCGACTGAGTACCAGTGTTAGCAGCTTGATTGATAAATTTAAGATTACTGTTATTGACAAATGCATAGGCGATAAATGCTAATAGCAATATACAAAATATGGTAGTTACTAATAGGAAGATATTCACTGATATATTGGATATTCTTGAGTAATTTAAATTAAGTATATAAATTTGGGTGAATATGTAGCTGTAAAGAAGCTATATGTTTCAAAAATATTCATGAGATGTTCGAGCCTAATAATTTTAACAAAAATTGTAAATAATAACTGAGCTCAATGGATATCAGCCTTTAATTTCATCACAATGTCCATAAATAAAATTGAATTTATCGACAGCCCTAGATAGGTTTGTTAGGAGATTTGACTGGACGACCCTCGATCTAGCGTACCTTAGAAAATGGACCGTCATCGGTATAATCATAGGAGTACTATCAGGTTTATTGGTAATTGCCGCCTATGAAGCTATCAGGATTTTTTCATCGTTTTTTCTTAGCGATATAGTGAGATATATTCAACCTAATCCGGAAGACGTAGCAAAGTTGACTTCCAATTACACATTGTATGTCCTCAAACCATGGCTCATCCCGATAATATTAGGACTTGTCGGACTTATCATAGGAATACTTTCAACAAAATTATCAACAGCTCTTGGTAAGAATGGAATAGATGAGATTAGCGATGAATTTCACAACAAGAAAAATCAATTTAGTCTAAAAATTTCATCCTTAAGAACTCTTTCCAATATTCTTGCAGTAGGAAGTGGTACCAGTGGTGGGATTGAAGATTCACTAGCGCATACTGGATCCACACTAGCATCAATAATAGGTAGAGTTTTCAAACTTAATGATGAGGAAATTCGTATTGCAATTACTGCAGGTATGGGTTCAGCTATAGGGGGCATCTTAAGATTACCATTTGGCGGAGCAATTTTTAGTTTGGAATTACTATATCGTAGGGATTTCATTATTAAATCTCTTTTTCCAGTGTTCTTGGCATCAATAACAAGTTACATTATTTCAGGAATTATTCTAAATTGGCCATCTTTCTTATATGTGCCACAAGAGTTTATTGCAAAAACAAGTCTTCAATCTTTAGCAGCATACGGTGTAATCGCAGCTATCATAGGGATAATAGGAATAGGATATGTAAGGACAGTTCATTTTTTTCAAAAACATTTTGAAACTATTAAAATTCCACTTTATTTCAAGCCTGCGTTAGGGGGATTAATTATTGGGATATTCGCAATTGGGTTTCCAGAGATTCTTGGTACCGGATATGGATGGTTACAACTTGGAACAGTTGGTAATTATCAGATATTTCCGCTGTGGATCATGTTTCCGGTAATTTTAATGAAAATCTTTGCCACATCAGTTTCCAACGCATCTAAGAATGGTACAGGTCTACTTGGTCCAACTTTGGTTATAGGTGGTCTCATGGGCTCAGCTCTAATTACACTTTTTCACTCCTTTGGAATATTCATGTATATTGACACAACATCCGCTACTTTGATCTCAATTTTTGCTTTCCTTACTGCCAGTACTAGAACTCCAATCTCTGCAATTGTGATGGGGATCGAAATTGTTGGAAGTTATACTCTCCTTATTCCGACTGTCATTTCGGTAATCATATCAAATATTATCTCCGGTAAAGATAACTATATTTACAAAAATTATGTTTCCAATATAAAGATGCAATTGTTAAATGCTAAGAAACATGATTCAAATTTAAAAAATTATCAGGTAAAGGATGTGATGAATCCAGATTTCTATAACGTAAATAAGAATACAACAGTAAATGATGCTATACAAATAATGAGAGACCTGAACGTTAATACATTAGTTGTTACTAATAATGATGATAAGTTTGAAGGAATGGTCTATATTGAGGATTTAAGAAATATTTCAACAATTCAAGATATGAATGTGGCAAGTATTATGGTATGTGATCCCCCTATGTTACGTCCCTTAGATTCAATTTTGGATTATTTTGATTTGATAAGTAAAACTGCCATCTCTGAAATTCCAATAATATCACCAGACGATAGTAAATTAGTCTTGGCCACATTGTCAATAAGCGATATAAACAGATTATTGAATAATACGAATGATCCATTCTTGCCTGATTTAGAAAACATTAAAGTGGAAAGAGATATGAATAATAATACTTTACATAATTTTTTTGTAGACAAAGATTTTGATAAGAATAGTAAAGTTATTAACAAGTTAAGAGATTAATGGCACTGACATGTGAATTTTGCTTCCCTGAGGCAATCGTGATAAATATATTGATGAGTCTCCTAAAAA
>Ga0075423_10007278_pt1 | contig 10444 bp, 21 predicted proteins | sample SoiMethybrSBSTD2_FD_80114 | JGI IMG/M metagenome (GOLD analysis project Ga0075423, IMG submission 80114) | Bulk soil microbial communities from a Populus tree surrounding site in Tennessee, USA - Soil MetaG P. TD hybrid SBSTD2 | ecosystem: Environmental > Terrestrial > Soil > Tree plantation...
ATCCCCACAATCTCTCTCCTCCTGCCCCGCCTCCGGTTTCTCATGCAATTACCTCTGAGCAAACCAAGGTATCTCCTGGTTCCCACGCAGTGCACTCCTCTCCATGATGAGCGTACACACGAACGCATCACTTCAATGGAAAAAAAAGGAAGGAAATATGACCCAAACGAAAGAGTCGCCATTTGTGCTGTTCACTGCCCCTCCTCACCAGGTAGCATCCGGCGCTTGCTACATTGCCCTGGATGGATTCCCGACCATACTGAAATCTGAAGCGGCTAGGTTCCAGAGCTTTGCTGACGCAAAGGCATTTGCCAAAGAGCACCGCATCGCGTTGAACGGTCTGGCCTACATAGGTCTGGAAGGTTTTACAGATGTAGAACTGCAGAGTTCGGGGATGTTCAATCATTCAGGGTAAGATAGGAGGGCACATCGGATGACGATACTCCAAGCGGTGGCGTTACAAATGAAGTGGAAGCAGCGGACAGACCACTTGCCGTGTGAACACCTATACCTTGAGTTGGCATGGGATACTCTCGGCCATTCCGACGGAAACTATGTGTGCACTCACTGCGGTGAAACTGTGGCCAAACGGTTCCTAGCCGCGTAACTTCTCCACCAATCCCTGCACAGTCACCGGCGCGGCATACATCCATCATAGTTGTGCGTGGCGGTCTGAGCCTGGTGCCGAGAGGCGCTACTCCCGCAGCAACCCCACAAGCCCCTGCACGGTCAATGGCGAAGGCTCCCAAGGTTCGATAAGAACAGCACTTAGCGTAAGCGCGTTCCCCTCGCACCGGTTATCGACCAACACACAGGCGCTGCCGCATTGGCTGACGACCACAGGTGAATGAGTTTCAGGTAATCACTTCCGACCATATCGGGGCATTGCCTCGTTCTCACGCGAGAAAGCCCTGTGCAGAATACCCGCTTACACGAACCACTCACCTCAATTGGAGATGGGAAATATGGCGAAGACGAAACAGCCTCGACATGTGATATTCGATGGTCCTCAGAAACAGAGGGCATCCGGCGCCTGCTATCTCGCCCTTGATGGATACTGAACCATACTGAAATCGAAAGCGGCGAGGCTCCAGAGCTTCGCTGACGCAAAAGCATTTGACGAAGGGAGATGCATCTCGTTGAACGATCATACCTACATAAACCGGGAAGATCTTACAGATGGAGAACTGGAGGGACAGGCGCTGTTCGAATAACTCAGGTCAGATAAGGAGGAACCCATTATGATGACCACGAGTCAGGCGGCTGCGCGACAAGCGGAATGGAAACAACGAGGATATCGAAGACGGTGTACGCACTTGGTCCTGGAGTTGGAATGTAATGAGCAGGGTTATGTGACGGGCAACTATGTCTGCAATTTCTGCGGTAAATACGTGGCACAAGAGCACCTCGTCGCGTAGCATCCCCATAAGTCCCGGCACAGCCCGATGAGAGAGAGGGAGAGAAGAAGAAAGTGGGATGTTAGGATGGCTGGTACCGGTCTTCCTTGGGCATGCTTCCCACAAACGCAATAGCGCGCTGAATAACTCTATCCAAATCTTCGACCGCCATGAGCCGTTTTACAAAACAGGCACATGCACCGTTTTGGTGGGCTAGCTCCCACACTCCTCGATGTCCATTCCTGGTGAGTACGATCACGGCAACGCGCGGCCTGCTGGCGATCGGGAGGAGGTTTATCAGTATCTCGAAGCCCGATTGATTAGGCAATTGGAGGTCTAGTACCACGCAATCGATCCGCTGAGATCGATAAAGGTCAAGCCCCGATGGTCCATCGGCGGCTTCCAGCACGAGATAATCAGAGGAGCATCTCCTGAGTCTCTCTGCATAGAATGCTCGGTCGTTGGCCCTCCCATCGATCACGAGGACTGTAGTGGCGGGAAGTTCTGGCTTCGAAGGCATCGCCGCGCATTCCGGTTTTGAATGGGGGGAGAATTAGAACAGGATTCTCCGAAAGAATCAATTGCCGCTGTCGTACAAACCATGACATGGCCAATTTAATTAAACTACAAAAACATCATAGGTCTGTCGATAGGGCTTCGACCATGACTCGGCTATAAGAAAGAACCGCACACAGGAGCCGATGAACTGACCCCATGTGATAAACGTTCCACCCGAAGGAGGCACCGGCCATGATGCTCATCGAAGCCGCCATTGCTAAAACTCTGCAAAGAAGCGGTCCGTGCTGCCTCGACGATCTCGTCACGTCGCTCTCCTCTTCCAATTGGGGAGAGGTCTTTGCCGCCGTGGATCGGATGTCACGGGACGGGCGGGTGGTGCTTCACCAACGCGGTTTCTCAACCTACCAAATTTCACTCGGCTCCCAGTCTTTCCACTCTGGTTCAACGTCTCACCAGCTGGGATAGGCACCCGGGGACATGTCGAAACCTCAAGTGTCTGCCTGATGAGTGAAATGCCGACGGCAATCGGAGTGAGCGGACCATGGATGGCGCGTCATGACGAAGGCTGAAGCGGAGGCCTTACGGTGAAGGGGACGCAGCGAGGTGTACCCCGGCCTGGTGAGGTATCTGCCTGTATGCATCCAAACCAGGAACTGAAATGGCGCGAAGACGGCTATCTGACGGGCAACTATTGCTGCATGCACTGCGGTGAACTTGTAGCCAAGAAACTCTAACCCCTCGATATCCCCACAAGCCCCTGGACCACACCTGGGAGGTTTCTCGTAGGCCATGTCTTACATAGATACTAGGGCAGTTCCTATTTCCCAGATAACCCTTTCTTGTCACCATGCAGGCACCGGCGTTAGTGCGCACCTCAACCGGGGGTCTGACACCATGCTACCCATAGAGCAAGCGATTCTGGAATCGTTGCGAAGCGGTCCGTGCTGCTTTGACAATCTCGTCACGGACCTTCCCAATTTCACTCGGGGAGAAGTCTTCGTCGCCGTGGATTGCATGTCGAGAGACGGACGAGTGTCGCTTCTCCAAATCGGCTACTTGACGTATCAGGTCTCACTGGCTCGTGGTTCGGGTATTCAAGCTCCACTTCATGACGAGGCTGAAGTGGAAGGGTGGAGAAATAGCTCGACGCCACGGATGTAGTTGTGTGGTGTAGGTCTAGAAACCGCTGATGGAAGCCCTGTGCAGGTACATTCGCCTCCGTGTGCATGCAGTGCAACCATGGCGGAATCTGAAATAAAGGCTCGGCTCCGAACGGGACCGGGCCTTTATTTTGGGTCTGTTTCTTCTGAGAAGAAAAAAGACAAAATAGAGAGGCCGGTACCGATTTTCCTCCGGCATCTTTCCCACGAACGCCACCGCACGCTGAACCGCTGTATCAGGTAACAACCTTTGACCATACTAGGTCATATCCTCATTCCTGCGCGGCACGGCGCGGTGCATGATATGCGCGTACATGAGCACCGCACGTCAACCGGAGGTTCTACGCCATGTTATCCATCGAAGAGGCTATTGTTGATACGCTGCAGAGATGCGGCCCGTGCTGTTTAGAAGATGTCGTCACGTCCCTTCCCAATTTCAGCTGGGGAGAGGTGTTCCTCGCCGTGGATCGGATGTCCCGGCGAGGACGGGTTTCGCTTCTCGAACTCGGTTGTTCGACCTATCAGATCACCCTCCGCGCACAGTTTGGGCAACTCACTCCGGCGACAAATTAGACAAATTAGAGAGTGGCGCAATCAAGTCTGGTGTTGTAGAGAGGATGCGCTGATGCACCTCACTTCAACGGGAGGTGGGAAGGTATGTTGAAGACGGATGAGAGTTTTTGACTGTGGATAGAGGCTAGGCCTCAGCCGCAAGTAGTGACTAGGGCTAACTATATGGCCAAGGATGGAGCTGTAACCAAGATGAGTTGGCAAGCGGCCAAGTTCCTCAGCTATACCTATATACCCATGCCAAACAGTTTGCAAAGGGAACTGCATCGCGTTGAATGCTTCTGCCTGCATAAGTAGGGAAAGCATTACAGACTCACAATTTCAAACTTAGGAGCCGTTCGATAACTCAGGTCAGATAAGGAGGAACACATCATGATGACAACAAGTCAGGCGCCTATGCGACAAGCGAAATGGAAACAACGAGCATATCGGAGACGATGTACGCACTTGATCCTGGAGTTGGAATGGGATGAACAGGGTTATTGGACGGGCAACTATGTCTGCAATTTCTGTGGTAAATCTTGCAGCCCACGGGACTTCAGCCACGTAGCATCTCGACCAGCCCCTGCGCTGTCAACGGCACATTGTCCTCTGATCGATTGTTGACCAGCACATATGCGCGCCGTCCTGCGCCGACCGCCTGCCGCACCAACTGCACCGCCTCTCTTCGCATCTGCGGTAACTCTTCCACGGTCTTCGTGTACGGCTCGGCTCGATTCTTGGCCACTGCATAGGACAATCCCAACGGCGTCAGGAGTCGCACCGTAAATGGCGAAGTGAAGCTGCCTATCTCCGTGTGCTGCTGTGCCAGTGGAGCCACGTACGATCAAAAGGTGTAGACCTGAGCGCCGCTGGCAAACCGGAATGAACGTTGAGGCCTGTTCTTCATTTTCTTACAGGTTCTCTCCCCCCTCAAATGCCGAGATTTACCTGATGGTGCGTTGTCCTCGTCTCGGATACCTTCGCACAAGAGATAACAGCGGATTAGAGAATGACATATTCTATCGACAGGCGAGAGCATCGGCGGAGCCAACGGGTTCCACACTGCGCTCCACTCTTCGTGAGCTGCCCAGATTCTCTCTGTACATTTGCCGGAAATCTCAGGACCATCGAGGTGAGTCACCACGGCTGCATGATCCACGCATCCCGTCCCTTCCCGCGCGGCACAGAACTGCGCCTGGATATCCTTCACGGGTGCCGCACGGTTACCGCACGAGTCGTGCACTCTCATCCAATCGGAACGGGCATGCTCCATAAGACATGGACTCTCGCGCTGGAACTCGACCAGCCGGGAGACGTCTGGATGGTGAACCCGCCGCCGCCAGACTAGTTCGAAGGCTCGGGACAGTAGCGGAACAGGGAGCATCCTCCTTTTTGTTCCAACAGAAATACCCGTCAACAGAGCCAGTCGTGATGAAGCATTCAACATCGCGACCTAGGAATGAGAAAGGAGAATCCCGTGGAAAAGCACATAGATGGTCTGTCCAGAAACCATATCGAACGCATGGGGGCCTCGCACGCTGGGCCCGGCATTATGCTCCTCACGGCGTCCATGCAATTGCTCTATAAGAATCAGTGGGCATCGGAATTGTGCCGCAAAATTATTCAATGCCAGGATGGGAAAACGGCAAACGGGGTGCTCCCGCCAGCCGTCGCGAGTCTGGTCGACGAAATCTGTCAGATCCTCGAAGTTCGACCCGATCCGAAGGACTGGGAGCAGATTCAAATCAGCCGCTGCGTGAACATGCCACACAGTTCTGTGCTTCTGTGCGGTGCGGCGTTAGTTGATCAGACCACTGCGGGAGCACGAATCGTCATCGTGCTCAGCGAAGTTGGGATCGGCGCGTGGGAGGACAACATCTTTGTTAAGGCAAAGGAGACGTTTCTGCTGACCGCACGCGAAACCACGGTCGTGCAACATCTCTTGAAAGGCTGGTCCAATAAGGAGATCGCCAACGAAATGAGACTAGCAGAACAAACTGTCAAGGAGCACTTCAAACACATTGCTGACAAAACGAGTGCCACCTCGCGCATCGGAATCGTCATGAAGATTATTCAATTAGGGCTATGTCATACACCAGCAATTCCCTCACCACCTGTGGCTATGATTCCTATGAATGGTATGCCCATCGAGTTGGTGGGATCGGCCTAGTACCGCTGGTTCGGTGCTCCCTCTCTTGAATAGTGAGTCTGCGAGATGAGGATCTCGAGCCGTGATAGCTAACCAAAGGAAGTGATGTATGGTATCTCGCTTCAAAGTCGGCAGTGTCATATTCACGTGCTGCAATGTTGTTGTCCTTGTAGCCCTCATCGCATTTCCGATCACCGCTGAGGCCTTTTCGAGGCGAGCGGATAGTTCAGAAGTGGGACAGCACTAGGCTCAGGTGCACCAGACTCAGGCACACCAGGCTCAGGCATCCCACGACGGCAAAACTGACACGCCACAGGTCTCGCCGCAGGCAGTTCCGGAGCTTCCCGCACTCTTGCTGCTGGGTCTCGGCCTAGGTCTATTCGCCATCTTCTCCCTGATCAAGCGATTCCGTGGGCACGATGCGTCCCGCGAGAACGCCAGGTGAACAGCCCGGGTGCGTGGTGTCCACGCTGGTACCACTGCACCCTGACTGCGGGGAGTCAGGCCTCAGAGGCAGGACCATTCATACCGCGGCGCAGAGTGTCTTTTCGTCCAGTGTGAACCTACCCCTGATTTTCCGGGACAGAAGGGGAAGATGACCTGCCCAAAATGTCGAAACCACCATGCCGAACCGATCGAGAGCTGGACGATCTCCGGCCGCAAAATGATCGTCCCGCTATTGCGTCTGTGGGCCTGTTTGAATCCGAACTGTCGGCACCAGTGGCCGAGAGAATTCACGAGCCCCATTGTGACAGGCACGTCTCCAGCATGCCCCGATCTCCGGACCCAAGAGGGTGCGTATGATCCGTAACACGGTTCGCGCTGTATGTCCCCATGGATTCTTGATCGTCAAGCGCATGGATTCCACGCGATCAGTCGAAGTATCTCGTTGTGAGGAGTGTGGCACGCCGTTGATCCGCCCTACGGTCCCTCTCCGCGATGCCTCCAACGAAATGACCTCTGACCCCATGACCTACTCCCAGCGCCCCTCCTCTCCGAGAAACGTCGCGATCGTTTTCGGATCCATCTATCCGCCGCCACCCTAGCCGCGTGCGCCTTCCTGCGAGGTCTCTATGTCCTTCACAATGTGTCCCGTCCGGCGCGTCCAGGTGCAAAACTCTGTCGCGTACTCTGCTGGTCGAGTCCTCACCCGGCCTCCGCGTCAGTGTTGGGGATTCTGGTTAGTGCTTCCACTCCTAGTGCTGAGCAGTGGGCCAGCGTATGCGGCGTGGGTGTTCGTGAGTGGCGACGACGAAGCAGAAATGACGGTGTACGTCGATTCAGACACCATTCGACGCCATGGAGACCTGGTGAAGAGGTGGCACTTGAGCGACCGTAAGACCGTGGGAGGATATGGGTCTATCAAGTCTGAACGTGAATACGACTGTGCACACCAGTTCAACAAAGTTGGTACGGATGCCGTCCGTCACGAGAATCAACGTATCTCCACGGATAATCGGAATAATGGATGCCTACAACGGCCGGAAGATATATCGCCTGCTGTCTTCTAGACCAGCGCAAACAAATAATAATATGTCGGATTCATCGCGTAGTGCTGCACCAGCGGGTCCAGATACTTCGCCTCTTTCGCCACCAGACGGTAACCATGCCGCGTCAGGACCGGCTCCATGTCCTGCCTGTCGTTCGTCAGTGAGAGACATCCGAAGACTCAGTCTGTCCAGCGCCCCAGGTCCTTTCTTCCGTAATCATCGGCCGTAGATTGAAACGGTCAGCTCAATGCCGGCATAACCAAGCTGTTTCCTCAGCTAAGCAGGGCGACACCAACTGCTCATAGAGTGGAGGCATAGGAATGCCGCAGGCAGTGCGGAGTACGGTGGGTGAAGAGATTCCCGAACCTTGAGTACAGGGCTCAGAGCGCAGCACACATTCGCAGGATCAACGGGGTGCCCTTCTTAGTAACAAAGAGCCACGGTACTCCCATGTCTCCTCCGGCCTTCTTGCTGAACACTCAGCAGTCAAGAGCCAGCACCTTCCTTCGCGAGTCGTACAATCCATGACAGTGCTGGTGATATCAATTCGACAAGAGAATCCTATTTGGATCGATAGGGCTTCGACTGCGACTCGACTATAACCTCCGATAGACGAGCAACGAACACGTCTCACAGTGATGATGGCACTCTCCTCAAAAACTTATCGAGACGACAGGGCGGGTGAATCGCCAGTCCCCATCGCTCCCAAGGAGATGGATGCAATGGCACAGGCACATATTCCCAGCATTGATTCCGTCATCTGCCACGAGGTGACCAGTCTGCTGTCCTGTACTCTCGATGATTTGCTTCAGAGGTTGCCGGCCTATTCGTGGGCGCAAGTGTTCGCGGCGGTCGATCGGCTCAGCCGGAAAGGCACGCTGATGCTCAGCCGCACGAGTCGGTTTGGCTACGTGCTATCAGTCGGTTCAAATCCTCCCGTCCCCAGTCTTCGAAACACATCAGGAGCTGGCGTTGTGTAGGCAGGACGGCGGGTCAACCCTTGTTGTTCGGGCCGTTCCTCCATCGATGGCTCGCATTGATCTCAAGATATTGTTCCTGTTTCAAAGGCGGATACAGACATTCTCAACGGTAAGTTGGTAGAGGTATTTCGTTCGTCTGCCCCACACGCTCTTCAATAATTTGCTTCACAAGGAGTTGTTATGGAAGAACTGGTTATCGAAGAGGAAGCAGGTGCCGCATCGGCACTTCAAATTACACTTGGTGATTTTCTCGTCTTCATCAAGTGGATGAATCACACTGAAAAATCTCTCGATCGCGGTGAAGCGTTGCCGGCCATCCCGGATTTGGGTTCCGATAAGGTCAAAGGCTGGATCCGGCTCGTACTGCGGCTTGAAGAACGCTACCGTTGGAGTGAAGAAAAGAAACTGGCGTTCGAAGCGAACGTGATCGCGCACGAGGCACAGATGGGGCAACTCGTGTCGCATTTACATGCGAATATCGCCGCGCTCTACGACAACCTCGGACAATCGCAAAAGGCCGAAGAGGTTCGTCGCCGAGCTGAAGCACTCCATATAGGTTAAAGCCGGGTCGTCTTCATCCCGGATCGTCCGTCATGGTTCCGCGTGACCGCCCTGCGTCACTTCATATGCCTGCGTCTGCTGATGAGGAGCGCTGATGGTTTTTACGGGAACGGCATAGGCTGATCAAAGGCGGCTGGTCTTGGCGATATCGGAAGTATGCGGTGAGAGGTGCGAAGCCAGAGACACTAGACTCCGTGGCGGATTGTGCAACCTACAGTTTCCATTCGCCAGGTTCGCGTGCCCCACGATATCAGTGAATGGGGCCAAGAGGGTCTGTACCGTGGCCGTCTCTATCGACGAAGGAAGGCGACCCACCGCCATAGGTTGAGCAGGCTTGCTAGAGAGGCAGCCACGTACGTCAGCGCGGCGGCGGTGAGGATACGGCGGGCCCCCTGCATGTCGTCGGGCGACAGGTAATTGCCTTGTTGGAGCACAGGAAGGGCACGTCTGAAGCTGGCGTCCCATTCGACTGGAAGTGTGAGGAGGTGCACAAGGGTGGAGATCCCCATCGTCGCCATGCCGGCAAGGAGGACGAGTATGCCTGCCGCGGGAGTTCGAGCGAGCGCTGTTGCGATCGGAATGCCCATCATGACCACCGCTCCGACCTTTTCCGCCCCCTGTGCGAACCGCACGAGCCTTGTGCGCTCCGTGAGCGGCTGGTACCCCATATGGTCTTGAATCGCATGCCCAACTTCGTGGGCGGCGACAGTGACAGCTGTGAGGGATTTCCCACTGAAGTTGTCAGGGGTCAGGCGGACAGTTTTGGTCTCGGGATCGTAATGGTCGCCCTTCTCGGTCGTCTCCACATTGATGTGTTTCATATCGAGCCGATCGAGCAGATGCCGAGCCAATTCCCCCCCAGTTCCCGGATAGTCAGGACGGGGCACACGATATCGGGCGAACACCCTCCTGGTCCAGAGTTGTGGGCCGAAAATGACAATACCGGCCATGATCAACAGCAGGGCTATCAGCATTCTATTCCCCTACATTCTCCCTTGTCGGACGAGGCCCTCGCCCGAGGCGGCACACAGAATTTTGAGATCCATCCCTTCGTCTTTAACGCTAACACAAGGGTCCATGAAACGGTGGAATAAAGGACCTGGTCCACAGTATTCGTAACATTAGGACTGGGCTTTGAGAACGGTGCTGGCATAGTCCCAAGGATCCATGAATGCGGACAGGTCATGAGGTTTCGAGCATTGAAATGATTGGGGCGGGCTGATCAATAGATCAAGGGAGCGGCCAGGCGCTCATGGCTTTTCAGTGCGGCTAACTTTGGATATGTCCAGCGCAACTTTTCCGACGCGTCGGGCCGTCCAGCCCAGCAACAACCCGGCAGCCAATGCAGTGAAATCGAAGCCCGCCAGTGCCCACTGTCCTTTCGACAGGGTCATCAACAGATGACTGTTGGTCATCAGCCCGTTCAGCAAGGGCAGTAATACCAATAAGAATGCAGCTTCGTACAGTTGATCCTTCCAGGCGAAGATGGACCCCCCTCGCAGAAGGCTATGTGCAAAACAGCAGCGCCAGATGACAAAGAAACATCGCATCTTCCACTGCGACCGATCAATGAGGGCCACCGGCAACACACGATTGGCCCAAAAGAACACCGCAGTGGCCACCCGCAATCCAGCCA
>Ga0075423_10007279_pt1 | contig 10444 bp, 9 predicted proteins | sample SoiMethybrSBSTD2_FD_80114 | JGI IMG/M metagenome (GOLD analysis project Ga0075423, IMG submission 80114) | Bulk soil microbial communities from a Populus tree surrounding site in Tennessee, USA - Soil MetaG P. TD hybrid SBSTD2 | ecosystem: Environmental > Terrestrial > Soil > Tree plantation...
CGCCACCAATGTGCTGGGTATCAGTGTGGCCACCGGCATTGCGCTGCTGCTGTTTGCCGGCACCATCGGAAAATCGGCGCAGTTCCCGCTGCATGTCTGGCTGCCCGACGCGATGGAAGGCCCAACCCCGGTCTCGGCGCTCATCCACGCGGCGACGATGGTCGCGGCGGGCGTGTTCCTGGTCGGGCGCACGTTCCCGATCTTTATGGTCAGTGGCGCGCTGCCGGTGGTGGCCTTGATTGGGTCGTTCACCGCGCTGTTCGCGGCGCTGATCGCCGTGGGCCAGTTCGACATCAAGCGCATCCTGGCCTACTCGACGCTCTCGCAGCTCGGCTTTATGGTAGCCGCGCTCGGCCTCGGTGGCTGGGTCGCAGCGATCTTCCACCTGCTGACGCACGCTTTCTTCAAGGCGCTGCTGTTCCTTGGCTCTGGCTCGGTGATTCATGGCATGGAGGCGACCGTCGGCCACGACTCGAATACGGCGCAGGACATCCGCAACATGGGCAACTTGCGCCGCTACATGCGCACAACCTGGCTGACCTATATGGCTGGCTACCTGGCGCTGGCGGGCATTATTCCATTCGCCGGGTTCTGGAGCAAAGACGAGATCCTGGCCCACGCCTTCGAAAACGGCCATCTGATCGTCTGGTTGATGCTGACGGTTGCGGCGTTCCTGACCGCGTTCTACATGACCCGCCAGGTGATGGTGGTGTTCTTCGGCAAGTTCCGCGGTCATGCTCCGCGCGTCGCAACGCATCCGAGCGAGCCCAAGGCGGTTGAGCACGCGCACGCCGACCCGCACGACGATGCGGTGGCCGGCGAGCACGCGCACGGCGGCGACGACCCGCACGAAAGCCCATGGACGATGACGCTGCCGCTGATCATCCTGGCGATCTTCGCGACGGTGGCCGGCTTTGCGAATGTGTCCGGCTGGTTGAGCAGCTTTTTCGGCCAGGAGGTGGCTGGGTTCAACGTCGTCACGGCGGTGATCGCGCTGGCGCTGGCGCTGGCGGGCATCGGCCTGGGCGTGATGCTCTATCGCAGCGCCTTCGCCAGCGCCGAAGACCTCGACCCGCTTGAGGCGCGCTTCCCCACGCTGTTTCGGCTGCTCAATAAAAAGTACTACTTCGACGAGTTCTACGCCAGCACCTTCGGGCGGCTGTCCTACGGGCTGGCGCTGGCGTGGAGCTGGTTTGATCGGCGTGTGCTGGATAGATTTATCAACGGCACTGGCCTGTTCACGCTGTTCGTCGGCGAGGTCAACTTCATCGTTGATGACACGCTGCTGAACGACGGCGCGGATCGGCTGTCCGATCTGACGCGGGAGAGCGGCGACGGCGTTCGCCAGATCGAGACCGGCAAGATCCAGGATTATGTCTCACTGATCTTCATGGGCGTGGTCGTGCTCGGAATCATCTATCTGTATGCGTTTCGGCAGTAGCAGGACCGCTGAGGGGTCGGAGATGATCCGCGAAGGGGCGGAACCGCTGAGGCGCTGAGGGGCTGAAGCCGCTGATGGGCCGGAATCGCTGATTGGACGGGTTCAGCGGCCTCATATGTTCAGCGGTTCAGCGGTTCAGCGATACTGAAGGGTTCCCAAACTGGAGTTATGATGATCAGATATGAAGTCATTATCTATTGGAGCAATGAAGATCAGGCATTTATCGCAGAGGTTCCAGAACTACCCGGATGTGCGTCGGATGGGGCGACCTATCAGGAAGCGATAGCCAATGTGGAAGTGATCATTCAAGAGTGGATCGAGACTGCTAAGGAGCTGAATCGCCCGATTCCTGAGCCTAAAGGTCGATTGGTGTTTGCTTGATTCACTAAGAGAGCGATATGCCTAGCTATCTTCAAGCAAGCGATGGGCGGTGCAGGAGCAAGCAGAACCGCTGAGGGGCTGAGGGGCTGAAGGGGCGGGTTCAGCGGCCTCATATGTTCAGCGGTTCTGCGAAGGAATTGGAGCTATTGAATGGTGATTGAGGGCGTAATCTGGCTCGACACTATTGTCGACAAGCTCGCCTCAAAACACCAAGTCGAAATATATGAAGTTGAAGAGATCTTCGTCGATAAGCCAAAGTTTCGCTTTATTGAAGAAGGTGAGCGCGAAGGTGAAGATGTGTACATCGTTTTGGGGCAAACCAATGGGGGGCGCTATTTAGCTGCGCTCTTTATTTACAAACACACACGAGAGGCTTTAGTGTTAAGCGCTAGAGATATGGCCATAAAAGAAAGGAGACAATATGGCAAAAAGTAAATCCAACAAATTACCTGACTTTGAATCTCTCGACGATCTGGTTGAGTTCTTCGATAACCAGGATCTCGGTGCATATTGGAATCAGATGCCAGAAGTCAAATTCGATGTCGATATTAAGCGAAAGGTGCATCTATTTGCTGTTGATGCCGATTTAGCTAATAGAGTGATGGAGATCGCCAAGTCGAAGCATACTTCGTCCGAAGCGCTTATTAATATCTGGCTCAGAGAGAAGATTCTCGAACAAGCGTAGCAGATTACTAACAGGGAGCGGTATGCCTACCTATCTTCAAGCAAGCGATGGGCCCTGGCTGACCTAGCTGGTGCTCTCGCCGATCGCCGGCCTGCTGCTGGTGGTGCTGGCGGGCGCGCTGCGACTCGATGATCGGCTGGTCAAGATCGGCGCAACCGTTTGGTCGCTGACCTCGCTCGGCCTGGCGATCTTTATATGGACTGGCTTCAACCCGAGTCTGGTCGCCGAGGGCCAGGGCGTGGTGCAGTACGTCGAGAAGGTGCCCTGGATCGACGCAATTCGGGTGGATTACTTCCTCGGCGTGGATGGCATCAGCCTGCCGCTGCTCATCCTGACGACGGTGATGAGTCCGATCGCCATGCTGGCATCGTTCAACGTCGGCGAGCGCGTCAAGATGCACTATGCGCTGCTGTTTCTGCTCGAGGCGGCGATGCTGGGCTATTTCGTCGCGCTGAACTTCTTTTTCTTCTTCATCTTCTGGGAGTTCAGCCTGGTGCCGGCGTTCTTCCTGATCCAGAACTGGGGTCGCGAGGGTACGCGACGACGCTATGCGGCTTTTAAGTTCTTCATCTACACAATGGCCGGCTCGGTTGGCCTGCTGCTGTTATTCCAGTTCTTCTACCTGGCGACGGCCGCTGCGAACATCCCGACCTTCGACCTGATCGTGCTGGGCCGGCTGGGCCAGGGGCTCGAGGCCGGGCAGCAGAACCTCCAGACGATCATCTACAACTATGTCGAGCAGCTGGGCATTACCGCCTTCCTAGGCCCCTACCCGCTGGTCTACACGTCGATCGCGTTCTGGGCGATCTTTGTCGCCTTCGCGATCAAGCTGGCGGTCTGGCCGTTTCACACCTGGCTGCCCGACGCCTACGCCGAGGCACCGACGGCCGGCTCGATCCTGCTCTCTGCGGTGATGTCGAAGATGGGTGCCTATGGCATGTTGCGTATTATGCTGCCGTTCGTGCCCGACGCCGCGCAGTTCTTCGGGCCGGTGATCGGCGGGCTGGCACTGATCGGCATCGTGGCAGGCGCGTTCGGCGCGCTCTCGTATACCGGCGGCGATGTGAAACGGCTGATCGGCTATACCTCGATCAATCACATGGGCTATGTGGCGCTGGCGATCGCGGCAGTGGCGACGTTCGGCAGCGGCGCGAGCGCAGAGAGCCGCGCGATCGCGATTAATGGCGCGGAGATGCAGATGGTCGCGCATGGGCTCTCGACCGGCGCGCTGTTCCTGCTGGTGGGCATGCTCTACGAGCGCACGCGCACCTACAACCTGCGCGAGTGGGGCGGTCTGCGGCGGATCATGCCGACCTTCGCGGGCGTGATGGGTGTGGCGATGTTTGCCAACCTCGGATTGCCCGGATTGGCCGGCTTCGTCGGCGAGTTCTTCATCTTTCGCGGGGTTTGGCCGTCGCTGCCGTTCTTCGCGCTGCTGGCGACGATCGGCCTGGTGGTGACGGCGCTCGCGCTGCTCCAGATGTATGGGCGGATCTTCAATGGGCCGCTCAATACGCGCTGGCAGGAGCTGCGCGACATGCGCCTGGTCAGCCGCGAGTCGCTGGCTGCGCTGCCGCTGCTGATCGTGCTGCTGATCTTGGGCGTCTACCCTGCACCGATTATGGACTTGGCTAACCAAGCCGCTACGGCGCTCGCGAACGTGTTTACCAAGGCGCTGACCTAAGAGACACGGAGATAAGGAGAAGGGGAGACAAGGAGACATTACTATACATTACAGGCTCCTTGTCTCCGTGCCTCCTTGTCTTTTCGAGAGACATCTTACATCGAAGGACACCCTATGCATCTGTTTGACTTGCCAAGTGGCGTTCCCTGGCTCAGCCTGATCTGGTTGAGTCTGCTTGTACCTGCGCTGATCATGATGTTCCTGAAACCCGAGCATAACAACACGATTCGGCTCGTCGGCACGGGATTCGCCTTCGTCTCGCTGGTGCTTTCGCTGTTGGTCTTCTTCGCCTACGACTACACCAGCCCGGTCAAGCTCCAGTTCGTCGAGGAGCTACCCTGGCTGCCGCAGCTGGGCATCAACTATATCCTGGGCGTCGACGGCGTTAATCTGCCGATGCTGCTGCTGAACGGCATCGTGATCTTCACCGGCGCGCTGATGAGCTGGAATATCGAAAATCGCGCGCGCGAGTATTGGATTCTGCTGCTCTTGCTGGCAGCCGGCGTATACGGCGTGTTCGTCTCGCTCGACCTGTTCCTGTTCTTCGTGTTCTATGAGCTGGCCGTGCTGCCGATGTATCTGCTGATCGGCATCTGGGGCAGCACGCGCAAAGAATACGGCGCGATGAAGCTGACGCTGTACCTGATGGGCGGCTCGGCCTTCGTGATCCTGGGCATGGTCGCAGTCTATTTCGGTAGCTCGCTGCATACATTCGATATGCGCGTGCTTGCTCAATCGGCGCTGTTCTCGCGCAATTTCCAGATCGCCTTCTTCCCACCGATGTTCCTGGGCTTCGCCGTGCTCGCGGGCATGTTTCCATTCCATACATGGTCGCCGACCGGCCACGTCGCCGCGCCGACCGCCGTATCGATGTTGCACGCCGGTGTGCTGATGAAGCTCGGTGCCTATGGCTGCCTGCGCGCCGCAATGTGGCTGATGCCTCAGGGTGCCAACTACTGGCTGCTGCCGATCGCGATCGCGACATTGGTCAACGCGGTTTATGGCGCGACAATCGCGATGACCCAGCGCGATTTCAAGTTCATGATCGGCTATTCGTCGGTGAGTCACATGGGCTTGGTCGTGATGGGCCTCGCAGCCGGGAACGAGATCGGGCTGGTCGGCGCGGTGCTGCAAATGTTCGCACACGGCGTGATGACAGCGCTGTTCTTCGCGGTGGTCGGGCGCATGGTCTACGAACGCACGCACACGCGCCAATTCCCCGAGCTGGGTGGCCTCGTGCGCGTGATGCCATTCGCGGCGGTGGTCTTTATTCTCGCCGGGCTCTCGTCGATGGGCATGCCGGGCTTCGCCGGGTTCTGGGCCGAGTTTAACATCTTCATGGGCATGTGGGCGCGCTTCCCGCTAATCAGCATTCTGGCGGCGGTTTCGATCCCGATCACTGCGGCCTATATTCTGCGCGCGATCTACACGGTCTTCTTCAGCGAACTGAAGGATCAGAGCTTCCTGCATCTGCCGAAGCTGACCTGGCAGGAATATACCGGCGCGGCGGTTCTGGCGTCGGTGTTGATCATTGTGGGCCTGTTTCCGAGCATCCTGACCGAGCCGATCCGCAGCGGTGTGCAGCCGATCGCCCAGGCACTTCAGCAGGCGCAGCTACTGACGCTGGGAAGATAGTTCATCAGTTTTTCACCACCAAGACACCAAGACACGAAGGCTTGGTGACTTGGTGTCTTGGTGGTAAAACCCTGGTGGTATGTAGGCCAAGCTATAGTAGGAGTATCACGGTGACGTTTCAGATTACCGATATCCCGCGCATTCTGCCTGAGCTGATGCTGCTGGTGCTGGCGTTGCTGGTGCTCGGCTCCGACATTCTGGAGCGCTGGGGCAACGACCCAGAGTCGCAGCTTGAGCGCAGCAAGGCGTCCGGTCAGCTCGCCGCGATCGGGCTGGGCCTTGTGTTTGTGGTCGCGCTGGTCCAGAGCAAATATCTCTTTACGGTTGCTGAAGATACCCAGACCAACCCGATCCTGAGTATTCTGATCAATCTGGGGCGCAATTTGCAGGCTGGCGGGCCGGGCGGTGATCCGATCCTGGGCGCGTTCGCTACCGATAACCTGACCATGCTCGCCCGGCTGACGTTCATGGGCGCGGCGTTTCTGACGACGCTGCTGGCGCTCGACTACCGGCCTTCGGGCAACCCAGGCGAGTTCTACGCGCTGATTCTGTTCTCGACGGCCGGCATGTGCTTCATGGCTGGCGCGTCTGAGCTGATCACCGCCTACCTGTCGCTTGAACTCTCGTCGATCTCGCTGTATATCCTGGCCGGCTATTTCCGCAACGATAAGAAGTCGGCTGAGGCGGGCATCAAGTACTTCCTGTTCGGCGCGCTCTCGTCGGGCATTCTGCTGTATGGCATGAGCCTGGCCTATGGCTTCACCGCCAGCGCCAATCGGGCCGGCAGCGGCCCAGCGCAGATCGGCACGCTCTTCTCGGTGATCGGCAACGCTGGCGCAGCGGCGCAGGGCGACAAGACGCTCCTGACGCTGGCGATGATCTTTGTGATCGCGGGCATCGGCTACAAGGTCGCGGTGGTCCCATTCCACAGCTGGTCGCCCGATGTCTACCAGGGCGCGCCGACACCGATCACGGCGTTCATTTCGACCGCCTCGAAGACGGCGGGCTTTCTGCTGCTCTATCGCGTGCTAGTCACCGCGTTCACGGCGATCGCCGGCACGCCGACCATCGCCGACTTTGGCGGCTGGACCAGCCTGCTCGCGCTGATTGCGCTGGCGACCGTCTTGCTGGGCAATTTCTCGGCGCTGCCACAGACCAACGCCAAGCGACTGCTGGCGTATTCGAGCATCGGGCACGCCGGCTTCCTGCTGCTGTCGCTGATCTTGTGGTCCTCGACCACGCCGAGTGATCGCGTATTCGGCACATCGGCGCTGCTGTATTACCTGATCAGCTACACGCTGACGAACCTCGGCGCGTTCGGCGCGCTTGCGGTGGTCTCCGAGGCGGTCGGCGGCGACGATATGAGCGACCTCAATGGCTTGTGGAAGCGCAACATCGGCCTGACGCTGATGCTAACCCTGCTGGTGCTCTCGCTGGCCGGCGTGCCGCCACTGGCGGGCTTCTGGGCCAAGTTCTTCGTCTTTATGACCGGCTACAAGGCCGGCGCGGTCTGGCTGGTGGCGATCGCGGTGGTGATGACGATCATCAGCCTCTACTACTACCTGCACTTCCTCAAGGCGATGTGGATGAATCCGCCGAAGGACGAGACGCGCATCCCGACGCCGCTCGCGATGAATGTGACGCTGATCATCTCGACCGCGCTGGTGTTGCTGATGGGCTTGTTCCCGAATGTGATCTGGAATCTCTTGAGTCAGGCAACGCTGGTGGCTGGGCGCTAGGGATGCTGATCCGCGAAGCCACGCGAAGGGCCACAAAGGCGTGGTTCCTATCCTTGGTGATCCGTGCAGCCCCCGGCCCACGACACGCCATTCTGACGCTCCTCCTCAAGCGGTCTGCATAACGCGCCGCTATCACCGATGCGGCCCACAGGTATAGAGCCACGCCTGAATACAGAGGCTACGCTGTGAGCCGTCCGCTCCACTTGGTTGTTAGGTGCCTGTTGAGCGAGTCTCCGACACGGGGGTCCTATTTCTGACAGATGAAATGGATCACTGATGGTGTAGCGATGTACTCGTCCCAGAAGCCCTCACCGTACTTGCGTTCCGAGTCCGGCGGGATCATGTACGGCTCAATCTTCCATGAGCGGAATCCCACGGTTCGGAAGGCCTCCTCGTAAGTTGTCCAGGGTAGCCAGTAGAAGTCGAACTCCACCATCTGCTCGCCGAGAAATTGTGTGGCGTGGAGCCGCGACCCCTCGTGGAGCGGCTCGTCCACGAGGCGATAGATCAGCCCGTATTTCCGATGGTCGAGGATGGGCTGCGGCGGCTGTTGGGGATTAGCGTTACTCCCCACAAAGAGCTGGCCTGGTTTGAGGTTGTCGTAGATCGTTTGCACCATATGGCGCAGTTGTTCGCGGTTCTGGGCATAGTGCAAGAAGTACGAGGCCGTGACCCGATCGAATGCACCGATGGTGCCTAGCTGCGCGGCATCTGCGACATGATACTCGATGCCCAGAGGCTGCGCGTCTTCTTGTTGCTGGGCCAGGCTGATCATCTGCGGCGAGATGTCGACGCCCACCACCTGGGCGGCCCCCCACTGCTTGAGGAGGCGACTACCCATCCCGTCGCCGCAGGCCAAGTCCAGAACGGAGAGACCGGTGAGGTCGCCTAGCCGGAGGCGGAGCGAGTACCACTCGGGCTCCCGAAGCGGCACCGCGGCGGCGATCTCCTGATACGCGCGGGCAATCGGATCGTATTGTGCCATGGGTCTGCCTTTCAGTTAGGTCTCCCTGATTATAACTTTAATGTCAAGAGGCACACAGCCGAAGTAATCTCGTTCCGATTATGGAACGACCTCGTCAGGGTGTTCACTTGCTACGGCTATGATGCACGGCTCTATAAACATCAAAGATGAGTCCGACTCAGCAGCGCGCCGTCGGCGGGCTGGACGAGCTAGGGTGAGCCGGCGAAGCTGGTCGGGGTGACTGTAGTGCTTGGGGTCAGGGTCGGCGTGCAGGTCGGCGGCAGCGTTGGGATCGGAACGTTCTGAGAAAGCTGATTATTGTCCTCGCGGCTCTCGCTCACCAGGAACGTCGCGTCGATGATCGCAGTGTTCAGTCCAGGGTACGCATAACTAGGAAACCACATATCGTCCGATGCTCCAGCGCCCAATCCCCCGACGACGTTCTGCCGCACGCCGTTCAGTTCCACCACAAACGCCCCAGCAGAGGCATCGCCGATGTTCTGGAACCAGACGCGCATGCCCAGGTTCGTCGATGGGTAATTGCATGCGCCGCCGGTCTCCAGTGTGATCGACATATTGGTGATGATCAGATCGGGCAGCACGACCTGCGTCGGCGTCGGCGTGCTCGGTGTGGTGGTCGGCGTATTGGGGCGAGCGATCAGCGGCAGGTACGCAACTGGCTCCTGCGTCCCGCTGCTCTGCTCGTTGGACGCGCGCGCCGCAGACAGCGACAGCAGCACACGAGGCACAATTAGCGCCAGCGTGGTCAGCAAGACGGCGAGCGCAGCTAATCGGTAACGCTGGGTCGAATCTGCTCTGAGCTTCATCGCGCCTCCGCTTGCATCCTGTTTGACTGCCGCTGTGTCACACCGCTGCGCTCACATAGTACACCTGAGGTCACGTCTGAGCTATGATCCAGATCACAGATTTTGAACCCTGCTCATGTAGAGAGCGCTGGTGATCGGCAGCTTCACTGCTGATCGCCAGCGCTCTACAACGGCCAAATTCGTATTACGTTTCACGCTTCCCGTTTCACGCCTCACGCCTCAGCGTCCTCAGCGTCCTCAGCGCCCTCAGCGGTTCACGCCTACTTCTTGCCTTTGCGCCGGGACGGATCGGCAATGACGCCAAGCGCGGTCGCCAGATCGATCTGGTGCTCCTGCTCCTGGCGGATGATATGCTGTAGCTCCTCGGCGAGCGCGAATTCGCCAAGGCGGTTCGCCTGAGTGATGCGCGTGCGATAGTTCGCGATGGTGTCGTCCTCGGCTTGCAGATCGAACTCTAGCATCTTCTTGGGATCATCTGAGACCTGCACTGCGGCGGGCGTCGTCTCTGGGTAGACGCCGAAGTAGTCGAGCTGCTTGGCGATGAGCAGCGCATGGTCCAACTCCTCGTGCGCGTGCTTCTCCAGCTCGGCGGCGATCGTCATGTATTGGGGCTGGTCGATCACTTGGCTATAGACGACGTACTGGATGATCGCCTTGTACTCACGCGCCAAGTCTTCTTGCAGCCCCTTGATCAGCGCATCTCGCGTGGTTTCTTGCTCGGTCATGAGCTTGCTCTCCTTATCCTACATACCAATTGCGTCCCAACAGAGCATGCCGGTACACAGTGGCTGAAATACGCCGATAGTTTGAACCACCAAGACTCCAAGGCTCCAAGGCCTCATGGCTTGGAGGTGAAAAACCTTCGGCATCCAAACGCCAAGGTGTACACGTTGAATTGCGCGGTCCGCATAACTACGACCGAGCATATCTCGTGCCATGACGGAATAGTTGAAAATCCGCGAGTCCCTTACAGCTCCCCGGCCAGGAACCGCCGCGCCGTCTCGGCCAGGATCGCGGCACCCACCGGCATCGCCCGCTCGTCGATGTCGAAGATCGGGGTATGGTGGCCGCGATGGAGGTCGTCGGGC
>Ga0075423_10007280_pt1 | contig 10444 bp, 6 predicted proteins | sample SoiMethybrSBSTD2_FD_80114 | JGI IMG/M metagenome (GOLD analysis project Ga0075423, IMG submission 80114) | Bulk soil microbial communities from a Populus tree surrounding site in Tennessee, USA - Soil MetaG P. TD hybrid SBSTD2 | ecosystem: Environmental > Terrestrial > Soil > Tree plantation...
ACGCGCTGGTAATCGGCTCGATTGACGACATTGGGCGGGTAGGGCTGGTTCGTCACCGGGTTCTTCGCGTAGCCCGTGCCGTCGTCCGCGCCGAGCGAGTTGTTGAAGGCGACTCCGGGAGAGACATTGAGTTCCGCTTCCTGCGTCGTATCGATCCGGCTGCTCCAGCGGATCAGCTCCACCATCGCGTCTCTCAGGATTTCGTCGCCTGGGCCGCCCAGGCGGGGCTGCGGACCCGGATCCAGGGGAAGACCCGTGCTCGGATTCGCGTCCGCCGGTCCCAGCGCGAACGGGAGCACGTCTCCCCATCCGACTCCGACGAACCTCTGGATCGACTGGCCGATGGGAATACCGTTCTGGGTCACGAAGAAGTCGAAGGCCAGCGGCTGCCAGTGATTCGGATCGATGAGGTTTCCGACCCCCGCAATCTTGAAGATGAGCTCGGGATTGACCGGCGAGTAGCCCGTGTCGTCGGGGTAGCACAGGCCCGCCCCTTCGTTCGCGCCGTCGCTCGCGCCGTAGGCGATGACCGCCGCGGCGATGCGATTGCCGAGGGCGGCCGGCGAATCACCGCTCGTCGAGGTGAAGCTCGCATCGTAGCCCAGCTCCTGCATCTGGGCATCGAACGCCGCCTGCGAGGTCGCGGCATTCGGGTGGCAGGGCTTCCCATCGATATCGAAATAGCCCGGCGGGAACCGATGCTGGAGCAGCCGGTAGGCCGCGTAGCTGATCGCCTCGTCCCGCGCCGCTTGCACGTCGACGGCGGCCGCTTTTTCCTTGACCCGATAGCCCACGGCCGTGGGAGAGTAGGCCGCCCACGCGTCCCACATCGCCACCGACAGATGAAAGAGGTTGCGCGCGTGCGCGGGGGGCTTGGGAATGTCGATGCGAATCGCATCCAGCAGCTGCTCGTTCCACAGCCGGGCCACGCTGTGAGTCAGCTCCCGTCGCAACGGCGGCGAGCCGCGCCCGTCGGCGCTGACTGTGGACTCATCGCGCCCAGATCCAGGAGCCTGGGCGGAGGAAGCCGAAAGCCCCCAGAGGGCCGACAGGACGATCATGGCGACGGCTATCCCCGTCCGCTTCACGGCGCCGCTCCTGCATGTCCCATGGCCTGACCTCGCTGCTGCCCGCACGATCAGTTTTCTGTGTTGTGATCGCTATGTTTACGCTCCGGCCCTGGCGGCTGTCAAGAGGCAGCCTCGCGAAATGCCCGTCCTGCGGGCAGCATGGGCCGATCACGCCATGAGGCTGGGATGGAATCCTCGCGCAGCTAGCGGTGCAATTTCCGGCGCCTACGCCTCCGGGATCCGCCGCCGGTGGGGACGACCTCGGCCTTGACGGCGGTCCTGACGCTTCCCGCTTCGCGCGCCAGGAGCACGAGAATCCCCGCCCCCATGACCAGCGCGACGCCCGCGAATATCCCGGCATAGGGCCACACGAGATCTCCGAGATAGGTCAACCCGTGATCCTGCTTGAGCCTCCAATTCGCGCGGACCGAGCCCACCAGAAGATCCCGGGAGGTGATGCCCCATCCCGCGGGACTTGGCTCGACGAACGTCAGGCTCTGGAACCAGAAATGGATGGCGATTCCGAAAAGAGCGTCGAGGAGGAGGCCGGTCCAAGCCAGCCACTTGAGGCCCGCGGACCATTCCCCGAATCTCCCGGCCAAGAAGGCGAGGCCGATCAGGACGAGCGGCTGAAGGGTGATGTGGACCAGGCCCAGAGTGTAGCGCTCTCCCTGGACGGCGATCCCGACCACCAGGCAGCAGACCGCGAGCAACAGCCAGAAGGTCCGCTCGGCGCGGTCGTTCACGGGAGTCCTCTTGCGTGCTCCGAGAAGCCCGAGGACGAGGAGGATCGCTCCGAGGCAGCCGAGCCCGAAGACCAGGTTGAATTGATAGAGGCGAAACGCGGCGTCACGAAGGGGACCCCAGAAAAGACGAGGTCCAAATCCCTGCACCTCCACCCCGCGCAGGAGGGAAGGAACGAGAGTATCGAAGATGTTCCCTGCGATCTTCGACAGGTTCTGGGCGGCGGTGAAGCCGGCCGCTTCGAAATAGGAGGTGGTGGAGGTGACGGTCCCCTTTCCGAAGGCCGACACGGAGTAGGCGAACCAGCTGCCCAGGACGACGAGGGACGCGAGCACGGCGGCCGAAAGGCTCCTCCAATCCGGCTTCCTCGAAGGGAGCACGACCAGGAGAAGATGCCCCGCCAGAAAGAGGGCATAGGGCCCCGCCGAGTAGTGAGTGACGATTCCGGCGGAAAGGCACGCGATCGCCAGGAACATCGAGGGCGATCTCTTCTCGCGCCATCCCTGGACATAGAAATGGATTCCCGTCAGGACGTAGAAAGCCGCCAGCATCTTCGTCCAGCCATAGGTCACGTTCTGGACGACCAGCGGGTTGAGCATCAGGAACGCCGCCACGAACCAGGTGTGGAACCTGCCGCCCGCGGAGAAGCGCCTGGCCAGCAGGCAAACCGGCAGGTAGATCAGGAGGCTGAGGAGCGCCGCGAGCAGCTGGTAGACGGGATAATCGCGTCCCGCCACCGCCATGAAGCAGGCGCACACGACGTTCATGAGCGGGGGACGCGCGGCGAGCGCGTACCCCCCCTGCAGGGCGGCCGGGGAATCGGGATGATCCAGGAAATAGAGGCTGCGCTGGTAGTGCTCCAGCCAATCTCCGTACCAGTTGTCGCCGGAATAATTGCGGATCAGCGTGAGCAGCGCCACGACCCAGACTGCGAGCAGGCCGAGACCGAGGAGCAGCCGTTTCACTTCCGGGCTTTTCAGCAGCGCGACCAGGTCGCGCCAGGCCCAGGCGCTCACTGCCGCGCAAATCGCCAGGATCGAGCCATAGCTGGCGACGGGAAGCCGGAAGGCGAAGACCAGAAAAGACGACAAGTAGACGAGGATGAAGGAGACGGCGATGCAAGCCGTGAGCCGTTCCTCGGGAAGCATCTCCACACGCCGCAGGCAGAGGAGCCCGGGCCCGAGCGAGCAGGCACCGAACGCGACCAAGACGAGCAGCAGCGAAATCTCGATGGGAATCTCCCCAGGACTGAGGCCTCATTCTACCGCGGAGTAGGATGGGACCGGCGGTCGCGATGGGCTGCGGCCGCCGGTCTCAGGGGGGGGTCTAAGGCAGGTTACTGATGATCGCGGTCGTGGTCGTAGTCGTACTGTTGATTCTGGTCGGTATCGTTGTACTGGTCGTTCTGGTTGTAGCGGTCGTTCTCGTACTCGTAAGGGCCATACCCTCGGTATCCGGCATGGGCCCTCGGCACGATGACGTGCTCGCCCGCCAGGACGCGCTTCATCAAATCCAGCGTGTTCAGAACGTCGTTCCAATCGTCATACACGCGCGGAAAGCTGTTGGAATGGCGAAGGTCGTAGCTGACGTCCCGGGCGCGCCTATCGAGGGAGATTACCTCGGGCGGTAGATCCCAACGGTTGTCGAGATACCGGTCCATGCGCTCGTGGAAGTCGTCGGCCCGATTGCTGAACCGCGCCATCGATTGGACGACCCGACGCCCTGAGTAACTGTAGGGGTGAGTCGTGCGCTGGGCAATCCTCAAGGCGTGGGTTGCCTGCGCGTCCAGGTAATGGCTGAGCGCCCGCATCGTTTCGTACCGACTTCCCGACAGCGGACGGGTCATCGTGCCGAAACGGAACTGAAACGTGGTCGGAGCCAGGGTCAGCAACGTCGTCAAGATGGCTGCCGAAAAGAGCCATATTCCTCTTGGGCGCTTCATGTTTCCTCCTTCCTTCCGAATCGGCCTCGGTCGAACCGTAAGGAACCGAAGCCTGCCAAGAGTCTTGCATGCGCGGGCCCCGGCACCCATCGGGGGATCACCTGAAGCCGTGGATCCCGATTCCCTGATCCGTCAGGCTCCCTTGCCTTCCTGCTTGAGAGCACGAATCTTGGCGCGATGAACCTGGAGGTCACGCAGGAGGATGTTCGAGATCAGGACGAGGGCGCTGATCCCTGCCGTGAGGAAGAAGAGGAAGGGGATGCCTGGATATCCGAGGATTCGGAAGGAGGTCTCGACGCGGACCAGCAAGGCGGCGCCGACGATCAGCGACGAGATGACCAGCCCCAGCGTGATGCGGTTCGCAACCTTCTGGAGCCCCTCCATGAGGAGGACCTCGTCGATCGCCTTGATGCGAATCTGCAGCTTGTCGTCCGCGAACGCGTCGATCAGGCGGTTCAGCCTTTCCGGCAGCTTCTCGGCGAACTCCTTGATCTCCAGAGCCCCCGTGAAGAGCCTCCCCGGCGAGAGGCTGCGCAGCATGCGGCGACGCAGCATGTCGGAGGCGTGACGGCGGATCGAGGCATTGGGATCGAATTGCGGGTCCAGGCTGCGCGCGACCTGGTCCAGGTTCATCAGCGTCTTGCTGAGCATGGTCAGCTCCCGCGGCATCCGGTAGCCGCCGTCCAGAGCGACGCGCCCCGCGTCGAACAGCAGCCGGCCCAGGGAGATCTCCTCCAGGCCGATCTGGTGGAACCGGGAGATCGCCTCGGCGATCCGGCTGCGAACGTCCTCGGGGCGCGGCTCCCCGATCGGCCGGACGAGTCTCAAGAAGTGGCGGGCGGCTTCGTCTCCCTGTCCTTCGCTCGCCGCCAGCACCAGCTTGGTCAGCTCGTCCTGCATGTTGGCGGGGATCTGCGCGACCATGCCGAGATCGAGCAGCCCGATCCGCCCGTCGTCGGTGATGAAAACGTTTCCCGGGTGCGGATCGGCATGGAAGAACCCGTCCACGAGAATCTGCTGCAGGTAGGCCTGGCAGAGCTCTTCCGCCAGCGCGCCCCTGTCGAGCTCCACGAACACGAGCGGCGAAAGATCGGTGATCTTGGTGCCCGAGACGAAATCCATCGTGAGGATGCGGGATGTGACGTAGTCGTCCACGGGCGCCGGAATGAGGATGCGATGGAGGTGGGACAGATTCTTGCGGATCACCGTCAGGTGTCGCGCCTCCAGCCGGTAGTCCAGCTCGCGCAGCAGGCTCCGGCGGAACTCTCCGACCATTTCCTCGACCCCGAATTTACGTCCCATCTCCGTGTGCTCGCTCAGGAACTCGGCCATCTCCTGCAGGATTTCCAGATCTTGCAGGATCTGCTCGCGGATAACGGGGCGCTGGATCTTGACCGCCACCCTCCTTCCGCTGCGCAACCGCGCCCGGTGGACCTGCCCGAGGGAGGCCGCCGCGGTGGGCTCCGCTTCGAAATCCATGAAAGCCCGGGACAGGCGCATCCCCAGCTCCTCGGAGAGGATCCGCTCGACTTCGCCGAAGGAGAAGGGCTCGACATCGTCCTGCAGCCGGGCAAGGGCTTCGACGTAAGGCGCCAGAAGAAGATCGGGCCGCGACGAAAGGAATTGCCCGACTTTGATGAAGGTGGGTCCCATCGCCTCGAGATCCGCGGCGAGCTGGACCGCCTTCGACGCGTGATCCGCGCTTCCTTCCTTGCCAAGATCGCCCTGGGACGAAGATTCGGGAGGAAGCTCAGATTCGAGGCTTTCCAGCCGCGAGCCCGCCAACAGGCCGCTGCCTCCGTACTTGAAGAGAAGGCGAGCGAAGTCCTTGTATCGGGAAAGGTGCTGAATCTTGAATGGATTCGCCATGAATGCCTTTCCGGGCGGCTTTCTGCACCGACCTTGCCGAGCCGAAAAAGCTTGGTCCCAATCCGCCGTGGAATCAAGAAGCGGGCGAGGATCGGCCGCGGGCCCGCAGGCAGAGATCCCGAACGTCACCCACTCCCGCGCGCTCTTCCATCCATGAGTTCAGCGCCGCAACCATGCGCGCGCTCGAATTCTCTCGTGGCGAGGCATTGTCTTCACGGGTTGGCAAATCTTCAAGGAAAGCGTGGCCAAGCTTCCCGACAAAGGCTCAGGAGACGAGCAGGGCCGCGGCCGCGGCGAGCATGAGCACGGTGACGGCCGCGACGAGCAGTCGCGACAAGACCGAGCTGGGCTGGCCTCGCATGATCTTGCGATCGCCCGCGACGAGCAGGATCGCGATCAGGAGAAAGGGCGCGAGGACTCCATTCAAGATAGCGGTCCAATAGAGCGCCTTCAGCGGGCGGATCCCCGCCAGATCCATGCCGATCCCGAGCGCGATCGAGCCGATCACGACGCCATAGAACGAGCGAGCGGCGCCCAGCGGCTTGTCGATCCCCTGGCTCCAATGGAAGGTCTCCGCGAAGGCATAGGCCGCCGAGCCGCTCAGGGTCGGAATCGCCAGCAGCCCGACTCCGATCAAGCCGAGCGTGTAGAGCAGCGATCCCAGGGATCCGGCCAGAGGCCGGAGCGCTTCGGCCGCCTGCTTGGAGGTCTCGATCTCCGTCGCTCCGTGAGCGTGCAGGGTGAGCGCGCAGGTCAGCATGATGAAGTACATCACGAGGCTGGAGAAGAAGGTTCCCACGCCGACGTCCAGCTCGCGGTTCTTGATTTCCCGGAACGTCGCGCCTTGGCGCCATGCGAGCATGCGTCTCCCTAGCGTCTTCTCCTCCTCGACCTCCTGGCTGGCCTGCCAGAAGAAGAGATAGGGGCTGATGGTCGTTCCCAGGATCGCGACCAGGTTCCGCCACGCGTCGGGTCCTGGCGGCCACGACGGCGCCAGTGTTTCGCGCAGGACCTTGCCCCAATTCGGCTCGACCACGAAGGCGGTTAGGATGTAAGCGCAGAGAACCAGAGCGAGCCACTTCAGCAGCTTCGCAATCTGCCGGTATCGGCACCCGATCGTGACGAACGCCACGACGACGCCGAAGACAACGACGAAGGAGCGCGTGGAAATGCCCGTGAGCATCTGGGCGGCGTCCGACATGCCGGCCAGGTCCGCGCCCACGTTGATCGAATTGACGGCGAACAGCGCGATGGAAAGCACGATGAGGGCGCCTTTCGGCAGCTTCTCTCCGAGCGCCCCGGTCAGGCCGCGGCCCGTCACCATGCCGATGCGCGCGCACATGAACTGGACGACGCTCATCAGCGGCCACGTCAGCAGGGCCGTCCACAACATGGAGGTGCCCATGCGCGCCCCGACCTTCGAATAGGTCGCGATTCCGGAAGGATCGTCATCGGCGGCGCCCGCCACCAATCCGGGACCCAGGATGCCGAAGAAGCTCCTCAGCCGGCCGCGCCGCGGGACGGACGGCTCGGCGCGGGGACGGGAAGTCATGCGGGACCTCGGAGAGGGGGGTTGCGCGGGACGGCGGCCGCCGAACTATACGACGCCCATGTCTTGGGGACAAAGGAGCGGCTCGTCGCCTATTTCCGGATGGTGAGAATGGGCTGGACCGGTACGGAGGTTCGCACCGTCCGGGTGCCATCGGGCCATCGGACCTCGAGACGATCCAGGACCTTCGCGTCACCCAGGCCGAAATGAAGCCGAGGATCGTGCGCCGAGAGGTACGACTCGCCGCTGGAGACGTCGCGCATGAGCGTTCGCTTGCCGAGGGTGATGGAGACCCGGGTCCCGAGGACTGTTCCGGATCCGGGAGCCACCTCCAGATTCACGGTCAGGCACGCGCCGGAACGGACGGAATCGTTGCGGAGAAGCGTGGGGGACGCGTCCAGGTTGGAGATGAGCAAGTCCAGATCGCCGTCGTTGTCGTAATCACCCGCCGCCAGTCCGCGGCTGACCCGGGCGGGGAGGAAGCCGGGGCCCGCCTCGTCGGTGGCATCGGCGAAATGTCCGCCTCCCGTGTTCTCCAGGAGAAGGCTGCGCTGCGCATAGTGGTTGCCGAGCTCGGGGTGCCTGTCGACCTGAGGATAGATATGACCGTTGGCGATGGCCAGGTCCTCGTCGCCGTCGCAGTCGAAATCGGCCAGAACCGTCCCCCAGGACATCGGCTGGAAGGTGATGCCTGCCACACCCGACTCCTCGCTGATGTCCTGGAAGAAGCCTTTTCCGTCTCCCCGGTACAGGGTGCTGTAGTCCTCGGCGAAATTGGTGACGAAGAGATCCGGAAACCCGTCTCCGTTCGCATCGCCCAGCGTGATGCCCATGCCCGCCTGCGCGGCCGCGTTGGCGCTGAGCGCGGCGCCGGACCAGAGTCCCACCTCACGGAACTTCCCGCCTCCCTCGTTCCGGTAGAGATAGTTCGGATCCGAATCGTTCGCCACGTAGAGGTCGGGATCCCCGTCGGAATCGAGATCGGCGGCTCGCACGCCGAAGCCGAAGGCGAGGGCCTCATCTTTCAGCCCCGCCTCCTGGGTGGCCTCTCGGAAATGTCCCTTCCCGTCCGCGACGAAGAAATGGTCGGGAGCGCCGGGGAGGCCGAAAGGGCCGAGCGCAACCTTGTCCACTCCCCTCCAGGCGAGGGTCGGCTGCGCTTTGAGGACCTCCTCCAGGGTGCAGTCGATGTAGGCCGCGACGTAGAGATCCAGATCGCCGTCCCCATCGGCATCGAAGAAGGCCGCGCCGGTGTTCCAACCCGGCGATTCGACCCCGGCGCGAACGGCCACGTTCTCGAAGGTCCCATCGCCCCGGTTCCGGTAGAGCACGTTCGCGCCGAAGCTGGTGACGAAGAGATCCGGCCAGCCGTCGCCGTCGTAGTCGGCCACCGCGACGCCGCTCCCCCAGCGCCCCTCTCCGCCGGTGTGCGAGCGATCCGTCACGTCCTCGAAGGTGCCGTCGCCCCGGTTCCGGTACAGGGCATTGCGCCCTTTCTCGATCACCCGCTTCCCCGACAGCTTCCATCCGTTCACCAGGTAGGCGTCGATCCAGCCGTCCCGATCGAAGTCGAGCCAGGCGACTCCCGCCCCGGCCGAGTCGAGGAGATGGTCTTTTCCCGGACGGCCCGCCAAGAGGAGCCGCGTGATTCCCGCCTCTTGGGCGACGTCCACGAATTGGAAGTGATGCCGGACGGCGGCGGAGGGGTGGGCGGCGGCGTTCTGCTGGTGGCGATCCGGCTTCCCCCCGCCGCAGGATAGCGACAGGAAGGCGAGCACCGCCATCCCGAGCGCCATCCCGGCGCGGACGGAGGAGAGGCGCATTACCTTGCGGTCATCAGCTCCGTGTACTGCGTCTTCACCTTCTGCCATTCGGCATCGAGAGCTGCGGCCTTGGGAGATTCCGTCATCTTTCCGATGTTTCCCGCCGCTTCCAGGAAGACCTTCTTCGCGGACCGCGTGACGATGACGAATCCTTCGTCGTAGGTCCCCTGGTGCTCCTCGGCGGCGTTGTGGTGATGCCCGCCCTCCACCAGCCTCTTGCGCACCCCTCCCACCGCCGCGTCTCCTTCGTTGCCCAGCTGGGCGACCAGGGCCGCGAGCTTCTCCAGCTCCGCCTTCGCGGGCTTCCTTGCCTTCAGACTCGCATGGACCATGGCGAGGGTCGCTTCGGCATGATGGTAGGTGGTCGAAAGGATCGACGCGACCAGGTTCGACTCCGTCTTGTTGGCCCCCAGGATCGTGTCCGCGAGAGTGCGGTAGGTCGCCACCAGCTCCTTCGGTGTGGCGGTCGACTCGGGAGCCTCGGCCCGCAACGGCGTCTGGACGGCTCCCACGGCGACGAGAACCAGCAGCCCGGCCAGGATCCACTTGGCTCGTTCCATCCCCAACCTCCTCGAGAAGAAACCGGTTGTACGCCTTCGGCGCTACGCGCGGGAATGATACCGCAAGTGTGAGAGCGACTCTCGATCACGCACGCCCGATCCTAATCCTGGACGACACGTAATAGACGCAGCGAAGCCGACGTTCGGAGGCTCTCGAGGAGAACGGTCTCGATTCCCTGCTCGTCTCGGTTTCGCTGGAGATGGTGCAGGGACTGGGCAGGGACTTCTCTTCAGTCGAGAGTGAGATAGGCGCGGCTTCCGCCTGACGCGCCCTCCGGAGTCCGCTCTGAGAGGAAGATCCGCTCCGCTTCCACTTTCTGGGTGGCGAGGATGTACTCGCGCACTCGACCCGCTCGCGCGGCGGCCAGATTCCGCAGCTCCTCCGCCGTTACGTCGATGCGCTCGAGCAGCCACGCCTCCATCTCATCCGGAGTGGCGGGCTTCTCCCCCTTCTCCGAGATCGAAGCCTGCGGCGAGCCCGGAAGCAGCGCGCTCACTCCCTTGGACCATGCCGTCTTGAAGACTCCCTTGAGCAAAGAGGCGGATTCCGCCGCGCTCAAGGTGACGGACTCGGCCGGGGTGGCAGCCCTTTCTTTCTTGCTCATCGAGCTCCATTTTTCCTGGCGGAGCAGGCCCTGCAGCTTCTTTTTCTTGAGCCCGTCCCGATCGATCGCCTCGTCCACGGAGCCGCGAATCTCCGCCGTGAGCGCGGGCCGTTCGTAGAGCGAGGTGATCAGGACGTTGAGCTTCTCCTGGGCGGCGCCCGTGAGATCGTCGCTTCCCGGCTCGTACTCGAGATAGCTCAGATCCTCCTCGGAGCCCCCAAAAGCCCGGGCCAGGAGCTTGAAGGGAGAGGTGACGATCTTGGTGAACACGACCCCGATGGC
>Ga0075423_10007282_pt1 | contig 10443 bp, 8 predicted proteins | sample SoiMethybrSBSTD2_FD_80114 | JGI IMG/M metagenome (GOLD analysis project Ga0075423, IMG submission 80114) | Bulk soil microbial communities from a Populus tree surrounding site in Tennessee, USA - Soil MetaG P. TD hybrid SBSTD2 | ecosystem: Environmental > Terrestrial > Soil > Tree plantation...
GCTCCAGTCGCCGTATCGATTGTTGATCGAACGGCTGCTCGCGTACATCGATCAGGTTGCCACCGCGTGTCCCGACGTGTAACTCACCGTCGTCCTGCCCGAGTTCGTGCCTGCGCGCTGGTGGCACCCCCTGTTTCACAATCAGCGTGCGCTGTTGATCAAGGGTGCGCTCCTGTTCAAGCCGAATACGGTCGTGACGAGCGTGCCGTTCCACCTCCAGCATTGATGCGATGAAGCGCGACGCGATCCGCGCGGCGGCGGCGCTGGCGACGGTCGGCGCCGTCACGCTGCTGTATGCCGGCTGGCTCCGCGTGGGCAACGCCACCACGGTGGCGATGACGTTCCTCCTCGTCGTGCTGGTGGTCGCGGCGACCTCGCGACTCCTGATCGCGGTCGTCACGTCGATTGCCGCGATGTTCTGCTTCAACTTCTTTTTCCTGCCTCCTGTCGGCACGCTGACGATTGCGGACCCGAAGAACTGGGTGGCGCTCGTCGCGTTTCTCGCCGTGAGCCTCGTCGCCAGCAATCTCTCGTCGGTCGCGCGGGCGCGCACGAACGAGGCGCTCGCCCGGCAGGACGAGGTCGCGCGGCTCTTCGATCTCAGCCGCGACGTCCTGCTGATGACGGACAGCCGCGACGCGCTGTCGCTGCTCGCGAGGTTCATCGCGCGCCGGTTCGATCTCGAGTACGTGGCGCTGTGTCTGCCGCGCGACGGCCGGTGGACCATCGCCGAAAGCGGATCGCTGCCGGTCCCGCTCGACACGAACCAGCTCGCGCTGGCGCTGGCGCGCGCGGAGCGCGCGCTCGAGTTCGACGCGCGCAACCGGACGTACGTGGACCACCGGACGCTGACGGCGGGGGACCGCGACGTGCGGATCGTGCCGCTGCGGCTCGGCACGAAACCAATCGGGGTCCTTGCGGCCGCGGGACGGCCGGTCGAACCCGGATCGCTCGATGCCCTCGGCGGGGTGGTGGCGATTGCCATCGAGCGCGCGCAGTTCCTCGAGGAGCGGAAGGCCGCGGAGCTCGCGCGCCAGAGCGAGGAGTTGAAGTCGGCGCTGCTCGCGTCCCTCGGCCACGATTTGCGGACGCCGCTCACCGCCATCCGCGTCGCGGCCAGCAATCTGCAGGCGTCGTGGCTTGGCGACGCCGAGCGCCGCGAGCAGAGCGATATCGTGCTGACCGAGGTCGAGCGCCTCACGCGCTTGTTCGAGGACATCCTCGACATGGCGCGCATCGACGCGGGCGCCGTCCCGACCGAGCCGCACTGGGTTCACCCCTCGCAAATCGTCGACGCCGCGCGCGAGCAAGTGGTGCATGCGGTGAGCCGCCATCGCGTCGAGACGACGGCCGAAGGCGAGACGCTCGTGCGGCTCGATCCCCGGCTGACGGCGGCGGCCCTGGCGCACCTGATCGAGAACGCCGCGCGGTACTCACCCGCGGGATCGTCCATCCACGTCGCGACGCGCGTGTCCGATCAGGATCTTGTCATCACCGTCCGCGATCATGGGCCGGGCATCGCCGCGGCAGACCTTCCACACCTCTTCGATCGGTTCTACCGGGGCGCGCAGGCGCGAACGGTATCGGGTACCGGCATGGGCCTGTCGATCGCGCGCGGCCTGCTCGCCGTGGAGCGCGGGCGCATCTGGGCCGAGACCTGCAGCGACGGGGGAGCACAGTTCACCATCGCCGTCCCGGTCGAGCGCAAGCCGGCGAGCGCCGTCGATCTGCCGGCGGAGCAGCCGGCATGACGTCGCCGGCGCGCATTCTGCTCGTCGACGATGAAGCGTCCATTCAACGCGCGGTGGCCCCGCTGCTGCGGTCGCGCGGCTACGAGGTCGACGTCGCCGCCAACGGCGCCGACGCGCTCAAAGTGTTCGCCGATCATCCACCCGACCTCATCGTGCTCGATCTGGGCCTGCCCGATCTCGAAGGCACCGAGGTCTGCCGCCGCATCCGGCAATCCTCGTCGCTGCCGATCATCATCTTGTCGGCGCGCGGCCGCGAGGCGGACAAGGTCGCCGCGCTCGATCTCGGCGCCGACGACTACGTCACCAAGCCGTTCGGCCCCGAGGAGCTGCTCGCGCGCATCCGCGTGTGGCTGCGCCGGCTGTTGTCGGACGAGCGCGCGGAGAGCGGACGCGTCAAAATCGCGGACCTCGCCATCGACTACGACCGGCGGCGCGTGCTGCGCGGCGACGACGAAATCCGGCTCACGCCGAAAGAGTTCGAGCTGCTCGCGTTCATGGCCCGCAACCCCGATCGCGTCATGACGCACCGCGCTATTCTCAAGGCGATCTGGGGACCGAACGCCGTCGATCAGCCGGAGCATCTGTGGGTGCTGGTCGCGCAGCTGCGCAAGAAGATCGAAGTCGATCCCGCGTCCCCGCGGTACCTCATCAGCGAACCATGGGTCGGCTACCGCCTCGCCACCGAGGCGCCGTCACGCGCGGAGTAGGATGATCTCCAAGCAGCAAAGGGCTTCTAACCGGCGCGCCGCGCCGAAGGCGAGGCGTGGCAGGCGTTGGGGGTGGGGCCCCAACGCCAAGTAAAAAGAGACTCCGATCGCCAAGTTCCCGCCGACGCCGCGCATCCCCGTCGTTCTCGCGTCGAGGACGCTGATCTCGTACGTCTCGGTGTGGCGCGCCGCCGCGCGTGCGCTCACCGAGCTTGGCGCCCCGGCCTTCTTCATCGGCGGCGTCGCGTGGGCGGCGATCGGCGCGCCTGCGCCGTGGTTCGTTCTTGCGGCGGTCGTGCTCAGCATGTTTCTGCGCTCCGCCGATCTCGAGGCACGCGCCCTCTTCATTCCCGGCGGCCTCTACGGGAACGTGCGCGACACGCTGGGCCCGCGACCGGCGATCTTCGCGGTCTCGTCGCTGCTGGTCGATCGCCTGACGCTCGGTCCGCTGGCCGCCGTGGTCGCGGGCACGTACGCCATTGCCATCGCTCGCGCCATCGGACGCGCGGCAAGCTCGCCCGGGGCCGGCGCCCGCGACACCGCCGCGAATGTCATCGCCGCCGTCCTCATCGCCGCGGTGTGGTGGGTTCAACGCCAGGGGCGCTCGCCGTCCGATCGCGGGGTGTCGCGCGCCGTCGGTCTCGCCGTCGCCGCGGTCGGCGTGATCGTGGTCTGGGCCTCGGCGACGATCGCCGCCCGCCGCCCCGGCCTGCCGCCGCTGCCGTTGCCGCCGGCGGTCAGCCTGCTGTGGCTCGCCGCCGCGCTCGGCTACGCGCTGCCGTGCCTCGGCGGCGTCGATGCGCTCGGGCACGCGGCGCTCGACCTGGAGCAGCCGCGAATACGCAACCTGCTTCGCGTCGCGCGCCTCGTCGGCGCGTACACGCTGTTCATCACCGCGGCCACGCCGTTCTTCCTCGTCGCGCTCACTCCCGACCTGCAGCGAAGCGCGTGGACAGCGGCGCCGCTGGCCGGCGTCGCGATGGCGGTCGCCGCGCCCGCGTGGCTTCGGTTCATCCTGCTGGTTCTCGTGTCGGCCGCGGCCGTCGTCTTTCTCTCGGCGACCGCTCGTGCCGCGGCGACCGGGGGGCACGCGACGCTCGCGCGCCTCGTGGACGAAGGCGTATTCGCCGAAGAGTTCCGCGCGCTGCACCATCGGTTCGGCACGCCGTGGCGAATCATCGACGCGACTGTGGTCGCGCAGCTCGTGATTCTGCTCGTCTCGGACGGCGACGTCGTGTGGCTCGCGCGCATGTACGCCTTCGCCGTCGTGTGCAGCGCCTCGTTCAAGGTGGCGGCGCTCGTGCGCTATCGATTCGTGCGCCGCGAGAAGCGCGCCTATCGCGTCCCGCTGAACGTCACGCTCGGCGGCGTCGAGTGGCCGGTCGGCCTCATCGCGATCGCGGTGTTGCTGGCGATTCCCGGCGTGGCGCTCGTGATCAGTCTCGATCCTCCGACGCTGGCGGCTGCCGCGATCGTCAATTCGCTCGCGCTGACGCTGATCGTGTCCCAACGCGGGATGACGGAGCGTCCGGCCGCGCGATCGGCGGGGCTCGACGAATTCCAGCTTCTGCCGTCGGACGACGTCGACCTGCATCAGGTCGACGCACGACCCGGCAACTTCCTCGTGCCCGTGCGCAAGCCCGCGGGGCTGACGCACCTCGTCGCCGCGCTCCGCGCCGCCGGCGATCGCGACGTCGTCGCGATGACCGTTCGGCTGGTCGGCGTCGACGTGCCGGACGATCCGACCATCCGTCCGCGCGCGACCGAGGACGAGCGCACGCTGTTCTCCGCGGTGATTGCGGCAGCCGAGCGCGAAGGGCGCGCCGTGCGGCTGATGATCGTGCCCGGCGTCAACGTCTTCGATTCGGTCGTCGAGACGGCGCTGCGGCTGGCATCGTCGGAGATTCACGTCGGCGAATCCGAAACGCTCTCGGCCGGCGAGCAGGCGCGCCTCCTCGGTGAAGCGTGGGAGCGCCGCGCGAAATCGGCGACCGCCGACGTCAGGCTCGTCGTCCACCATCCACGCGGCACCACGGCGGCATTTCACCTCGGCGCGCATGCGCCCGACTTCCGTCCGGAAGATTTCGAGCACATCCACCGCCTCTGGCTCGACGTCGTTCGAGCCGTCGGTCCCAGCGTGCACCACCGCGATGTGGTGCGCGCGGCCCTGATCTATATGGAAGAACAACTGAACGGTCCCGACCGCGACGCCGTTCTCCAGCTCGTGCGGGAGACGGCGCGGCCAGCCGACGAATTGGCGGCGGTCATCCGCGAGCGCGATTTCGGGCGCTTGCGCGACATCCTGCGGAACCAGCCCGCGAGCGATCTCGCCGAGACGCTCGCCGACCTGTCGCTCGAAGATCGCGTGCTGGTCTTCCGCATCCTGCCGCGCCAGGAAGCCGCGGAAACGTTCGCGTACTTGTCGCCCGACCAGCAGAACGCGCTGCTCAAGGCCATGGCGTCCGAGGAAGCCGCCGTGCTGTTGAACAACATGGCGCCCGACGACCGCACGATGTTCCTCGAAGAGCTCCCCGCGGGAGTCACGCGCCAGCTGCTCGCGCTGCTGACGCCCGAAGAGCGCGCCGTCGCCGTTCGGCTGCTCGGCTATCCCGAAGGGTCGATCGGCCGTCTGATGACGCCGCACTACATCGCGGTGCGGGAGGACTGGACGATCGCGCAGGTGCTCGACTACGTCCGCCTGCACGGCCGGGACAGCGAAACGCTGAACGTCATCTATGTCGTCGACGACACGGGACGGCTGATCGACGACATCCGGATCCGCGAGGTGCTGCTCACGGCCCCGAGCAACACCGTCAAGAGCCTGATGGATCGCCGGTGGGTGGCGCTGAAGGCCACCGACGATCAGGAAACAGCGGTCCGCGTGTTTCGCGAGGAGGATCGGACGGCGCTGCCGGTGACCGACTCCGGCGGCATCCTCATCGGCATCGTCACCGTCGACGACGTGCTCGACGTCGCGGAAGCGGAGGCGACGGAAGACATCCAGCGCGTCGGCGGATCGGAAGCGCTCGACGAGCCCTACATGAAGATCGCGTTTCGCCGGATGATTCAGAAGCGCGCGGGCTGGCTCACCGCGCTGTTCCTCGGCGAGATGTTGACGGCGACCGCGATGGGCGCGTTCGAGAAGGAAATCGAGAAGGCCGTCGTCCTCGCGCTGTTCGTGCCGCTCATCATCTCGAGCGGCGGCAACTCCGGATCGCAGGCGTCGACGCTCGTCATCCGCGCGCTCGCGCTCGGTGAGGTCACGCTCGCCGACTGGTGGCGCGTCATGCGGCGCGAGATCGGCGCCGGCCTCGCGCTCGGCGGCATCCTCGGGACGATCGGGTTCTTCCGCATCACCGTCTGGTCGGCGTTCTCCACGATTTACGGCGAGCACTGGCTGCTCGTGGCCCTGACCGTCGCCGTGTCGCTCGTCGGCGTCGTGCTGTGGGGGACGCTCACCGGCTCGCTGCTGCCGTTTCTCCTCCGGCGGCTCGGCTTCGATCCGGCGGCCTCGTCGGCGCCGTTCGTGGCAACGCTGGTCGACGTGACCGGGCTCGTGATCTATTTCTCCGTGGGAATCCTCATCCTTCACGGCACGCTGCTCTGATCGTGTCGATCCTCGGGTGGATCTTCGGCCGGGTGATGACCTTGCTCGTGCCGGCGCTGTCTCGCGGCCTGATCCCGCGGCCGCCGATTGGGCCGCGACTCTCAGAGGTCAGGACGTGCCAACGGGGAATCTGACGCGGATGGTCGTGCCGTGGCCGACAGGCGCGGTACTGCTCTCGACCTCGACCTGTCCACCGTGGGCCGTGATCACGTCCTGCACCATCAGAAGACCCAGCCCGCGGCTTCCGACCTGGTGAGGGTCGGGCCGAAACAACGATTGCACCCGCGCCTCGGGCATGCCGGGACCGTCGTCGTGCACCGCAATCGTCACCTCGGCGGTGGCCTGATCGAATGTGACCCGCACCGTGATCGTTCCACCGGCCGTTCGGCGCGAGCCGGGACGGACATACCGCAGCGCGTTCCCGATGAGCGTCGCGGCCGTCCAGGCGATCTTGTGCGGGTCGAGCCAGAGCAACGGCGGCAGGTTCCGGTCGATGACGGTGTCGAGCGCGACGTCGGCGGCGACGGCCTGCGAACGCAGCACGCCGAACGTCGACTCGAGGAGTGTGCGCAAGTCGGTTGGCGCGCGCTCGAGAGGGACAGCCTGGATCGCGATCACGCGGATTGTCTGCTGCGTCATCGGCAGCGTCACCGTGGCCATGTTCAGCGGCCGCCCCGAATCGTGCAGTTCGCGAAGCAACGTGGATGCAGCGTGACGCAATTCCGCGGGAACTTCGGTGGAGGTCTGCAGCCGCGTGTCCCGCCAATGATCGGGCGCGCCGCCGTCAACCGTCAGCACGGTTCCATCCGCTCGCGTGACGATCTCCCAATCGGTGGGCATGTCGGTGGGCTGTATCTTCTTTCCAGGTGCCGGATGCTGCAACCATACCGCATTCAGAGTACCGGGCCCTGGCCCGAGCGACCGTTTCCCGCGAGGAGCCTGTTGCTCGCCTGCACGAATGCGGTTGTCGTCTTTTCGGTTCTGGTGCAGGGATTGACGGTGCGGCGCCTGCTCGTTCACGACGGCATCGGCATGAAGCCCTGAGTCGTCGCTCCGCGGCAGTGGTACCATCGCGCGCGTGACGGCGGCCGATTGGCAGGTCGTGCTGACGGCAGACGGCGCCGTGCTCGCCGTGACCGGCGGCGCACCGCCGCAGTGGGTCGGTACGCGGCTCGAGGATCGCGCGGATCTTCCGCCCGATGTGCGTCAGGCGGTCCGTGCACTGCTCGACGAGCTGCATGGATCGACCGCGCCGATCGCGACCAGATCCGTCCGCGCCGCATCGCCCGCGGCGATTCAGCTGATCGCCGTCGAGGCCGTGCCGCTCCGGCGCGCCGCTGTCGACCTGCGCGCGCTGTTGGAGTCGATCGTCAAGCTTATGCGCCCGCAAGCGTCGCCCGATCGCCCGGTGGCTCGCGCGCTCGGTCTCAAGATGGTCTTCGACGTCGTCTCTGCCCACGGCGGGCGCGTTGACGTCGAGAGCCGCACCGATTCCGTCAATCACGGCACGATCGTCCGCCTGATGTTCCCGGTCTTGTGACCGCCCATCTCGATCCGGTCGCAGGCGTCGCGATCGCGCTGGCGATGCTGCTCGTCGCCGGCAAGCTCGCCGGGGAAGTCGCGGCGCGGATGCGACAGCCCGCCGTGCTCGGGGAGCTCGTCACCGGCATCGTGCTCGGCAACGTCGGCCTCGCCTGGTTCGAGTCGATCAAAACCGATCCGTTGATCGATGTCCTCGCCGGCATCGGCGTGCTGATCCTGCTCTTCCAGGTCGGGGTCGAATCGACGGTTGCGCAGATGCTGCAGGTCGGCCTGTCGTCGTTCGCCGTGGCCGTGCTTGGCGTCGCGGCACCGTTCGCGCTGGGCTGGAGCGTGGGCGCCTGGCTGCTGCCCGACGCCAGTGTCCACGTGCACGCGTTCCTCGGCGCGACGTTGTGCGCCACGAGCGTCGGCATCACGGCGCGCGTGCTTCAGGATCTCGGCGCATCGAGAAGCGTGGAAGCGCGCATCATCCTTGGCGCCGCAGTCATCGATGATGTGCTCGGCCTGATCATTCTCGGTGTCGTGAGCGGCGCCATCGTGAGCGCGGCGCGCGGCGAGTCCTATTCGTTGGCCGCGGTCGGGAAGACCGCGGCGTTGGCAGGCCTGTTTCTCATTGGGGCGATCGTGCTCGGGAGGACCGCGATCCCGCGGGTATTCGCCGCGGGCGCGCTGTTCAAGGCCCGGGGTGTGCTGCTCACGCTGAGCGTGAGCGTGTGCTTCTTCATGGCCTGGCTCGCCAGCGTCATCGGTCTCGCCCCGATCATCGGCGCGTTCGCGGCCGGGCTGATCCTCGAAGATGCGCACTTCCGCGACTACGCCAGCCGCGGCGAGCTGAGCGTCGAGCAGCTGCTCCAGCCGATCTCGGATTTCCTGGTGCCGGTGTTCTTCGTCCTCATGGGACTGCGCACCGACTTGCGGACGTTCGCCGAGCCCGGTGTCCCCGGGCTGGCCGTCTGCCTGTTGTTCGCCGCCATCGTCGGCAAGCAGGCCTGCTCGCTCGGGGTCCTCACGCGCGGCGTCAATCGACTCGCGGTCGGCATCGGCATGGTGCCGCGCGGCGAAGTCGGGTTGATTTTCGCCAACGTCGGCCTCGGGCTCACGTTCAACGGCCAGCCGATCGTCAGCCGCGCCACCTTCTCGGCCATCGTCGTGATGGTCGTCGTGACGACGATCATCACACCGCCTGCGCTGAAGTGGAGTTTCGAGCGGAGGACCCCGAAGCCGGCTCGCTGACCTCGGCGATTCTTGACCGATGCCTGAAGCGACTTTTCAGCCGCTCTCTTTCGCCGGCCATCAGTCGTCCAGTCCGTCCTCAGCCCATTTTTTCCGCAGCGTGGCGCTCTTCTGTCGTCGTCTGATGATGGCGTAGAGTGCGATCAGCGTCACGACCATCCAGAGCGCGGTCGTGGTGGTCAGGAATGGGCCCCATCGCGACCAGAACCTGTGGCGATCTCGGAACGCCTCTTCGGCGTCAACCAGGTTCAGACCGACGACGTCGGCAAACGCGTTCTCGAAAGAGGTCCCCGTCGCCACCCGCGCGAGCACGTCACCGGGTGCAGCCGTCCCGTGATATTGGATGATGTCGCGGACGAACGCGCCTGACAGCGTATACGCGCGGACCCGCGCGCTGTCGCTCCGTGTGAACAGCGAGTCGACTTCGTTCAGGTCGGTGCGCGCCGCCAATGTGAGCTCGCGAAACAGGCGCGCCTGATCTTCGAAGCCCCAGCTGCGTTCGGCGGCCATGGCGAGCCCCTCGTCGAACCATCGAGGCACCGGATGGCCGCCCGCCGCGCGCGTGATGAGCACGTGCGCCACCTCATGGTGCAGGACGTCTTCCAGGCTATCGTCCGGGTAGATCGGCGAACGAGAGGGGATGAGGACGACAAGGCTGGCCGCCCCGATCGCGAATCCCGCCGTCGACGGAGGCACCCGCTGCGCCCACTCGGAGGTTTCCGCCGCCAGGACCACACGGATGACGGGTCCCGGATCGTCCAGCCCGATCAACCGCATCACGCTGCGCAGCCGACTTTGATCGAACGACTCCAGCCGGGTCCGCGACGCCGCGAGCTCCACCGGCGCCTCGATCTGGAGCGTGGGAATCGGCTGCGGGCTCGGCGAGTGCTGACTCGCCGTCACGGTCAGCGACAGCAACAACAGCATCACCGCTCCATGTGCGTTGGCGCGCCGCGCCGAATGTCCCAAAGGCGAGCTACTTTGGCAGATTGATGAATGGTATAGCGCCTCCCGTCACTTGCGGCAGAGTTCCGTTCCATTTTTCAAGAGCACGCAGCTCCAGGATTTGAGGGTTGGACCTGAGCGCGTTGGATTCGATGGTCATCGCTTCCGCCTTTCCCCGCGCCTCCGCGATTTTCTGGTCCGCCTCGAACTTGATCTGTTCGAGTTTGTTCTTGGCGGCGAGCGCCTGCTGCTCTGCCGTCACTTTGGCTTCGATCGCATCGTTGAAGTTCTTGGAGAATTCGAAATTCACGATGTTGAACTCGTCGACGATGATGTGCCTGTCCTTGAGCCTGGCTCTCAACTGAGCCTTGATCTCATCGCGTACCATTTCACGCTTGGTGATCAGTTCTTCGGCAGTGAACTTCGCCGTCGAGGCTTTGATAGCCTCCTGCATGGCTGGATCGATGATTCGATCTCTGAATTGCAGGCCGACGTCCTGGTAGATGTGGCCAACACGGTCCGGATCGATGTGAAAGTTGAGCGCCACCACGGAGTGCACGGTCTGCAGATCCTTTGATGCGGCGTCCGACTTCATTTCATATTTCTGGACCTTGACATCCATCATTTGAACCGACTCGATGAGTGGGATGCGAAAATA
>Ga0075423_10007283_pt1 | contig 10442 bp, 11 predicted proteins | sample SoiMethybrSBSTD2_FD_80114 | JGI IMG/M metagenome (GOLD analysis project Ga0075423, IMG submission 80114) | Bulk soil microbial communities from a Populus tree surrounding site in Tennessee, USA - Soil MetaG P. TD hybrid SBSTD2 | ecosystem: Environmental > Terrestrial > Soil > Tree plantation...
CTCCCAGCCCTACTACCTCGACGTCACCCACCCCGAAGCGAACAAGGGCACGGTCGCCAGATACCTGGCGCGACGGTACCGGCTCTCGGCCGCAGAGATCGCCACCATCGGAGACATGCCCAACGATGTCCTGATGTTCGCCCACTCCAGGCTCAGCATCGCGATGGGCAACGCCGACCCGCAGGTGAAGCGCGCCGCCCGCCGCATCACCGACACCAACAGCAACGAGGGCTTCGCAAAGGCCGTGGAGCGCTTCATCCTGGCCGCCGCCGGGGCAGAGCGCGGCGGGTGAGGGATCATGCAACCAGAAGATGACCCCGGCTGTCCGGTCCTGCCTCCCGGAGCAGCCGAGCCTGGAGCTGGCGAACCAGCCACTCTGCCCGGCGATGCTGCTCGGCGACCATGGTGAGCCGCGCTCCAAGGCCTCCCATCCCAGGTCGCCTGGATCATCTTCCGCCGGGCTGCGTCGTCACCGACCTCGTACGCCTTGCCAGCCGGACCTGGTCCTCGGCGGTCAGCGGCGGGTGCTGGCCGATCTGATCGGGGTGGACCCGGACAGGTCGAGGGTCTCCTGGTCGCTCCGCCTGGCGCTGGCCACCGGGTGGATGGGGGAGGGGCCGGTGCCCCTCCCCCTGAGCGGGTTGCCAGGAGGGGAAGGCGGGGGTGCCCACCGACCCCTGGGCCCACTCGTGCCCGTCTCGGACGACCGCATGTCTGGCGGGTTCATGGACTTGACCTTGAGCCTCGAGCGCGCGGGCCGCCAGCAGGCCAGCGTCCATCTGTGGTGCATGCCGCCTGCAATCCCGACGTTCCGGCTGGCCAGAATCCGCGGATGCCAGCCGTCCGGGAAGGGTCCGGTTGCTGGCCGGGAAGACAGTTCTGGATTCCAGCCAGCCACCAGGGGAGTTGGCCACTGGCAGTGAAGACACCGGTCGGTCATGGCGCGACCCTTGGGCCAGCACCGGGAGGGGTGCCATGACACCGTCAATGCCGGAAGCGGTTCCGGCCACCGCCGGGACTCGGAGCAGGACGCACAGCTGGTGGAGCGGGCAAACCTGGCTGCACATGTTCCTGGGCGGCCTGGGGCTGTGGGTGGCGACGGTGGTGGTGACCTTCGCCACCGGCAGCGCCAACCTGGTCCCGACACCATCATCCTGCTGGGCAGCTTCCTGGTCCCGGTCGCCTTCGTCAGCTACGCCTTCGCCCACGCCGACGAGGTCGTCACCGCCCAGCGCATCTTCACCGCCTTCGTCTACGGGGGCGTCCTCGGTGTGCTCGGCGCCTCCGTCCTGGGGGCCGCCTTCCTGCGCCGGCCGTCCGAGCCCGCCTTTTTCGGGGTGGGGCTGATCGAGGAGGCGGTCAAGCTGGCGGCGCTGTGGCTGCTGGCCAGGCGGTTGCCCCGCTACACCATGCGCGAGGGATCGTGCTCGGGGCTGCGGTCGGGTTTGGCTTCGCCGCCTTCGAGAGCGCCGGCTACGCCTTCAACGCCCTGTTCACCTCGAACGGCCTGTCGCTGCTGAACCTGGTCGAGACCGAGGTCCTGCGGGGCATCCTGACCCGGTCGGGCACGGCCCGTGGACGGCCATCCTCGGCGGGGCGCTGTTCGCGACCGCGGCCCGCGGAGGCCGGCTGCGGCTCAGTGGTGCCGTCGTCGGGTGGTATGTGGTCGTGTCGCTGCTGCACGGACTGTGGGACGCCTCCCGGAGCATCGCGGTGTGGCTCACGCTGGTGCTCACCGGCACCCAGGTGCAGTGGCGGCTGATCCAGCTCGGCCGCGTCCCGGTCGTGACCCCGGCCGAGGTGCACCTGTTCACGATCCTCAGCTGGGCGCTGCTGGCCCTGGACGCGCTCCTCGGTGTGCTGATCCTGCGCCGCCTCTGGCACCGGGCGACCACCCCGGACCGGCCGCACGCTTCGGCTCCGCTCCCGCTCCTCACCGCGGGAAGGGGTGAGGCATGATCCGGCATCGCTGGCGCAGCCTCCGGCGCCGCACTGGCGGCCGGTCGCGGCTGCTGCTGGCCGTGGCGGCGCTGGGCCTGGCCGACGGCAACCCCGGGGGCTGCGGTCCAGTGTCACCGGGGAGATCGTCAGCCCCCTGGGCCGGACCGTGCACGAGGACAACGGCGTCGCCCTGCCGAATGCGATCCAGACCAGCGCCGCGGTGCAGCCGAGCGGCCGGCCGCCAGGGCCGGGGAGTTGGTGATCTCGGTCCAGGGCACGGCCTCCCCCGACCTGGCCACGCTGGCCGATGTGCTGGCCGGGCTGGGGTCGCAGGCGTTCGTGGCCCCGTACACTCTGTGCTTCCTTGCCCTCAGGATCGCCGCCGTCGCCGCTGGGTGCGGGGCGGCACCGGCGTGCGCTCGGTGGGCTCGCCGGCAGTCGGTGCCGGTAGCTGGGCCATGATCTGGAGGCCGCGGTCGTTTTTCCCATCGGGGGAGAGATCCTTCCAGCCCTGGATCTCGGCGAGGGTCCGCTCGGCCCAGTCGTCGACGGTGGTGAGCAGGCTGATGAAGAAGTCGACGGCGTGGGCGCGAATGTAGACCTGGTCTTGCAGCGCCGCCCGGCCGTCCAGGAACTCCTGCTTGACGGCGCCGCTGAAGGCCAGCATCTCCTGGGCGTCGTCGCGGACCTGCTCCAAGGTGGTGATGATCTGCTCTTTGGTGCCCAGCGGGGCGATGAACAGTCGGATCATGGCCTCGAAGTCCATCGCGAACGGGGACACCGGGGTGTCGAGCCACTCGCGCAGCATCTGCCGGCCCCCGTCGGTGATCGAGTACACCGTTCGCGGCCGTTTCCCGACGTACTCGCGCTTGGCCGCGACCAGCCCCATGGCGTCCAGCCGCTTGACCTCGCGGTAGATGGCGCTTTCGGCCCGCGGCCAGACGTAGCGGAAGTAGCGGACCCGCTGGCGGGCCAGCTCGTAGGTGGACCAGGGACGCACGGCGAGTTGGGCCAGGACGGCATAGGAGGTCGTGGTCAGGCCGGGTGGAGAGGGGTCGCGGGGTCGTGACATGGGTCTTGACATACTCCAAACGCAAGCATCCAGTTACTGGCGTTTGGAGTATACCGGCGAGTCGGGTCGCGGGACAACCGACCGGCTTGGAGGAGGTCACGGTCATGACCACCACCGGCACCATCGAGATCGCCGGCCTCGACGGCGGTCGGATCAAGCTGACATCGGAGCAGCTGGAGGACCTGGACTCGCGGGTCCAGGGCCGGCTGCTGGTGGCCGGCGACCAGGGTTGGAACGAGGCCGTTGCGATCTGGAACGGCATGGCGGCCAAGACCCCCGCCCTTGTCCTCCAGCCGACCTCGGCCCATGACGTGGCCGCTGCGGTCGGCTTCGCCCGCGAGCGTGGGCTCCTGCTCAGCATCAAGGGCGGGGGCCACAACATCGCCGGGACCTCGATCGCCGAGGATTGCCTGGTCCTCGACATGTCGGGCATGCGTGAGGTCATCGTCGATCCCGAGGCCAGGCTCGCCCAGGTCGGGCCGGGGTGTCTGCTTGGAGAGGTCGACCAGGCCACCCAGGCCCACGGGCTGGCCACCGTGCTCGGGTTTGTGTCCGAGACCGGTGTGGCCGGCCTGACCCTGGGGGGCGGCTGGGGGTATCTGGCCCGCCGCTTTGGCTGGACGGTCGACAACCTCGCCGAGGTCCAGGTCGTCTGTGCCGACGGCCAGCTCCGCACCGCCAATCGTGACCAGCATCCGGAGCTGTTCTGGGCGCTGCGGGGTGGTGGCGGCAACTTTGGGGTGGTCACCCGGTTCAGCTTCCGGCTGCACCAGGTCGGCCCAACCGTCACCGGTGGGCTGATCGTCTGGAGCGCGGAGCGGGCTGATGAGGTGCTGGCCGCCTATCGCGAGCTCACCGACAGGCGCCGCGCGAGCTGACCGCCGCCACCATCATGCGGCTGGCGCCACCGGCTCCGTTCCTGCCCCAGGTCTGGCACGGCAGGCCCATCGTCGGGATCCAGGTGTGCCACAGCGGCGCCAACCCGGCAGCCGACCTGGCCGCGGTTCGCGCCCTCGGGGACCCGATCGTGGACCTGGTCGGCCCGAAGCCGTATGTGGCCCTGCAGTCGATGCTGAATGTCATGGAGCCCAAGTGGCTGCACCGCTACTGGAAGACCTGGTTCCTGCCCGGCCTGTCGAGCGAGTTCCTGGACGCATTCCGGAGCAGTGCGCTGAAGGTGACGTCGCCGCTGTCCCAATCGGTGCTCTTCCACCTCGCCGGGGCGCTGAATGACCGCGAGGGCGACGACGGGGCGGTCGGCAACCGCGACGCCCGCTACATCGGCGGGTTCGCCGGTACCTGGCCACCCGGCGCCCCCGCCGATCCGCATGGGCCTGGGCCCGAGACGGTGGGAGCGGACCCGGCCGTTCTCCACCGGCGGGACCTACGTCAACTTCCTGTTGGCCGAGGACGACACCGGCCGGACCGCCGCCGCCTACGGCACCAACTACCAGCGCCTCCAAGCCGTGAAGGCCACCTACGACCCCGACAACCTGTTCCGCGTCAACCGCAACATCCCCCCGGGCATTGCGAGCAGTCGATGAGCAGCTGGGAGCCCAGTCCTTTCTTGCGACTTGTGGGCGCTGGTACGGGCAAGCCAGACCAGACTGGCTCCGAACCAGCCGAGAGGATGGAAACACCGTCTTGGCTTGCTCCGGATCCAGCGAAGAACGGTAGCGGCGCGCTGGGGCTTACCCGAGGGCAGCCACCAGCCTAGACTCCTGTTCTGGCGTTCCGCCGAGGTCCGAGAGCGAGTCATGACCGCAACGCACACTCCCGGTCTTCCCACCGTCGAGCACGGTCTGCTGATCTCCACCAACCCGGCCACCGGCGAGGAAGTCGCCCGAGTTCCGATCGCCGGGGCCGACGACGTCGCGGCTGCAGTCGACCGGGCCAGGGCGGCGGCCGCCTGGTGGGCCGGCCTCGGCTTTGCCGGCCGTCGCACCCGGCTCCTGCGGTTCCGTAGCATCCTGGCCAACCGGATGCCGGAAATCGCCGAGTTGCTGCACCGCGAGTGCGGCAAGCCCGTGGTCGACGGGGTGGTCGAGACCGCCGCGTTCATTCCCCCATCGCCTGGGCGGCCGGCAACGCGCGCCGGGTCCTGGGCCTGCGCCGGGTACGCGGATCCATGCTCGTCTTGGAGTTCTCCGCGCGGCTGGAGTACCAGCCGTTCGGCGTGATCGGCGCGATCGGACCGTGGAACTACCCGGTGGCCGCGATCTGTTCGCTGGCGGCCTACGCGCTGGCCGCCGGCAACGCGATGGTCTTCAAGCCCAGCGAGTACACGCCGGGGGTGAGCCAGTGGCTGGCCGACCGGTTTGCCGAGGTGGTTCCGGAGCAGCCGGTGCTGCAGGTCGTACACGGGCTTGGTGACACCGGCGTCGCGCTGTGCCGCTCGGGCGTGGACAAGATCGCGTTCATCGGCTCCACCGCCACCGGCAAGAAGGTGATGGCTACCTGTGCTGAGACCTTGACACCGTTGGTGGCCGAGTGCGGCGGCAAGGACGCGATGATCGTCGCTGCCGATGCCGACCTGGACGCCGCCGCCGATGCCGCGCTCTTTGGCGCTTGCTACAACGCGGGGCAGACCTGCACTGGCATCGAACGCGTCTACGTCGCGTCTGAGGTCGCCGACGAGTTCATCGAGCGCCTCGGCGTCGGGGGGGGGAAGCTGAAGGTCGGCTTCGACGACGAGTCCACGATCGGCCCGATCACCATGCCGGGGCAGCTCGACACCATCCGCCGGCACATCGCGGACGGGCTGGCCGACGGCGGCAGGGCCGCGCTGGGCGGGGCCGAGGCGGTGCAGCCGCCGTACGTGCGGCCGACCATCCTGGTCGACGTCCCCGAGGACTCGACCGCGGTGCGGGAGGAGACGTTCGGCCCGGTGCTGGTGGTGAACCGGGTCCGCGACGCCGACGAGGGGATCGCGCGGGCCAACGCCGTGGCGTACGGGCTGGGCGGGTCGGTGTTCGCCAAGCGCCGCGGGCTGGAGTTGGCCCGGCGCATGCGATCGGGCATGACAGCAGTGAACTCGGTGCTGTCCTTCGCCGGCATGCCGAGCCTGCCGTATGGCGGCGTCGGCGACTCCGGGTTCGGGCGCATCCACGGCGACGATGGGCTGCGCGAGTTCGCCCGGTCGAAGTCCATCACGACGCGCCGCGCGCCGTCGCTGCTGCCCGTCTCGACATTTGAGCGCGACCCGGCCGCGACCGCGCGGCGTGTCATGGCCGTCGTCCGCCTGGTCCACGGCCGCTCGGGGCTGTCGCACCCGTCAAGCTCGCCGGGGCGTTTCCGCCGTTGACCCATGTGGCCTCTGGTCTGGGCGGTCCCACTGGTGGCGGAGCGCAGCTTGGGATCGCCGATGAGGTTGACGGCAAGCCAGATGCTCGTCTCGGCCATGGGTGCTGAGACCTGCTTTTACCTGGCCGGACGGTGTTTGTTGTCCCTTGGAGCGCGGGAACGGTAGCCGCCTTGGCATGCCTGTAGGCCGTCAGGGGCAAGCCTTGGAGCCAGCCGCTCAACAGGATCAGAACCGGCCGAGCGCACCACCACGGCGCCGTTGGCGTGGTGGTCGAGGAGGGCGACGGCCATCTGGCTGCGGCCGGCGTTGTGGGCGCAGACGAACAGGACCTCGGGGGCATCGCCACGGTCGCTCTTACAGGGAGATGAGAGCCAGCAGGAAGAGGGCGAACGCCGCCCAGGTGGTCGCGAGTTGGATCCAGTTGATCGTGAAGTAGCGCTGCCGTCCCGCCTCCCAGTCTGCTGGCATGTCGTCGGGATCCCAGGCCAGGATCAGCTTGTAGTGCGGTGTCTTCCACACGTTGGAGACGATGAGGATCCCGACGATTACGATGCCCAGGCCGATCGCGGTGAGCACGAACGAGGTGGAGCCGGGATCGTCAAAGAGGAGCACGAGCGCGACGATCGACGCGATGGTCGTCCCGCCCGACCAGGCATAGTTGAACACCTTGCCCAGGCCGTTGTCCGCGTATTGAAGGAACGTTTCCATGAAGTTTCGGAAGTCCCGGCCGGTCATCGCTGCTTGCATGGGGCGCAGGATGGTGCACAGCCCGCCCAAGAAGCCTGCTGCGAGCCCCGCGAAGAAGCTCGACGCTGCGAGTGCCCATTCCTCGGCCGTCATGCGAATCCCCTCCACGCTCGGAGTCCCCATATTTGAGAGGTGATCGACTGCTGGCATGGCCAGACTGTCGAGGGTCAGGCTCAGTCGGTCAGCGCGAGGCATAAACCGGAAGTATGGAAAGGCCGTCGCCGCTGTAAGGCTAAAGGCCCATATTCCCTCGAAGGGAACGAAACGCTGTCTTGGCGTGGCTGCTCTCGGTCCCCTGGCAACCGCATTGACAGCAGGTTCAGGCCGCTGAACAGGAACGGTCAGGGGACGGGTTGGCCGAAGTCCGGGTCGAAGGGGAGGTGGTCTGACGGGCAGATGGTCCCGGGTGGTGGGGTCGTGAGGTTGACCAGGTAGTTGCCGGTGGCCCGCATGACGCAGGGGCTGGGGTCCCGGCGGCTGAGGTGGCCGTAGCGGTCATGGGTCAGCAGGACCGCGTTGCCCAGCCGCCGCGCCGCGCGGCGGGCATTGCGGAGCGCTGTATCGGGGTCGAAGCGGGTGCCGATGACCAGGATCGGATGCTTGGTGGTGGCGTTCCAGGGGCCGGTGTAGCGGTCGGCGCTGCGGGTCGGCCAGGACGCGCAGGTGGCGTTGAGCCAGCCCACGACGGGCCCACCGATGCGGCTGACGGCCTCGAGGCGGTCGACCACCCGCGGCCAGGCGCTGGCGGGATGCCGGGCCGGGCTGTCGGCGCACACCAGCGCCGTGCCCTGCTCCTGCAGCAGCATCCGGGCCTGGTCGGAGTTGGCCCCGGCGGCGATGTCCTTGATTCCCGAGCCGTGGCCTTGGATGGCCGCCTCCAACAGGATGGCGGCCAGCGGCCACTGCTCCGGCTTCGGCAGGCCCTCGAACTTGAGCGCGGTCAATGCCTCACCGTAGGTCAGCTCCCCAGGCGGGGTGGCGGAGGGCGCCGGGATCGGATGGTGGCGCAGCCGACGGAGCAGGCGGTTGACCCGCGGGGCGACGGGGCCGTGGCCGGCCAGCGCGCACCGGTCGGGGCCGGCTGCCTCGCACAGGGCCAGGAACTCCCGAAACACCCGATCGGTGTCGATGGAACCGCTGGCCAGCACCGCCTCGGTGCTGGTGGTGGCGGCGACCGGGTCGATCACGCCGTCCAGGGCCATGGCCCGCACCCGGCGCGGGAACAGGTTGGCGTAGGTCTGGCCGATCAGGGTGCCGAAGGACTCCCCGAGATAGGTGAGCCGCCGGTCCCCGACCAGCCGGCGCAGGTGGTCCAGGTCGCGGGCGGTGTCGGCGGTGGCGATGTGGGCCAGCAGCTCGCCGTTGCGCTCGCCGCAGCGCTGCCAGTGCGATCGTCTTGGCCAGGTAGCGGCGCTCTTCGGCCCGGGTGGTGGGCACGGGCAGACCCTCCCAGAAGCTCGCCTGCTCGGTGGCGTCGGCGAAGCAGGTCACCGGGGCGCTGGCGCCGGCGCCGCCGCGGATGTCCCAGCCGACGACGTCGAAGCGGCCGCCGGTGATCGCGTCCAGGGCCTGGCCGCGCTCGGCGACCATGGCGACGCCGGAGTCGCCGGGCCCGCTTGGGGCAAGGAACAGCGACCCGATCCGTTGTTCGGGGTGGCTGGCCAGGTGGCGGATCACCGACAGGGTGATGGTCGGCCCGCCGGGGTGTGCCCAGTCAGCGGCACCGGCACGCTGGCGCACTCTAGTTGCGGACCGCAGGCAGTCCAGCTGATCTGCGCCATCCCAGCCCTCACAGGGGCCGCCGATCCTCGTGCGGTGCTGGCGTCGACGGTGACGGGCACCACGAGCGCCAGGAACACCCCGACGATCACGGCGACGACGACAGCGCGGTACCTGCGGTTGGAGAGGACTCCACCGGCCGGCGTCCTGGCGATCATGAGGCCTCCTGTCCGCTCGATCCCGGGCGCGCCACCACCGCCGCGACACAGGGGAGCATTGCGACATTACGACTCGCACCCCCACACGGCAATGCCGATGCGAATACTTGACCACGCTAAGTAGCAACCAGGTCAGGCTGAGACTGCCGCCGAAGGCCGGCCAGAAGGCGCGGACGCGCCGATGAATCAATCGCGCGAAGCCCACCACTCCGCGGGGCATTGCCCACCGCCGGGCTCCTACGGCCCCCGGCCGGCTTTGGTGACGTCTGAGGAAACCTGGACGTCCCACCCCGGGTCCACGACCACGCTCAGCGCAGACTAAGCACGCAGAACTCGTTCCCCTCTGGATCGGCCAGCACCGTCCACGGCACGTCCCCCTGACCGACGTCGGCATCGGTGGCGCCCAGCGCCCGCAGCCGAGCCACCTCCGCCGCCTGATCGTCCCCCGGGTACGGCGCCAGGTCGAGATGGAACCGGTTCCACCAGCTCCTCACGCCGGGCCCGCGAAGGAACTCCAGATACGGCCCGACCCCCTTGGCCGACCGCAGCCGCGCATGGTCGTCGGTCACCTCGCCCACGGTCCAGTCGGTCGCCTCGCCCCAGAACCGGGCCATGGCCCGCGGATCGGCGCAGTCGACGACCACCGCCGCGGTCGGGCCGGTGTCCCGGTAGAGCTCCCGAGGCTCCAGCACACAGAACACGTTGCCCTCCGGGTCGGCCAGGACCGTCCACGGCACCTCGCCCTGGCCCACATCGGCGGGCGTCGCGCCGAGCCCCTTCAGGCGCGCGACCAGCTCCGCCTGCTGGGCCACCGACCTGGTGGCGAGATCCAGGTGCACGCGGTAGTGCACCGTCTCGGGGTCCGGGACCCTGACGACATCGACACCGACGGCGGCCGGGTCCGGCCAGACCAAGCCCACGGGCCAGACGTTGGTCACCCCTGGCCCCTCGCTGGACATCCCCCAGCCGAGCACCTCCGCCCAGAACCGGCCGAGCGCCACCTCATCGCGGGCCTTGATATTCACCTGCACCAGTCGCAACGCCATCGGCTGATCCTAATGCCTCGGCGGCCGGACGCCATGAACCTGCCCGAGGCCCCGGCGAAACGAACGGCCACGTGCCGTCGGCGGCGGCTGGGGGGTGTCTCAACGTCGGCAGATGACGTTGAGACACCCCTACAGGTGGTCGCCGGGGGAGAGTCGGCGGTGGGCGTCGCGGGCGCGGGCGTCGGCGGCGCTGGGGCCGTGGCGGGCCACCATCGCCCGCGACCGCCACCCGGCCAGGCGCATCAGATCCACCTCGGCGCCACCTTCGGCGAGCCACTGGTGGGCGAAGGTGTGGCGGAACTGGTGCGGATGCAGGCCGGGCAGCCCGGCCTCCCGGCCGCGACGCTCCAGCATGCGGACCAGGCCCCACGCGGTGAGCCGGCCCCGCAGCCCGA
>Ga0075423_10007284_pt1 | contig 10441 bp, 8 predicted proteins | sample SoiMethybrSBSTD2_FD_80114 | JGI IMG/M metagenome (GOLD analysis project Ga0075423, IMG submission 80114) | Bulk soil microbial communities from a Populus tree surrounding site in Tennessee, USA - Soil MetaG P. TD hybrid SBSTD2 | ecosystem: Environmental > Terrestrial > Soil > Tree plantation...
CGGCGAGGAACGCGCGCGCCTGGGGCAGGGACTCGTCGAAATCCGCAGACACCAGGACGACCCGCAGTCCCTGACCGCGCAGCTCCTTCGCGACCCGGATCAGGTCGGGAAACTCGGCGCGGCACGGCGCGCACCACGTCGCCCACACGTTCACCAGCACCACGCGCGCGCCGGGCTCGCGCACCGCCGCCATCACGCGGTCCGCATCCGCCGGCTCGAACGCCGGGGCCTTCGCGCGACCGCCACAGCCGGAGAGGAGCGCGAGTGCCAGCGCGAACGCGTACGCACAGACCCAGCGCATGCGCTTCATTCAGGCCTCGCGCGCCCCGGCGAGAGCGGGTGCGGGAGCAGCGGCCGGTCGCCGGTCGCTCATGATCCCGAGTGTGAGCCCCACGATCACGAGCAGCGCGCCCGAGATCTCGGCGGCGGTCAGGCGCTCGTGGCGCACCAGCGCGCCGAGGAAGACCGCGACCACCGGCGCCACCACCGCGATGAAGCTGATGCGGCTCAAGTCCCAGTGGTTCACGAGCCAGGTGTAGAGCCCGTACGCGACCACCGAGCCCGCCACCGCGAGGTAGAGGATCGGCCCGATCGCGCGCGGATCGGTCGGGAACGCGTGGGGCTCGCGCGCGATGAAGCTCGCGAGCCCGCACACCACGAGCCCCACCATCGACCCGACCGCGTTGGTCGCCAGCGGGTGCTCGTGCGGCCCGCGCTTCAGGACCACGCCGGCCATCGAGCCGAGCGTGGGGGCGGCGAACAGCGCGAGCAGCGGCAGCACCGCGACCCGCGTCCGCAGCTGGTCCGAGAAGATCACCCCGACCCCGAGCAGGGCGACCAGGGCACCCGCGACCTTGAGGGCGCGCAGGCGCTCGAGCCCGGCGGCACGCGCGAGCAGCGCGGTGGTGAGCGGGACCGTGCCGTAGAGCACCGCCGCGAGCCCCGAGGGCAGGGACTTCTCGCCCCAGTAGAGGCAGCAGAAGCTGAGGCCGAGGTTGAGGAAGCCGAACCACGCGGCGGTCACGAGCGCCGGCCCGCGCGGCAGGCGGTGCCCGGTGAGCCGGTTGAGCGCCACGAGCAGCACCGATGCCAGTGCGAGCCGCAGCGTCGCGGCCCACAATGGCGCCACGGTGTCGTTCCCGATGCTGATCACGAGGAACGTGCTGCCCCAGATCGCGCAGCAGCCCGCGAACGCGGCGGTGGGCGCCAAGGGATTCGTGGTCTGCGGTTCCGACGTCATCGCTGATGGGAGTCCGGGTGAGGGCGCCGGCGACCGTGGATGGAGCGCGACAGAACCGGCAGCCTATCGCATCGCAGGATAGTACCCGCAACGCCATGCATGAGGTGTTCACGCTTTGTTCCGTGGGGCCGGCGCTGGTCATTGCGGACGGCTGCGCCGGTCGCGCACGTGGCGAGACGGTCCAGCGGTTGTCACGGGAACATTCCCCGGGGAATGCTCCGTTTGATGGAGCTGAACCGGACCGCGCCTACTTCAACGTGTCGAGCTTCTTCTTGAGCCCGTCGATCGTCGACTCGGAGCGTTGTCCCGGCGGGAACGACTCGGCGGTCGCGATCGCCTCGACCACCGTGTTGCGCGCGGCGGTGGTGTCGCCCTTGGCGGCGTAGATGTCGGCGCGGGTGCGGAGCAGGCGGAGCTTGCGCGGCCCGTAGGCCTTCGCCAGCGCGCGGTCGGAGGCGGCGAGCGCGTCGTCCCAGCGCTTCATCTCCTGGTATGCGATCGCGAGCCGCGCCGGCGGATTGTAGTCGTCGGGGAAGTCGCGTTCCGAGGCTTGGAGCATCGGGACGGCGCGCTGGGGCTCGCCCATCTCGATGTAGGCCGACAGGCGGTGCGGATCGAACACCATGCGCTGCTCCGGGCCCTTCGCGCGCGCCGCCTGGCCCTCGAGGAACGTGGCCCACTGGCGCGCGACCTCGCGCGCTCCGGCGTCGTCCTTGGCGTCGTGGCGCTCGTCCAGCAGCGCGATGTAGGTGCCGGAGCGGTCGTCGGCGGCCACCCCGAGGGTGGAGTCGGCCACCACCTCGAGCGCGTCGGCCTTGAGCGTCTTCACCAGCGCCGCGCGCTGCGCATGTTCCGCCGGCAGCTCGAGCGCGGCATCGAGCCCGCTCGCAGCCACGTTCGCGGCGGAGGCGGTGCGCTTCAGCTTCGGGTAGGCATTGCGCGCGAGAATTGCGGCCGCCTCCGAGCTGTCGCTGCTGGTGAGCGCGAAGAGCCGCGACTCGACCGCGCGCGAGTACTGGGGCCAGCCCGCCGGCGCGGCCGCCAGCGCCTCGCCGTACGCTGCGGCCGCCGCTGCGTTGTCGCTCGCGCCGTACAGTTGCTCGGCGCGCGCGAGCGCGGCGTCGGCCTTGGCCGAGGCGCCCGCCTTCGCCGGGGCGCCCGGTGCCGCTGCGTGCGCGATCAGCCGGCCGCCGTCGTCGAGCATGTGGTCGAGCTGCGTCGCGGTCGCGCCCCCCACCCAGCGCAACGCGACCTTTTCGCTCGCGGGATCGAGGATGAAGAACGTCGGCAGCGCGCGGACGTCGAGCCGCTTCGCGACCGCAGCGTTCTGCGCCTTCTCGTTATCGAGTGCCAGCCAGACGAACTGTCCGGCGCGCTTCGAGAGGGCGGGATCGGTGAAGACGTACGCCCTCATCGAGCGGCACGTGTGTCACCACGGCGCCCAGGATTCGATGAAGATCGGGACCTTGCGGGCGCGCGCCTCGGCCACCGCCCGGGTGTAGTCGTCGGCGATGAACGGCAGCACCTCTTTCGAGGCCGCCGCCGTGGGGCGCGTCGCGCCCATCGCGCACAGGAGACCGATGGTGAGACCGCGGAGTCGCATGGCGCGTATGTTAGCAGAGGGCGTAGTCTGGGACACCTCCGATCGCCCAACCCTTGGGGGACTGCCTGGTCATGCAATGGGGACAGGTCGCTCCGATCGCGCTCGTCTCGCGCGCCCTGGTCGCCGTCGGCTGGTTCGGGTTCTTCATCTTCTTCTTCAGCCAGGCGAACCCCGCACGCAGCGCCGAGACCAAGCGCGCGTCCATCTCGACGCTCGGAATCGTGCTCCAGATGATCGGCTACGCCCTGGTCTGGATGCTCCAGCGGCATCCGCCGGCGGCGGGCGCGCCGCTGTCCGCTGCCGAGATCACGCTCGACCTGCTCGCACCCGTCATTTCCATCTTCTCCGCATGGATGGGCCTGTCCGCGGTCCGCACGCTCGGCCGGCAATGGAGCTACGCGGCGCGGCTCGTCCAGGACCACAAGCTCGTGACCGCAGGCCCGTACCGGATGGTGCGCCACCCGATCTACACCGCGATGTTCGGCAAGCTGCTCGCAACCAACTTCGCATTCGGGCACTGGATCGGCTTGCCGGTGGCCGGGACCGTGTTCGTGATCGGCACGCTGATCCGGATCCGCGCGGAGGAGCGGCTGCTGCGCGAGGCGTTCGGGGTGGAGTTCGAGGAGTACGCGCGGCGCGTCCCGAGCTTCATTCCTTTTACCCTTTGAGCGCGACCCGGGTCCCACGCCGGCCGGTCGAGAGGGTCGCGCAGCCGCCGGACCGCGTCGTGCCGCTGCTCGGCGCCGCACTCATCGCGGTCGTTGCGCTCGCCCAGATCTGGCTGCTCCACGATCTGCGCACGCTGCCGTCGCCCATCTTCGGCGGCGATTACTCCTACCAGATGGGCTGCATCGAGAGCATCCGCGCGTCCGGCAACCCGATGGCGTCGTGCAGCGTGAGCGGCGCGCTGCCCGGCTATCTGCCGTTCTACGGCACGCTGGTGGCGCTGATCTCGCGCATCGGCGGCTGGGCCGTGGTCCCGAGCATGATCGGGTTCAGCGTGTTCCTGCGCGCGCTCTCGACCGGGATCGCATGGTGGGTCTTCACGCGGCTCTACGGCCGCGGCGCGGGGTTCACGCTCGCGTGCCTGTCGTCGCTGCTCAATCCCGAGCCGATCTTCAAGTACACCGAGTTCACATTCGCGGTCATCGTGCCGCTCTACTTCCACGCCCTGTTCCGCTTCGTCGAGAAGCCCGCGCTGCCCGCCGGGCTCTACCTGGGGCTCACGCTCGCAGCCGCCGGCTACGCGCACGCGGTGGTGTTCATCGGCGGGATCGTGGTCGCGGTGCTGGCGAGCTCGATCGGCGTGATCGCGGGGGCGCCCGAGGGCCGGGTGCTGCGCGCGCGCGCCACGCTGCTCGGGCTCGCGGTGGCGGCGGCGTGCTCTGCGCTCGCGCTCGGCTACTGGTACCGGCCGATCTTCGTGTACCACGGCGCTTCGTCGCTCCACTACACCGAGTGGAACGGAGGCGTGAGCCTGGTGACCGCAGCCGACCAGCTGCGCTACGCCCAGGCGGCGCTGGTCTCGATGGTGCGCGTGGACCAGTGGCCGTACGTGGTGCAGAACGGGCTCTTCCTGCTCGGGCTGGTGCTGGTGTGGCGCGCGCGCGCGCGGCAGCGCTTCCTGCCCGGGATCTGGATCGCGGCGGCCACGCTGCTCTGGATCTTCCACTACGTCGTGACCATGCCGCTGCTCCACACCCATCTCGTGCCCGATTACGTGAGGCGCTATCTCTGGTTCTTCGCGGCCTGGCTGCCGGCGGCGATCCCGCTCGTGCTGCTCCACGAGCGCATCCGGAGCCGGGCGGGCACGATCGCGCTCGCCGCGCTGGTGTTCGTGGGCAGTGTCCTGGGGCTCGCGGCCGGCACCCACAAGCTGGCGCGCGAGCCGGCCATGGCGGGCGCGCGGCAGCCGCAGAGCCCGGCGTGGGTCTCGCTCCAGGCATGGGTAAACGCGCACACGAGACCGGACGACGTCGTGCTCTCCACCAACGAGCTGAGCTTCGCGTGGGCGGCGCTCACCGGACGCAAGACCGTGGTCGCACGCCGCGCGCAGAACGATCCGTTCGTGGACATGGACGTGCGCAACCGCGATGCGGCCCTGGTGCTCTACGGAAACGACGAAGAGGCGCGCGCGCGGCTGCTGCGCCAGTACGGCGTGCGCTACCTGTTGTGGACCGAGCAGTGGATTCCGTCCGAGTACGAGCAGGATCCGAAGCTCGGAACGGCATACATGGACCCCCTGCTCTACTTTCGCAACGAAGCATACGACCGGGAGTTGGTGGGGGCGGGGGTCAAGATCGTCAACTTCTACGGCTGGGTGGATCCCGCGCTGCGGGGCCCCGAGTACCCGCGCTTCGAGCTCACGCTGGTGTCGCCCGACAACTATCGCAGCATCGAGCGCCCGTGGCGCGAGGGGCTCGATGCCCACATCGAGAAGGTGTGGTACTTCCAAGAGCAGGGTCGCGAGACCGCGGTGCTGTACGCGGTGAAGCCGTGACGCCGGCGTTGCGACACCCGCGCGCGGCGCTGCGTCACACCTGCGCTCAGCGCGGCGGGTCGGCCGTCCCGCCGGTCTTCGCGCCCTGCGCGATCCAGGCGCCGAGCGTGCGGCGCTCTTCCGGCGTCATGCCGGTGAGGTTTCCGAGCGGCATCGTCTCCGTGACCACGGCACGCGCCAGGATGCGGGGCGCGAGGTTCGCGATCCGCTGCGGCTCGTCGAGGCGCACGCCCAGCGGGGGCTCGGGGAACGCGGGGTTGGTCGGCTTGGCGGAGTGACACGTGATGCAGCGCCGCTCGATGATCGCGCGCGCGGTCTCGAACGCCACCGGCGGCTCGCCGCGGTAGGCGGAAGCGGACGCCGCTGGCGCACCGGCGCGCACGGCCAGGGTGATCGCCCCGGCGAGCGACGCCACGCCGGCAGCTGTGATCCAGCCGCTCTTGCGCACGCCGAAGTTCATCACGTACTTGACCGATGCGCCCAGCACCACGAGCGACACCAGCGAGAGCCACGCGAGCGGGTGTCCCCAAGTGCCGGGGAAGTGGTTGCTGAGCATGGTGAACAGCACCGGCAGCGTGAGGTAGTGGTTGTGAATCGAGCGCATCTTGGCGCGCTCGCCGAGCGTGACGTCCACGGCGGTCCCCGCGCGCGTCGCGGCCAGCATCGCCGCCTGGGCCGGAATGATCCGGCGCCACACATTGGCCGCCATGATCGTTCCCAGCACCGCGCCGAGGTGGAGGAACGCTGCGCGTCCGCTGAACACGCGGGTGAGGCCGTATGCCAGCGCCACGATCAACGCGAACGAGACGAGCGCAGCGGCAAGAGGCCGCTTCGCGAGCGGCGAGGTCCAGAGCGCGTCGTACACCAGCCAGCCCACTCCTAAGAGCCCGAGGCTCAGCGCGATCGCCGCGGGAACGCCGATCGCGGAGACGCCGCGGTCCACGAGGAACAGTCCGCCGCCGAAGTAGTAGACGATGCCGAGCAGGAAGAAGCCGCTGATCCAGGTGGTGTACGCCTCCCATTTGAACCAGTGGAGCCGCGGCGGCAGCTCGGAGGGCGCCAGGTACTTGCGCTTCACCACTTCGTAGAAACCGCCGCTGTGCACCATCCACAGCTCGCCGGTCACAGCGCCCGCGCGCGGTCGCGAGGGCGGCGCGAGGCTGCTGTCGAGCCACATGAACAGGAACGAGTCGCCGATCCACATGATGGCGGCGATCACGTGGATCCAGCGCACCAGGAGGTTCAGCCACTCGAGCGCGAGGGCGGACATGAGGGCGAGCAGCATAGGGCATCGCAGGCGCACGCGCATCGCGCTCGCCTGGACGATTCATGAGCCCGCCGCCTGCGAACGCGATCTGCCCGCCGATGGCTGCGTTGCGGCCCCCGGTCGCTCCTCGACGTGTGAATCACACGACTGCGTCGCGACCGGGGCCCGCGCCTTGCGCTCGGCGGGAATCTCGCGTTCTCGGCTGGCGGTTCATGAATCGTCCAGGCTGGCGCCGGCGAAGCGCGGCGGATACAATTGTTCCGTTGCGCCGGGCGATCCAGAACGGAGCGCCATCATTCACAGCTCAGGAAATCATCCGCCCGAATCCCCTGAGCCGGGACCGGCCCCCGGGTGCCCAACGGGAGGCCCAATGTCCGGCCATCACACGCCCCGCCGCCGCCGTGCGCCATGCTGCCCGACCCGCCGGGCCACCGCGGTTCGGCGCCGGTCCAGGGTAGGCTCGTGGGGCGCGGTCGCCGTGCTGCTCGCGACGGTGGTCGCAGCCGCCGCACCGCCTTCGCACGCCGCCGGGTTCATTCGGTGGACCACGACCGGGGTCGCGGTCTGCACCGCCGCCGGCAATCAGCAGAATCCCCAGCTCGTCCCGGACGGTGCGGGCGGCGCGATCGTCACATGGCAGGACCGGCGCGGAGCATCACTCGACGATGTCTACGCCCTGCGGCTGCGCGCCGACGGCACGCCGGCGCCGGGCTGGCCCGCCAACGGCGTCGCGCTCTGCACCGCGCCCTTCAATCAGTCCGTCCCGCAGATCGTTTCCGACGGGGCGGGCGGCGCGATCGTGACGTGGCAGGACGGCCGCGCTTCGGGCATCAACGACATCTACGCCCAGCACGTGCTGGCGGGGGGCACGGTGGATCCGGCTTGGCCCGCGAACGGCGTCGCGCTGTGCACCGCCTCGGGCTCGCAGGGCATCCCGCAGATCGTTTCGGACGGCGCGGGCGGCGCGATCGTGGCCTGGCAGGATCCGCGCAACGGGAACACCGACATCTACGCGCAACGCGTGCTGGCGGGAGGCACGGTGGATCCGGCGTGGCCCGTCGATGGCCTCGCAGTCAGCACCGCGATCCGAACGCAGTCGAGTCCGCGGATGGTCACGGACGGCGCGGGCGGCGCGATCGTGACGTGGCAGGACTCGCGCAACGGCAGCCCGCTGCAGGAGATCTACGACATCTACGCGCAGCGGGTGCGGGTCGCGGGTGTGGTCGATCCCGCATGGCCCGCGAACGGCGTCCCGGTGTGCATCGCGTTCAGCAACCAGATCGGTCCGCAGATCACCACGGACGGCGCGGGCGGCGCGATCGTCACCTGGTACGACCGCCGCTTCGGCCAGCCCATCGATCCCATCTACCAGGACATCTTCGCGCAGCGGGTGAGCGGCGCCGGCGTGACGCAGTGGACCCCGGACGGCGTGGCGGTGTGTACGGCGGTGAGCACGCAAGTCGGTCAGGTGATCGCGCCCGACGGCGCGGGCGGCGCGATCATCGCGTGGCAGGACTTTCGTTCCGACGTCAGCTACGACATCTACGCTCAGCACCTGCGTGCGGACAGCACGATTGCTCCGGGCTGGCCCGTCAACGGCGTGGCGCTCTCTACCGCCAGCAGCAGCCAGGAGACTCCCCAGATCGTCTCGGACGGAGCGGGGGGAGCGATCGTGACGTGGTTCAACGTCATCAGCCCGCCGTCCTTCGGCCCGGTCTACCGCGACATCTACGCCCAGCGCGTGCTCGCGAACGGCACGATCGCTCCGGGCTGGCTCGCCGACGGCATCGCCGTATGCGCCGCCGACAGCACCCAGCAGAACCCGCAGATCGTCACCGACGGAGCCGGCGGCGCGATCGTCGCGTGGCAGGACTCGCGCGCGGGCGGCACGAATCCGCTCGACGTCTATGCGCAGCGCGTGAACGATCACCCGTGCCCCGCTTCGAGCGCCGCCCTACTGTTGCAGTCGTGCGGAGTCGTGGACTGGACCAACGCCGCGGGCGGCGCATTCGACGACATCGCGAACTGGAACGGCGGCGCGGGGCCGGTGCCCAGCGGGATCTGCCCCGCGAGTTGCGCGCTCTACGATGCGCTCTTCGGGATCGGCGGGAACGTGTACGGCGTGAGCTTCTCCAGCGGCCCGAGCAGCGCAACGGTGACCGTCGCGGCCGGCGATCACCCCACGTTCCATCTCGCCGGGAACACGTATCAGATGGGTGATCTCCACCTCGAGGGAGCGGGATCCGGGCTCACGGTCGAGGGTGGCAAGGTCGCGGTGGACGGCGCGATCCAGATCGGCCAGACGGCGGCCCTGCAGCAGCTCTCGGCTAGGACTCGAGCCCAGGCGGGCGCGCCGGCCGGCCCGAGCTCGTTCCGCGTCGCGGCGGGCGGGAGCGCAGCGCTGACCGGCAACGGCGTGCCGAAGAGCATCGTGTTCGAGCCCGGAGGCGCGCTGATCAGCGCCGCTGCGATTCCTTACGATCTCGAAAACTCGGGCACCCTCTCGCCCGGCTCCGAGACCGACGGCGTGGGGAGAGTCGATTCGCATGCCAGCTACACCCAGTCGCCGGGCGGCACACTGGTCATCGATCTCGGCGGCAGCGCGCCCGGCACCGGGTACGATGCGATGCGCTTCGCCGGGCAGGCCACGCTGAGCGGCACGCTGGCATGGAAGCTGGTCGGCGGCTACCTGCCCGCGATCGGCCAGGAGTTCGAGGTGCTGGTGGCGCACCCGCGCACCGGAGTGTTCGATTCGGTCGCGGTCGACATCGGCGTGAGCTACACCGACACCAGTGTGGTGCTGACCGCGATCCCCACCACGCCGGCGCTCGCATCGCTGGTGAGCGCGGAGGCCGAGCCCGGGCGCGTGAGCCTGCGGTGGTTCGTGAGCGGCGCGGGCGCAGCTGTGAACCTCTACCGCGCGCGCGGGCAGGGCGGCTGGGTGGGCCTGGCTTCCGAATTCCCGGACGGCACGGGGATGGTGGCCTACGTGGACACCGACGTGGTGCCCGGCCGCTACGGCTACCGCCTCGGCCTGCCCTCGGACGCGGGTGAGATCGCGGCCGGCGAAGTGTGGGTGGAGGTGCCGGCGACGAGCGCCTTCGGCCTGCGCGGCGTGAGCCCGAATCCGGCGCACGGGCCGCTCGCCGTTTCGTTCTCGCTCGGGGGCGCGGAGCCCGCGGCGCTCGAGCTCTACGATCCGTCGGGCCGGCGCCTGCAGTCGCGCTCGATCGATTCGCCGCGGCCCGGCAATCGCGTGCTCACGCTGGGCACGGGCCGCGAGCTCGCATCCGGCGTCTATCTGCTCCGGCTCACCCAGGGTGCGCGGCGCGCGACGTGCCGCGTCGCGGTCGTGCGGTAGGCGCTTCGGGGCCTGCACGTCCGTCTTCACGAAGCGCGGGCGCCGTTTCACGCGAAACGGAGCCTTCGCCCGCTGGCGCCCGCGCACGCGCGCGTCTAGAGTGGACGCCGCAACCACTCCTCGACGTCATTCACGCTCCATGGAGCGCGGCGGATGAGCACCACACTCATTCTGGGCGGCGGTTTCGGCGGAATCGCCTGCGCGCGCGCGCTCGCGGCCCACGCGCCCCGATCGCACCGCATCCTGCTCGTGGACCGCTCGCGCGATTTCCTGGTGGGCGCCGCAAAGACGTGGGTGATGCTGGGCGAGCGCCGCGCGGAGGAGGCGGTGTGCCCGCGCTCGCGGCTGCTGCCCGCGGGCGTCACGCTCATCGAGGACGAGGTGCGCGGAATCGACGCGGCCCGCCGCGAGGCGCGCACCTCGAGCGGCACCCTCGCCGCCGATCAGCTGGTGCTCGCCCTCGGCGCCGA
>Ga0075423_10007285_pt1 | contig 10439 bp, 8 predicted proteins | sample SoiMethybrSBSTD2_FD_80114 | JGI IMG/M metagenome (GOLD analysis project Ga0075423, IMG submission 80114) | Bulk soil microbial communities from a Populus tree surrounding site in Tennessee, USA - Soil MetaG P. TD hybrid SBSTD2 | ecosystem: Environmental > Terrestrial > Soil > Tree plantation...
TCGGGCTTGAGGTTGGACAGATGATCATCTTTGTTGCCGCCAACAACCGACATGAAGAAGACGTTTGACGAGCGCATGAGCGCCTCGGCCACCGTGATATTGCCATTATCGCGCGGCGTGGAGTTGGGATAGGAGTAGAACACGCCAGGGGTGTACTGGTCTTCCAGGATCAATTTGCCGGGATCGCGCACCAACGTCTCCGGCGTGATGATACCCTTTTGCAGAATAATCGAGGCGTCGAATTGCTTGAGTGTCGAGCCGGGCGGGTACTGGCCGGCGATCGCGCGGTTGGTCAGCGGTGCCAGGCGCTCAAGATCCTTCTGCGCTTTGGAATCGGTTGGGGCGAACAGTTGCTGCCATTCGGCCGCATGGTCGGGCGACCAGATGTTGTTGTCATAGGATGGCCAGCTCACCATCGCCAGAAGCCGGCCAGTGTGTACATCCATCACGATCGCCACGCCGCTGCGGATGGGCTGGTAGTTGCGTTTGTAGGCGAAGCGACCCGACTGGGTCTGGCGGCGCTTCTCGCCCTCGGCGATCCAGTTGCGCAGGATCTGCTCGACCTGCTGTTGAAATCCAACATCGATCGTCAGCACCATATTGGCACCATCATGGGCCGGCTGGACGACCTGTGGCGCGCGCACTGGCCGGCCGAGCGCATCCACCAGCACAGCGTCGATCCCAAGCTGGCCGCGCAGCTGCTCCTCGTAGCTAGCTTCGACGCCATCCTTTCCGATGCGATCATCGACGAGATAGCGCGGAATACCGAGCTGGTAGGGATTAATCTGCTTCTGGATCACGCCGCATTGCGCCGCATGCCCGATCGAGTCGAGCAGCCCGACTAGCCATGAGCGCGCCGGATTTTTTCGCACCAGGTCGCATTCGTCGACCCGACCGATGTAGCCGAGCAGGTGTGAAAGCGATTGCACCTGCGTGCTCAGCGGGTAGCGCCGCCGGTAATCCTGATTCACCACGACGCCAGGCAGGCTGGGCGCGTTCTCGCGTAGCACCAGCGCGACATCGCGGGGAATATCTTGCTTGATCGTCAGCGTCTGGTAGCCAGGAATGCTGCTGTGATCGACCAGCTCGCCGATCGGGTTATCCAGCGTGAGCGTCGTCGAATAGGCATCGTTGAGCTTGAGCGCGCTCAGCGTGCGATTGGGCGGGACGGCCAGCGTGGCCCAGTCGCTCGTCAGCGGCGTTCCGGCAGCCTCAAGCGCCGCCGATCCGAAGTGTCGGCGAATGTCGTCGCTCAAGGCCGGATTCCGCGCCAGGCTGGTCGCTGGCGAGATCGTTAGTGTGCCAGTCAGAATCAGCGGGTTGGCCGCGCCGACGGTTGTTGGCGTCGGTTGGTCGGCAGACGCCGAATCAGCGTGATCAGGTTGGAACTCGACGATCGGGCGATAGCGCTCGGCCAGCGCGATGGCGTCGGCCTGCTGCGCTGGGCTAATCGGGATGCGCAAGGGCGGGCTGAATGTGTGTAGTTGCGCGGCAGCGACGGCTGGTGCCCCAAGCCCCTGCACCAGATCGCTATGCAGCACGGCATCCTGTTCGAGCATCGCCGCTGGTGAGATCGTGAGCGTGCTGGTGATGTCAAGCAGCTGCCCGAGCTGCGCGAACAGCTCCGCGCGCTGATGCGTGCCTAGCTCAGGCAGATCGGCCGGACGGACCGACACAGTGAAGATCGGCACGCTCTCGGCCAGCAGCGTCTTACCGTCGCTGGCAAAGACCTCGCCGCGCATCGGCGGCACCGAGAGGTAGCGCGTCGTGCGCACCTGCGTGGCATATCGATAGCGGTTCGCCTCGGTATCAACGAGCTGCAACTGATACAATCGCCCGACCAGGACGACGAAGATCAGCAGCACCGCGATCTTTGGCAAGATGAGCCGGTTCATGGCGTACGTACCCATCAATAAACATCGATCGCGACCTCGCCGCGCCGCCGCCGCACCCACCAGCGCATGATCAAGAAAACCGGCAGCGCCGGAATCAATGTCAGCAGCGTGCTCGGCAGCACAACGACCATGATATACGCTCGCGGATCGATCGGCGCGACCAGCAGCCAGAGCAGCGCCAGCACCATGTTATAGGCGATAGCGCCGAGGAACGCCCCGGCCAGCGGGAGCAGCCAGTTGCCACGGCCAATCCACGACAACGTCCACGAAGCCAGCAGCACCGCCGCGAGCAGGCCAAGCGCGTGGCTGCCGAGCAGACTATCGGCGCATAGATCCAGGCTCAAACCGCCATAGAATGCCCAGCGCGCGGCACTCGCCGGCGACGCTAGCAGCGCCTGGCAGATCACCAGAACCAACAGCGGGTTGAGCACGAGGCCCAGCGGGTGCGGCAGCAGCGCCGATTGGATCAGCGCGATCAGCAGCAGCACCAGCGCCAGCCAGACCTCGTAGGCGATGCGCTCCTCTATCCGTCTTGGCTGAGAATAACCCATGCGTAGCGCACCTGATCGGGATCGACGAAGGGTCGCAATTCGGCAGCCTGGCTATAGCCATCGGCATGAGACGTTTCGACTGTCCCGATCGGGACGTTTTTGGGAATCGCCGCACGCGGCAAATCCGAATCGAACTGCGCGCTCAACCCGGCGGTGACGACGATGTCGCCCTGCGCCAGCGGAGCCGCGCGCTGGATCTGCTCCAGCAGCAGGCGCGAACCGCGCTGCCACTGACCCTGGACGATACCATCGGCGATTGTGCCGCTATGATAGACCTGGGCGCTGACCGAGCTACTAAAATCGGTGATCAGCAGCACGCTGGCGCTGCGAGCGCCGACCTCCTCGACGACGCCGATCAGCGCTGGTGGGCCGCTGCCCTCCTTGCTAATCACGGCCATGCCCGGCTTCACCCCTTGGTCGCTGCCGACGGCCAGGATGAGGACGCGCCGGCCAGCGTCGGGCGTGTGCGTGCTGACATCGGCACCGAGCAGCTTCCAGGGCCGATCCTCCTCGATGCGCAGCTGCTGGCGCAAGCGCGCGACCTCCTGCTCCAGCGGTTGGTCCTTGATAATTTGGGCCTTGAGCTGGCTGTTCTCCTCGCGCAGCGCCGCGTTTTCCTGGCTCAGGCGCTGTGCGTCGCTCAACCCTTGGCCGACGCCGCTCAGTCCACTGCCGACCTGACTCAGGCCGCGCAGCGCCGGGCTGAGCAGCGACTGAGCCTGGCCACGCAGTGAGCCAAGCATCCCGGCTTGGTCGAGCACCAGCAGCAGTAATGCGAGCACAACCAGCGCGACTACCAGCAGCAGCGAGCGGTAGGGGGCCGGCCGGGGAAGCTTCATGGGGCGATTGCGGATCGAGTCGCGCATTGGAATTGCAGATTGCCGTTTGGAGATTGCCGATTGCAGATTGTGCTCATCTGCAATCGGCAATCTCCAAATTATTAGTAGCGGACGCGGCGCGCGCGCTGCGTACTAGTCAGAATATCGCGGTAGATCGGGTTCTGGAATTCTTCGACCATCTTGCCGGCACCACGCGCCACGCACGACAGCGGATCTTCGGCGATATGCACGGGCATCCTGGTCTCGGCGGCGATACGTCGGTCGAGGCCGTGCAGCAGCGCACCGCCACCCGCGAGCATAATCCCATGCTCCATGATATCGGCCACCAGCTCGGGCGGCGTCTCTTCGAGCGCAGCCCGCACCTCGGCGACGATCGTATTAACCGGGCCGGCGATGCCCTCGCGCAGCTCGACGCTCGAAACCTCGACCGCCTTCGGCAGGCCGGTCAGCAGGTCGCGACCACGCAAAACGACCATGATCTCATCATCGAGCGGGTAGGCGCTGCCTGCGGCGATCTTGACCTTCTCGGCCATGCGCTCGCCGATCAGCAGATTGTACTCGCGGCGCGCATACTGCATGATCGCCTCGTCGATCTCGTCGCCAGCGGTACGGATCGAATGGTTGATCACGATACCGCCGAGCGATATCACCGCGACCTCGGTCGTGCCGCCGCCGATATCGACGATCATCGAGCCCATCGGCTCATCGACGGGCAAGCCCGCGCCGATCGCCGCCGCCATCGGCTCCTCAACGACGAACGCCTCGCGGGCGTTGGCGTTCAGCGCGGCATCGCGCGCCGCGCGCATCTCCACCTGCGTCACACCCGACGGCACGCCGATCACGACGCGCGGGCGCGGCGAAATAATGCCCATCGTGCGCTCGTGGGCTTTTTTGATGAAGTAGGCCAACATCTTTTCGACGACATCGAAGTCGGCGATCACGCCATCTTTCAGCGGTCGCACGGCGATGATATTGGCGGGGGTCTTGCCGACCATCGCCTTGGCCTCCGCGCCGACGGCTTTGACTTCTTTCGACCTCTTGTCGATCGCCACCACCGATGGTTCGCTGATGACGATCCCTTTACCACGTACATGCACAAGCGTATTAGCAGTACCAAGATCAATACCGAGGTCGCGGCTAAACGTCCCGAACAGGGAGTTGAGCGGATTCGCAAGCGCCAATGTCGTACCCCTTCAAGCACGCGCCACGGTACCCACATGAGCGGTACGGCGTAGGTGCATCTGGAATCAAATCTGATTCGGAAGCCATTATAGCATAGGTTGGGGCCCGAGCATTCTGACAACCGGCTGAAATGCAGTGATGATGCCTGCCACGGTGGCGCGAGATGTGCTATACTATCGTATTGGTCAAGACATGGCAGTTGCAAGAAGCACATCGCTCCTTAGACGCTCACATGTCGTAGTTGCTCGGGGACCATGCACGCTGATGCGCCGAGCGACGAGCCGGCCGTAGGGCGAGCCGCGACCGGTGCAGGTAATCCATTTGATATGATGATCCGGGCTGCTCGCCGCGATTTCCGGCCATCGTTTCTTGCACGTACTCCCTAAACGGAGTGAAGGAGTGAGTCCTGATGCAGGCCAAGTTTTTTGTTGGCAATCTGTCCTGGAATGTCGATGACGCGCAGCTCGAAGAACTCTTCCGTGAATTCGGCGAGATCGAGAGCGCACGCGTGATCACTGATCGCGACACTGGTCGATCTCGCGGATTCGGTTTCGTTGAGGTCGATGTTGCTGATGTCGCTGCGGTGATTAGCGCGCTCAACGGGCGCGAGATCGACGGCCGCCCGATTCGGGTTAACGAGGCCGAGGATAAGCGCGATTCGCGCGGACCGCGCGGCTCGGGCGGCGCGAACCGTCGCTATTAATAGCTTGTGGGCGGGCTGGTCGTATTGAATACGGCCAGCCCATTTTCTATTACCGCCGCGCCGCTTCCTCGTTTGTGCTCCTCGTTCGGGAACACCACGTTTGGCCCAATACTTTTAGATAAGGGAGATGTGGAGGGCGAAGCCCGCCACCTTCATCCTTCCACAGTCTGCTGCGGCGCAGCCGCAGCAGACTGCGGAAAAGCAGATTTTCGGAGAGGCCGCAGGCCCCTCCGAGCCACCTCGCCAGAGGCTTATCTAAAAATATTGACTTTTGGCTCTGAGCACGCATTCAGATGATTGCAGATCTGATGCGCGGCTGCAACGCTTTTCCACTGCCTGCGCTACCTCTATGCTGCTATACTATTCATAGCTGCCACAAACGTTTAGGAGCCCGCATGATCGAAGCCGCCAACCTCCATAAGATTTTTGGCTCATTCCAGGCCGTATGCGGCATCTCGCTCGACATCGCAGCCGGCGAAGTCGTCGCGCTGCTCGGCCCCAACGGCGCGGGGAAGACCACCACCGTGCGCATGCTCAGCGCGATCCTCAAGCCGACCAAGGGCTACGCGCGCGTCGCCGGCTATGACGTGATCGCACAGGCGCGCGAGGTGCGCCATGTGGTTGGGCTGCTGACCGAGTTCCCAGGGCTGTACAATCGCATGCTGCCGATGGACTATTTGCAGTTCTTCGGGGCGCTCCAGGGAATGGATCGCGCCGAATGCATCCGGCGCAGCATGCTGCTGCTCAAGCAATTTGGCCTGTGGGACGCGCGCGAGAAGCGACTCGATAGTTACTCCAAGGGCATGAAGCAGAAGATGGCGCTCATTCGGGCGCTGATCCACGACCCGCCGGTGCTGTTCCTCGACGAGCCGACGACTGCAATGGACCCGCAAAGCGCCCGCACGGTTCGCAACGCGATCGCCGAGCTGCGCGCGGCACGCCGTACGATCCTGCTGACGACGCATAATCTCACCGAGGCCGAGACGCTCGCTGATCGGATCGCGATCGTCAGCGGCGGCGCGATCGTCGCTGAGGGGACGATCGCGCAGCTGACCCGCCAGCTGATGGGCGAGGCGCTCTGGGAGCTACGGCTTGCCGCGCGCTCCGACGGCCTTGCGCTGCTGATCGACGACCTCGTGCGCGTCGAGGTGACCGGCGACGACTGGGTGCGCTATCGTTGCGCCGAGCCGCGACAGATCAACCCGCAGATCATCACCCGACTCGCCGCGCGCGGCATCCCGATCGTCGCGCTGACCGAGCTGCCACGACGGCTTGAGGATGTGTATCTCAGCATCGTCGGTGGCGATGACCCCGCGCACGACGAGAGCGCCGACGAGCGCAGCGGGGCGAATGAGACCGGGCGACGTGGCGACCAGGCGCAGCTGCCGACGCTCCCGGTCGATGTGCCGTCCTATCGCCCAATCACGGAAGATCAAGAGGTCCAACGATGAGTATCGGCGCGATCCGCACAATCACCCGCCGCGAAGTCACCGATACTCTGAGCGATTGGCGCATCCTGCTGCCGATCTTCATCCTGACGTTCATTCTGCCGTTGGTCCTGCTGGCCGCCGCGAACTTCGCGATCAACTTCATTGGCGATCCCAACACGATCATTCGCCTGGTGCCCTTCGCGATGCTGCTGGTGGGCTTCATCCCGGCGTCGTTCTCGCTGATCACCGCGCTGGAATCGTTCGTCGGCGAGCGCGAGCGCAACAGCCTGGAGGCGCTGCTGGCGATGCCGATCTCCGACAACGCGCTCTACCTGGGCAAGCTGCTGTCGTCGTTGCTGCCGCCGCTGCTGTCGTCGTATATGGCGATGAGTGTCTTCGCGCTCGCGCTGCGCTTTGGCCTGCCGCATCTGTTCGCCCAAGGGCTGACGCTTGAGTATCTGGTGGTCGTTCTGCTGCTGATCGGCGCGAAGGCGGTGCTGATGGTCGCTGGCGCGGTGATCATCTCTAGCCACACCACCAGCATTCGCGCGGCCAATCTGCTCGCGAGCTTTGTGCTGCTGCCAACCGCCTCGATAGTGCAGCTCGAAGCGCTGATGATGATCGGTCGGCGCTGGGATGTGCTGTGGGTTGTGGTTGTGGCGCTGGTTGTGACGGCGATCGCGTTGGTGCGCACGGGGATGGGTGCCTTCAATCGCGAGGAGATCCTATCGCGCGAACACGAGCAGCTCAACCTGCGCCAAGTTGGGACGACCTTTCGAACATTTCTGCGCGAATATCAGCCGGCCGGCGTCGCGCTCGCAGACTATGTCGGTCGAGCGTTTTCGCTGCGCTGGTTCTATCGGCGCGAGCTGCCGGCGCTGCTGCGCGAATATCGCCTGCCGCTGCTGGTGGCGCTGATCGCGGCATTGAGTGGGCTGTTGAGTGGCGGCTATATCGGGCACAACTTCCGTGTGCGCGCGCTCGACGCCTACCTGGCCAACGTCGGCCACGCGCCACAGCCAGGGCTGCTGCTGGGGCTGACGATCTTCCTGGGCAATCTACGCGTTGCGCTGCTCTCGGATGTCTTCTCGCTGTTCTCGTTCGGCGCATTCGCGTTCCTGGTGCCGGCGGTCGCGTTCGCCCAGATCGGCTTCGTCGCCAGCTCGCTATCGGAGATCGGCGGAAGCTGGCTGGCGCTGGGCACCCATAGCCCGCTCCAGTTCCTACTTGGCTACGTGTTGCCGCATGGCATATTCGAGCTGCCGGCGGCGATCCTGGCGGCCGCGCTGGGCATTCGGGTCGGCGCAGCGCTGATGTCGCCGCCGAAAGGCTTCACGGTTGGGCAGAATATTCTGTGGTCGCTGGCGCAGTTCTTCAAGGTCTGGGCGCTCGTGCTGCTCCCGCTGTTCCTCATCGCCGGCCTGGTCGAGGGGCTGATCTCGCCGCTGCTGATCGCCGCGCTCTACGGTGGGTAATAGAGTCTATCTCAATTTATGAATAGTCAATCCACCGTTTGCAGACGCATCAGGGAGGTTTGGAGGGCCGGTGGCCCTCCAAAAGAACTTCTGGCTCGCTCGCCGCAGCGCGGGCGGCGCTGCCGCCCGCGCTGCGGCGAGCGAATGGTGATCTTGGGGAGGCGAAGCCTCCCCAAACCCCTCTTTTCGCAAGATAAATCGAGATCGAGTCTATCATTTTTCGCCCTGCGGGGCGAAAAATGATGTACAAGCAGTAAAGTCTGTGGTTTCGTACGTCTTATAATACAATATCTATGCAAGTAACACCATATCCCGATATTAATGAACTTTTGGATGAGCTTCTGTATCACTTCCAGCTCATTCTTAACCACAAGCTGGTTGGCGTCTATCTCTTTGGATCGCTTGTCTGGGGAGATTTTGATTATGAAAACAGTGATATTGATGTGCTCGTTGCTACATCGTCTGCGATTGATGACCAAGACTTTAATGACTTGCAACAAATGCAGCACGACCTCGTTACTATGTATAGGCATTGGGATGACCGTATCGAAATAGCGTATGTGTCGGTAGCTGCACTCCAAACATTTAAGTCGCATGTGAGCGAGATTGCGATCATCAGCCCAGGCGAACCATTTCATATCAAGGAAGCTGGGAAAGATTGGCTCATAAACTGGTATATGGTTCAGGAGAAAGGTTTTACACTTTTTGGCCCTGCGCCGACAACATTGATTGCTGCAATTTCAAAAGAAGAATTTATTCATGCAGTACAAGAACAAACCAAGGATTGGGCGGATTGGATCTATTATATGCGTCAGCGAAAAGCACAAGCGTATGCCATTTTAACAATGTGTAGAGCATTATATGCGTACAAGAATGCGGAGCAGGTTTCGAAGCGCCAAGCGGCATTATGGGTCGAGCAAGAGCTGCCACAGTGGTCTGCTTTAATCGAAAATGCATTTTTGTGGCGTGCGGCATGGCGCGATCAGGGCGTGGATCACGACGCAACGTTTCCCGAGACACTACGGTTTGTCCAGTTTATGATCGCTCAGATTGTAGAAGATAGCTAGCGCGAACGTCCATATAGAGGTTTACCACCAAGACACCAAGGCACGAAGTCTTGGTGTCTCTAGTGATTTTGCTCGCGGGGTTCGGAGGGGCCAAAGGCCCCTCCGAACCTTCCAACAGTGGGGTGCAGGGGCGGGCGTATCCCGCCCCTGCACCCCACCCTGCTGAATCAGTGTGGCAAGCCACTACGGTACATCTGTGCTTACGCAAAAAATTGCTGTAGCGCTTGAGCTACTGGAACAGGCTGACCCCCTCTATCCCTATTCCACGATGCGGCATGACCAACGCCGGGAAGTTCGATCCGGGTAGCGTGCGGTAGGACCCGCTCGAGCGCATCAAGCGACGCTTTCAAATAGGCTGGGCTTGTACTACCGCCAATCAAAAGCACCTCGCTGTGTAGCGCCCTAAAGTTTTCCATGCTATTACTTATTTCCGTGACAAGCTGAAAGTCGTAGTGCAGCGTCGGCGCGATTTCGCGCATCGGGACGTAGCCGCCCGCCCCTTTCTTATCTTCGCTCTTTATTTGCATTCGAACGGCGAACTCTAGCAACCAGCGCGGTAGGGCGTTAAAAAGCGGCGGCCCCATCTCTGCCGCTTTCATGCCTGTGATGAGCGCCGCAGCGAGCTTGCCCTGGGCGATCTCGGACTCATATCGGGGCAACAAGGTCGTTAATGCCGAGCTGGAAACAGAAAGCGGCGGTTCGTAGATCGCGGCTTTACGAATGATGGGCAAGGTAAGCGCTGCTTGAAGGCAGATAATCGCCCCCGCACTAACTCCGAAGATATTACAGGCCCCAGTATTACGCAGGAGCGCCTCAAGATCGTCAACCTCCGTTTGGAGATTATCCCCTACATGATATGGTCCGCTCAGGCCGCGACCACGCCGATCGGCTAGGTAGACCGTGAAGGTATCGGCCAAGGCTTCAGCCAGTTGTAGATGATTATAGCCGGATGAGGCTGCACCATGCAGCAACACCACACCAGGACCGTGACCAAGTTGGCGGTAGCCAATGGTCGTGCCATCTTGCGAAGTGACAAAGCTCGTGGAATAGCCATCCTGCCAGGGTACTATCGGTGCTTGTTTGGAGCTGGTTTCTAGCTGCATGCACTCCTCCTCATTTCATGTCAAGTCGCCATAGCGGCGATCGTTGACATTTGATCGAATCCAGGTCAACTTGGTAACGCCGCAGGACAGCGTGGAGTCACTCGCGACGACACCGATAGCGAATCAGCTCGTCAATCGACCAAACATGATCCGTCAGATCGGCCGCCATCGCGGGCGTCCCCGCCAAGGTCGCA
>Ga0075423_10007286_pt1 | contig 10439 bp, 3 predicted proteins | sample SoiMethybrSBSTD2_FD_80114 | JGI IMG/M metagenome (GOLD analysis project Ga0075423, IMG submission 80114) | Bulk soil microbial communities from a Populus tree surrounding site in Tennessee, USA - Soil MetaG P. TD hybrid SBSTD2 | ecosystem: Environmental > Terrestrial > Soil > Tree plantation...
GACAATGGCGGATCCCAGGTGTGCGCGGAGAGGCGGATGTTATGGCCGATCGGCGTCAGGTTCGATTGGTAGAACTGGACCGCCGCGTTGACACAATAGTTGGACCGGCCATATGGGTGGCCGGGCGATGCGGCGGTGCCGGGGTCGAAGCCAACGCCCGACCCAGCCGCGTCGGGATCGCTGGCGGCGGGGCAAGCCAGACGCCGGTCGTAGAAGGCCAGCGCAACCGTCCCGTTCGGTGCCGCGTCGAGATTCGGCTGGAGCGCCTCGGTTGGGCCGGCGTTGTCGTTGACCAGGATCGGGCTGCTCCAGGTCTGGCCACCGTTGTACGACGCCATGAGATAGACGTTCGAGAGCCCGCTTGCGCCATCCTCATACGCGACGTACAGCGGGTAGACGCCGCCGACCTTCTTCAGCCCTACTGTGAAGGTGTTGACGATGCCCTCGCGGAACGTCGTGTTCTGGTAGGTCGGCAGAGCCACGTCCGGGAGCACCGGCAGCGGCCCTTGCCAGGTCGCGCCGCCATCCTGCGACCAGATCAGGCTGATCGAGGCGTGGGAATAGCCCTGCTGCGACGGATTATTCGTCGTCGTGGTCCAGACCGTCCCATCGGGGGCGACGTGCGGCAGCATGTAGGTGTCCCAGCGCTTGCCGGAGGCCGTCGGCAGCACCTGCGGCGGCGACCAATCGGTGTGCGTTCCGTCGGCATGGGCGTCGGCGTGCGACTCGTAGATAATCGACGGGCTGCTGACGAACAGCGTCCACATGGCGTAGATGCGCCCGTAGTGCGGGCTGGATGGGTTGGTATCGCTCGCGATCCACTGCTTGTCGGGGTCGTTGGAGTGGGCGTTCTGCGCGGTCATCAGATAGTCGGGCTGGCCGTTGTGCGTGGTGATCCAGCTCGCGGCCGGCGTCTTGCCCGGCAGCGTATGCGCTGGATGCACCGCTACCGCGATCGCCTCAGGCGGAACGGTCGGGTTGATCTGGTTGCCACCGTTGTCGAACTTATGCCCGCCTGAGTTGCTGTAGTAGAACTGGTACGGCAGCAGCAGCGAGTAGAAGTTGCCCCACGGGTCGAACGCGCCGACCGGATCGGTGATGTCGACCCAGCCCTCGTAGCCGGGCACATGGCCCTGCACCGGCCAGGTCTGACCACCGTCGAACGACTCGTAGAAGCCGAGCAGGTGGTTGTAGCCTTCGCTGTTCACGAACCATTTGCTCTGACCGATCAGGTGGTTCGGGTTGGCGGGATCGACGCGAATGTCGGACTCGGAGTGGTCCTTGACGCGCATTGGCGGGTTGGCCACATCCTGGGTCGGGTAGGGGCCGAGGTCTTCGCCGGTCGTCGCGCCGTTGCAGGGCGACTCGCCGCCGTCGAGGTAGCCGTCGGCTGGGCCGAGCGCGCCGAAATAGAGCAGCTCCGGTGCGTAGCAACTGACGCGCTGCGTGGTCGCGGACACGTTGGTCACGCTGTTCGCTTGATAGCTGGCCGCGAACGCGGCATCCGTCTGCGTGCCCTGCGGCGGGCTGCCGGCGGCACCGACCGCCTGCGCGAACGCCGCGAAGACCAGCGTTGCGAGCAATGTGATCAGATAAAAGGGCCGTTGCTTGCTCATGACATACTCCTTTATGTGAAATAGAGTGACGCTAGCTACGCGCGATCTTGATCTGGCGCACGATCTCGCTGATCTGCTCCAGGTGTGCCGTGTCGTGCAGCTTGAAATCAAGCATTCAACATCTCCAGTTCGATCTTTCATTTCAGCTTACGGAAGCATGTGGGTCTGACGATTATACCACTTCGGAACCGCTGAAGGCGCTGAACCGCTGATTGCGCTGAACCGCTGAACCGCTGATTTCGCTGAGCAAGATGAGCGCGCTGAGGAGCCGCAACCGCTGAACCGCTGAGGCCGCTGAGAGCGCTGAGAGCGCGTAGGGGCACGATATATCGTGCCCTACCTCGCTGAGGGCGTGGCACGAATGTCCGCATATGGACGGCGCATGGTATCATTGATCCATGATATTTCGGCAAGGAGCGACCATGCCAGCGGCAGCGATCTTCATCTCGCACGCCAGCGCCGACGACGCGTTCGTCAAGCAGTTGCGCGCGGCGCTCGAAAACCTCGGGCTGCCGGTCTGGGTCGATTCGCGCAACCTGCGCGGCGGCAATAAGCTCGCGCCAGCGATCGCCGAGGCGATTGAAGCTGCGCGACAGGTGCTGGTCGTCCTCAGCCCGCGCACGATCAACTCGCCGTGGGTGCGCAAAGAGATCGCGCAGGCGCTGGCGGTCGAGCAGCGGCGCGCGGAGGATGGCTATCGCGTGATCCCGCTGCTGCTGCCGGGCGTCGAGCCGTCCGCGCTGGCGCTGTGGTTCGACGAGGAGCCGGTTGGCGTGCGCGTCCAGCTTGCGTCCGGCGAGGTGAGCGCCGCGCTACCGCAGATCCTTGCGGCGCTGGGCGAGCGCCTGCCCGACGATTATCAGGGAACCCAGTCCGTCGCGCCACAGCCGGTCGCGGAGCTGCTGCTGAAGCTGAGCGATGTCAAGCTGCGGACGCGCGCCGGCAAACGCCGGGTCGCGGCGATCGCCACGCTTGTCTACGATCCCGCCGATGCCGCCGCGCCGGATGTCGAGAGCAAACGTTTCGCCTTCAGCGCGCCGCTCGGCCCGATCGAGGCCGACGAGCTGCGCTGGTACCTGGAGCAGTACTACCTCTGGCCGATCGGCGTGTTCAAAGAGCGCGCGGCGCGCGTCGAGGCGCAGCTGCCCGAATGGGGCCAGGCGCTGTACAAGGCCGCGCTCGCAAAGCCGGTCGCCCAGGCGGCGCTGACCGGCTGGCAGGCGGCGGCGGGCAGCGCCGAGCGGCGTTTCTCAGTGCTGGTGGACGCGGGCAATATCAGTGCGGAACACATGGCTGCCATCGCGCCTGGAGGATGCTGGACTGCCCGTATGCATCGACTACCGTGATTTCGATATCGGCGCGCCAATGCTGGTGAACATGAGGCACCGGATCATATACAGTCAGCACACACTTTTGCTGTAGATGACGAAGCTACTCACAACAGGCGGAACGGGGAAGTTTGGAGGGACTGTGCTCCTCTGAACTTCTCTGTAGAAAAACGGTCGGATAAATTTTGTCGTTTAAGCCTTTTAATCATGGGTAGAGGGAGTGTGGGAGTATCTGTGTTGCACATACGAAGGAGCCCAACCGTATGAGCCGAATTTTCATTAGCTATCGCCACATTGCCCGAGATGTCGACTTGGCTCAGACGCTCGCCAGTAGCCTCGTTGATGCTGGACATGATGTCTTCATAGATAGCACGATACAGGTAGGAATGGACTGGCCGACAGAGATAGCAGCACGGATTAAATGGTGCGAGTTCTTTATCATGCTGATATCGAAAGATGGACTCAATAGTGAGATGGTGCAGACCGAGATTCGACTCGCTTATCTGAGGAACAAGCGCGAGGGGATACCGAAGCTGCTGCCAGTACGAGTTTGCTACTTCGGCGCACTCGATTACGAACTCGATAGCTATCTGTCGCGCATTCAGTATACAAGGTGGGAAAGCTCTGTAGACTCGGCCCGGCTTATCTCGGAACTGCTGATGGTTATAGAGCAACCCCGTACTCCTGAGGTAATTGGGGCGGAGTGGTCCGAGCAGGAGCAAGATCCTGCGATCGCAGTCGATCATGCCGACGACTACCGTCGTCCACAGCCAGTTGTTGACCAGCGGGTCTTTAATGCGCCTGGAGGCAATATTAAACTTGATGATCCCTTCTACATCACTCGGACCTGTGATGTTATTATCTCCCAACGTGCGCGTCAAAGTGGTGAGACGCTCGTGATTAAAGCACCACGTCAGATGGGTAAGAGTAGTCTGCTGCTGAGATACTTAGCCACATCTCTGGACCATGGTAAACGTGTAGGGTTGCTAGATTTCTCGGGGTTTACCGATGTCGAATTAGAGATATTCACGAACATTCTCACCGAGATCGGTACTTTTCTCATGCGCACGTTCCACATTCAGCGAGATGGCTTGCTACAGATTGCTAACCAGCGCGATCTGACTTATTTCATCGAAGATGTTGTTCTTCAGGATGTATCAGAGCCAATTGTGCTTTCATTCGACGAAGTTGATCGCGTCATGGGCAAGTCATATCAGCGTGACTTTTTCTCCATGCTGCGGATGTGGCACAACAAGCGAGCTGAACCGCGATCACCTTGGGTTCGCGTCGATCTCGCGCTGGTCATCTCAACCGAGCCAGGCTTATTGATCGACAGCGCTGAGCGATCACCGTTCAATGTGACTCCACCCGTAGTAGTGGACCCATTCACTAGAACCCAGTATAGTGAATTAAATGGGCGCTACGGATCGCCGCTCAGTTCCCCGGAACTCGACCAACTCTTTGACCTGCTCGGCGGCCATCCCTATCTCACGCGGTTGGCGTTCTATCAACTGATCGCTACAAATACATGGGCCTTCGCTACAATGCTCCAAAGCGCGGCAGATGATTATGGACCGTTCGGTGATCACTTACGTGCTTGGTTGCTCAAGTTGAGGTGCCATGAGGAACTCCTCAACGAATTACGGAATATCGTGCATAACGGCACGATTTTACATGAAGATATCTTCTTTCGTCTCTACGGGGCCGGTCTTGTGCGACGTAGTGGTGGGAGAGTACACCCTGCCAATCTTCTGTATCACCAGTTCTTCAGGCGAGTGCTATGAATGATCGGCAGCCACAGTTGGAGTTGAAGCTTGGTGGGACGCTGGATCCGCGCCGCCACGTCTATATTAGTCGACCTGAGGATGCTGAGCTACTCTGCGCACTTGTCGCGAGCGAATATTGTAACGTCCTGACATCGCGCCAGATGGGCAAGTCAAGCCTCATGATCCAGACCGCGTTGAAGCTTACCGATCTGGGCATTCGATATGTCATCATCGATGTCGGCGGCGAACTCGGCCAACCCTCGGATGCCAAACAGTGGTATATCGGCTTGCTGGAGAAAATCAATCGGGATCTCCAACTGTGTATCGATGTCGATGCTTGGTGGAACAACTGCGGTGTTAAGCCGAATAATCAGAAGCTGCTGCTGTTCTTTCGCGACGAGATCATTGCGCGAATCGCGGCGCCCGTCGTTATATTTCTCGACGAGATTGATAGCACACTTAAGCTCCCCTATGCAGATAATCTATTCACTGCAATACGTACCATGCATAACGAGCGCCCGGTGGTAAGTGCCTATGAGCAGATCACATTCTGCTTACTCGGAGTCGCGTTGCCAAATGAGCTGATCAAAGATCCGCGCACGACTCCTTACAACATTGGCAAGACCATTGAACTGCGTGATTTCGAGATCAAACGAGATAATCTGCGGATCTTATATGATGTGCTTGCGGACACCTCCGTGAAAGGTCATGCGATTCTCCAGAAGATCCTGCGAGCCACACATGGCCATCCATATCTGACCATACGGTTGTGTGGCGAGTTTGCTCGGAAGCAGTATGCTAACCCACAAGATGTAGATAAGATTCTGAACGACCTATTTTTTGATTTCGATACAGCTCGTATCAACGATGTTCACTTTCAGCAGATTGCGCGATTCTTTGAGGAACCCGATCCAGACAAGATACTGGCCTTGAGCGCCTACCGCGATATCTTGCGCGGCGGAGCGATTGTCAATAATGGAACACTGCCACTTGCAAAGCTCAAGCTCTCTGGCTTGGTCGGACGAAACGCTCGGAACAGACTGAGTGTTCGCAACAAGATTTACCGGCGCGTCTTCACCGAGTCATGGGTGAACACTAAACTACTCATGATCGCGAAGCCAGTGCCACCGACAACCGAACCAGTCCATGCGTCACATATTTTCATATCCTATGCGACCGAGGATCAAGGCTTCGTATCGGATCTGCGCCAGGCGCTTGAGAGTCTTGGCATGCCGGTCTGGATTGACACCCGTAGCCTACGGGGTTCTGCAGTGTTGACATCCGAGGTGCAATATGCGATCAAGCTAGCTCGCCAAGTGATCGTGGTTCTTAGCAAAAATGCAATTGATTCGTCATGGATGCGAGCAGAAATGCAATTGGCTCAGGAGGCTGAGCGGTTACGCCAGCATGAGGGCTACCGGATCGTTCCGCTGCTTTTGCCGGGTATTGACGCCGCAGCAGCTTCCCTATGGTTCGACAAAGACCCGATCGTCATCCCGATCAGGGCGACACCGCAGAACCTCACGGAAACCCTCCCTACCTTGTTAGCGGCTCTGGGCGAGCGCTTGCCTGCCGATTTGCAGCTGTTGCGCACTATTGCTGCAGAGCCGGTTGAAGAGCTACTGCTGAGACTGACTGATTCGCAGATCCGCAGAACTGGCGGCACGCTCAGATTCACGGCAACAGCCACGCTCACCTACCTGCCTGCGTACCCGATCTACGATCCAAGTCAGGGTCTGCCTCCCAGTGTCGAAAGCCCGCGTTTTCGCTTCACCGCACCGCTTGGCCTAATCGAGGTAGACGAGTTGCGCTGGTATCTGGAGAACTATTATCTTTGGCCAGCCGGGGTGTTCAAGGAGCGTGCCGCGCGTGTCGAAGTGCAGCTACCGCAGTGGGGAAACGCGCTATATAAAGCGGCTTTGGGATCGCACGCCGCCAGTGAAGTCCTGGCCGCATGGCAGCACGCCGCCAAAGGGGCTGAGTTTCGCTTCTCGGTACTAGTCGACACCGACGTACCAGAAGGAGTCAGCACGAAAGAGCGAATATCTGCCGATGCCGCCGCCAACGCTTTACTGTCGTTGCCTTGGGAACTGCTGCACGACGGGCACAACTATCTATTCCAGGGCAGGCAGGCCGTGCGTGTGCGTCGCCGTCAGCCGAACCGCCGCGCGCAGTCGGTCCGTCCAACCAGTCTGCCGATCCGGGTCCTGCTGGTCAGCCCGCGCCCAGAGGACGCGCACGCCGGCTACTTCGACCACCGCAGCAGCGCGCTGCCGCTGGTCGAGGCGGTCGAGAACCTGGGCGAACTGGTCGAGCTGCGCGTGCTGACGCCGCCGACCTTCCCAGCGCTGAAAGATGCGCTCAAGCGCGCCGGCGCGGCGGGCCAGCCGTTCGACGTGATCCACTTCGATGGTCAGGGCGTCTACGACCGGGCGCACGGCCTGGGCGCGCTGTGCTTCGAGGAGCCCAACGACGGCGGGAAACTGGTCAGGCGGGCAATGCAGCTGATCGACGCCGCAGAGTTAGCTAGTATGCTGCGCGACCACCGCATCCCGCTGGTGTTCCTGGAGGGCGGCCAGAGCGCCGAGGTCGATGAGAACTCGACTGCGCCGGTCGCGGCCAAACTGCTGGAGCAGGGCGTGGCCTCGGTGGTAGCGATGAGCCACAGCGTGCTCGTCGAGACCGCGCGGCGCTTCGTCGAGGCGTTCTACCGCGAGCTGGCGCGTGGCGCGCGCGTCGGCGCGGCGATGCTGGCCGGCCAGCAGGCGCTCTATGGCGATACCTATCGCGGCACGATCATGGGCGCGGGCGAGCTGCGCCTGCACGATTGGTTCGTGCCGGTGCTGTACCAGGAGCAGCACGACCCGCAGCTGATCACCAGGCTACTCCCGCAGCAGGTGCAGCAGATCCAGGCGCGCCAGCGCGAGCTGAGCTTCGGCGCGCTGCCGCCGTCGCCGCCGCACCACTTCCAGGGCCGCAGCCGCGAGCTGCTGGCGCTCGAACGGCTGCTGCACACGCAGCGCTACGCGGTCGTGCGTGGGCAGGGCGGCGAGGGCAAGACGACGTTGGCGGTTGAGCTGGCGCGCTGGCTCGTGCGCACGCGGCGCTTCAAGCGCGCGGCGTTCGTCAGCCTGGAACACGTCAGCGACGCGCGCGCCGTGCTCGACAGCCTGGGACAGCAATTGCTGCCGGAAGGCACGAATTGGTCGGTCGCGCACTACCCCGACCTGAAGCAGGCGTTGCAGCCGGTCGAGCGCGCGCTGCGCGACCAGCCGACGCTGATCGTGCTCGACAACCTGGAGAGCATGCTGCTTCATCCACGAAGGATACGAATTGATCCACATTCAGTCTCACGAAGGGCACGAAGGATACGAATTGATCCACGAAGGGCACGAAGGGCACGAAGGCAGGAATCAGATCTTCGTGTGCTTCGTGTCCTTCGTGGATCCTCTTCCGGCCCTCGTGCGCTTCCTGGATCGCAAAAACCTGACCGCGCCGCAGCCGCGCCGATCGACGAGCTGTTCGCGCTGTGTACGCAGTTGCTCGCCGCCGACCCGGCGACGCGGCTGCTGTTCACCACGCGCGAGGCGCTGCCCGCGCCGTTCGAGCAGTACGCGGTCAGGTTGGGCGCGTTGAGCCGCGAAGACGCGATCGCGCTGGTCGGCCAGGTCATGGCGCAGGAGGGATTGACGCCGAAGGCCGACGACCTCGGCGGCACGCCGCAGGAGATCGCCGAGCTGGTCGAGGCGGTGGATCGCCACGCGCGGGCGCTGGTGCTGCTGGCGCGCGAGGTCGCGCGGCGGGGAGTGCGCGCCACGACCGAGAACCTGCGCCAACTCATGGCCGACTTGCAGCGCAAACACCCCGGCGACCGCGAGAACTCGCTGTACGCCAGCGTCGAGCTCTCGCTGCGCCGCCTACCGCCCGAAATGCGCGAGCGGCTGCGCGGGCTGGGCGTGTTCTACGGCGGAGGGCATCTGTACGTTATGATGCAGGTATTAGAGGTCAATGCAGACACCGCGCGCAGCTTAGGCGCGGCATTGATCGACGTCGGGCTGGGCGCGGACATGGGCTACGGCCACCTGCGGCTCGACCCGGCGCTGCCGGCCTACCTGCTCGGCGAGCTGAACGAGGTGGAGCAGGTGCAGGCGCTGGCGCGCTGGGGTGATAGCATGGCGCAGTTGGTCGGTTTTCTGTACGAGCAATCCTTTAAGGATGCTCAACTTGCCGCCAAACTGACCCTGCTGGAGTTGCCGAACCTGCTGGCGCTGCTCGATTGGATCAAGGACCACGCGCCGCCGGAGCAGGTGGTTTACCTGGCGAGCCGCGTGGAAACACTGCTCGCCAACCTGGGCCGACCGCAGGCGCTTGCGCAGGCGACGCTGATTCGTGAGCAAGCAGCGCTGGCGCTGGGGGAGTGGAGCCATGCTCGATTCGAGGCAGAAAGGCAGGGTATCGAGCGCCTGCTTGAGCGCGGCGACCTGCAAGGCACCTTCGCTGCCGCGCAGCAACTTCTACAGCGCTGCATGGCCGCCGGGGAGGCGACCTATGAGGGCGCGGCATATGACATCGCAATGGCACAGTTTCTTCTTGGGCGGGTGCTGAACAGAGGTGGTGCCGCTGAAGCCGCGCTGCAGCCGCTGGCCGAGGCGCGGCGCAGCTTCCAGGGACTAGCCGACGAAGGAAATACAGACGCCGCGCGGATGATTGCTGTCGCTATCACCGAAAGTGCAGACTGCATGACGGCCCTGGGGCGACTGGACGAAGCGGCAGTAGCTTATGAAGAGGCGATTAAACAGATCGAACAACTTGGAGATAACCGACAGGTAGCTCTCAGCACATTCCAGCTTGGCACTGTCCGCATGCTGCAACAGCGCTACGGCGAAGCGCTGGCGATCTACGCCGAGGCCCGCGAGCTGTTCGCGGCGCTGGGCGAGCCGCGAACAGTCGCGGCTGCCTGGCACCAGATCGGGATGGTTCACCAGGACACTGGACAGCACGAGCAGGCCGAGTGGGCCTACCGGCAGGCGTTGGCTCTTAGTGTACAGCAGCAAGATCGCGCAGGCGAGGCCGACAGCCTGGGCGAGCTGGGCAACCTGTATGATGCCATGGGTCGTCTGGAGGAGGCGGTGACCTTCTATCGCCAGGCGGCGGACATTCGTGTCAAGCTGCGAGATCTCAGCAACGAAGGGACAGACCGCAGCAATCTCGCCGATACGCTGATCAAATTGCGGCGCTACGACGAGGCGCGCCGCGAACTGCTGCGCGCGATCGAGTGCAAGCAGCCCTACGGCCACGCCGCCGAGATCTGGAAGACGTGGAACATCCTCCACAACCTTGAGCAGGCCACCGGCGACATGCAGGCAGCGTCGGCGGCGCGCGCGCAGGCTGTCGTGGCCTACCTGGCGTACCGTCGCGCCGGCGGGGAGAGTCAGAACCCCGGCGCGCGGCTCTGCGCCATGGTCGCACAGGCCATCCAGCAGGGTAAGATAGCCGAGATGGAGCAATACCTCGCCCAATTCCTCGGCACGGATGCTTCGCCAAGAGTACAGCTATTGATCCCCAAGCTGCAAGCGATCCTGCACGGCGTGCGCGACCCGGCGCTCGCCGCCGACCCGGCGCTGGATTTCGACGACGCGGCGGAGCTGCTGCTGCTGCTGGAGCGAGTGGGGGGCGATGGGAATGCACCTGCGGTTGAAACCGCAGGCTAATATCGCCAAGCCCGTTGA
>Ga0075423_10007287_pt1 | contig 10439 bp, 8 predicted proteins | sample SoiMethybrSBSTD2_FD_80114 | JGI IMG/M metagenome (GOLD analysis project Ga0075423, IMG submission 80114) | Bulk soil microbial communities from a Populus tree surrounding site in Tennessee, USA - Soil MetaG P. TD hybrid SBSTD2 | ecosystem: Environmental > Terrestrial > Soil > Tree plantation...
CCCTTGCCGTCGACGACCTCGGCATCGGCCGGCGCGTCGACCGCCGATCCGACCGCTTCGATGGTGCCGCGACGGATGACGACCGTTCCCGACTCGATCGGCGCGCCGGCGGCGGTCACGATACGCGCACCGCGGATCGCGTAGACGGTCGGCGCGTCGGCGTGGACACCGCGCGTCGAGACGAGCGCGGCCACGACCGCGAGGATCGCGAGAAGCGTGCGCATGGTCATGGCCTCTTCATATAGCGCTGATACAGCGCGAGATGCTTGTTGTCGAGCGGCACGTCGCGACCGCCGATGATGACGTGCGTCACCTCGGTGCGAACTTCGAGCGGATCGCCTTTCGCGATGAACAGGTTTCCGATCTTGCCGCGCTCGATGCTGCCGAGGCGATCCCCGAGGCCGAGGATTTCGGCGGCGTTCACCGTCAGCGCCTTGAGCGCCTCGTCGCGCGGCAGACCCCACGCGACCGACATGGCGGCGCTGTAGGGCAGGAGCCGCACGTTGGTCTCGCCCGTCACCGCGAACGCGAACTTGACGCCGGCCGTGGCAAGCTCACACGCGGCGGCATAGCTCGCCTGGTGCGGCAGGTCCTGCCGCGTCGGCAGCTCCAGGACGTTCGAGAGGATGACGGGAATGTCCTTCTCTTTCAACAGCGGCGCCGCCATGGCCGCTTCCGGTCCGGCCGCGAGCACCATCCGCACGCCGACGCGGTCGGCGAAGGCGACGGCGTCACGAATATCGCGCTCGGTGTTGGCCGACGTGATGAGCGGGAGCCGTCGCTCGACCACGGGCACGAGCGATTCCAGCACGAGGTCTCGTGTCACGCTGGTTCGTCGATCGCCCGTGAGCGCCTTCGCATACGCGCGAGCATCCTCGAGCAGCTTCGCGACGCGATCGATCTGCGCGTCGCGATCCTTCTTCAGATCCTCGTAGGCACGAGGCGCTGCCGCGCCGCGACCACCACCGCCGCGGCCGCCGCCGCCGCCGATCGCGGGGAACTGGAACGAGACGCCGACCGACGGCGCGACCGTGCTTTCTTCCCACGTGAAGCCATCGAGGTTCATCACGGCGATCTGTCCGCCGAGGAGCCCGCCCGCCGGCGTCGCGGCCACCGTCGTGATCCCGTTCGCCCGTGCGACGGGGATCGCGTCGCTGTCGTTGTGGTAGGCGACCTGCGCGCGCAGCTGCGGGTTGAAGTCGAGGATTTCGTTGGCGTCGCTGAAGCCGCCGGCCCCTGGATCGGCGAGGCCGAGATCCGTTCGCGGATCGATGAATCCCGGATAGACCTCCGCGCCCGCCGCGTCGATCACCTGCGCGCCGGCCGGAACGGCGACGTTTGCGCCGACGTCGGCGATGAGGCCGTCGCGGACGACGATCGTGCCGCGATCGATCGGCGGCTGTGACACCGGAAAGATTTTCGCGTTCGTGATCGCCAGCACGCCTTTGGTGGCGAGCTTCGTCGGCTGAATCGCCGGTGCGGCGGCCCGCCCGCCCGCCGTCTGGCCTGACGTGCCGCTCGTTTGCGTCGCGCGGCCGCCGTTGTCCGAATCGCCGTTCGGGCCGCCGCTGTTGGCACCCGGCGTTCGCGGCGCCGCGTCCGTGGTCGTCGACGGCGCGCGCCGGTCGCCGCGCTCCGCCTCCGCGAGCGTCGCCTTCTCGCGGGCGAGGTCCGTCAGCCGTTTCTGATCCTCGCCGCGGTCGTAGTACTTCTGGCCGTCGATGTAGACGCGATCGGCAATCGCGTACACGCTGAGCGGGTGATGGTTCCAGATGACCACGTCTGCGTCCTTGCCGACTTCGAGCGACCCGACGCGCGCGTCGACGCGCAGCTGCTTGGCGGGGTTGATCGTCACGAGCGCCATCGCTTCGTCTTCCGACAAGCCGCCGTACCTGATCGACTTCGCGGCCTCCGTGTTCAACCGTCGCGCGTGCTCGGCGCTGTCGGAGTTGACCGAGACGAGCACGCCTTTCCGCACCATCAGCGCCGGGTTGTACGGAATCGCATCGACCGCTTCGATCTTGTAGCCCCACCAATCCGAGAAGGTCGACGCACCGGCGCCGTGCGCCGCGATCTCCTTGGCCACCTTGTAGCCCTCGAGGACGTGCTGGAGCGTCTGAATCTTGAACCCGAATTCCTCGGCGACGCGGAGGAGCATGAGGATCTCGTCCGCGCGGTACGAGTGCGCGTGGACGAGGCGCTTGCCGTCGAGAATCTCGACGAGCGGCTCGAGCTGCAGGTCGCGTCGCGGCGTGGCGACGTTCTCGCCGGCTTTCTTCTTCCGGTCGTACTCCTGCCACTCTGTCTGATACGCCTTCGCGCGGGTGAACGCGTCGCGAATCACGTACTCGACGCCCATTCGCGTCCCCGGGTAGCGCAGCGGTCCGGTGCCCTGACGGCCGCCCGCGCCGCCGCCGGCGCGCTTGGGGTTCTCGCCGAGCGCGAACTTGATCCCGGGCATCGCGCCCTCGAACGCGAAGTCTTCGGCGCGCGTCTTGCCCCACCGCAGCTTGATCACGTAGTTCTTGCCGCCGATCGGGTTCGCGCTGCCGTGCAGCACGTTCGCCACCGTGAGACCGCCGGCGAGGTCGCGGTAGATGTCGACGTCGGTGGGATCGAACACGTCCTCGATGCCGGTCATCGAGCTGACCGTCGTGCCGCTTTCGTTGATCGAATCGGCGGCGATGTGCGAGTGGCAGTCGATGATGCCCGGCGACACGAACCTGCCGGTGGCGTCGACCACGTCCGCGCCGGGTGGAATCGGCACGTTGGGGCCCAGCGCGGCGATCTTGCCGTCGCGGAGCACGATCGTGCCGTTCGCGATCGTGCCGTTCGTCACCGTGACGAGCGTCGCGTTTCGAATCGCGACGATCGGGCTCGCGGTGCGCGTCTGCGCCCGTGGGTGGCCGAGCGCGGCAAGCACCAGGCTGGCAAGAACGAGCGCAACGGACGATATTCGGCGAACGGACACAGGAACCTCCATCAAGGTCTGGCCAGCGTGTGTGTCGGCCCGGGCGGACACATCGGTCCGGTCAGGGCGAGCACCGGGGTCCGCCCCTACTGCGGCTGCGTCGATTTCGTCGCGGTCGGGAACATGTGTCGATCGAACCACTCGAGGTTGTGCTCCATCGTGGCGCGATAGCTCTTCGGCTTCGTCGGCCCGTGGCCGATGCCGCCGAAGCCTTGATACACGATCAGCTTCGTCGGGACGCCGTGATCCTGCAGTCCCTGATAGAGCTCGTAGGCGTTCGGCAGCGGCACGCGCTGATCGGTTGCCCCGTGCTGGATCAACGTCGGGGTCTTCGCTTCGCGCGTCCCTCTGATGTACGTGATCGGCGACGTCTTCGCGTAAATCTCCGTATCGTCCCACGGCGTCGCTTTGAGGTACTGGCGCGTAAATGGATGGATGTCGGTGTTGACGTAGTAGGTCATCCAGTCCGAGATTCCTGCGCCGACGGAAATCGCGCGGAAGCGCGCCGCGTCGTGCGTCGCCAGGAACGCCGAGATGTAGCCGCCCTGACTCCAGCCCATCGTGCCGACGCGTGCCGGATCGACAACGCCTTTCGCGACCAGGGAATCGATCCCCGAGATGACGTCCCACGCATCGCCGATTCCGAGATTGCGGACGTTCAGCGATCGGAACTTCTCGCCGTAGCCGGCGCTGCCGCGGTAGTTCGGCTCGAGCACCAGAATGCCGCGAGGGACCCAGACGTCGACCGGGTAGATGGAGCTCGTGAAGGGCACGGCGCGCGAACCGCCGGTCGGGCCGCCGTGGATCACGATGAGCAACGGGTATTTGCGCGACGGGTTGAAGTCGGTCGGCTTGTGCAGCACGCCTTCAATCGCGGTGCCGTCCTGGCTCTTCCACGACACCACTTCGAGCGTGCTGGTCCTCCAGCCGGAGGTCTGCGCGTTGAGGTCGGTGATCTTTTTCGGTCCGACGTACACCTCCGGCATCGAGCGCGCGTTCGACCGAAGGAACGCCAGCGTCTGACCGTCTTTCGAGAGCGAGAAGCTCGAATTCACCGTCGCCGCTTCGTCGACCGGCGCGGCTTTCGCGATCGTTCGCGCGTCCGGATCGAGTCGATACAAGTACGAATACGTGCGCTCGCTCGCCGAAAAGAACAGGCCGTTCGGCCTCCAGGCCACGAGGGACGGATCCTCGTCGAACGCGGACGTCAGGACCGCTGGCGTGCCGCCGGACGCGGCCACGACGGCGATTCTGGTGTTCGTGTAATAGAAGTCCGGGTTCGCCATCGCCGTTTGAAACGCGATGCGCGCGCCGTCGGGGGACCACACCGGATTCGTGTCGGGTCCCTGCTGCGTCACGAGCGTGCGAGTGGCCCCCGTTGCGACGGTGACGATGGAGATGTCGGCGGAGCCGGAGCTGGCGGGAGTGGGGTCCACGCGGTGATCGAACGCGATGCTCCCGCTGTCCGGCGACCACGCGAAGCTGCCGACGCTGAACGGCCCGGTGGTCAGCGTTTTCACGGCGCGGGATCCCAGATCGATCACCGAGAGCTGCGACATGCGATGGTCCTGGTCCACCACCTCGAACTCGCCGTACTTCTTCTCGCGATCCTTCAGCGCCGCGGACTTCGGGTCGCGGGCGGTGAAGGCGATGCTGCGGCCGTCGGGCGCCCACGCGAAGCTGGTGACGCCGTCCTCGACGCTCGTCAGCACCTCGGCCTCGCCGCCGGCCGGGTTGATCAGATAGATCTGCCGCTTGTCCGTGCGGTCGGAAATGAACGCGAGCTTCGAGCCGTCAGGCGCCCAGGCCGGCGACTGGCTCGATTTCTTCGAGCTCGTCAGCTGGCGCGACGCGGCCGTCCGCGTGTCGGCGAGCCAGATCTGCGTGTCGAACGTGTTCTCGTCCCAGTTGGTGTCTCGGATTGTGTACGCGACCCAGCGCCCGTCGGGTGAGATCTCCGGCGAGCCGGCGCGCTTCAGCGACAGAATCTGGTCGACTGTCGGCGGCGTCGGCGTAGCCGGCGCCCGGCCGGCTTGCGCATGCAAGGAGGCCGCCGCCAGCACGACCAGGACAAGTGCAAGCCGTTTGCGCATGCGGGGAGTATACGGAGAATCCGAGAGGCGCGGCGAACCGTATTTCCCTCCGAGCGCGACTGATCCTGCGGTTGACAACGCTTCCGCCGGAAGAGTAAATAGGTGACGTGTTTGCCGTTTCACAAAGGAGCCCTCGATGCGCAAGATGTTCGCCGGATTGACTGCCGCCGTCTTCGTGGCCGCCCTCGCCGCCCCCGCGTTCGCCAAGACCGAGACGGTGAAAGGCGAGATCGTCGACCAGACCTGTTACATGAAGGACAAGAAGAACATGGGCGCGTCGCACAAGGAGTGTGCTGAGACCTGTGCGAAGAAAGGCGCGCCGATGGCGCTGCTCACGCCGGAGGGCAAGCTGTATCAGATCACCGGCGGGCTCGCGGCCGAGAACAACGCGAAGCTCGTCGCGCACGTGACGCACACCGTCGAGATCACCGGCGACGTGACCGAGAAGGACGGCAAGATGATGATCGCGGCCGACTCGCTCAAGATGGTCAGTCGGTAGAGGAAGATCTCTGTAGGGATCAGGGAGAAGGGCCCTGGTCCCTTTTCTTTTGGTTGACTTGTACTAATGAACTAGTATAATGAGGCAAGATGTTCGAGATCGACGCGCGGGACTCGACGCCGATTTACGCGCAAATCGAGCGCGCGCTGCGCGCGGCCATCGCCTCGGGCCGCCTGACCGTCGGCGATCAGCTCCCGACCGTCCGGCAGCTCGCCGTCGAACTCCGCGTGAACGCCAATACGGTCGCGCGCGTGTACGCCGACCTCGAGCGTCAGGGCGTGCTCGAGACCCGGCGCGGCGTCGGGTCGTTCGTCAGCGCGACGCCGGCGAAGGCGCGTCCCCCCGCCGAGCGGGCCAAACGCCTCAAAGCCTTCGCGACGCGCGTGCTGGCCGACGCCACCGCGCACGGCTTCACCGCCGAGGAAGTGATCGCGCAGCTGCAATCGCATCGAAAGGAAGGAACATGACTGTGCCTGTCCTTGACTTCGCATCCGGCCGCCGTCCGCCCGTCAACGTCCGACCTCCGAACGTCATCGCGATCGCGATCCTGGTGGTGTGCATTGGCGCGGGCGTTGCCGTGACGGTCGCCGGGCAGACTCCGTTCGGCGTCGTCGTCGGCATCGTGGTCGGCCTCGTGCTGATGCAGTCGCCGAAAGTGGCGCAGCAGTGGGACCGCGCGATCGTCCTGCGGCTCGGGCGCTACCACGGCATGTACGGACCCGGCCTCTTCTGGATCCTCCCGTTCGTCGACTCCGTGACGACGTGGATCGATCAGCGAACGATTACCACCGGCTTCGCGGCCGAACAGACGCTGACGTCCGACACCGTGCCGGTGAACGTCGACGCGGTCCTCTTCTGGATGGTCCACGACGCGCAGAAGGCGGCGCTCGAAGTCCAGGAGTACGCGCAGGCGGTGAGCTGGGCGGCGCAGACCGCGCTGCGCGACATCATCGGGCGCACGGCGCTCACCGATCTGCTGCGCGGCCGCGAGCGGATCGAGACCGAGCTGCAGCAGCTGATCGATCAGCGGTCGAACCCGTGGGGCGTGACCGTCCAGTCGGTGGAGATGCGCGACGTCGTCATTCCGAACGCGCTGCAGGATGCGATGTCGCGCGAGGCGCAGGCCGCGCGCGAGAAGCAGGCGCGGATCATCCTCGGCCAGGCGGAGATGGAAATCGCCCACTCGTTCCAGGAGGCGGCGAAGTCGTATCACGACGACCCCACGGCGCTCCACCTGCGCGCGATGAACATGCTCTACGAAGGACTGAAGGAGAAGGGCGCGCTGATGCTCATCCCGAGCAGTGCCGTCGAATCGATGGGGATGGGCGGCCTGATGGGCGCCGCGGCGCTGCGGCAGGAAAAGCTCGTGTCGCGCGGAGACGGCGAGCAGAAAATCGAGTAACGCGTCATGTCGCCGCGGGTGTGGGCGCTCGTCAAGACCGTGATCTTCACGGTCATCGTTCCCGGCACCGTCGCCGTTTACGTTCCGTTCGAACTGACGCGCGGGGCCATTGTCGCGATGCCCGGCGACTGGCTCGCGTACCTCGGTCTGCTGCCGGTGATCTTCGGCGTCGCGCTGTATTTGCACTCCGCCTGGCAGTTCGCCGTGGTCGGCCTCGGCACGCCCGCGCCCATCGATCCGCCGAAGACGCTCGTGGTGCGGGGCGCGTATCGATGGACGCGCAATCCGTTGTACGTGGCGGTGACGTCAGTGCTCCTCGGCGAAGCCCTGATGCTCCGCTCGGCCGTCCTCGCCGAGTACGCCGTCGCGGTGTTCGCAGGCTTCGTCGCGTTCGTACTGGTATACGAGGAACCGGTCCTGCGGACGAAGTTCGGTGATGCGTACGCCGACTACTGTGCGCGCGTGCCGAGATGGATTGGATTCGGCGTCGCGTCCCCGGACCTGGCGCGGACGAAACATTAGAGGAGGTGCCCATGCAGCCCGATCGTCTAAAAAGGCTGTGTGGAGTGGAGTAGCGATGGATGCTGACCGCGCCCGCGTTGTCGTCACCGACAATCGCCGCCACTTTCTGTCGGCGCTCGCATACGGGATCCGCGTCGAGACTCCGGCGGAGTTCATCGCCGCGTTCAAGAAGAAATAAACGGATCACTGTCAACCGTTTCCGGCGCGCAACGTTAGGGGAAGGGCAGGAAGGGCAGAAGCCCCCGGCCGGATCTACCGGCGCTCGGCGGCGGAGCTGGGCTGAGCCCGCTTCACCACCGTGACCGTGATCTGCGACGGGTACTGCTTCGAGTGGCGCACCGCGTTGTGCGCGACGATCCCCTTCGATTCGTCGTAGTTGTTGCCGCCGGTGTTCAGGTTGCGGTCGAACCGCGGGAAGTTGCTGCTGGACACCTCGATCCGCAGGCGGTGGCCGGCCTCGAAGTAGTTGCTCGTCGTGAGCGGCTGCATCGTCACCTTGTAGACCTTGCCGCTCTCCATCCACACGAGCGGCTTGTCATAGCCGTCGCGGTAGCGCATCCGCTGGATGGTCTCGTCGAGGTTGTACGCGCGGCCGTCCGGGTACACGTCGAGGACCTTCACCGTGAAATCCGTGTCCTTCGCGTCGGATGACACGTACAGCGTCGGCGTGATCGGTCCGCTGACTTCGGTTCCCTCTTTGAAAGGCTCCGACGTGTAGACGAGGATGTCCTCGCGCGCTTCCATCCGCCGTTGATCGAACGCGCCGGCCTGGACGGCGTTGCCGGTGCAGCAGACGTTGCCACCGTACGAAAGCACCGGGTTCATCGGATCGTACGTGAAGGCGTCTGGCTTGTCGGCGTCCGGCGCAGCCGCGGACAGCGTGCCGTCACCGCTCAGCGAGTTCGCCTTGCCGTTGCTCGCGAGGTAGAAGGTCAGCGGCTGCGCGCCGGCGGGCGGCCAGGTGTCGGCCGTCTGCCACTTGTTCAGGCCCATCGTGTAGTACGTGACCTTCGGCAGCGAGTCGAGGCGCGTCGCCTTCTCGCCTTTGAGGAAACGATCGAAGAAGCCGTAGACGATCTCGCTGTAATCGAGCCGCGCGTCGCCCATGCTGCGCTCGCCGACGATCGTGTCGGCCGTCGCACGCGTGTAGGCACAGTGCGCGACCGGCGCGATGATCGCCCACTGCTGGTTCGCGACCTCGGTCGTCGCCGTCTGTCGCACGTGATTGAAGAGCGCAAGATTCGGCCCGACCGAGACGTCGTACCACGACATGAACCACAGGCCCGGCACGTTCAGCTTCATGTCGTCGTGATAGAGCCCGCCCCGATACCACGCCGGATCGTTCGGCGCGCGGGCGATCATGCGGCCGCCGGTTTCGACCGGCATCGCCGTCTCGAAGATGCCGCGGGGTCCGTCGACCTGCTTGATGATGTCCTGCACCGGCAGATCCCACAGCGCCTTCGACCAGTCGACCGGCGGCAGATGCTGCGCGAGATCGAAGGACTTCGACGCGCGAATCAGATCCTCGCGCGAAATGTTCGGCGGAAACATCGGACGAACCTGATTCTGTTCGCCGTAGAGCCAGGCGATGAACAGCATCTGGACGGCGCCGCCGCGGTACCAGTTGCCCTGCTCGTAGTACGGACCGACGCGTCCGACGCCCGCACCGAAACCCTGCACGTTCATCGCGGCGTACCCCGGATGTCCGAGCGCGGCGACGCCCATCTGATACTCGGCGGTGGAGGAGCAACCGGTCGTGCCGATCTTGCCGTTCGACCACGGCTGCTTCGCCAGCCAGTCGATCGTGTTGTAGCCATCCTGCCGCGATCCGAGGATGTCGTAGTGGCCCTCTGAGAAGAAATGTCCGCGCTCGTTCTGCACGACGTACGCGTAGCCGCGCTTGATCGCGGTGAGCTGCGCGGTCATGTCGGCGGGTACGCCGTTGTGCACGTCCCAGAAGTTGAAGTTATATGGCGTGCGGACCCAGATCGTCGGCACCTTCGCGCCCGCCGACTTCGGCCTGTAGATGTCGGTGGCGAGCCGCACGCCGTCCGGCATCGGCATCATGACCTTGCGCTCGACGATCGCCAGCGACTGAAGCTCGTTCTCCGTGTCCCAGCGGCGCTGTTTCTCGGCCGCCGTCAGCGTGCCTTGCTGCTGAGCGCGAACCAGCGTCGTCGTGGCGGCGATCGCGATGATGGCTGCGATGACGTAGCGGCGTGACGTTCTCATACCCGCGATGATACGCCGTTCGAACCGTCTGGGGACTGGCGTGTGTAGGGCGGGTCCTTCGGACCCGCCTTTGCGCCGGGTCCAAAGGACCCGGCCTACATGCGAGGCTCCCGGCTAGTAGCGGTAGTGGTCCGGCTTGTACGGCCCCTCGACCGGAACGCCGATGTAGTCGGCCTGATCCTTCGTCAGCTTCGTGAGCTTCACGCCGAGATGATCCAGGTGCAGCCGCGCGACCTGCTCGTCGAGCTGCTTGGGCAGCATGAACACGGTCTTGCCGTACTTCTCCGCGTTCGCGTGGAGCTCGAGCTGCGCGATCACCTGGTTCGTGAACGAGGCCGACATGACGAAGCTCGGATGACCGGTCGCGCACCCGAGGTTCAGCAGACGCCCTTCGGCCAGCACCATCACGCTGTGCCCGTCGGGGAAGCGGAACTCGTCGTACTGGGGCTTGATGTTGATGCGCTCGATGCCGGCGTATTTCTTCAGGCCGGCCATGTCGATCTCGTTGTCGAAGTGGCCGATGTTGCCGACGATCGCCTTGTCCTTCATCCGCGTCATGTGGTCGACGGTGATGATGTTGTGGTTCCCCGTCGCGGTGATGAAGACGTCGGCGGTCTCGACCATCTCGTCGAGCGTCGTCACCTGATAGCCTTCCATCGCCGCCTGCAGCGCGCAGATCGGATCGATCTCGGTCACGATGACGCGGCAGCCCTGGCCGCG
>Ga0075423_10007288_pt1 | contig 10439 bp, 8 predicted proteins | sample SoiMethybrSBSTD2_FD_80114 | JGI IMG/M metagenome (GOLD analysis project Ga0075423, IMG submission 80114) | Bulk soil microbial communities from a Populus tree surrounding site in Tennessee, USA - Soil MetaG P. TD hybrid SBSTD2 | ecosystem: Environmental > Terrestrial > Soil > Tree plantation...
ACGTCCTCGGGCGTCTTGACCCCGGCCAGGTACGGATAGGACGACAACCCCAGCTCCTGGATGAACGGAAAGTCGGCGAAGTCCGTCACGACGCCCTGGAACGCGCCGTTGGCGCCGGCGCCCCAGGCCCAGTCCACCTGCACGCTGACGCCGAGCCGGGCGGCGGCGTTGCCCGCCCTGATGTCCCCCGCCGCGTCGTTGGCCACCCGGCGCACCGCGGCGTAGAGCGCCGGCGACGATTGGCCGCGGATGAGGTTGGTCTCCAGCGCGAGCCCCATGTGCGCGGGGTGGAGCTGGCGGTCCATCTCCACGGCGTAGCGGCGGAAGAGCATCTGGACGGCGGGCTCGGTCAGGCTGCGGCCGGCCGCGACCAGCGCGTCCGACTCCCCCGCGCGGTTCAGGCCGTTGGCGGGATCAAGATAGACCCAGAGCTCGTGGCCCTTGGAGCGGTAGTAGTTCGCGAGGGGGACCTGGATCACGCTCACGAGGGTGGCCGGATCCAGGCCAGCGAGCAGCTCGCGCCACGGCGGCTCCATGCTGATGATGGCCGCGTCCGCGCGACGGGACCACAGGTCGATGACCTTGATGGCCAGGCTCTCGTCGATGCGCGGAGGGATGGCCGAGAAGCCCATGCGATACGTCCGCGTGCGCGCCGCGGGAGCGGTGGGCGTGCCGGCGCCGCATCCAGGGAGGAGAAGGCACGCGCCCGCCGCCGCGAGGGCGCGCACCCGTCTACGCCGCCGGAGCCACTCCACGGCCGGAGTCTAGCGAGGTCCATCCTTGCGCGCGACCGGTCGCTCGGGCGCCGCGGCGCGGAGCCTATCGCCTCCGGCGGGCGCGGAACTCGCCCTCCAGCTTCCACGTCCGGCCGTCGGGCGGCAGCGCTTCCCCGATCCAGCGGAACGAGTCGGGCGTGATCTCGGTGAAGCTCCACCGGATCGGCGTGCCGTCGGCGTGGGTGCCGACCTGGACGATATCGGCGCCGCTCCGGCGGCCGATGAGCTCGTCGCGGCCGCCGCTCACGGGGTTGACCCACGTGATGCGCCAGGCCTGGAGGGACGGATCCCAGACGCGCAGCGTCGTACCGTACATGTTCCTCGTCTTGTCCACGCCGGCGCCGCGCTCGGAGCGCCGGGGCATGATCCAGACGTCCTGGACGGCCCGCCCTTCGAGCACCCAGCCGAAGTGCGCCTCGCCCTCGACGTGGAGCGCGGTGAGGTCGACGCCGTAATGGCGCACCTCCAGGTCCCAGCTCCCCACGAGCCAGCCGTACGCATCGGCGGCTTCGGGGATCTCGGCCGAGCGCCCGGAAGCCGCCAGCACGGCCTGAACGTCCGTCCTCTCGCCGGAGGTCATGGCCTCTTCACACCCCCTTCTTCAGGAGGGCGATCTGCCCCGCGTGGTAGAGGTCGTGGTTCACGATGCCGAGCAGCTCGTACCAGTACGAATGGCTCTTGCCGGGCATGTTCTCGTGCAGCCGCGACTCGGGGAGCCTCGACACGGCGTCGCGGAGCGCGCGCTGCGTCGCGGTCAGCGTGTCGATGGCGCCGCGCCAGGCCGCCTCTCCGTTCCCGGCGGGCCCGGGCCAGTCCGCCTCCTCGCGGACCGCCTCGCCCGCGATACGTTGCCGCACCGCCTCCTCCGTGACGCGTACGTGCTGGACGATCTCCCCGATCGAGTGCGCGGCGCCGATCGGCCGCCGGGCGGCGCCGGCGGCGCCGACGCCTTCCAGGGCCTCGTTGACCGAAGGCCCGTGCCACGCTCCGCCTTCCTGGGCCTGCCGGAGCTGCTCCACGATCCTGGCAATCTCGCTCATCTGCCGACCTCCATGACCGGAATCTATGCGGGAGGCCGGCCGGCCGCTTGAAAGATGTTGCGCGGGTCCGGCACCGCGCTCAGCGCCGGTGAAGATCGCGGAAGCGCGAGGGAGGAAGGCCCCACTCCTGGCGGAAGGCGTTGGTGAAATGGCTGTGGTCGGCGTAACCGAGGTCGAGGGCCAGCGCGGTGAGATCACGCGCGCCGGCGGCGAGGCGGACGGCCGCCAGACGGGTGCGCAGGCGGCCGGCGTAGCGGCGCAGGCTCACCCCCACCGCGCGACGAAACGTACGCGACAGGTGGAAGGGCGAGCATCCATGCGACCGGGCCAGCTCGGTGAGGCTCGGCGGCGATTCGCAGCGCTCGTTGACCGCCACCTTCACCGACTCCACCAGGTCGCGCGCGCGCCGGCGGGCGGCGGTCGCCGAGGCCTCTCCATCGCTCCGGGCCTCGCCCGTGCGGTACGTGGCGCCCACGGCCACGTCCGCGAGCTCGGCGACCGCGTCCTCGAGGACCAGACGCGGCGCATCGCGGCGAACCAGGCCCAGCAGCTCGTAGTGCAGGCGGGCCGTCTGCGGCGAGCTGAGGCCGTGGCTGAGGGCGAACGGCCGCTCCTCCCGCCCGGCGTGCCGTGGCGCGTGATGCGCGATGAGCTCCTGCGCCCGGTGGGTGTCGACCGCGATGACCGTGCAGTCGTCTCCTCCCGAGAGCGGGTGCGAATAGCGGTAGGGCTCGCCCGCGTTGAAGAAGAGCACGTGGTTGGCGTCGGCGACGAGGGTCTGGCCGTTCTGGGCCCGGCCGAACACGCCTTTCCGTACGAGCACGATGCCGTGCGTCGGGTGCGTCTCCTCGGGTCCGAGCGGCTCCACGTGAGCCCGGCAGCGGAAGTCCTGGAGGGACACGCCGAGGGACTCCAGCAGGACGTCTCGGGTCGATGTCGTCGAAGCGGGCATTGCGGACAGGCTCTCGGACAAACCAGTATAAGGGGGCGTCGGGCCCCTAGATCAGGAGAGACGAGATGACACAGCGCCGTGTTCCGGTCGTTCTTCCCCTGCTGCTCCTGGCCGCCGCGCCCGCCCGGGACTGGCTCGCGCGCATCGAGCCGGAGGCCCGGCGCATCGAGCCGCGGATCGTGGAGATCCGGCACCAGATCCACCAGAACCCGGAGCTCTCGAACCGCGAGGAGAAGACCGCCGCGCTCGTCGCCGCCTACCTGCGCGACCTCGGGCTCGAGGTGAAGACGGGCGTCGCGCGGCACGGTGTCGTCGCGCTCCTCAAGGGCGGGCGGCCGGGAGCGGTGGTGGCCGTGCGCGCCGACATGGACGCGCTGCCCGTCACGGAGCAGACCGACCTGCCCTTCGCCTCGAAGGTGCGCGCGACGTACCAGGGGCAGGAGGTCGGGGTCATGCACGCCTGCGGCCATGACGTCCACACCGCCGTGCAGCTCGGCGCCGCGTCGGTGCTGGCGGCGCGGAAGGCCGACCTGCCCGGCACCGTGAAGTTCATCTTCCAGCCGGCCGAGGAGGGCCCGCCGCCGGGCGAGGAGGGCGGCGCCTCGCTCATGGTCAAGGAAGGCGCGCTCGACAACCCGCGGCCGCAGGCCATCTTCGGCCTGCACGCCTTCGCGGAGATGGGGGTAGGGGACATCGGCTATTCCGAGGGGCCGGCGCTCTCCGCCTCCGACACCTGGGAGGTCAAGATCGTGGGCCGCCAGTCGCACGGCGCACGGCCCGAGCTGTCGATCGACCCCATCGTCACCGCCGCCCACTTCATCGAGGAGCTGCAGACGATCCGCTCGCGCACCTTCTCCGGGTACGAGCCCGGCGTCGTCACGATCGGGACCGTCCACGGCGGCCAGCGCCACAACATCATCCCCGCCGAGGTCACCCTGACCGGCACCATCCGCACGTTCCGGCCCGAGATGAGCCGGCTGGCCGAGACGCGGCTGCGCGCGATCCTGAAGGGCGTGACGGAGGCGGCGGGGGCCACGGGAGAAGTGGTGCGCTACGAAAGGGGCGCGCCGGCGACCATCAACGACGCGGCCCTGACCCGCGAGTCGGCGCCCGCCCTCGAGCGCGTGGTGGGCAAGGAGCACGTGACGCGCATCCCGCCCTCGATGGCGTCGGAGGACTTCTCCTTCTTCGCGAACCAGGTGCCCGGCTTCTTCTACCGGCTGGGCCAGGTGAAGGCGGGGACGACCTCGGGCGACCACCACACGCCGACGTTCCGGGCCGACGATTCCTCGATTCCCGTCGGCATCCGGGCGATGAGCTTCCTCGTCGCCGACTACCTGGAGCGGCACAAGTAACTCGCGCACGCGTCCGGGGCGATAATCCCAGGGGGAGACGACCGATGGCAACGCCCAGCATGTTTCGCGCGATCAAGAAGGTCTGGAAGAGCGAGCCGACGCTCGAAGGCGCCGGCGTCCATCTGAGGCGTGTCTTCGGCTTCCACGAGGTCCCGCAGCTCGACCCGTTCCTGCTCCTCGATCACTTCAAGTCGGAGAACCCGGAGGACTACGTCAAGGGCTTCCCGTGGCACCCCCACCGGGGGATCGAAACGATCACCTACGTGCTCGACGGCGACGTCGAGCACCGGGACAGCCTGGGCAACCAGGGCGTGATCCGGCCCGGCGAGGTCCAGTGGATGACCGCGGGCGGCGGGATCATCCACCAGGAGATGCCGAAGGGAGACGCCAAGGGGCAGATGTGGGGCATGCAGCTCTGGGCGAACCTGCCCGCGAAGCAGAAGCTGATGGAGCCTCGCTATCGCGAGGTGAAGCAGGCCGACATCCCGGTGGTGAAGACGTCGGAAGGCGCCACCGTCCGCGTCGTCTCGGGCGAGGTCGACGGAGCGCGGGGGCCCGTCCGCGAGATCGTGACCGACCCCGAGTACCTCGACGTCTCGCTGCCGGCGGGAAGGTCCTTCACCCACCCGGTGAAGCCGGGGCACACCGTGTTCGCCTTCGTGATCGAGGGGGAGGGCTGGTTCGACCCCACGCACGATCCGTTCGGGCGCGAGGCCACCGGCGAGAGCTGGTGGGACACCCAAGCCGGCCGGACGTGCGACGCGGAGACGCTCGTCCTCTATGGGCCGGGGACCGCCGTCCGCGTCGCCACCGACCGGAAGCCCGTCCGCTTCATGCTGGTCTCCGGCGAGCCGCTGAAGGAGCCGGTCGCCTGGTACGGCCCCATCGTCATGAACACGCGTGACGAGCTGAAGACGGCCTTCGAGGACTTCGAGAAGGGGACGTTCGCCCGGCGCCCGGGCCGCTAGATCCTGGTGCGTCCGATCACACCCCCCATCCTTATTTCATACGGGCGACCGGGACTTGTTCTACCCTGTGGGTGGAGGCAACGCTCATGAGGTCAAGCACGACGAGCCTTTCCCTCCAGTCGGACGACACGCGCGAGACGACCCGAGGCACGGGCCGCAGCCTGGTGCTCCTGGTCTTCCTGCTCCTCCTGACCGCGGTCGGCGGGATGGGTTACCTCGGCTACCAGATGCTGCAGCGGACGGCGGCCATGGAGCAGCAGGTCGCCCGCCTGAGCGCACGGTCGGACGAGTCGGCGGGGCTCGCCCGGCAGGCGATGGAGCGGGCGGTCGCCGCCGAGGCGGCCGCGAAGGCGGCGGCGGAGGGCCGGCAGGTCGCGGAAGCGCAGACGGCCGACGCCCGCAAGCAGGCGGACGCGGCGCAACTCGACGCCACCAGCGCCCGCGAGACCGCGGCGCGCGCGCAGGCCGAGGCGGAGGCCATTCGCAAGAAGGCCGAGGCCGAGGTCAACCGCCTGGAGGCCGCCCTCGGCCAGATCGCGGAGACGCGCCGCACCGCCCTCGGCCTGGTGATGAACCTCGGGAGCGACCATCTGAAGTTCGAGTTCGACAAGGCCGACCTCCGGCCGGAGGACCGCGAGCTGCTGGCCCGCATCGCCGGGATCATGCTGACCTCGCACGACTACACGATCTCGGTGAACGGGCACACCGACGACGTGGGCTCCGCCGCCTACAACCAGAGGCTCTCGGAGCGCCGCGCCGAATCGGTACGCGAGTTCCTGGTGAAGTCGGGCCTGCCCGCGGAGATCCTCTCCGTCCAGGGCCACGGGAAGTCGTTGCCCCTGGTGCCGGGAACCTCCGAGGCCGCCCGCGCCAAGAACCGGCGCGTGGAGCTCGGCATCGTCAACACCCAGATCCGCTACGGCTCTGACGCGCGTCGCTAGGGCTCGCGCAACGCGTGGGCGGGGTCGATGCGGGCCGCGCGCCGCGCGGGCATGAGGCAGGCGAGGAGCGCCGCCCCCGCCAGGACGGCCGATGCCGTCGCCAGCGTGCCGGGATCGTGGGCCGGCACCTCGTAGAGCAGGCTCCTCAACGCGCGACCGAGCGCGAGTGATCCGGCGAGACCGGCGGCGAGACCCGCCGCGACGGGCGCCATGCCCTGACGGACGACCATGGCCATCACCGTCGCCGCCTGGGCGCCGAGCGCCATGCGAATGCCGACCTCGCGCGTCCGGCGGCCGACCACGAAGGCCATCACCCCGTACGTGCCGATCGCGGCCAGCAGCAGGGCGGCCAGCGCGAAGGCGGACAGGAGCTGCATGCCGAATCGCGCTCCGCCGAGCGTGGCGGCGACGACGGTATCCATCGTCTCCATGTCGCTGACCGCGAGGCTGGGATCGACCGACTGGATGGCCGCCCGCACGCTGGGTGCCACCGCTGCGGGATCACCGGTGGTGCGCACCATGACGTGCGAGAGGCCGTGGTTGGTCTGCAGGTACGACATGTACATGTCGTACCTCGGCTCTTGCCGCTCACGGTGACGCGCCTCGCCCACCACGCCGACAACGGTGAGCCATGCGGCCTCCCGGCCCGGCGCATCGAGGGAGGCGTCGTAGGGCGTTCCCGGCAGGGGGATCTTCAGGCGCTTTCCAATCGCGTCCTGGCCCGGCCAGCAGTGCTCGGCCATCGTGCGGCTGACCACCACGACGCCCGGCACGCGCTGGTCGTCGCGCTCGGTGAGCGTCCGGCCCCGTAGCAGCCGGATGCGCATCGCCGGGAAGTAACCCGGGGTCACGTCTTCGAGGTTCACGGGCGGGTTGACCCGCACCTGCTCGATCGACTGGCCCTCGGCTTCGAACGGCCACGAGTTCCCGACCTTGTCACGAAGCGGCCGCACCCCCGCGGCGCCCGCGGCCTCGATACCCGGCAGGGCCGCGATGCGCTCGAGCAACGCCCGGTATAGATCCGGCGGCCGAGCGTACCTCTTGGACTCGCCGGAGACACCGACGGCGAGCAGTCGCCGCGGCTCGAAGCCCAGGTCCACCCTCTGGAGGTTGGCGAAGGTCCGCGCGAGCATTCCCGCTCCCGTCAGCAGCACGAGGGCGATCGCCACCTCGGCCGCGACCAGCAAGCCGCGGAGCTTGCGGTGGGACGGGTGGCCCGCGAGCCGAGCGGTGTCGGTCAAGGCCTCGGTCAGCGAGGGTCGGGAGGCCATGAGTGCGGGCGTCAGCCCCGCGGCGAGCACCGAGAGCGCCGTGAGCAGCATCGCAAACGCGAGGACACGACCGTCCACCGAGACGTCCTGCAGCCGGGGAACCTCGGTCGGAACGAGGGCCACGAGCGCGCGCAGCGTCCACAGCGTCAGCAGCAACCCCACCAGCCCGCCGGCGCCGCCGATGAGCGCGCTCTCGGCCAGGAGCTGCCGGACCAGGCGCCATCGGGAGGCCCCGAGCGCCAGCCGCACCGCGATCTCCCGCTGTCGGGCGCCGGCCCGCGCCAGCAGCAGCGCGCAGACGTTGGCGCAGGCGATGAAGAGCACGAGCATCACCGCGCCGAGCAGGACCAGCAGCGCGGTACGGGTCGCTCCGAACAGCTGCTCGGCCAGCGGCGTCACCACCGCGCGGTGTTCCGGCTCGGAGACCTGCGGGTGCGCGGCGCGGATCTCCGCCCAGATGCGCGCGATGATCACGTCCAGCTCCCCTTGCGCCTCTTTCGCCGTGGCCGCCTTCGCCAGCCGGCCGACCACCACGGCCCAGCCCAGCCCGCGGTTGGCCACCACGTCCGGAGCGGTGGGCACCACCGGCGTCCACAGCTCGGCCTGCGGCGGATAGCGGAATTCGGGGGGCATCACGCCGATCACCGCCGTCGGCGTACCGCCGATGAGGACGGTGCGTCCCACGAGCCCCGGGTCGGCGCCGAACTGCCGCTGCCAGAGGCCGTGGCTCAGCACCGCCACCCGCGCCGCTCCCGGCCGATCGTCCGAAGGCATCAGCGCGCGGCCGAGGAGCGCCCGCGCCCCGAGCACGTCGAAGAAGTTTCCCGACACCACCCGTCCCGGCACGTCCACCGGCTCGTCGCCGGCGAGAACGAAGCCCCAGTTGACCGTCGCCATCATGGCCAGGCCCTCGAGCTTGCGGCTCTGGGCCTTCCAATCCACGTAGTTGGGGTAGGAAATCTCGTTGAACGACACGCCGATCTCGGGGCTGCGCTCCCACGCGACCACGAGCCGATCGGGCTCGTCGAACGGTAACGGCCGCAACAGCACCGCGTCCACCACGCTGAAGACGGCGGTGCTGGCGGCGAGGGCCAGCGCCAGCACGGCGGTGGCGACCGCGAACAGCAGCGGCTCCCGGCGCGCCGACCGCATCGCGTATCGCAGGTCCTGCAGCATGACGTTCCGCCGCCGGCGCTAGGGCCGGATGACGGTCCCGTCGCGCCGGCGCGTGCGGCCCCAGCTGTAGTCGAAGTTCGGCGGCCCCGCCGGGAACGGGAACCTCGCCGCCGCCTTCTCGTCCACGTCGATGCCGAGCCCCGGCGCCTCGGTCGCCCACAGGGCGCCGTCCTTCACCGCCGGGGCTCCCGGAAACACCTCCCGCGTGTTCGCCGGGAACCCCGAGCCCTCGTGGATGCCGAAGTTGTGGCTGACCAGCTCGAGGGCGAGCTGGGCGGCGTGGCCGACGGGCGAGGTGTCGCCGGGGCCGTGCCAGGCGGTGCGCACGCCGAAGAACTCGCAGAGCGCCCCCACCTTGCGCGCCATGCTCAGGCCGCCGATCTGCGAGACGTGCGCGCGGATGAAATCGATCAGGCGCCCGCTGACGAGCGGCACGTACTCGTGCTGCGTGTTGAACAGCTCCCCCATCGCGATGGGCACGCTCGTCTGCTGGCGCAGGATCCGGAAGTGGTCGTTCTGCTCGGGCGGCAGTGGATCCTCGATGAAGTACGGATGGTAGCGCTCCAGCTCCTTGCACACCTGCACGGCCTCGGGAAGCGTGACGCGCTCGTGCATGTCGTGCAGCAGCTCGACCTCGTCGCCGATCGCGGCGCGCACGTGCTCGAACAGCTTCGGCAGCAGGCGCACGTATGCGCCCGATTCCCAGATCCGCGTGGGATGCGTCGGCCCGTCCTGCTCGTCGGCGGCCTTCGCGCCCGCCGCGCCGTAGGTGGCGACACCCGGGACCGCGACCTGGATGCGCACGTGGCGGAAGCCCTGCTCGATCGCCTTCCGGGCCTGGTCGGTCACCTCCTGGAAGTCGCGGCCGCTCGCGTGGAAGTAGAGGTCCGCGGCCATTCTCACCTTGCCTCCCAGCAGCTGGTAGACCGGCATGTTGGCGCGCTTGCCCTTGATGTCCCAGAGCGCCTGGTCGACGCCGCTCATGGCGTTGAACAGCACGGGCCCGTTCCTCCAGTAGGAGCTGACGTAGGAGGACTGCCAGATGTCCTCGATCTCGTCCGCGTTCCGCCCGACGAGGAACGGCTTGAGGTACTGCTCGACCGCGGTCTGCACCACGTACGCGCGCTGCGTGAACGTCGCGCACCCCAGGCCGTAGAGGCCCGGCTCGCTCGTCGTCACCTTCACCACCACCAGCCGGATGCCGTCGGGGGCGGTGAGGATGGTCTTGACGTCGGTGATCTTCAGCGGCGGGAGGCCGGGCCGCGTCGAGGCTCCTTCCGGCGGAAGGGCGGCAGCCGAGAGGCTCCGCGGCGAGAAGGCCGCCGTCGCCCCCGCCAGGGTCCCCCGAGAGATCCACTGCAGGACGTCACGTCGATCCATGCCCGGCCTCCCCGTGATGGTCTACCAGTTCGTGATCGAACCGTCCGGTCTGCGGAAGAGCGGTGTCGGCTGGCGGTGCTCGGTGAACTCGGCGACCAGCTTCGCCCGGCGGGGATCGAACTCCACGCCGAGGCCCGGCCGGTCGTTCGGCCACACCTTGCCGTTCCGGAAGTCGAAATGCTGCGGCAGGTGGGGCTCGGGCCGGGGGGCCTCGCCCAGGATCTCCATGCAGACCGGGCCGGGGAACGAGCCGAGGACGTGGACGAGGGCCGCGGTCGCCACCGGCCCCGTGAAGTGCGGGATCAGGCCCACGTAGTGCGTCTCGCACAGCGCGGCCTGCTTGCGCAGCTCGGTGATGCCCCCCGCGTTGGGAAGCGTCACGCGCGAGTAGTCGATGAGGTGCTGCTCGACGAGCTCGTTCATGTCCCAGCGATCGCCGAAGTGCTCGCCGACCGCGATCGGCACCCGCACCTGCGGACGCAGCGTCCGGTAGACGGCCGGCTCCTCGGAGCGCACCAGGTCCTCGGCGAAGAACGGCTCGAGGTCCTCGATCAGGTGGGCGAGTCGGATCGCGTCGGGC
>Ga0075423_10007289_pt1 | contig 10439 bp, 13 predicted proteins | sample SoiMethybrSBSTD2_FD_80114 | JGI IMG/M metagenome (GOLD analysis project Ga0075423, IMG submission 80114) | Bulk soil microbial communities from a Populus tree surrounding site in Tennessee, USA - Soil MetaG P. TD hybrid SBSTD2 | ecosystem: Environmental > Terrestrial > Soil > Tree plantation...
AGCGTCAAAACGGTCGAAGCACACCGGGCTAACATGATGAAAAAGATGCGCGTGTCCAACACGGCACAGCTGCTGAAGACCTCCATTCAAGAAAGCATGATCAGGATTCGGTAGGTCTTGGGTAGGTTTCCTACTCCCTTCTATATCATCTCGCACCAGACTTTAATGAGTTGCGGCGGAGGTGGCAATTTCATTGAGCAGAATAAGCTAAGACAGTCTGAGGCAGCGTGAGGGTATTCACCAGCACATCAATCGCAATACGCGGATAACCAGTCAGCCCCTTGCCGAAGGATTCAAACGGCAAATAATGGACATCGGGATCGAGCAGAGGGCCCTTGGCCTCGAACAATGCCGTCGACAATCCCGGACGGTCTCCGCCAAGTAACGGGCCGAACAAAGGAATCTTGCCTATTAGGTCTGAATAGGCCGCAAGCGGACTCACCGCGAGCGCTAAGTCCAGTTCGTTTCTCGTGATATCTGCTGTGCCCGCGCCCGTCACCTTGATGATGGGACTGTCCAACACGATGCCCTCAGAGGACAGCACCCCATCTCTGGCGATCACTCGAGCAGACAGGGAATCAAATGGTATCCCGTCATGCTCCAGATCGACCTGACCTATGAGCACCGCGGGTATGTTAAGAATTTGCAGTATCTTGGTCAGGACGGGGTCTTGGTGAAGCCGCCCGCTTGTAACCTTGATGCTTAACCCATGATCAGCCGTGTGCAATGTGTTCTGTATTGTGGTGTCGGCATCAACCGTCGCCTGCATGGCGCCATTGACGGCGAGATTTCCTTGAAGAGGTTTGGTCTCGTCTTCTCTCCCCGAGAGCAGGTGCTCAGCCGGTATGCCATCCACCAGCACTTCTGCGTCAAGGTCCATTCGCTGGCGAGGACCGAGCGTTGCTGCAATGCGCCCGGACAACCGTCCTTCTGGAGTTTCGCCCCGTAACCCATTGAGTTCGGCTTTGCGCTGGTCAACTTTGATCTCACCGGAAACCGACCGTAGAAACAAACGCTCGTAGCGTACCTGTTTGATCAAGAAGGTGAGTGTGGCCTGCTTAGACTGCATCCATTCCTGCAGAGTTCCGTTTGTTTTGACCGGATCACTGATCTTGCTCGGAAGAAGTCTGGCGACATCGAGCTCAGAGGATTCGACCATGAAGGTTGCCTCAGGATGGCTGCGCCAATGCTCGACCATGCCTGTCAATTTCACGTCGCTATCCCCGAATTTCAAAGACACTTCCTGCAGCAAGGCGTCGCGTGCAGTAATCTGTAATCGTCCAGAGACCTCGCTCACCTTCTCCTGTAAGACAGGAATGGTGACAACCCCGCTCCGCATACTGACCCAGCCGGATGGTGTCCATAATTTCCAATCCGTCCCCTCACCGCTGACCCTGGCAGAAGCTTCGAGGATTCCATCCGTCACGGGAGTCATGACACCCGCGTCCGCAAGCGTACGCAGAGAAACCGGCCCAGCCTTCATCTGAAGATGGAACCTCGGTGTACGACCAAGGTCGATCGCTCCATCAGCATCTATATGACTGTCCCGCAAAAACAATACAGCGCGATCAAGAATCACGCGTTTGCCATCGACGAGGCTACCTTCGAATTCGAGTATTCCTGGCAGGCCTCGCTTCTTGTGGGCGACTGGCGAGAGGATAAGTTCCGTTTCAGTCAGGTCAATCTTACCGCTGCAGTGAGCCAGGCGTGTCGTGCCTGAAAGTTGTAGAGTGGCACGGGCTGGGCCGTCAATGAGAACATCAGGAGGCACCGACAGATGGGCTGACAAGAACTGCTGGATTGCGGCACCATCGGACGACACCTTCACGGCGAGTTTGTCTACCCGAGTCACTGGCGCTACATCGACGGCTCCCTCTGCTTCGAAGTGAATACCCTCGACCACGCCTCTGATTTGTTTGAGCCACAGGAAGCTGGAATTGGCCACGATATTTCCGTTCATCTGCGTGACGGATACATTCTTCGGCAGCCGACCACCCAGGTCTTGGCCACGAATTTCCGCTTGAATGAGCTGTAGAGACAGTTTCGGCATGATCGGCCCAGTAATATGAACCGCCAGATGAAGAGTTCCTGTGGGGTCTGTGATACTGCGCAAAGCAGGGGTGCTGACCCCATTGAACTGTTGAAGTAGCGCCAACATGTGTTCGAGTTTTCCGACGCCCAAGAGGTGAGCATCCAAGGTCGGTCCCAGATCTAAATCAGAAACAGTGACCTTGCTACTCGTGACGTGCACTCCATTCACTTCCCCGGCCAAGTCTGTCACTTCTGCACGCTTAGGTTCCAATGAGGCCGTGCCAGAGAGGTTATGAATAAGCGTCCGCTCTGTTCCCCAGACTCCTCTGCCATTGACTAGCTTGACAACCGCTTGCCACTCTTCTGGCTCACGAAGCACGTTGATCTGCCCGCGCAGAGCCACTGACACGAGCTCAAATGTCCCTTTCAAATCATGCTCATCAACAGAAACCTGTACTTGCTCAGGTATCCACGAGGAGGGGACATAGGCGAAGAAGGTTTCTGAACTGACAGGGGTGGTCGACAGCCTCACAGCGTAGGCGGGATGGTCTGTCCCAGCGCTCTGTATAATGCCGTGGCCGCGAATCACGAGCCAGTCCAATTCTGTTTTCATGTCAGAGACTCTGACATTAAACCCTTGCGTACCGGACAGAAGATCGAGGTGTAGGCCGGCAGAAATATTTCCTCGCCAGGCGCTTTCCATACTTGGCACGGCAACAGATTGACCGGTGCGTTCCAACCAGTAGGCTAGATTAAAATGGTGAACATGGAATGTGCCTTCGAATTGAGTCGGAACAATTGCCGTGTTCGAGGTGGTCAAGCTCCCTTTCTTCTCTAGCGCGAGAGAGCCAGTGACCCGAAGCTCGGCCCCGTCCTGAGTCTTACCGGTGAGCATCACCTCGGCATGAGTTTGAGACTGATTACTCTGAAACGCGGCTTGAACATTGTGGATTGTGACTCCTCCACCCGCCAGTCGGTCTTCGTCTAAGATGAGGAGGTGCCCGTCGATCAGCTGAACATCGGTGATGGTCCATGGCTGATGTGAGCTGTCACTCGGCGGATTCTTATCGTCGAGCATTTTCTTATCGTCGACCAATGGTACATGCCAGAGTCCCTCTCGATCTCGGCGTATCACGACGTCGGGTTCGACGGCACGGAGCGCCAATATCGGCAGTTGCTTGGTGAGCAAGGGCCAAAGGCTCACGGTGAGTGAGGCGTGGGGAGCGCGCAAAATCGTCTCGGCGTTTCGATTATCTCTCACGAGGAAATCGAATACCTCGAGAGATATCTTGGGAAGTACATGCACACGGATCGCACTCATCTCAATTCCCATTTGGGTTTTAAGATGATGCAGAATGAAATGATGAACAAGTGGAATCAGCAAAATTAGCAGAACGGATACGAGAAACCAGCGAGGGATAGCGGCAACAAGACGAGATGTAGCTTCCATGGTTTGAGTGGTATTGGAGTTCATGCAACCCTACCCGCATTAATTCGACACCAAATAGGATAGGTTTTATCCGCCCGCTGGACCTAACTCCAAATGAACCCCGAAAACGCTGTTGCTGAAATGGTCCACTGGCGTCCATCTGTGGGTGACGGACGCCAGCTGATCCATTCCAACGATGTGCAATAGCTTTACCTCCCCCCTTGATACACCCTACCGGCTCAAAGCTGGCTCCTGATCCGGCTGGGATGCAAGGCCTTCATTCCTCTCTACTGGTTTTCCCACCGGTCGGCGCGCCTGGTCCTCAGAAAGGATCGTGATTGTGCTAGCTATGTTCTGTTCTCCGCTGGGATCACTCGATTCGGCCCTGACTACGTACTTCAGCTCAGTGGGATTTCCGAAACAGAGGCTCGCCGTGTCGTTGGACCCGAGGCTCGCCGTGTATTGGTTGCGGTCCGCTCCCATGACACCGCCGAAATTCCGTTGGCATGTGAGCTGCTCCATGACCGGAGTCAGAAAGATGACCCGGACTTTGCCTTGGCGCTTATTGATCCAGCGAATTTCATCACCGGGATTCGCGGATACTGTCGCGGGCGAGACTCCCTCGAGAATGACGACATCTTTCACTTCGCCGGTTCTGGTCACGGTCGGCATGCTTTCGCGCACGAGCGAGTGCTGACAGCCGGCCAGGATGAGCAGCGCTGATCCTATGATGAAGCGTGGGACTTGCATCGTGAATCCTCCTTCCTATTTCCTGTCGGTGAAACATGTCCTCCTCTGGCATGCACATTTAGGATGAGTCCTTCAAACGATGCACGAGCTGTCTCTAAGCTTCTTGTGCAAGACGCGCACCGAAAAGTTTTGCCCATGTGCCTCGTGATGCGCGAACTCATAACAACTTTTGGAGACACAGAGGGTCGACGGCGTCTGTGTGTAGGAGAAAATCTTAGGAATTTTAGAAAACAGAGGCGGCGCAATATGGCTTAAATGCTCAGCAGACGCCAGTGTTTGCCTTGCATCCTAGGGATGTAGAGTAGTGTTGCGTGGGTCAGAATCTGTTCGAACGATCTCATCCAGAGCTTGGTACTTTTCATTTACATTACAAATGCCACCCTTCGCGAATAACTCAGCAAGAGGACAGATCGTCACTCAGAGACATTCTGTCCGTAGACGGTGCAAAACCTCTTCTCGCCGAGCTCACAACGACTTTCCCTGATCTTAAGCTTACGATCGAAGACATTCTCCAAGACGGGGACAAGGTCATCGTCCGTGCCGAAATGGCAGGTATATCTCTCCAGCGTGGTGCTAACTGACATGAACTGGGCAATTAACTTCTATATCGCTACATCTTCCTCTGTCATGCGACCTCAAACACCTGTGATGATCGAGGTCCATCTAGATCGCTTTCTTCGTTTGTAGATACCGTATTTGGAAAAGAGTTCAAGGCCGTAGTACTCGATTAAACATCGATCCTGCTCGGAGAGATTAAGCGGAGGAGAAGACTCGGAGAGGAGATATTCGCAGCTACGGAAAAATTGCTCTACCTCTGGGGACACGTTCTCCATGGTCACCGCCTTTCTCACAAGAGTCGGCGGTCGGGCCTTCTAGGAGGCCGTCGGCAGTTGTGTGTGGAGTGGAGAAGACAGGCTGGACGCATTAGGAGACCGTGTCAAGGAGGATATGAGAGGGGCTAGGCCTCCTGGTAAGGCCGATAAAAATCTCAAGAGTATGTTTCCTTGCGGGGACCAACGACAGCAATCGGTTTCTGAATCGCTATGTCCATTCTTCGCTATGGGTTCAGTGTAGCCTCGTTGCAAGGACGAGAGAGTCTGTGTCAACGTTGGACGATAGATTTCTAGTCAGAATGATATAGCTCTAAGCCGCCAATCTTCTCCAAAACGATACAATCAGCGGCTGATATTCGCTATGGCCGCACTGCGGGCACTCCAGGACGATAGCTTGGTCTTCGTCAGCGTCGTCTTCCATCTGCCGGATGGGGGGCCGTTCAATCATTGGGGCGTGGCATTGTTCACATATCATGGCTGCCTCCCTACTGATAAAGAGTGCAATCGAAAAAGGCACAGTCCCAGGCGACCGAGCCTGCCAAACAGCATTTCTTTTGCGCCTCAATTAACCGACAGGATTTGTCTCGGTGACCGAAAAGGAACATGTCACGCGGCGCCTCTCGGATTGTTCAGGCGAATTCGCGGGCCCGCTGGAGCCACCAGCATGACGCCGATGCATCGTGATAGGAACATGTTGATTACGCTGCTTGGATTGCACTCACGTAGTTGCAACAGGGACGGCAGTACGTATAGATCAGACGGCAAGCGGCTGGATCGATACCCGTGTCCTCTCGATAGGTCTGTTTTGTGACCCAGCGTTCATAGGCCGTCTGTCGACTATCTCGAACGTGGAGACACATACAACAGATCTCAAGATCTTGAAGGTTCGAGGTCATAAGACCAGAAGACCAGACCGCTAAGACCGCTCCCTAAGCAACCCGTTTGTAGATGGCGTGATGACGCTCCATACAGTGCTGCTCGATTTCCCGGCTGAGTTCGTGGGTATAGAACAAGACCGCTTTACAGTCGTCTTCCTGCAGTCCTTTATGGTTGGCAACGAATTCACTGAGTCTCTCCGATGCGCGTATGAATTCTTGGACTGGCAGGCTGAATGGGAGATTCATATTTCTAGGCTACTGATGAGAGCGGGGGTTTGCATACTCGGAAAATCCCAAGCGTGAAGCCTTTCGTCAGAATAAAAAATGATGAAATGTTCAAAACATATATCTAAGGAGCCAGAGCTTTACCAGTATCGGCACATGACGCCCGCGGCCTGGTCTCATCAAGGGCATGAGCTATCAGGTCCCTAAGCCACGCCTAGAATTAATTGATGAAGCCTGTTAGATGGCAATTGGTCGTGATCGATGAACACCGTGGGACGGACATGATGAATCAAAAGAAGCAGGATCTGATACTTTGATTTTTGACTCAAGCTGCTTGGCTTCTACCGAAGAGCAGGTCGGAACAGGCAGGACAGTAGGAAGGGTTCAAGCAGCAATGGGTTGGATCTATCCCCGTGGCCTCTCGATAAGCCCTTTTTGAGACCCAACCGCCCATCTCGTCATGAACGAGCCGACACAGGTCACAAACCTCAAGCACTTTGGGGTCGGAATCCATGACTAAGCCGCACGCTTTCGTGAATCATCGTGTTGGTGATTGCGCTCAGCACAATGCGATTCGAGATCCCGGATGACTTCTCGAGCACAAAACAAGACTGCTTCGCACTCCTGCTCGGGAAGTCCATTATGGTCAGAAGCGAATTCGCTCACTTTTTCAAATGCGCGTATCAGCTCCTGCACAAGAAGTGTCACGGGTCGATCCATGCGATATGCTACTGCGCCCTTGAATGGATCGATACTCGGACAATCCCAAGAACGGGGCCATTCGGTCAGAAACAATCATATTGAAGTACTTAAGAGATTCGCCACGAGAGCTAGAACTTCACCAGTCACCACTGAATAATGCCGCTCAGCGAGGGAGGGGTTTCTGTAGATGAAGAGGGATGATTGCCTATTATCTCAAAGAACTTTCAGTTTTTTCTGAATGGAGAAGAAACGGACAGTTCTGACAGTTCTGATTGGCCACTGGGGATTTTCCCCGCTACCTATTTCCCTCGCGAGACCTTCCTGATAGGTGATGCCTTCCGTAGGGCATATACTCAGAGAATGCGAGAAGAGAATGCGAGAAGAGACATCAAACGACGAGATCCGATGCGATGCTGGAGATGCGACGGCATTCTTTGGCCCGAGACGGCGATTACTCTGCGCAACGGCGTCTCTCTTCAACAGTTCGTCTGTATTATCTGTCATCGCCAGTGGTATGGCTCGTTGAAAGTGCCACGTGCCGCCTGATATGCAGATATTGTCACCTTATGCTTAAATTCCTCACTTTGGCATCGTGTGTGATTGGCTTTGCCTTCCTCGTCCCGAAGGCCTTGGCCGAATTTCGCCGTTCACGGTTCCAACATCACGGCCCTGTACTTGACAAGCCACGACAGGACATTGCGGCCTAATGTCCGGAAAGGCACGTCATGCCATACTGGTTGGAACTCATAGTGGATGCGCTCATCGTCTTTACCCCGTTCGCGGTGCTTGTTCTGCTTGCGATCCAGATACCGTAGCGACATAGCGTCTCCTTATTCCTTACCGTCCAGACTTTCCTGGCGCCTCGCGGTCCGTGAATCCGACTCTTAACGTCCGCCCGCCTGATTTACCCTTGTACTAGGTCCTATGCGGTCTCATTAGCACTGCCTGCTTTTGCGGCCCTAGCTTTCACCCTAGGCACCTCCACCCTCTGCCTACGCCGTAGTTCCTAGTTGTCCGATCGATTCGACCAGATCATATTGTTTAAGGAGAGAGGAGACGTCTGATAAATTGGAAGCCAGCAATGTTCAAACCTTCAGGCACCTGCGCGCAGACTGTGTGGCCTGACTTCGACTTCATGGAGGTTTGCCATGCTCGAACTCATAGTCACAGGAACGTATGCGATTGGCTTGCTCTATCTAGTACCGAAGGTCCTGGCCGAGCCTCGTCAAGAGCAGCCTCGGATTCAGCAACCTTTTGATATTCAGCAACCTGTCGATGACGAGCCAAGAATGAAAATTGCCGCCTGATCTCACAGCGCCTCTCAAAAGGCCCCCAGTAATTCCCAGGTAGTCACGCGTCTTCCTTTCGAGGGATACAGCCAGTAGACGGCGCCAATTGGATGGGTGTTTAACGCGTTGTAGTAGTCCCATCTTCCAATCTTTCCGCCGAGCCAAAGGAGGCCCGCCATGGCCGAACCTGCACGCCAATACGATCCAGGGCGAGTTTGGACTAGTCCCGCGCCTAGGGTTCCGCAACCCGCAGCGACTCAAACTGATGAAGAACGTGAGGACGTTTCAATCAAAATAGGCAAAATGATTTTCTATATCACCGTTGCGGCTGGGTTGTGGTTTTTCTATTGGTTCAACGGGATTCAGTGCCCCTGCTGACACGGGTGCGCAGTCGACTTCGACGGTTACCCATCACGCTCAGGGGCTGAGACCAGATCGCTTAAGCGTCAAAAACGCCCATACCTCCGCGGATGCGAAGGGGTGAGTTTTGATGGATGACGAAAACGAAATCGATGATGAAGATGACGGTGAAGAGCTGAATGAAGCGATAGAAGAGGTCACGCTCATTGAGGTCGAGGAGGATGGCGAAATCTTGGTCTTAATGGACGGAAGACGATTGCATGTGAATCCGGGTGACATAACAACCGCCATACTGTGGCTTCCCACCTCCACATTGGAGGTGTCTGAAAAGATATCTGAATCAGACGAAGGCGGATTTTTTGATCTCTCCGTCACCCTAGAGGGAACGGACCAACACATTCGTGCACGCTGGGAGCAGGAGGTCCTATGAAAACGAGGGCCGCAACCGGCGATATAGAGTCTGCACTACATGATTTGAAAGGCGGACACTATATTGCTTTAAATCAAAAGTAAAACGTCACAATGCGATAGGCAGGGCGATGTTTTAACGACTTTGACTTGTAGATTTGTAGAGTGGTGGGCGCAAGGAAATTAGGCAGCGTGAGGAAGTGTAACCGCATAGGCACCATCTTTTCTATAAAGCAAACGCACGTGGCCGGATCGACTTAGCCGATCCACTTCCAGAAATACCACATTCCAGACGGCCGGGAGTTCTGCCTGAAAGTGATCGACGATGCGCCTTGCCAATCCCACCTTTGCACGGAGTTGCGACGCATGGTGATAACAGACAGGTATACATTGGCGGATGGTAGTGGCGATACTTGGACAATAAGAACATGTCCATTCGGTAAGTCCTTCTTTGCTGCTCCGCTCGTGTGCGTTGTGCTCTAAAGGCTTGACCTCCCTGTGTAGGATGAATCCTGCCTGAAACACTGAAGCGTTACCACCTTGGGCGATTTAGGGGTGTGTAAGAGAGAGATGGAGGCGCCGAGCGGAATCGAACCGCCGATCACAGCGTTGCAGGCTGCGCCCTTCGCCACTTAGGTACGGCGCCGAGTGTAAGTTAAAGGCATGATTGCTACATGGGATACTAGGGGCAGCCCTAAAATAATGGAAGCGTGTAAGTCCGCGGAAGAGTGGTGCCGAGGGACAGAATCGAACTGTCGACACCAGCCTTTTCAGGGCTGTGCTCTGCCAACTGAGCTACCTCGGCACAGAAACGGAAGAGGACGTGGCACTGTTACAGAAACGATCGGCGAAAATCAAGTTTGGCGGAGAGGGAGGGATTTGAACCCTCGGTAGAGGTTTTAGCCCCTACAACGGTTTAGCAAACCGCCGCCTTCGGCCACTCGGCCACCTCTCCATGTCCAGACTCGATGTGCGGGTTTCCTTGTCGTCCTTGCGGTTAGGTGATGACGATCGGATGACCGGCTAGCAGGGCGTTGAAAAAGTCCGCCAGCTTTGTCTTTATCGCTCAGAGGCTCAACGTACGCATCACCTCTTTGCCCGCTGGGGCCGCGCTGGCGGCCTCTCCGAACCTCTTAGATGCTATTCGTTCCCGTACGACTATCCTCGTGAGGCGTGATCATACCTGAGGGATGCCGGAGGTACAAGAGTTTCGATCTGGGCATCACGCTGATGTGACAAAGTCTGCGCGGTTATGGCATGAACCATAACCATTGGCCTTGCTTATTGACGATAGAGGAGATCGATCTAAATTGCACCTTCGAAATAACGGGGTTCGATGTGGCTGGGTCTTAAGACTCCGCTGACCGACAGCATCTGCAGTGCTTTACGCACCTGTCTACGTCTTGCACAGTTCCTTCGTACATAATAAAAAGGCGACATCAAAATCCGCATGGTTGCCTCCCTGGCTCGGTCAGAAGGAAATTTCGTTACATCCACAAGATGCGGCTGAGGTCCTCGTCGATTTCCCTCGGGC
>Ga0075423_10007290_pt1 | contig 10437 bp, 4 predicted proteins | sample SoiMethybrSBSTD2_FD_80114 | JGI IMG/M metagenome (GOLD analysis project Ga0075423, IMG submission 80114) | Bulk soil microbial communities from a Populus tree surrounding site in Tennessee, USA - Soil MetaG P. TD hybrid SBSTD2 | ecosystem: Environmental > Terrestrial > Soil > Tree plantation...
TCTCGAGCACGTTCAGAAGTCGCTGCAGGTGTGCCGCCGGATTTTCGGCGGGATGCTGACGTTTTCGCGCAACGCGGCGCGGCGCAGCGGCTACGGGCAGGTGCGGCGCGCCATCGAAACGGCGTCGGCGATCCTGAAATACGGCATGAGCCGCAGCGGCATCGAGCTCCACGTCGACGCGCCCGAGGATCTCCCGGAAGTCGCCTGCAGCCAGAGCGACCTCGAGCAGCTGTTCCTGAATCTGCTCACGAACGCGCGCGAGGCGACGCCGCACGGCGGACGGATCGCGATCACCGTGGGACCGACCGAGCGGTCCGTGGAGATTTCGATCGCCGACACCGGCTGCGGCATCCCGGCCGAGAACCTCGCGCGCGTGCTCGAACCCTTCTTCACGACCAAGCCTCACGGCAACGGGCTGGGGCTGTCGATCTGCCGGTCGGTGCTCTGGGAGGTGGACGGCACCCTCACGGTTCAGAGCGAGCCGGGCAACGGCACGCACGTGCAGGTCCAGGTTCCACAGGCGGTGTCGCAGCAGCACGCCCAGATTTCATGAGATCGGCGCGCATCCTGATCGTGGACGACGAGCCCGGGATGCTGCGCGCGGTCGAGCGCGTGCTGAGCGCCGATCATCACGTCGCCGCCACGCGCTCGTCGCGCGATGCGTTGTCGGTCGCCGCCGACTTTCACCCCGAGCTCGCGATCGTCGACATCCGGATGCCCGATCTCGACGGCTTCGAGCTGATGGCCCGGTTGAAAACGCGTTTCCCCCGCCTGGACGTCATCCTCATGACCGGCAGCGTCGACGACCTCGACGAGAAACTGGTCCGCGCCATCCGCAGTCCGGCGTTCTATTTCATTCAGAAGCCGTTCGATCGCGAAGTGCTCAAGACGCTCGTCGAGCGGTGCGTCGAGCTGCGGTGGCGACGCGAGGAGCATCGCCGTCACCTGACGCGGCTCGAAACCGAAATGGGCGAGGCGCGCGCATTCCAGCAGAGTCTGCTGCCGCCGCTCGAGGCGATCGTGAATCGCGTGGCCATCAGCTGCCGCTACACGCCCTGCTCGGGACTGGGCGGCGATCTGTACGACTACGCCGCCGCGAATGCCGGTCAGACGGCCTTGCTCATCGCAGACGTCTCGGGCCACGGCGTCTCCGCGGCGATGCTGACGGGCATCGTCAAGAGCGCGTTTCAGGCGTCACACGTGGACGGGTTCGATCCGCTGGCCGTCGTGCAGCGGACGTGGACCGGCCTGGCGGCGTTCAGCCCGGACCGGTTCGTGACGCTCGTCGCAGCCCTGATTGCGCCGGACGAGCGCCGGCTGCGTTATGTGAACGCGGGACATCCGCCGATCGCCCTGTGGGGCCGCGCGCCAGAGCCGGTATGGATGGAGAGCACCGGCCCGCTCGTGTCGCCCGTGCTGTCCGCGCCGAGTTGGGACGCGCCGACCGTCTCGATAGACGAGGGCGATCAGCTTCTGCTGTACACGGACGGCGTATCGGAGGTCCTGGCAGACGCGGATGGCTGCGCGGACGCGCGATTCCGGAGCGCGATCGAACGCGTTTCCGGAGGCGGAGGGCTGCTGCTCGACACAATTCTCGCCGACGTTCACCAGGATCTGAGGGGAGACCCGCAGCCGGACGATCTCACCCTGCTGACCGCGAGAGTGCTGGGCCGAATCGGGCGCGTTTGACGCGTTATCCAGGGTGGGACGCACGCGGGAGCTGAGCATGCGGAATCTGGCGCATGAGCCGGATCGACGTCGACAGACAGGAGGCCGCCGCACGGCCCGGTCGAACGAATCGGATCAACAACATCCAATCTTGCGGTTGCAGCGCAGCACCGGGAACCAGGCCGTGCTGCGGATGCTGGAGGGTTCTCAGGATCCGGCCGGGCCGCGCCTTCAGACGAAGCTGTCGATCAACGAGCCGGGCGACCAGTACGAGCAGGAAGCGGAGCGGATAGCCGATCAGGTGATGTCAGCGGCGCCGCAGCCCGCCGTGACCGGCGCACCTGTGCCGCTGCAGCGCGTCGCGGAGGAAACAGCCGGGGCGATGGATGCCGCGCCCTCGAGCGTCGAGACGGCGCTCGCCGCTCCCGGCGATCCGCTGGAGCCGGCGATACGCGACGACATGGAGCAGCGGTTCGGGTACGACTTTTCGCCGGTGCGCGTGCATACCGACGCGGTGTCGGAAGAATCGGCGCGCGATGTGAACGCGCTGGCGTACACGGTGGGGCATCACGTGGTGTTCGGCGCGAGCCGGTTCAGTCCCGGCACGAGCGACGGAAGACGGCTCCTCGCCCATGAATTGACGCACGTCATCCAGCAGGATCGATCCTCGACCCGGAAGGTCGACCGCTTCACCGAGCCGGAGCACAAGAAACTCGGCAACCTCGCCACGACGAAATTCCCCTACTTCGCGACGCTCGCCAGCGACGAAGTCGCGCTGCGCTCCTCGCCGCACCATCGACGGCCGGACGATCCGTTCCACAACCTCGTCGCGTCGCTGCGCACCGGCGTCCGCGTGGTGGTGGTCGGAAACGTCGGCAAGTGGCTGCGCGTGATCGTGCACTCGGGCACGGCGCTGGACGGCAAGACGAACAAGCCGATCGACGCGAAGGGACTGACCGGCTATGTGTCGGAAGAACTGCTCGTGAAGGAACCCGGCGTCTTCGATCAGGACCTGCCGGTGCTGCCGGGCGTCACGCTCACGTACGGCGACTTCACGGCGGTCGGCGGCGATCACTTCGCCCGGTTCTACGATCTCGAGACGAAAGCCGCGAGTCCCGGCGGCACCGACGCGATCAAGAAATTCGTCGACGTGGTCGAAGGCCGGCGGAAAGGCGAGTTCGAAGAAGAGACGACGATCGACAAGGAATGGGCGGAACGCTACAAGAACCTGGCGTTCGAGAACATCTCGCATTTCTCGCACGGCGGCACCTCCGTGGAGACCTGGAAGAAACAACACTACAAGGCGCTGATGGCGGCGGCCAAAGCCGGCCTCTACTCGGATGTCAGCCAGCTTCAGCGCGCCTACGCGATGAACGGGTTCGCCGATCATTACCTGACCGACAGCTTTTCGTCCGGCCACGTCCGGACGCCGCGCATCAAGATCCTGGAGTTCTATCAGAAGTTTTTCGATCAGCATCTGGATTCGGTTCTGAGTCACATCTACACGTCCATCGGCACCCGCATGATCTTTCAGGTCTTCGAGGACCATCCCAACATGACGGGGATCGGGATGGTGACCGGCAACGACTTCTGCGCCGACACCAGGCATGCAGCCACCGAATTCAAGCAGCAGGCAGAAGCGGAGTTGAAGAACAACGGCCTCGGCGAGCAGGACCTGAAGAAACTGATCGTCCAGTACATCGGCGGCGCGGTCGCCAAAGTGCTGCACGACGACGACAACGCCGACGGGCTTTACGTGAAAAGCAAGAAGTACCCGGCCGGCTGGAAGGCGTTCGGCGACGGCAGGCTCGACGCGACGTTCCAGAACTACGCCGTCGAAGCGGTCCAGGCGTCCAAGAACGAGGTCATTCAGGCGTTCAACATCGGCACCGACTTCAAGACGAACAAGGACGACAAGGAACTCTGGGAGAAAATCAAACCGCTCGTCTATCCCGCGTCCCCGATCGAAGACTACATCCCTGAAGAGGACACCGCCAGATCGAAGGCGCTGCCGGAATGGCGGATCGATCTGGACATTTCCAAAACGATGGACAAAGCGGTGCAGGACAAGTTGACGGCGCTCATCAAGAAGTATCTCGACGACAAGACGCTCGACACGCTCACCGCGCCAATTCCGGAGCGCATCGAGCGGGAGGTGACGGGCCCGAACATCTTCGTGCGGCCGAGAGCCGCAACCGTCTTCGTGCTCCGCTGGTTCCGCGACGACCCGGTGAGCTTCCTGACGACTGCCGCGGCGGGTCCCGCCGATCTGAGCAGGGCGATCGCCGAGAGTCCGCTCTGCCGCTGAATCGCGTCAGTGTCCGAGCAGGAGCAGTCCCGCGGACAGGATCGAGAGCAGCCAGAGCGTCGGGCTCACGTCCCTCGATCGTCCGGCCGCCGCATAGAGCAGCGCGTGCAGGAGGAATCCCCACAGGATGCCCTGCGTGATCGATAGGGTCAGCGGAATCAGCACGATGGTGACGAAGGCGGGCAGCGCGTCCTCGAGCGACGAGAAATCAATCGTCGCGATCGACTGGAACATCGACACGCCGACGAGGACCAGAACCGCCGCCGTCGCGTAGCCCGGCACCGCCGCCACGAGCGGTCCGAGGAAAAAACAGGGCACGAAGCAGACCGCCGTCACCACCGAGGCGAGCCCCGTCCGCGCGCCCATGCGGATTCCGGCGATGCTTTCCACGTACGCCGTTCCCGGCGACGTGCCCGCCAGCCCCGAGCTGAGCGTCGCGATCGCATCGACGATGAGGCCGCGGCGCAGGTTGATCGGACGGCCGTCGGCGTCGGTGAGGCCGGAGGCCTTGGCGACGCCGATGAACGTCGACAGCGAGTCGAACAGATCGGTGAAGAGAATCGCGAGAATCGCCGGCAGCAGCGCGAGACGAAGCGCGCCGAATATGTCCAGCTTCAGAAACGCCGAGGAAAAATCGGGCGCGCTCACCAGTTGATCCGGCGGCTTCGCGAATCCCAGCACCCAGGCCAGCGCGGTCACCGAGAAGATCGCCGCGAGGAATGCGAGCGGGTTGCTGCGGCGCATCAGCACGGCCGCGATGAGAATGCCGAGCACGAGGAACGCCGCGCGGTGATCGAGCGTCCCCATGCGCACCAGCGTGGCGGGATCGCCGACGATGAGACCGGCGTTTCGCAGGCCGATGAACGTGAGCAGCAGTCCGATGCCCGCTGCGGCCGCGGACCGGAGCGCCGGCGGGATCGCCAGCGCGATGTGCTCCCGCAGCGGCGTGGCCGACACGATCAAGAACAGCACGCCCGCCCAGAAGACCATGCCGAGCGCGGTCTGCCACGGCACCTTCGATTGCAGAACGATCGTGAACGCGAAGAACGCGTTGAGCCCCATGCCGGGCGCGACGGCAAACGGCAGGCGCGCGTAAAGGCCCATCAGCAGCGTCATGCTGCCGGCGACGAGAACGGTCGCCGTCAACGCGCCGGTGAACGGAATGCCGGTGCCGGGCGTCGAGAGAATCGCGGGATTGACGACGACGATGTACGCCATCGTGAAAAAGGTCGTCATGCCGCCGATGACGTCGGCATAACGCGCGCGATCAGGTGCCGTGCGAGGCTCCGATATCAATGTTCGCGCATGGTAGCATTCCCACCTTCCACCTTCGCTCGCGTGATCGTCGAGCGAGCTACGGTGGACAAGTCGCTCGTCTCGAGTTCGCCATGAAACGACCCTCCATTCGGATATCAGCGACCCTCGCCACGGCGGCGCTGCTGGCGGCGTGCGTCACGCGGGACGCCGCGCGGCCGATCGTCGTGCAGGGCGCGATGGACGTCGAGGTTAGAAAGCTCGCGGGCGCGCTCGAGAACGCCACCGAGGAGAAGGTCCAGGGATGGACGTTCTGGCGCGGCACGCTCGACGGCTATCCCGTCGTGATCTCGAAAACGCTCAAAGGCATGTCGAACGCGGCGGCGGCCACCTCTCTCGCCGCTGAACGGTACCATCCGATCGCGATCATTAATCAAGGGACGGCCGGCGGTCACGTCCCCGACCTGCACGTCTTCGACATCGTGCTCGGCGCCGAATCGGTGAATCTCGGATCGTTCAAGACTGGATATCGGCCACGCGGCCGCGGCAGCGATTTCGAAGGCTGGGTTCCTCTAGACCTGATGCGATCGGAGGGAAGCGCCGGCCAGGATCCGAATGCGCGCACGATGCGCCGCTTCCGCGGCGACGAAGGACTGCTCGGCGCGGCGAGAAACGCCCGAAGCCTGTACCAAAAAGGCCGCGTCGTCGAGGGTGTGATCGGTTCGAGCGAGATCTGGAACAGCGAGATCGATCGCATCGAGCGCTTCCACGACACGTTCGGCACCACCGTCGAAGAAATGGAAACCGCGTCGGCCGCTCAGATCGCCGGGCTCTTCGAGATTCCGTTTCTGGGCATCCGCGTGGTGTCGAACAACATCACGAACGGCGGCACCTACGACGGCAAGACCGGCGAGGCATGTCAGGACTACGTCTACCAGGTCGTGAAGAGCTACATCGGCCAGAAGCTGAGAACGGCGAACCGGGTCGGCGAATAAACGCATCGCATCGGCGGAATAAAAACGTCGAAAAGAAAATCCTCCATCTCCTTCCTCGATTTGTTCCCGACCTCGCCGACAAAAGGTTGTTCGAGCGGTGTCTTCGAACCGTGCGACCCGCTGGTGAACGACGCTCGCCGAAGATCTCTCGACGTCGACCTGCCAACCACCGTGGCGATCCTCTTGCTCTCGTAGTCGTTCGCACGCCGCACTGGTCCTTCCACACGGCGTGAGCGTCGCGTAAGGAATCGCACGAAATCTTTTCTGTTTCTTGCGTTCTTCTTCACGTCTCTGGATGGGCTGAATCGACTATGACATCGAATGGTTCCGGGCGCCGCCCCCTTCTCGCTCTCGTCCGTGGATTCGGCGTGGTGATCGCCGTCGGCATCGCGCTCCTCTTCCGATCCCATCCGCTCGCGCAAACGTGCGCGAATGCCATCGTCTGTGAGAATGCGCTCCCGGGAAATCCATCGACCGAGTGGGACATCGTCGGGGCGGGCGACGCCACGCTGCAGGGATTCGCCACCGATATCAGCGTCAACAAAGGAGGCACCGTCCACTTCAAGGTCACCACGACGGCCGCGCTGTTCCAGATCGATATCTACCGCCTCGGCTACTACAACGGGATGGGCGCCCGGAAAATCGCGACGCTGCCGAACATCACCGGCAGGAACCAGGTCCCGTGCCTGACGAACAACCAGACGTTCCTGGTCGACTGCGGGAATTGGACTGAATCGACCTCCTGGGCGGTTCCCGGCAACGCCGTGTCGGGGATCTACATCGCGAAGCTCACGCGATTCGACACCGGCGGCGCGAGCCACGTCGTCTTCGTCGTGCGCGACGACGCCAGCACGTCGGACATTGTGATGCAAACCTCCGACACGACGTGGCAGGCCTACAACCAGTACGGCGGCTTCAGCTTGTATCAGGGGAGCCCGCAGCGAGCCTACAAGGTCAGCTACAACCGTCCGTTCGCCACACGCAGTCAGACCGGCGGCTTCGGACCATCCAACTGGGTGTTCTACGCCGAGTATCCGACGGTGCGCTGGCTGGAATCCAATGGGTACGACGTCACCTATTCCACTGCGCTCGACAGCGATCGCAATGGCGCGCTGATCAAGAGCCACAAGGCGTTCCTCTCGATCGGCCACGATGAGTACTGGTCCGCGCAGCAACGCGCGAACGTCGAGGCGGCGCGCGCGGCGGGCGTGCACCTCGCCTTCATGAGCGGCAACGAGATCTTCTGGAAGGTGCGGTGGGAGGCGAGCATCGACGGCTCGAACACGCCGTATCGGACCCTGGTCTCGTACAAGGAAACGCACGCCAACGCCGTGATCGATCCAGCCGACCCGCCGACGTGGACCGGTACCTGGTGGGATCCGCGATTCAGCCCACCGGCCGACGGCGGACGACCCGAGAATGCACTATCGGGTCAGCTCTTCACCGTCAACCGCGGTTCTGCGTCGATTACCGTGCCGTCCGCGTACGCGAACCTGCGCTTCTGGCGGAACACGAGCATCGCTCAGCTCAGCGGCACACAGGTGGCCACGCTGGCCACCCAGACGCTCGGGTACGAGTGGGACCAGGACGCCGACAACGGCGTACGGCCGCCCGGCGTCATCGAGATGTCGTCCACCACGGTCGCGGCAACCGAAGTCTTCGTCGACTTCGGCAATACGGTTGCGCCGGCCACCGTCACCCACAATCTCACGTTGTACCGGCATGCGAGCGGCGCGCTCGTCTTCGGCGCCGGCACGGTGCAATGGGTGTGGGGACTCGACACGCATCATGACACCGGTCCCGACGTCGGCTCGACGACGCCGGATCTGAACATTCAGCAGGCGACGATGAACCTGCTCGGCGACATGGGCATCCAGCCGCAGACGCGTCAGCCTTCGTTGTTTCCCGCGACGCCGACGACCGATCTCGCGCCGCCGACATCGGTGATCACGTCGCCGGCTGGTGGCGCGAGCATCCCGGCGGGAACGAGCGTGGCTATCACCGGCACCGCGACCGACACGGGCGGCGGTGTGGTCGGCGGCGTCGAGGTGTCGGCCGACGGCGGAGCGACGTGGCATCGCGCCGTGGGCACACAAAGCTGGACATACACGTGGGTACCGGGCGTCCTGGGCACCGTCAACATCAAGAGCCGTGCGGTGGACGACAGCGGCAACCTCGAAACGCCGGCGCCGGGCGTCACCGTCACGATCGCGCCGGCAAACTGTCCGTGCAGCATCTGGAACAATTCGGTCGTGCCGTGGAACGTCGACGAGAACGACGCGAACGCGATCGAAGTCGGCATGAAGTTCCGATCCGACGTCAACGGGCAAATCACCGGGTTGCGCTTCTACAAATCCCCGAACAACACCGGGACTCACACGGGACACCTCTGGACCAGCGCCGGCACGCTTCTCGGCAGCCTGACCTTCACGGGCGAATCGGCGTCGGGATGGCAGCAGGCGAGCTTCGCCGCGCCGGTCTCGATTACCGCCGGCACCACGTACGTCGCGTCGTATCACACGAACGCCGGACACTACTCGGTCAACAGCTTTTATTTCGGCAGGTCCGGCTTCGACGAGTGGCCGCTGCACGCGCTCGCCGACGGCGTCGACGGACCGAATGCGGTCTTCAACTACGGGACCGCGAGCACCTTTCCGACGCAGACGTTTCAGGCGGAGAACTACTGGGTCGACGTCGTGCTGGGTCCGGTGGACACGACGCCGCCGACGGTGTCGATGACGGCACCGGCGAACGGCGCGGCGGTGTCGGGCACGAACGTCACCGTCTCCGCGACAGCGGCCGACAACACCGGCGTTGCGGGCGTGCAGTTCAAGCTCGATGGCGTCAACCTCGGCGCCGAAGTCACGGCGAGCCCGTACACGATCTCGTGGAACAGCACGGTCGCCAGCAACGGCACGCACAATCTCACGGCGGTCGCGCGCGACGCGGCGGCCAATACGACCACGTCGGCGCCGGTGACGGTCACGGTGAACAATCCGGACACCTTCCCGCCCACGGTGTCGATGACCGCGCCGGCCGGCGGCGCCATCGTCGCGGGCAATGTCACAGTCTCGGCGACGGCCTCGGACAACAACGGCGTGGTGGGCGTGCAGTTCCTGCTCGATGGCGCTTCGCTCGGCGCCGAAGTGACGAGCTCACCGTACAGCATCACCTGGAACGCGTCGACCACGACGAACGGCACGCACAGTCTCGCGGCGCGCGCTCGCGATGCGGCGGGCAATCAGACGACGTCGGCCGCGGTGAGCGTCACGGTGGCCAACGGCGCGCCGCTCATCGATGCGACCGTTTCCGCGGACAAGTCCACTACGAGCTCGACGATCGCATCTCCGACGTTCTCGACGACAGCGGGCAGCGAGCTGCTGCTGGCGTTCGTCGCGGCCGATGACGTCGCGGGCGGCAACACGGTGACGAGCGTGGCCGGCGCCGGTCTGACGTGGCAGCTCGTGAGGCGCACGAATGTGCAGCGAGGGATGAGCGAGATCTGGCGGGCCTTTGCGTCGGCGGCGCTGACCAATGTCTCGGTCACCGCGACGCTCGCGCAAGGCGCGTCGGCGTCGCTGACCGTCGTGACGTTCAAGGGCGTCGACACATCGGGCACGAACGGGTCCGGCGCGATCGGCGCGACAGGATCCGGCAACGCGAACCCGGGCGCGCCAGCCGCGACGTTGACCACGACGCGTGCGAATTCGTGGGTCCTCGGCGTCGGCAACGATTGGGACAGCGCGGCGGCGCGGACACTCGGTGCGAATCAAACGATGCTCCACCAGTATCTCGCCACGAACGGGGACACGTTCTGGGTACAGCGAGCCGCCAACCCCACGGCGGTCAGCGGCGCGAACGTGACGATCAACGATACCGCGCCGACGGGTGACCGCTACAACGTGACGATCTGCGAAGTGCTCCCGCCCGGCACGCCAACGTGGAGCATCTCGGGAACGATCACCCCCGCCGCGAGCGGCAGCGGCGCAACGATCGCGTTGAACGGCACTGCGAGCGCCACGACGACCGCCGATGCGTCCGGCAATTTCACGTTCGCCGGGCTGGCAAACGGAACGTACACGCTGACGCCGTCGAAGAGCGGCTTCACATTCACGCCGGCGAGCCAGTCGGTCACCGTGAGCGGCGCGAACGTCGCCGGCGTCAACTTCACCGCCCAGCCCGTGCCGACGTGGAGCATCTCGGGCGCCATCA
>Ga0075423_10007291_pt1 | contig 10436 bp, 5 predicted proteins | sample SoiMethybrSBSTD2_FD_80114 | JGI IMG/M metagenome (GOLD analysis project Ga0075423, IMG submission 80114) | Bulk soil microbial communities from a Populus tree surrounding site in Tennessee, USA - Soil MetaG P. TD hybrid SBSTD2 | ecosystem: Environmental > Terrestrial > Soil > Tree plantation...
CGGGATGCGGATCGTGCGCGCCTTGTCGGCGAGCGCGCGGGCGATCGCCTGGCGGATCCACCAGGTCGCGTAGGTGGAGAACTTGAAGCCCTTGCGGTAGTCGAACTTCTCCGCCGCGCGGACGAGGCCAAGCGTGCCCTCCTGGATCAGGTCGAGGAAGGGGAGACCCTGGTTGCGGTAGTTCTTGGCGATGGAGACCACCAGGCGGAGGTTGGACTCGACCATTTTCTGCTTCGCGTCGAGGTCGCCGCGCTCGATCCGTTTGGCCAGTTCGACCTCCTCCTGCGCGGTCAGCAGGCGGACTTTGCCGATGTCCTTGAGGAACAGCTGCAGGCTGTCCGTCGTCATATCGGGTTTGAGGTCGATCGCCGCTTTGGCGCGACGCCGGCCTTTGCGGCCGGTCTCGGCGGGCATCGCGTCGGCGGCGGCTTTCTGGGCCGGATCCATGTCCTCGACCAGCTCGATTCCCTGCTTCTCGATGTGGCCGTAGAGGTCCTCGACGTCGGACTCGTCGAGGTCGACCTCCGAGACGGCGGCGGCGATGTCGCCGAAGGTGAGCACGCCGAGCTGCTGACCCCTGTGGATCAGCCCCTTTACCTCCTCGAGCTCCTGAAGCTCAGCAACCAGCATCTATTCTGCACCCGTCTTTCTGCGTCAAAAAAGCGGACCGAGACCGCGGTCCGCGAAGTAGGTATAGAGCCTGATACGCCTGCAAGGCCTCAAACGTCTGTTCGCATGATAGGCGCTTCAGTTTTTGAAGTCAAGGCCCGCCGTGCCCGATTCCCTCCGAAAATCCCGCCCCTGGCTGCGCGCCTTCTGGCTGCGCGCCTACCACGAGAACGTCACCGGCCTTTCGGCGATGATCGCCTACAACCTGATGCTCGCCGTCTTCCCCTTCGCCCTGCTGGTGCTCTTCGTCTTCGGCCAGGTGCTGCGGATCAAGGGCGTGGAAGCGAGCGTGCTCAGCGACCTCCAGCGGCTCTTCCCCAGCGCCGAGCAGGCGACCCTGAGCGACGTGCTCGAACGCATCGAGAACAACTCGACGACGATCGGGATCGCCGCCTTCCTCGGCTCGATCTGGATCGGCGCCTCCTTCTGGGGGGCGATGGACACCGCCTTCGGCCGCATCTACCACGTCCCCAATCGCGGCTGGGTCGAGCAGAAGCGCTTCTCCTTCACGATGCTCGGCGTCGTCCTGCTGCTGATCGCGGCAAGCATCGTGCTGCCGACGATCGAGGCGACGCTGGTCTCCAGCACCGACCGGCTGCCGCTCGGCCTCTCCGACATCGAGGCGATCGACACGGTCCTGCTGCTTGGCCTCGCGGTGGGGATCGTCTTCGCGCTCTGCTGCGTGATCTACTGGGCGGTGCCGAAAGGCCACATGCCCTGGCGCGACGTCTGGCCGGGCGCCGCCTTCGTCACCGTCGCCGCCGGCATCGCCAACTGGGCCTTTCCCTTCTACCTCGCCAACGTCTCGAGCCTCTCGCGCTTCGGCTCGACCCTGGGCTTCGTCCTGATCGCGCTGCTCTGGTTCTACCTGCTCAGCTTGGCGCTGCTGGTCGGCGCGACGATCAACTCATTGCGCCACGAGCTGCACGACACGGGTGAGCTTCCATATGCCGCAATTGACTAAATCTTTCTCGATCATTTAGACTGATGGCATGCGAGTGGGGAGGCTCAGGGGAGTCGTTGCGGGACTGTGCGTAGGGCTCAGCCTGCTCCTGGTCACCGCCTGTGGGGGAGGCGGTTCGTCCGATGCCTCCGCCGGAGATTCGGATTCAGGCATCCCCGCTTCCCCGCCGAAGGTCGAGGTCCCAGAAGGACTACCGCCGAAGAAGCTCGTCGTCAAAGAGCTGAGCGAAGGAACGGGAGCCGCGGCGAAAAAGGGCGACGAAGTCGCGCTCCAATACAACTGCATCTCATGGGGCACCGAAACTGAGTACGCTAACTCGTGGCGCTATCAAGAAGCACCCCGCTTCGTGCTCGGCGAACACCTTCGGCTCTTCCGAGGGCTCAACCTCGCGGTCCCGGGAATGAAGGTGGGAGGTGGCCGCGAAGTTACTGTCCCCAATACGCTTCTCTTCTATCCGAACGCCACCCACATCCGCACGTCACCGCTCGACGCTGTGATTTGCAAGGTCTACCTGGTCGATATTGTCAAGCAGCGCTCCCGGTGACTTGGAACCTCCGGCCTCTCGCTTTCGCGCGCGCGCCGATCGGCGCGCGTCCAAAATCGACACACGTCGTTTGCGGGGAAATCCCTCCCGACGGTGTGACGGTTGCACTAAATAGTCAACAAAAACTTTACGCAGTCGCTCTTGAGCGCTATTGGTTGTCCCGTCCCTTTAGGGATCCGGCCGCGATTGAGACGATCGCGGCAGGCAATCGATACAGGAAGGAGCAAGAGATGATTCGCAAGCTCAAGGCGCTCAGCCTTGCCCTCGGCGCGGTCTTCGCGATCGGCGCCGTGATGGCGTCGAGCGCTTCGGCCGTCGACGTCTTCACAAACTCCAAAGGCAAAGAAAGTGACCTGCTGACAGGAGTTAGCCACGACGGCGTGTTCTCGATAGGGAACGCGAAATTCGAATGCACAAACGCGAAGTTCGCGGCGACAGCCACCCAGGGCGACAAAGTAATAACAGTGGACGCCATATTCGAAGGCACACCTAACGTGACACCACACAATGCGAATGAACACTGCCTCGGTCCACTCAACCACAAACTCGTAATTGACATGAACGGCTGCAGCTACGATCTGAATGGAGAAACAACCGGAGTACATAAAGGCGTTGTGGGCAACGACGCTACATTCTGGATCACATGCCCCGTGGGCAAAGAAATCCAAATCACAGATACCTCGGTCGGAGTCACGGTCAGCATCCACGAACAGACACCGACAGAAGGTGGCGTAATCTACACCAACCTCCCCAAACACCCGGGAGGAGAAGCGATCGAAGTCACGGCAACAGTGACAGGAACAACATACACCTGCACGCCGGTGTTCACCTGCGGCCTGTCCGGGATATCGGCCGAGGCCAACAACACCATCTACACCGGCCACGTGAAAATGACATGCTATGAAGATAAAAACGCCAAAGGCGTGATCACACCGGCGAGCGAGGGTCCTCAGACAGGATGCAAAATCAGCACCGTCTGAGTCATTGATTCGCCCATAGTAACCCGGCGAGTGTCTCCAAGATCTGATCCGCGGCCTTCATCCATACGAACGCCGCGGATCTTAATTCCAGTGCTTTTTCAGAAACTTCTTGAACTCGACCGCGCGATGACGGGCGTGCAGGGAGCCGATCACCTGCCCGAGCTTCCGGCCTCGCGCCTACCCGCCCTCAACCCCGCCGCGAGCGCTTGCCGCGCCGCCCATGCCCCTTGCAGCCGGCGGGCTTGAGGACCGGGTTGAGCTCCTTCTTCTTCGTGCTCTGGGCGGTGAGGTCGAGCGTGGCCCTGTTCGTCGAGGCGCAGAGGTTCCGCGAGTTGACGAAGAGCCCCTTGCGGCCTCCCTGCATCTTCACCACAACCCTGGAGACCGCCGCGTCGGGGGCGTTCTTGACCGTGGCGCGCAGGCGCTGCTTGAAGGAGTCGATCCGGATCGGCACTTCGACGTCGATGATCCCGTGCAGGACGAGGACGGCGTCGGGGAGCTGGTGCTCTGAGGAGCGCAGGTATACCGGCCCCGAGAGCTTTTCTTCCAGCAGCGGCGTGGTCGCGGTGACGTGCCCGTAGATCGAGCCCTTCGGGCAGCTCTCGGCGGCGAAGGCTTTGCGCGTGCATATGGTGCGGAAGTTGGCGTTCTCGACGAAGGCGGAGCGGGGGAAGAGCAGCGAGAGGTCGCGCACGTTGGCGTGACCAGCTTTGGCGGTGTAGGTGGCGGTGAGGGCGGGGTGGTCTCCCCTGGCCGTCCCACCCTTCAGCCGCAGGCTCAAGGAGGGAGCGAAGGGGAGCACCAGGCAGTCCGCCGCTTGGAAGCGGGCCGAGCGGGCGATGGGGATGTCATCGGCGGGATCGAAGAAGTTGGCGGCTGAGCCGAAGATGGCGGCCCTGGTCGAGCTTTCCCGGCACGAGCTGGGGTTGAAGATCCAGTTGGGCCTGTCGACCCGCACCCGCAGGTCGCGGACCGCCAGGGGGATGCCGCGCAGGATATGGGGGATCGGGTCCGAGCGCGAGCCGTCGGCCTTCACTTCGGCGCTGCGCGAGTCAAAGCCAAGCGCCACCCTGACGACGACCGTGCCGACGTCGAAGGGACCGGCGACGGCCGGGACGATCGCGACCACCGAGAGCGGGGCGCCGTTGTAGGGGCCGGCCAGGTAGAGGGAGCCGGGGACGTAGGTGAGCTGGGAGCCGGCGCCGGCGCCGGCCAGGCTGGTGCCGATCTTCGAGCTCGCCGGGCAGGAGGGGCTCGCGAGCTCTTCGGCGCCGCCGTGGGGCCCGGTGCGGGCGCGGGCGGCGGCGATCTGCGCATCGGAGCATTTGCCGACCCCGACCAGCGAGGCGAGCACTCCGGGGGGCAGGGTGGACGCGAACTTGGTCAGGTCCTGGTCGCCGTCGCGGCGGGTGAGGCGCATCGCGAAGGGCGAGTGGGTGAGGGCGCCGTTGGAGAGGGTGCCGGCCGAGAAGCCGGGCTCAAAGGGCGGGGTCCCGGCGGGGGGGCAGGGACCCCCGCCGGGACCGGATTCGATCTGGAACGTGGAGGTCGCGGTGAAGGGATTGCCGGGATCGGCGGTCGGGGTGAGGAGCATCTTCGTCACGTACTCGCCGCACTGGCTCGGCGTGATCAGCGGCGAGCGGCCGCCTTCGCGCAGGTGCACGCGGAAGTCCGAGAAAGGCAATTGGGGGATCGGGCTGACTTCTTCTCCTTCAAAGTCTGCGCCAAAGGTCGTGACCAGCTGGCCGGTGAGCGGGTCGGGTTCGGTCTTGCCGGCGAGGACGAGCCCGATGCCGCGCTCGGGTTCCTTGATCACCAGGTAGAGCCCGATCAGGGAGTGGTAGGGGTTCTCATAGGGGGTGGCGACGAAGACCGAGCCCTTGAAGACCTTTTCCTTGAGCAGCGGCGATTCGACTTCGACCGAGCCGATCTTCGATTCGGCCGGACAGCCCGCGCCGAACGCCGATTGCACCGTCTCGCGCTTCACCTGCGCTTGCGAGCAGGTGGCGAGGCCTTCGGCCTGGGAGGGGTTGATCGTCACTCCCTCGGGGAAGGTGAGCGCGGCTTCTCTGACGTCCGAGCCGGCGATGCCGCGCGGGTTGGTCAAGCCTTCGTCGTCGATTTCAAGCGCGATCTGCATGCCCGAGGGGCTTGCAGCCGAGCGCGCGCTCGGCTGCGCGGAGATGCGCGGGGCGAAGGCGAGCGCCCCGCAGCCGCTCATCCCTTGCGGGTTGCCGGCTTCGTCGTGGGTGAGGACTACGCCGTCGTCGGTCGCAGGGGGCAGGAACGTTTCGGTGGCGGCTTCGTATTCGGCCCAGGAGAGCGCGTGGTAGATGGTCGCGAGCGGCCCGTCGCAGTTGCGCGGCATGGTGAGGAAGGGCGTTTCCTCGACGCTGGCGGGGCATTTTTCGCCGTTCGATTCGCCGGAGCCGATTTTCAGGCAGTCGCCACGCAGGGGGTCGTGGGCGGGGTCGGCTGGGACCCCCCAGAGGGTGAAGGCGGAGCCCATGAATTCGACCAGCTGGGGAATGTTGGTCGGCCCCGAGACGATCAGGTTGGGCGGCTCTTCGCTCAAGCCGGCGTCGATCGTGACCGGTATGGCAGACGCCAAGAAACCAAACCTCGCAGTTATGCCGGGGGCGGGCTCGAGGTTGTAGACGGCCGCGTAGAGGGTGGCGTGGCCTCCTTTGTTGCCGGTCACCCGGTAGGACACCACCCCGACCGCTGCGCTGTCGGGGCAGCTGGGGATCAGCTCTTTGGATTTGAGGTTGGGGGTGAGGAAGTCCGCCGTCGAGCAGACGGGCACCGCCGTCGGGCTGCCCGCGAAGCCCGGCATCAGGGTGAAGAGCGCGTCGCGGATCGCCCCGAAGGGAACTTCCCCTCCTTTTTCGACTTCCTTGCCGTTGACGTCGAAGGAGATCGTCATCTCGAAGGGATGCTCGCCGGCCTGGCTTATGACTTCGCCCTGGGGAGGACCCACCTTGGTCAGGTCTTCGCCTTTTTCGCCGGTGAAGACGAGGTCGACGTCGTGCAGGCCGAAGCATTCTTCGAGTATGGGATCTTCGCATTCGGATTCGAGTGCCTGGGCCGGAGCAGCGGCGCCGAGCGCGGCGAGGAGCGCGAGGGCGAGGGTCGCGGCGAGGAGCCTCATCGTGCCGCCCTCCGGTGCCCGCGCTTTGCCACGCAGCGCGACTTGCCTTTGACGCTCACCCTGCGCTTGCCCTTCGCGCAGCGGCGGCTCGAATGCCTCGGGGCGTGAGGCGCCGCGTAGTCGGAGCTGGCCGGGGTCGGTTCCTCGGGAGCGGGGATCTGGGCGGCGCAGGTATCCCCTTCGCAGGGGGGAGGCGGCGGGGTTGGGATCGGTAGCCCGCCGTCGACGCGGGCGTCGTAGATGTCAAAGACGCCTGAATCCTGGGGCAGGAGGCTCGATCCGGTGGCAAAGAAGACGTCCCCGCCGGTCGGGCTCGCTTCGACGAAGCGCGAGTCGAACGGGCTCTGGCCCGAGGAGATGAGCTCGATGCAGCCTCCCGCCGCCGGCGAGAAGGCAACCTCCGCTTCATCGCAGCCGCCCCGCCCGAGCTGCTCCCACTGGTAGACGTCGACGCTCCCGTCGGTGTCGCGCGCCGCCAGCGCGTCGGCGCTCTCGAAGTAAAGGCGGGAGCCGTCGTCGGAGAGGACGCGGGCGGCATGCGAGGGGGTCTCCCAGGGGGGGATCTGCGCGCGCCCGGCCGGGCGCGCGCCACTCGGGTTGCAGCTTACGCACAGGAGCACGTTTTTCGTCGCGTCGTAGCGGTAGATCTCCGCCGTCGGCGCCCCGCTCTGGGCGTCCTTGTTGTCATAGCCCGTCGGCGCCGCCTCCGAGACGAAGGCCACGTGGGCGCCGTCGGAGCTGACCCGGGCGGTGTGCCTCCGATACGGCGAGAGCAAGACCCCCTGTTCCAGGTCGGCGCCGGCCAGCGTCGCGATGAACCTCGTCCCCCCGCCCGCCTCGTGCAGGTAGAGGTTCGCCTCGCCTTCCTGGGCTTTGTCGCCGTTGCCGTTCGTTTCTTCGCTGAGAACCTCGGTCGAGGCGAAGTAGACGCGGCTTGCGTCCTCGCTGATCCCCATCACCCCCAGCACTCCCCCGGCGATCGGCGTGGTCTCTTTGCCGTCGACGTCGAATTCGTAGAGGTCTGATTCTGACCCCGACACTCTGGTGCTGAAGATCGCCACCGAGCCGTCGCTTGCCGCCCCCCAGAACAAAGATTTGCTCGTCCCCGACCCTTCTTCCCCTCCTTCAGATACCGCCACCGTCTGCGTGCCGCCGATCCGCACGTAGAGCTTGCCTTCTTCGCCGGCCGACGTCGACCAGAAGATCCGTTGCCCGTCCGCTGAGATCCTCCCGGTCTCGGCGATCGGATCTGACAGCGTGCTCGAACCCGCGGTGCACAGCCCGCTCACCGATTCTCCCCCCGGCAGGATGCAGACGAAGCGCAGCCCGAGCCCCCTCGCGTGCTCATAGAGCTGCAACCCCCCCGCTTTTCCTTCCGGCAGGAGCTTGCCGTTGGCGATGAAGATCGCGTGCTCGCCGTTCGCCGAGACGTCCAGCAGTTGCATGAGGAATTTCGGCGGCGTCACGCCTTCTGCTGCGGTGAGCGGCGCCAGCGCTTCATAGCGCACTTTGCCGGCTTCCCCGCAGAGCTCATCCGTGCGCCGGTAGAGGTTGGAGTATTTCGCCACCCCCCCTTCGCCGAGCGGCGGTTCGGCCCAGCTGGTGAACCAGGTCTCGCAGAGGTCTGCGGAGAAGGCTTCGAATTCGGTGTTTTCATGTTCGATGAGTGCACTGGTCGGCGTCCCCCGCGGCGGGACGATCGGGTGCGTCTGCCATTCCTCTCCGGCGATGCGCCGCGCGATGTATTGGGAGGTGAACGGGGCCGAGACGGCGCCGCCGAAGGAGCGCGCCGAGCCGTAGGCGAGCCTTTCCCCAGAGACCGAGCTCTGCTCGAGCACCGCCGGCACGCCCCGGGGAGTGTTTAACACCCTGATGTCCCCGCCTTCCTTATCCGGCGGCGAGACCATCTCATAGGCCCGGCAGTCGGGCAGGAAAGCCCCTGGACCGATTCGCGAGGCTTCGTTCGGGCACGCCTCGACCCCCGGCGCCGCGAAGGTTCGCAGCTCCTGCGCCGCGCTTCCCCTTGCCGGCACCACCGGGTTTTCGGCGACGAGCCGATAGTGGTAGACCGTGCCGGGGGCGAGCGGGTAGATCGTGATTTGCCGGGTCACGAACGCTTCGCCTTCGCCGAAGTCGAGCAGCGCCTGGCCCTTGCCCGCGTCGGGCGCCTTGAGCGCGTGCTCGAAGCCGGCCTCGGCAGCTTCTTCGGGGCTTTTGCCTTCTTCTTCGGCGCTCTGGACGTCCGCCCGGTAGGTGGCGTCATCGACGTATTCGAACCAGCCGGTGGCGGGGATGCCGTTCGGGTTTACCTCTCCGTGCAGCCTCGCCGTGTCGGTGCCGACCCCGGTCGCGTAGATCTTGCCTAGTTCGGGCGATTCCTTGGTCGTGAAGGCGGGCCCTTCGACCGCGCCGGGGCCTTCCCCGTCGGCATTGCTCGCCACCACGCGCCAGCGATATTTCGTTTCCGGGGAGAGGCATTTGCCGGGTTGCCCGATTTCGCTCGCTGGGTTTTGGCAGCCGGCCAGGGCACTGGCCCCTTTCAGGTTGAACCCTTCAGCTTCGAGCGGTTTGGACGCGGTGCTTTTGGCATGGTCGAAGCCATGGCCCGCCCCCAGGTCCGCGATGTCTTGCAGGTAAGTGGCTTCCTCGACGTACTCGAAGTGGACGCTCGTTTCCTTGCCCTCCGGGTTGACTTCGGCCGTCAGGGTCGCCTTGGCCGAGCCCAGCCCCACGACTTTCAGGCTCGGCGGCGCCGGGACCGGGCCGTGGGGAGGCTGGAAGATGTAGTTGATGATGCCCTTTTCCCTCCCGCTGAAGAAGACTTCGCCGAGCGAGCTGGTCTGCACGGCGAGGCCCTTGTAGGGGGAGTCTCCCTCGGTCGTATAGGCGAAGCGGCGGAGGATTTCGCCGGCGGGATCGACCTCGGTGATCACCCTGAAGCCCTGTTCGATGCCCGTCAGATAGAGGTTGCCGGGTTGCCCGATTTCGATCGCCAGCTCGGCAGCGGCAGGGGGGAAGGCGAAGGGGCCCGCAAGTGGGGAGCCGGCCGGGCTGTATTTGCGCAGGTCTTCGAGGCTTGCGACCCACAGATCGCCCGTAGCGTCGACCGCGATGGCGCTGGCGAAAGTGCGTTCACCTTCGAACAGGATCACCGAAGGTGGGATCGGGGCGCCCGAGGGTTCAAAGCGCTGCAAGCGCTGCTGGATCGTGTTACCGGACGGGTTGAGGTTGTCGACCGCGCAGAGGACGCCGCCGGGGCCGGTCGCGATGAGTGGCAGTGAGGCAAAACCGCCTTCGGCTTCGCTTTTCGCACCGGCACCACAGGTGTGGCCCTCCGCTTTCGTGCAGAGATCGCCTTTGTCGGTCTTGTCGACTTCCTTGCCCACCATCCAGACGAATTCCCCCGTCGGTTTGAACTTCTGTATGCGCGGGAGGGGCGGTTTAAATTCTCCCTCATTCCCGAGTTCACTCACGTAGATCGCGTGCTGGGAAGGGCTGGCCGGGTCGTTGTCGACGGCAACCTCACCGAGCCGGCGGAACTGACCGGGACCTTCCCCGGCGATGCCTTCGAAGCAGGTGGTCGTGCAGGTCTGGGGCGCGTTCGTGGTGCCGTCGGCGACGCCCCAGCCGAAGGCGAAGAGGAATTTCATCGCTTCGCCTTCCTCGTCGATTTCGAAGACGTCGATGCGGTTGTTTGCTTCGTCGGCGACGTAGAGAAGATCTTCTTCGGTGTCAACCGCGAGCCTGTGTCGATTGTCGAGGCCAGGAGAGGCACCGCACTCTCCCGCCCCTTCGCCGAGAGGGCAGAACTCGAGGTCGGCGCTTGCGCCCGGCGCCCAAAAGAGCATCGCGAGGGCTCCCAGCGCCAGCGCCGCGCAAAGCGCCCCACCCCTTCTCGCCGCTGCCGCCGGCCTCATTTCGCGTCCCAGATCTCCCTGTCTCCTGTCCCGCTCGCCCGGTTCCCGGCCGCGCGAGCCCTGGCAGGGACCATATCGGAACGCGCTCATATTTGTCAAGAAATGACCGAGGGCCGGGGCTCCCCACCGCTCGACCCGCCAGCTCAATGCCGACATCCGCGATTGGATCGCGCGCTGGAATGAAGATCCGCGGCCGTTCGCGTGGACGAAG
>Ga0075423_10007292_pt1 | contig 10434 bp, 10 predicted proteins | sample SoiMethybrSBSTD2_FD_80114 | JGI IMG/M metagenome (GOLD analysis project Ga0075423, IMG submission 80114) | Bulk soil microbial communities from a Populus tree surrounding site in Tennessee, USA - Soil MetaG P. TD hybrid SBSTD2 | ecosystem: Environmental > Terrestrial > Soil > Tree plantation...
GGCGCTGCGGGCGGCGGTGGCGCTGCGGGCGGCGGTGGCGCTGCGGGCGGCGGTGGCGCTGCGGGCGGCGGTGGCGCTGCGGGCGGCGGTAGCGCTGCGGGTGGCGGTGGCGCTGCGGGCGGCGCTGCTGGCGCGGCCGGTGGTTCCGGCGGAGCTAGTGGAGCCGGCGGGGGGAGTGGGGTAAGCGGAGGCGGCAGTGCCGGCGCAGTCATGGCATGGCAATCCCTCCTTGATCAGGCCCAGGCTGACCTGCGGACGGGCAACTTCTACAGGGCTCGGCATAACGCCGAGTTGCTGTTGCGCCTCGCTGTGCCTCCGTATGCGCGATCGGCCGCGCTGCTAGCCGCGGGCGACGCCGCCTACGAGCTGCGTTCGTACGATGCTGCCGCCGGCTACTACCGGCAGATCCTCACCTCGCACAAGACCGCACCGGAAGTGCCCAGCGCAGCGTTCGGGTTGGGCTGGGCCGAGCTCCGGCAAGGCAACCGCCCCGAGGCCGTCCGCGTGTGGACACGGTTCGCCGACACCTTTGCCAGTGATACTCGTGCTCCCTTCGCTACCGACCTCGCCGGCGAGGTTGGATATGAGTTGGGCTACACGGCCACCGCGGACACGCTGTTCGAGAGAACCATCGCACGCTATCCATCGAGCCCCTTCGCGGGAGCGGCGAGAGTGAGTCGCGCTCTCCTGGCACTTCGCGCGGGCCGCGAAGATGCGGCGACGCGCCAGCTCGACGAGCTGGTCCGGTTCAACGAACCCCAGGTCCTCGACACCCGCGCCATGGTGATCGACGCGCTCACACATCACGAGGCGCAGGCCGACCTCGAGGGGCGCGTGCGAGGAACCTCTCCGAGCGTCGACGGCGGCAGCGGCGGAGGCCAGCCGGCCGACCCCATCGAGCCCTTCGTCGCCCGCGTGCGCAACGGGCAGGTCGCGAGCGGGCAACCCGCGAAAGACGCACCCTATCTGATCCACGGCTTCGTGTTGCTTGGCGCGACGAGGCGCGGGTGGTCCGATACTGTCGTCGCCCGGATGACCGGCGACCTGGCCGACGGTTATCCCTCCTATCCCCCCGCCCCCGCGCTTCTGAGCCGGGTCGCCGAGGCGGCCGCCGCCAATGGGCAGTGGCCCCTCGCGCGCCGGGTTTACGAAAAGCTCTTCGCGCTCCTCATTGCGCGCTCGCCCAATACGCCCCCCAGCGGAACGGCGCGGGTGGAGTTCGCCGAGGCACTGTTCCGAACGGGCGCCGTCGAGCAGGCGCGAGCCCAGTGCGAGCTGGCCGCGAACTCCTACGACGACGCAGCCCCGCGCGCGTTGCTCTTGCTCGCCCAAATCGATGAAGCCGGCGGCCGGCGTCGAGACGCTCTGGCCTCGTACGACCGGCTACTGGGGGACTATCCGCGTCTGGAGCGATCGCCGCAGAGCCTGCTCGCGCATGCCGGGCTGCTCGAGGAGTTCGGGGAGCGCGCGCGAGCCCGCGAGGTACTAGCGCGCGTGGTTCGTCAGGGCGAGGGCGAGATCACCGCGGAGGCCGCATACCGCATCGCGCGAAGCTTGAGCGCGGAGCGGCAGCATGCGGCCGCGCTCGAATGGTACTTGTCGGCCGCCTACCTGGTCCCGAGCTCGAAATGGTCACGCCCCTCTCTCCAAGGGGCTGGCCAGTCCTTGATCGCGCTCGGCGATATCCCGGAGGCGATCTCCGCGTACCGCAAGCTGCTCCCCCAGGACCAGGACCTCGCTCGGAGCCTCGACAGCGCGACGAGCGAGGAGGCGGCGTTCCGTATCGCCGAGACCTTTTACGGCACGGGAGAATACGCGGGCTGCGTCAACCTGTATTTGGCGGCGGCGTCCTTGACCAAGGGAACGCCTGCCGAGCGTCGTGCGCTCGTGGGAGCGGTGCAATGTGAGGTGGCCCGCGGAGATGCTGCGGCCGCGCAGGCCCTGTACGAGCGCCTCCGGGCCACGAACGCGGAGCCGGACCTGCTGGCCGTCGCGAACCGAGCGCTTCGAAACGGTGGGACGTCCGCCAACGGAAAGAGCGCCAGCGACCATAATGGCGCAACCGAATCCTCGCGGCCCGCGACCGCGCGTTAGAGCAGCCCGGGAGTTAAGACACCGGGTCTGCCGCCGCGGGCCGGCGGCCGCTTCCACCGCCGGCCCGCTCTTGCCGAGCTTTTCGCTCGAATGGCGGGATCGACTAGCCTCGTTCGTGCCCCTGCGTCTTCACGATCTTGTTGTACAGTCCGAACAGGAGCCACGTGGGCACCCACTGAGCGACGAAGTTACCCCACTTGCCGCGACCGGTGAGCTGCGCCATGAGGCTCACGCCCATCGCCACGAGCGCCACGGCCAAATACGTGCTCGACGGTATGCTCGCGGTGTACTCCTCGATCTGCTTCGTCAGCTCGCCTTCCTTGCTGTCGTCCTGCCACATTTCGTTCTTCACCTGCTCGATCACCGACATAGCTGCTCCTTTCGTTGCACCGGACCGGGTTACCCGAGCCCGGAGTGTGTTTGATCAACCCTGCAGAGGATGTGCCACGCGCCGCTGCGCGCCCGAGATCGCCTCGTCAGCCAGTTCGGACCCCCCGGGCGCGCCGCGGTATCCCGGAGAGGGCGCCGAAACTCCTCACCACGTAATCTGGCGTCGGCCAATGTTGACCGCTTCGTCTCGCCCCATGAGCTGAGGATCGCCGAGTATCGCTCCTGGAGCCTGCACACGCTCCAGTGAAATGTGTAGGATCATCAACTCCGCCGGAGTGGTCCGCCGCGCGGACGCCACGAGGGCGCGCGCGCGCGAGATAGCCCGCTCTGCAGAGGACGCCGGCGCCACTGCCGGAAGCGCGCCCGCAGGATCCGAAGCCGGCTGGCCCCCGCGCCCCGCATGACGTCGTGAAAGAACTCGCGAAAGTCCGCCTCGCTCGCGGGGCTGAGCCCCAGCGTCCCGATCGTCGGGCCGCCCCCGACCTTCCGTTTGCCGAACAGCTCGCGCGGCACGCCGCGCTCCTCGGCGAGACGTCGCGCAATCGGGCGGTCGTAACGGCCCCCGACGGACCAGGGCGCGAGCTCGCGCGATCGGCTGAGGCGCGCCAGGGCAGGCGCGTGGATGGCCCCGCTACACGCCAGGGGGAAGAAGATGAATCCGGTGCGGAGCCGGAACTCGGTGAGATTGCTTCCCGACATCGTCGTCGCCGAGGGTTCCTGGAGCAACGGCATACCCGCGTTCCTGCCCCAGTAGTCTTCGCCGCCCTGCCCGTTGAAGAACAAGGAGCCGGTCAGATCGGCCGCCCACAACGTGAACGCCTTCGCGGCCAGCCGAACATTCGGATAGAACTCGGCCTCCGGTAGCCCGGGGAGGCTCGTGTAGTCCATCCGGTCGAACTCCTTCACGTCCATCCCGAGACACCGAGCGACTTCGGCGCCGCTATCCGGCGCAAGGGCCGGCCCGCTCCGGCGGAACGTGAGCGCATGTCGACAATTCGCCCGGCTCGCCAATGCCGCCACGGCCACGCTGTCATATCCTTGCGACAGCGCGGCCACCGGGTGGTAGGCGGGAGTGCGAGCGGGGTCTGCCGCATTGGCAGCCACCCGTTCCGCACTCGTGGCAAGAAAGTCCGCGTACTCCTCGTAGGACTGGAACGGGGCGGGAACCGGCTTCTCGACTCGGCGCACGCTGAGATCCGACGCCGCGACCACGTTGCAACAGTCGTGGAGGTAGGCGGCTCTGCCGCTCCCGAGCAGCACGGGCTTTCGTGTGATCCGGATTCCCGCGCGGAAGTAGTCGAGGAATTCGCGAAAGTAGTCCGGGTACGCGAGATCCAGGGTCTCGCCCGCGCGCGTCAAGAGAAGGGCAGCGAGTTCGACACGTAGAGAGTATCGGCCACTCGGACGGACTGGAGTCGCTCGAGCTTGTGGGTCGCGCCGGCGAAGATAACGCGGTCCCCATCGACCCGTCCACCCGATCCCACGAAGGTTGTCGCCTCGTCGAAGGCGCCCCCCTCGACCGGCCCATCCCAGGCCCCTTCGAAGAAACGATCCTCTCGTCTCCACCCAGGGCCGTGCAGGACGTGAACAGCTCGCGATCCCCGGCGAAGGGTCGCTACCCAGGCTAGCCGCGGCAGCGTGCCGAGCCGCTCGAACTCGAGCCGCATTCCTTCGGGTTACGCGTCAGATCCGCCCGCGCGCTGGCAGAAGAACTGGCGCTTGCGAAAATTGATGTGCATGACCCGGCTCAGGTAGCGGAGCGCCCGGGGCAGCCGCGGGGGTCCCGTGCTACGGGTCACCCAGCCGTTGGGAGCTTCGTGGTCCTTGAACCACTGTGGAAACGGGTGTTCCTCGTTGATGTCATCGAAGAGCACCATCGCTTTCTTCGACGCGTGGGCCCGCATCGCGGTCCACTCGGCCAGGATCCCATCAAAAAAATGCATGGAATCCTGGAAGAAGAGATCCCAGGTCAGCCCGCGCTCGGCGAGGAAGGGGGCCAGGATCTGGCGCGTGTCCCCCTCGATGAACTCGACCGTGCAGTGGGGGAATTGCTTCCGGATGCGGTCCAGCGTCGACTCGCGAATCGACTTCAGCTCGCTCCACGCTTCATCCGGAAGCGTCGTCGTGGGATCACCGTCGTAGTCGAATGTGAAGATTCGCGCGTTGTTCAGGTTGGCGCTCGCGGCGGCGGCGAGCGCGTAGGTCCCCTGGGCCTCGAAGGTTCCGGTTTCGATGATGATGCGCGGCCGGAGCAGCCTCACCAGGCGGTACATGCGCGACGCGTCCCGGCCCCGTGAACCCCATTTCCGGAAGCTCCAGCGCGCCGGAGGGAGTTCGATGCCCTCCCCCCGGTCGAGGCTCCGCCAGAAGCGCTGATTCGCAATATCAATGGTTGGCTGGGTGGAGTCCACGCCGATTCCCCCTCTACGCCGGGCCCTGCCGCGCGGGCACCGCACTGTCGGTTGTAACACGGCCGTCCTACGGTTCACGTTGAGCATGGCGCCTCACGGGGACGTTGTAGCAGCACAGTGAGGCCCAACCGCTCTACCATCCGCCATTTGCATCTCCGCACAGACGTCGTTGATCTCCTCCATTCCGCTCGTGGCGATGGGAATTCGCAACAAGCGGGTGCTCGGTGGCATGGCAAGAACGGCACTGACGGCATCGACGACGGCCTGCGGTGACGGGGCCGCATTGGCAAAGAATGCTCGAAAGTTGGCGACCGCCTGTTCGATTTGCGCGGCGACCGAGCCATAGCCTGCCCCACGGTCGGCCTCGGAAGGCGAAAGGGAATTACTCGCCATGGGCGTGGCATGGGCTCCCGGTTGGAGAATTACCGTATCAATGCCGAGGCTGTAGAGTTGATAGTGGTACGACTCAGCAAATGCTTCCAGCGCAAACTTGCTGGCAGAGTAAGCTCCCAAATATGGGCTTACCGTTCGCCCCCCTCCTCCGATATACCCGAACCCGGCATTGTTGATAGGACATCGATCTGGCCTGAGCGCGTGATGACTTCGTGTACCGCGTGTTCCACCGATCCCCCATCCGTGACGTCCAGCTCGAGGACGTGGAGGGATAGACCACTACTTGCTGCCAGCTTCTATAACTCCTCCCGAGCGGCCGCATTGCGTCCTCCGGGCTGGCGCATTGAGGCATACACGGTGTACCCCTGGCGGGCGCACGACTCGGCCAGAAGCCGCCCAAAGCCGCTACTCGTGCCGGTGATCAGAATCACGTCGCCGCGGTTCATGATGCCTCCTTGCCAATCAATAAGCCTCGGTACTGGCGAACGGGCACCTCGCGAGGCTAGCACGGTGCCGGGAGTACGTGCGCGTACGCTGCCGGAGCCCTTGTGCTAGCCTCCCGCCGATGCCCGATCTGCGCCTCGTCGCTGCTGATCGACCCGTAGGACTGAGTGATCGAGTCATCGACCGCCGCCGATTCCTCCAGACGTCGCTGTCAGTCAGTGACGCGCCACATCGCTCAATCAATTGATCCGCCCGCACGAGCACCGACGGCGGAATCGTGAGGCCGAGACCCTTGGCGGTTTTGAGATTGATGACCAGCTCGAACTTCGTGGGCCGTTCGCGTCGTTCGAGCCAGCCTCCCATCCAGCCCCGCTGGGCCAGGCTGAGCAGCAGGTCGCGATACAGCTCGCGCGCGCCATTGGCAGAGATCCGCAGCGCACGCGGCGCCGCTCGTCCGGACCGACGCGCGGAAGGGACGGCGGCTTGAGGTAGTCGACCCCGTCGAGCTCGGGGAACCGGGCATCCCGTGATGATCAGCTACCTCATGGGGGCCATGTCGTAAATTTGACCCTAACCTGGTCGGAACGAAAGCCCCCGATCAGCGAGTCAAGCCGCGGGCTCCGCCAGCCGCGCGTTCCGCGAGTTCTCCCCGCGGGCCATCATCTCCTTGGCGGTCGCCATGATCCGGCTCGCTCCGCCAGGAGCAAGTCACCTCGCGCAGGGCGGGCGTGCTACCACAACTGTGGCCATCGCTCCTGCCTCATTGCCCGACCGAGGAGGCAGATTCTTAGTACCTTGTCCAGATTCCTGTTGAGTGTTGCTTCCCGGGCTCGTTGATACTCTGGAGAAGCCTTGATGTCCTCCCACTTGGCCTCGAATGCCTTCTTCGCCGCCTCATATTCACGCATCAGGACTTCCGGCCTCGCCGACGCCTCGCGACCGAATGGAAGGCTAGGAGGCGTCGGCAACGTGACCCCACGCCGGACAAGTTCTTTATCGAGTTCATGTAGCTCAGTAGTGGGGATTTCGCGCATGAGGCCATTCACGAGTGAGATGCACTCGCGCATCTTCGCCGGGTCGTCTCTCCACTGGGGAAGAGCGTGGGAGAGCAGCACGGCCATCGGCAGCGCGGAGGCCGTTGCAAGCGCGATTATCCGCAGCCGCATCATCCCAGCGACTCCGTCACGTCCAGAATGTCCAGCCGGCGGAGACCGTACGCCTGCCCCAACTTCCCCACATCGTCACGGATCGGACACTGATGAGGCCGAGAGTCGCGAACATCAGCGCCCGTACCGTGCGGGCGCGTGATCGCCGGGAGACGCCTGCGGAATTGGCTCAATCACTCGATTACCTGGTCCGCCCGTTGCAGGAGCGACGGCTGGATCGTCAGGCCGAGCGCCTTCGCCGTCTTGAGGTTGATGGCCAACTCGAATTTCGTCGGCTGCTCGATGGGCAGCATCGCTGGTTGGGCGCCTTTCAAGATCTTGTCCACGTACCCCGCGGCACGGCGGAATAGGTCATGGCTGTTCACGCCGTAGCTGATGAGTCCACCATCGCGGACGAATTCAGCGGTGTAGTACATCGCTGGAAGACCGATCTTGGCCGTGATGTCAGCAACTTCGCGTCGGCTGGACAGCAAGACCGGACTGGCCAGGACGAGCAGGCAGTCTGCGCGCGCTTTCCCGGCCGCCCGAACGAGAGGATCGATGTCCTTGCTCGCCAACACGTCGACGTATTGAAGCTCGAGCCCCAACCTCTTGGCGGCGCCCTCGATCTCGCGCAAGGCCTGGGCGTTGCCGGGAGTGGTCGAGGTTCCGACCGCAACCACTCGGGCCAGACGAGGGAGCATCTCTTTGAGGAGCTCGACCCGCTTTCCACCCAGCTCGGGGCGAAAGTTAGACAGTCCGGTGATGTTCCCACCCGGCCGGGCGAGGCTCGTGACGAACCCGGTGCCCACAGGATCGGGATCCTGCGCCATCACAATCGGGATCGTCGAAGTGGCGGCCTTTGCGAACCGAGTGGCGGTTGTGCCCTCGGTCACGATGGCGGCGACCTTGAGCTGCACGAGTTCAGCAGCTTGGGCGGAAAGCCGATCCAATTTCCCGTCACCGTACCGGTACTCGACAGAGATGCTCTCTCCCTCGACGTAGCCGAGCTCTCGCAGTCCCCCTCGGAAGGCCTCAGTGCGAGCCGACATCGCGGCCGCCGAGTTGGCGCTGAGAAAGCCAATCCGCGGGCGCTGTTGTCCGGCAACCCCGGCGCACATCCCGGCCGTGACGAGGAGCATCAATGCGGCTAACCATGTCGCGCGGAGCATCGCATCCTCGCGGGCGGTCACGGTCGATGGCCCTTCGGTGTCCATCTCTGATTCCACCAACCGGTTCTCACACGCGCACCCGGTCCTTTCGCTGCAGCAGCGACAGCGGAATCGTGGGGGTGGGGCTTACCGGAAAGACGAACGCCATCGCGACCTCGCCGGAGGCGTGAATTCGGGTTGTCGTCTCAAGGGGTTTGGACACCTTCGCGTTCCGTTCTCCTTCTGGCGCGGTTCTCGTCGCACCCGCCCGAACATACCACGACCCCGACGCCCCGTCGGCAAGCCAAGCCGCTCCGTGCCGCCCGCAGGCAGGAGTGAGACCAGCGGGCGGGCCGGATCTGCTACCGCTCGCGGACGCCAGCCGTTTGTCGGAGATGTGCAGCACCACGCGGAGGCCGGAGCCGCTTCTCGTATACGACGGCAACCAGCGCGAGTGATCGAGCGGTTCCCGCCGGCCTCGAGAACGCGCTCAGGCCCGTGCGGCGCCTTATAGCGGCGCCGCTTCCGGTCATTCAATGATGTGATACGCGTGCTCCAACACCGACAGCGGCATCGTCAGGGCGAGCGCCTTGGCGGTCTGGCTAGAGTAATGGGACGGCGCCGCGGGTGACCGGTAAGCTATCTGCGCCAAGTCACATCTGCTGCTGAACTCTGCCGCCACGTCCTGGTCGTCACACGCCCGGGCTGCGCCCGGGACGCTACGCGACAACCTCCCCGACGCGCCACCCCGTAGGAGCGGCCCCCATCCGTGCCAGAGCGCCCCACAAGCCCGCCAGACCGCCTCAGGGGCGTTGCAACCCCACCACCGGGCCAGTAGACTCCCGGGCGTGCTGCGCGCGCTGTGGACGCCCCATTCCGAAACCCCCGCCCAGGGCAGAAAGCCTGCTCAAGCCGATGCCGCTGCCCCTGTGGACGGCGCGCCGCCGATGAGAATGCAGCTTCAATTCGTTGAGGCGCGAAGTCCGGACGAATTCCCCAGGGCCTGCTCGAACATGAGCAGCGCGCGCGGAGGTGCTCTGACTGTGCTGCCAAACAACAGGTTCCTCAGAGAGCATAAACGCCTCGTGGACCTGGCGGCCAAGAACCGTCTGCCGGCAGTGTACACATCGAGCGAGTTCGTCGACGCCGGAGGGCTTATGTCGTATGGAGCGACCCTGTCTGACTTGTTTCGGCGCGCCGCGCCCTACGTGGACAAGATTCTGAAGGGTGCCAAGCCCGGCGACGTGCCCCTCGAGCAGCCGACCAAGTTCGAGCTGGTCATCAACCTCAAGACCGCCAAGGCGCTCGGCCTCACGATCCCCCCGCCGCTGCTGGCACGCGCGGACCAGGTGATTTGAGTGATCGACCGGCGGGCATTCATCGGTCTTGCCGCTGGCGGTCTGCTCACCGCGCCGCCGAGGCACAGCATGGGAAGGTGCCTCGGGTAGGTTGGCTATCGCTGTTTTCCAGTTTTGACCCCCAGATCCGCCGTGGGCTCGATCTCTTCCGGCAAGCGCTCCGCGACCTCGCCCATGTGGAAGGCCAGAGCGTCGCGATCGAATACCGATGGGCCGAGGGGAAGTCCGAACGGCTTCTCGACCTTGCCACGGAGCTGGTCCGTCTGAAGGTCGCCGTCATCGTGGCGCACGGAGGCGTGCCTGCGGCGCAAGCTGCCCAACGCGCGACCAAGGCGATCCCGATTGTCTTTGTAGGTCCTGCTGATCCCGTGGCCGCCGGACTCGTCGCCGGCCTCGCACGGCCGGGGGGAAACATCACCGGGCCAACTCTTATGTCCGACCGACTGACGGGGAAAGGGCTGGAGCTGCTCAGGGAGGCGGCGCCCACTGTCACCCGCGTGGCCGGGCTCTGGAATCCGACCAATCCCGGGAACAGTCACCAGTTGCGAGGAGCGGCGGCGGCCGCTACGGCATCGGGAGTGCGGCTTCTACCCGTGGAGGCGCGTGCTCCTGCCGAAATCGAGAGGGCCTTTGTGGCGATGGCGCGAGAACGCGCCGAGGCGCTCCTCGTTCTTATGGACACGTTCTTCTACGATCGACGCGAACTGATCACGGCACTCGCGGCAAAGAACCGTCTGCCCTCGGTATACCCCAAAGGCGCCAACCCTTCTGACCTGCCCGTCGAGCAGCCCACGAAGTTCGAACTCGTCATCAATCTCAAGACCGCGAAGGCCCTCGGCCTCACTATCCCGCCGTCGCTGCTGACGCGCGCGGACCAGGTGATTCAGTGATCGAGCCGATTCCGCCGGCTTCTCCAGGCAACCAAGACCTCGCGCAGCGACGCGCGCTGCTGTTCTCGCCCCTCGGCTTCAACGAACTGGTCCGCGTGCCCAGGGGCATCGAAGCATGAGCACAGCATGACGTCGACGACGGGTTCCGCGTTCGAACC
>Ga0075423_10007293_pt1 | contig 10434 bp, 9 predicted proteins | sample SoiMethybrSBSTD2_FD_80114 | JGI IMG/M metagenome (GOLD analysis project Ga0075423, IMG submission 80114) | Bulk soil microbial communities from a Populus tree surrounding site in Tennessee, USA - Soil MetaG P. TD hybrid SBSTD2 | ecosystem: Environmental > Terrestrial > Soil > Tree plantation...
CAACGCGGCCGCGTTCGGGGTGGCGGGCGTCCTGCTCTCCGAGGGCTGCGCCGATCCGCTCTACCGCAAGACCATCCGGGTCTCGATGGGCGGGACGCTGTCGACCCCGTTCGCGCGCACCGAGTGGGGCGCGACGCTGGCCGCCCTCCGGGCCGGCGGCTACGTGCTGGTCGCGCTCACCCCCGACCGCGAGGCGGAGCCCATCGCCGCGGCGGCGGCGCGGCTTCCGTCCGGGCGCGTCGCGTTGCTCGTGGGCGCAGAGGGACCCGGCCTCGGGGCGCGCTCGCGCGAGGCCGCCGATCTCCGGGTCCGCATCCCGATGGCGCCCGGCGTGGATTCGCTGAACGTGGCCACCGCGTGCGGCATCGCGCTCCACCGCCTGGCCGGGAGCGGTATCATGGACGGCGGCGTCTCATGATCCGCATCGGCACCTCCGGCTACAACTACCCCGAGTGGCGCGGCACCTTCTATCCGGAGAAGTTCCCCACCGGCAAGATGCTGCCCTACTACGCGGAGCGGTTTGGGACGGTGGAGATCAACTACACGTTCTACCGCATGCCCAACGCCAAGACGGTGGCGGGCTGGGTCGCGGAGACGCCGGATCACTTCTCCTTCACGCTCAAGGCCCCGCAGCGGATCACCCACCTCGCGCGGCTGCGGAACATCGGCGATCCGCTGCGCTACTTCCTCGACACCGCGGCGGGCCTCGGTCCGAAGCTCGGCACCGTGCTCTTCCAGCTCCCGCCCAACTTCAAGAAGGACCTGGACCGGCTCGGCGGCCTCCTCGACCTGATCCCCGGCGGGCTGCGCTGCGCGTTCGAGTTCCGCCACGAGAGCTGGCTCGACCCCGCGGTCTACGACCGCCTGCGCGCGGCCAACGCGGCCCTCTGCGTGGCCGACACCGAGGACGCGACGACGCCGATCGAGACCACCGCCGACTGGGGCTACCTGCGGCTGCGCGATCAGGGCTACACCGAGACGGATCTGGCGGAGTGGGCCGGCAAAATCGTCGCGCTCGGTCCCACGTGGCGCGACGTCTTCGTCTACTTCAAGCACGAGGAGGCCGGGACCGGCCCCGCGTTCGCCCGCCAGCTGGAGGCGCTGCTGCCTCGCTGACCGCTCCCGCCGTCGCCACCCGGGCCTGGATGCGCTCGATGGCCGCGACCATGTCGATCCCCTCCTCCAGCACCGGGCGCAGCGGATCGGCCATCCGCTCGAAGCGCGCCGTGATGGTGGCGAGGTTGAAGCGCGCGGGGTCGAGCCGCGGCGTCACCTCGCCCCACTCGAGCGGGCAGGAGGCGGGAGCGCCCGGCAGCGGCCGCAGCGAGAACGGCGCCACGATCGTCTGCCCGTGGCCGTTCTGCCCGAAGTCGATGTAGACCTTGCCGCCGCGGGCCCGGAGCGGCCGCGCCACCGTGGAGATGTCGGGTAGCGCCTCGACCCCCAGCATCGCGAGGAGACGCGCGAAGGTGCGGGTCTGCTCGTAGGTGTAGCGCGCGCCCAGCGGCAGCAGGATGTGCAGGCCGGTGGCGCCCGACGTCTTCACGTAGCTCGGCAGGGCGAGCCCGTCCAGGATGCCGCGCAGCGCGAGGGCCACCCGCACCACGTCGGTGAACGGAGCGCCCTTCGGATCGAGGTCGAGCACGAGCCAGTCCGGCCGCTCGAGCGAGGGCACCCGCGAGGCCCAGCAGTGGATCGGGATCGACGCGCTGTTGGCCACGTAGCGGAGCATCTCCACGTCGTCGACCACCAGGTACGCGATGTCGCGCTCGGTGTCCTTCGAGTAGATGCGCTCGGTACGCACCCACGGCGGCGCGAACTCGGGCGCGTCTTTCTGGAAGAAGGACTTCCCTGCGATCCCATCGGGGAAGCGGGTCAGCACCAGCGGCCGGTCGCGCAGGTAGGGCAGCATGAAGGGCGCAATGCGCTCGTAGTACTCGATCAGGTCGGCCTTGGTGTAGCCCTCCGCGGGCCAGAATACCTTGCGCGGGTTGGTGACCTTGAGCCGCGGCGCCGGCTCGGGCGCGGCGGCGGGCGCGGGAGCCGCGTCGACCGCGGGACCGCTCGGCTCGGCGGCCTCGACCGGCGCCGTCACCTCCGGCGCCTCGCGCCGGCACTCCTCCGGCTTCCGGTCCTCGCGCAGGCCGACGAAGGTCGGGTGACGGAGCCCGTCGTCCTCGGTCCAGTCGGTGAAGCGCACCTCACACACCAGTCGCGGCTCGACCCAGTGGTGGCCGCGCCCGGTGGGCACCGCCCCCGTCTCGAAGGGGGGCGTCGCACGGGCGAGCGGGCGAAGCCGCTCCCAGATCGCGGCGAGACCGGCCTGGTCGAACCCGGCACCCACCTTCGAGACGTAGACGAGGCGCGGCGCCTCGGCCGGTCCGTCGTAGAGACCGAGGTGCAGCGCCCCGAAGTGCCCGCGCGAGCCCTGCGGATCGGTGTAGCCGCCGATCACGAACTCCTGCCGCTTCTGGCACTTGATCTTGATCCAGTCGCGGGTTCGCCCGCCCGGGTACGCCCCGCGCGCCTTCTTGGCCACGATGCCCTCGAGGCGCTGCGCGGAGGCGGCCTCGAAGAACGCATCGCCCTCCCCGACCACGTGGTCGCCGTAGCGCACCGGCCCCAGCGGGGGCACGAGGAGCCGCAGGCACTCCTTGCGCTCGACGAGGGGGCGGCGTCGCAGGTTGCGATCGTCGAGCATGAGGCAGTCGAAGAAGACCCCGACCGCGGGCCGCTGCTGCGCGGCCATCGCGATCTCGCGCGGGTCGGTGAGGGCCATGCGCGGCTGCAGGCGCTGGAAGCTCGGCCGCCCCGCGTCGTCGAGGGCCACGATCTCCCCGTCGATGACGAAGCGCTCGATGGCGAGCGCCCGCAGCGCGCGCACCACCTCCGGGTAGCGCGAGGTCGTGTCCTGGCCGCTCCGGCCGTAGAGGGTCACCCGCTCTCCCCGGCGCTCCGCCAGCACCCGCACCCCGTCGTACTTGATCTCGAAGAGCCACGCCGGATCCGAGAAGGGCCGCTCCGCGAGGGTGGCCAGGGTGAATGCCTGGGTCCTCGCGTCCACCTCGCCGCGCGGCGCGCCCAGCGCGTCGAGGCGCGCGCGCACCGCGGCCAGACGTCCGGGACGATCGGCCATCTCCTCGACGGTGAGCCCGGAGAGCACCGACTGCGGGTAGCGCTCGATCAGCTCGACGCCGCCGGGCGGCAGCGCGGCGCCGTCCGCCTTCTTCAGCAGGAGCCAGTCGCGGTCCTTGCCCGACATGCGGGCGAGGGTCCAGCGGCCCCGCATCTTGTGCCCGAAGATCTCCACCTCGAGCTTGCCGCGCGCGAGCTGCTCGAGCGGATCCTGCGGCTTGCTCGAGCGGTACCAGCCGTAGTCCCACACGATGACCGAGCCCGCCCCGTAGTTGCCCGACGGGATGACGCCCTCGAAGTCGCCGTACTCGATCGGGTGGTCCTCGACGTGGACCGCGAGCCGCTTCTCCTCCGCGTGGCCCGACGGCCCCTTGGGCACCGCCCAGCTCTTCAGCACCCCGTCCATCTCGAGGCGCAGATCGTAGTGCAGCCGCCGCGCCGCGTGTTTCTGCACCACGAAGAGCCGGCCGCCCGACGGCGGGCGGCCGCCGAAGGGCTCGGGGGTGCGATCAGGATCGCGCTTCTTGCGGTAGGCCTCGAGCGGCGGCGGCCGCTCGCCGCCGAGCGAATCCGGCACAATCCCTCGCCCCTTCGCGGGGGCCTCACCCCTATCCGGTGCGGTCGCCATCGGAGACTTGGAGCATAGCGGCCCGGGTGGTACTGTGCAAAGTCTCACGGCCATGGCACCCCATTCCATCGGCTCCGGCACCATCTCCTTCGGGCTGGTTTCCATCCCGGTGAAGCTCTACACCGCGGCGTCGAGCGGAGGCGTCAGCTTCAACCTGCTCCACGCCAAGTGCGGCAGCCGGATCAAGCAGCAGACCTTCTGCCCGGTGGACAACGAGGTGGTGGAGCGGGGCTCGCTCGTGAAGGGCTACGAGTTCCAGAAGGAGCAGTACGTCCGCTTCACCGACGAGGAGCTGAAGTCGCTCGAGGGCGAGGCGTCGAAGGTCATCGACATCGCGGAGTTCGTGCCGCTTCCCTCCGTCGACCCGATCTACTTCGAGAAGACCTACTACCTCGGCCCCGACAAGGGCGGCGAGAAGCCCTACCGCCTCCTCGCCGAGGCGATGGCGAAGAGCGATCGGGTCGCGCTCGCCACCTTCGTGATGCGCGGCAAGGAGAGCCTCGTCCTCGTGCGGCCGGCCCAGGACGGGCTGATGCTGCACACGATGTACTTCGCCGACGAGGTGCGCGACTTCGGCGAGATCGAGAAGGGCAAGTCGGTGAAGCTCCGCGACGGCGAGCTCGAGCTGGCCGAGCGGCTGATCGGGGAGCTGTCGCACGACGAGTTCAAGCCCGAGCAGTACCAGGACGAGTACCGCAACCGGGTTCTCGAGGTGGTGAACTCCAAGGTGGAGGGCAAGGAGATCACCGCGGCCGCGCCGGAGACCCAGCGCGCGCAGGTGATCGACCTGATGGACGCCCTCAAGCAGAGCCTCGCCAAGCGCGCCGGCGCCGACGAGCGCCCGGCCGCGGGCGCCGCCGCCGGCAAGAAGCCCCCCGCCAAGGCGCCCAAGCGCGCCGCCGCTTCCGACAAGGACAGGAAGGCGCAAGCCGGCCGGAAATGACCGCCTTCTCCACCCACGAGGTGGCGAAGATCCTCGGTCTGCCGGACTCGAAGATCCGCTCCTGCGCGCGCGCCGCGCTGCTCTCTCCCACCCGCGGGCCCGGCGGCCGACTCCGCTGGTCGTTCCAGGACCTGCTCCTGCTCAAGACCACCCGCGGCCTCCTCGAGGCCCGCGTGCCCCCGGGGCGCATTCGCCGGATGGTCGCCTCGCTGCGGCGACAGCTGCCCGGCGATCAGGCCCTCTCGAGCGTGAGCGTCTACGCCGACGGCCGGCGCGTGGTTGCGTGGGACGGCACCGCGCGCTGGCAGCCGGACTCCGGCCAGTTCCTCTTCAGCTTCGACGCGCCCGCGGTGGCCACGGACCAGCCCGCGCCATCCCCCCCGGCCACGCCCGCGCCGGCCCGGCCCACGGCGCCGGTCGCGGCAACCCGGACCGCGGGCGCCCGCACTGCAGCCGAATGGTTCGATCTGGCCTGCGAGCTCGAGCCCGCCTCCCCCGACGAGGCGCGTCACGCCTACGAGCAGGCCCTGGCCCTCGATGCCGGCCTGGCCGACGCGCACGTCAACCTGGGGCGTCTGCTCCACGCCGGCGGTGAGGCCGCGCGCGCGGAGACGCATTACCGCGCGGCCATTCAGCACGCGCCGGAAGATGCCATCGCGCACTTCAACCTGGCCGGGCTGCTCGAGGAGACCGGCCGCGCGAGCGACGCGATCGCGTCCTATCAGCAGGCCCTCGCCGCCGACCCCGCCTTCGCCGACGCCCACTACAACCTGGGCCTGTTGCTCGATGCGCTGGGCCGCCGTCCCGCGGCGATGACGCATCTCCGCGCCGCCCGCCGGCTTTACGCCCGCCGCTCCGCCTGACCCGCCGGGCCCGGCGCCGGGATTGTCCGATCCGGGTGACACCCGGCGTCAGATCCGGGGCCACGAAAGGCCATCCAGGCCCATTATTTCAGGCAGTTAGAGGCCTGGCAACTCCATTGCACCGTCTCCTGGTCGTTGACCCGCACTCATACGACGAGGAGACCGCAATGAGGACAATCATCGGATGGACGGTCGGCGCCGCGTGCGCGACCGTGATCGTGACCGGCATCTCCGCTCCCGCGCCCGCGCAGGAGACGAAGAACGACCGGCGGGAGATCCGGCAGGACTCTCGCGAGATCCGCGGCGATCGCAAGGAAGTCGGCCGGGACACGCAGGAGGTCCGGGGCGACCGCAAGGACCTCGAGGCGTCCCGCCAGCAGCTACGCGACGCGTACAAGTCCGGCGACGCCGCGGCGATCAAGGCGGCCCGCGAGAACTACCAGAAGAATCGCAGCTCGCTCCGCGGCGATCTGAAGGATCGGCGACAGGATGCCCGCGACCTGCGCCAGGACAAGCAGGATCGGCGACAGGACGTGAAGGATCTCCACGAGGATCAGGTCCAGGCCCGCGCGCGTCAGACCAAGTAACGCGCGCCGGGAACCGTCACGCACGGGGGAGGGGCCCATCGGGCCCTCCCCCGTTTTCGTCTCGAGCTAGGTCAGATCCGCGGGATGGCGCTCGTGCCAGTCGGTCCGCGACTGGTACGCGCGCGCCGCGGCCAGGACGGTGGACTCCTCCCACGCCCGCCCCATGAACTGCAGGCTGGTCGGCAGCCCGCGCGGGCCGAATCCGTTCGGCACCGCCACCGCGGGCAGCCCGGCGCCGTTGCCGACCGCGCCCATCACGTCGCGCGCGGTGCCGCGGATCGCGCTGCGCACCTCGCCGTCCAGCCGGGCCGCCTCGCCGGCCCGCCCGGGCGCCACCAGCGCGTCGAGCGGGGCGAGCACCCGATCCGCCTCGCGCGCCATCACCCCGCGGAGCCGCAGCGCCTTCACGTAGTCCTTGGCCAGGATCGCGTCGCGCGCGTAGGCGGTGTAGTGGTCCTCCGGCGCGGTCAGCCCGCGGATGGCTCCGCTCTCGATCATGTCCTCGAAGGCGCTGGCCGCCTCCGCGAACAGGATCGTGCGGGTGATGTCGTCGTAGGGCAGGTCGGGCAGCGCGACCTCCTCCACCGTGCCGATCTGCCGCAGCACCGCGAGCGAGCGCTCGAAATTCTCGCGCACCGCCTCCTCCGCGCCCTCGGTGACCCCGCGCAGCACCCCGAAGTGGAAGGGCCGGCCGGGCGCCGTCGCCCCGTGGCGGAACGGGCGGTCGACCGTGGTCGGGTCGGCCGGATCCCGGCCCGCGATCGCCTCGAGCACGAGGCCGCAATCGTCCGCGGTGAGGGCGAGCGGGCCCAGCTTGTCGAGCGTCCAGCAGAGGGCCATCGCGCCGTGACGGCTCACCCGGCCGTAGGTCGGCCGCAGCCCCGCGACGCCGCAGTTGCCCGCCGGCGACAGGATCGAGCCCCACGTCTCGGAGCCGATCGCGAAGGGCACGAGGCCCGCCGCGACCGCGGAGCCCGAGCCGCTCGAGGAGCCGCCGCTCCACGCGTCGCGGCTCCACGGGTTGACGCCGGGGCCGGTGAAGGCCGCGTTCGGCTGGCGATAGCCCATGCCGCCGGCCAGCTCCACCATCGCGAGCTTGGCGCAGAGCACCGCTCCCGCCGCCTCGAGCTTGACGATCGCGGTGGCGTCGAAGTCGAACACGCGATCCCTGAACGGCGCCGCGCCCCACGTGGTGGGAATGCCGCCCGAGGTGGCGAGCAGGTCCTTGGCCCCGTAGGGAATGCCGTGGAGCGGCCCGCGGTAGCGGCCGGCCGCGATCTCGGCCTCCGCGCGGCGGGCCTGCTCGAGCGCGCGGGCGCGCGTGACCGTGACCACCGCGTTGTAGCGCGGGCCCAGGCGCTCCAGGCGCTCGAGGAAGGTCTCGGCCAAAGTCACCGGGGAGAGCCGGCGCTCGCGGATCAGCTCGCCGAGCCGGCGCACCGAGGCGAAGACCACCTGCTCGGCCATCAGGGCTCCGCCCGGTAGGCCGCGAAGGCCTGGCCCGGCTCCTCGCCGTTGCCGAGGCGCACCGCGCGGAGGGCATGCGCGGCCTGGACGATGCCCTCGATGGCGGTGCGCACCCCGGCCAGCTCGTCGGGGCTCAACCGGCTGCCGTAGCGCTCGCGCACCAGCGCGAGCATGGTCTCGACCTCTGGGCGAATCGCCTCGGGCGGGCGGCTCGTCTCGGGCTCGCTCATCGCGCGGGCATTCTAGCGGAGGCGCGGGTCGAGCGCATCCCGAAGCCCGTCGCCCAGCAGGTTGAAGCCGAGCACCGCCAGGAAGATCGCGAGCCCGGGCAGCGCGGCCACGTGGGGCGCCACGTTCATGTACTGCCGGCTGCTCGAGAGCATGCTGCCCCAGTCGGAGGTGGGCGGCTGGACCCCCAGGCCCAGGAACGAGAGCCCGGCCAGGGCGGTGATCATCCCGCCCACGTTGAGGGTGACCGCCACGATGACCGGGGCCAGGCAGTTGCGCAGCACGTGGGTGAGCGAGAGGCGCACCTCGGAGACGCCGAGGGCCCGCGCCGCCTCCACGTACTCGGTCTGCTTCACCGCGAGCACGGTGGCCCGCACGATGCGACCGTAGAACGGGATGTTCACGATGGCCACCGCCACCATGCCGTTGACGAGGCCGGGACCGAGGGTGGCGATGATCGCGATGGCGAGCAGGAAGTAGGGGAACGCCATCAGGGTGTCGATCGAGCGCATCACGAGCTGGTCCACCCAGCGTCCCACGAAGCCGGCCAGCAGCCCGCACAGCGAGCCCGCCGCGGCGGCGAGCGCGGTGGCGGCCAGGCCGACCACCAGCGAGGTGCGCGCCCCGTAGAGCAGCCGGCTCAGCAGGTCGCGTCCGAACTCGTCGGTGCCGAGAACGTGCCCGGAGGTGAGCGGCCGCGCGAGCCGTCGCGCGGTGTCGATGAGATCGGGATCGTGCGGAGCCAGCAGCGGCGCCAGCACCGCGGCGGCGCCGAGCACCACCACCAGCGCGAGGCCGAAGAGCGCGCTCCCGCTGCGCCGGAACATGCGGACCGCCTCCGCCAGACTCGACCGTCCCCGCGCGGCCGCGCCCGGCGTCAGCGTGGTGCCCGCGCCGCTCACCCGGATCGCGCTACTCATAGCGGATGCGCGGATCGAAGACCGCGTAGAGCAGATCGACGATCAGGTTCACCACCACGAAGGTGGTGGCGATCAGCAGCACCCCGCCCTGCACCAGCGGGTAGTCGCGCGCCTGGATCGCCCGCACCATCATCGAGCCGAGCCCGGGCCAGGAGAACACGGTCTCGGTGAGGATCGCGCCCCCGAGCAGGTAGCCGACCTGGAGGCCCACCACGGTGAGGATCGGGTTGAACGCGTTCTTCAGCACGTGGCGGGCGATCACCGCGCGCTCGGCCAGGCCCTTCGCCCGCGCAGCCCGCACGTAGTCCTGACGGATGATCTCGAGCACGCTCGAGCGGGTGAGCCGCGCCACCGCGGCCGCCGACGCGGTCCCGAGCGTGATCGCGGGCAGCACCAGGTGCCAGAGGAGGTCGCTGAGCCCGCCACCATATGGCGACACCATGCCCGCTGACGGAAACCACCGGAGCGACAGCGCGAACACCAGGATCAGCATGATGCCGGTCCAGAACACCGGCAGGCTCACCCCGGTCACGGCCACCGCCATGCTGAGCTTGTCGAGCCATGAATACTGGCGGGTGGCGGACACGATGCCGGCGGTGAGGCCGAGGGCGATCGCGATCACCAGCGCGCCCACCGTCAGCACCACGGTGGCCTTGAAGCGCAGCAGCACCTCGGGGAGCACCTCGCGCCCGAGCGGGATCGAGCGGCCGAGATCGCCCTGCAGCACCCGGCCCATCCACTGGAGGTACTGGAGCGCCACCGGCCGGTCGAGGCCCAGGTCGCGGCGGAGGCGCTCCACGTCCTCGCGGGTGGCCTGCGCGCCCAGCATGATGGCGGCGGGATCGCCAGGGGCCAGGCGCATCACCCCGAAGACGAGCAGCGAGACCCCGACCAGGACCGGCAGCGCGAGGAGAATGCGGCGGACGAGGTAGCCCTGGAGGCCGGCCCCGCCTACTGCAGCCACACCTGCGTCAGCACCAGATCGAAGTTGGGGTGGAGCTTGAACCCCTGCACGCGCTTCCGGTGCACGATGACCTGCTTGCCGTGGTCGACGAAGATCCACGGCGCGTCCTCCATCACGAGGCGCTGCGCCTCCCGGTAGAGCGGGATGCGCTCCTTGTCGTCGATGGTAGTGCGGCCTTTCCGGAGCAGCTCGTCGACGCGCGGGTTCTGGTAGAAGCCCGCGTTGAACGCGGGCGGGAAGCGGTCGGAGGAGAGCAGCATGTACATCATGTGGTCGGGATCGCCGATCGACGGGTTCCACGACATCTCGGCCATGTCCGGGTTGTCGAGGTACTTCTTGAGATAGGCGCCCCACTCCATGGTCTGGATCTTGGCCCGCACCCCCACCGCGGCCAGGTTCGCCTGGATCACGGTGCCCATCTCCACCGGCGACTGCATGCCGGAACCCGACTCCGGCACGTAGAACGTGACGTCGAAGCCGTTGGCGAAGCCGGCCTCCTTGAGCAGCGCCTTGGCCTTCTCCGGATCGTAGGGATACCGCTGGGTCTTGTCCTCGTGGTAGGCGCCGTACACCGGGGAGAGCGGCGTGGTGGCCACGATCGCGGTGCCCTTCAGGATGTCGCGGATGATCGCGTCCTTGTGCACCGCGTAGTTGAGCGCCTGGCGCACCCGCTTGTCCTTCAGCGCGGGATGGCGGGTG
>Ga0075423_10007294_pt1 | contig 10434 bp, 8 predicted proteins | sample SoiMethybrSBSTD2_FD_80114 | JGI IMG/M metagenome (GOLD analysis project Ga0075423, IMG submission 80114) | Bulk soil microbial communities from a Populus tree surrounding site in Tennessee, USA - Soil MetaG P. TD hybrid SBSTD2 | ecosystem: Environmental > Terrestrial > Soil > Tree plantation...
GGTGTGCGGAAAGTCACAGCACACACGGAGACGCGAATGAACAACCGGATATTCACGCAGCTCGCTGGCGCACTGACCGCCATCCTTGTCGTGGCGACGTCCGCGTTCGCGCAGGGCCAATCCGCGTCCCACAACACCAATGGACTCGCCAACCGCGCCGACAACGGCCGCAACAAGATCGCCGCGGACCTCGATCGGGTATTGAACGGCCAGGGCAACGGCCGCGAAAGCTGGGTCAAGCCGGGGCCCGGCGGCGCGCAGATGAGCCTGATCATCCACTCCCGCGCGAAGAACGACCCCCAGCTCGCCGGGTTGCGCCGCGCGATCGCCGCGGTGGGCGGAGCGATCAAGCGCCAGTTCTCTTCCATCAACGGCTTTGCCGCGACGGTTCCGTCGGCCCGGGTGCGCGAGCTCGCGCAACACGCCGACGTCTTCCGCATCACGCCCAATCGCCTGGTGGCACGCGCGAGCAGCATGCTGGAGATGGAGACCGGCGCCGACGGCGTGCGCACGCTCGCGGCGGCGGGTCTGCTCGACGGCAGCGGCGTGGGCATCGCGTTCCTCGACTCCGGCATCATGTCCACGCACGCGTCGATGCTCGGCGCCGACGGTACGTCGCGCGTGAGGCTCAGCGTCGATTTCACCTCGAGCCTGGCCACGCTCGGCTCCCCGGTCGACAGCAGCGCGGCCGCCTTCCAGGACCCGTACGGGCATGGGACGCTGGTCGCCTCGGTGGCGGCGGGCCGCTCGGCGGCCGGCGCCATCGACAGCACCGGCATCGCGCCCGGCGCTTCTCTTTACGATGTGCGCGTGCTCGACGACCGCGGCTTCGGCGACATCGCCACCACGATCGCCGGGATCGACTGGGTCATGGCGAACGCGGCCCAATACGGCATTCGCGTCGTCAACATCAGCCTCGGCACCTCCTCGACCGATTCCTACCTCACCGACCCGTTGTGCGCGTCGGCGCGCGCCGCGGTCGCAGCGGGGCTCGTGGTCGTCGTGGCCGCCGGCAACTACGGCGCCGGACCCAACGGCACGCCGGTGTACGGCACCATCAGCTCGCCGGGCGACGAGCCCTCCGTGATCACGGTCGGATCCGCAAATGACCGCGGCACGGCGCAGCGCGGCGACGACGGCATCAACACGTTCAGCGGGCGCGGCCCGACTCGCGGCAGCTATATCGACGACACGGGGACGTTCCAGCACGACAACCTCCTCAAGCCCGACCTGGTCGCTCCGGGCAACCGTGTGATCGGCGCCCTTTCGACCGACCGCGCAGGCCTGACGCAGAGCGCCCTCGCCACGGGGTTCCCGCAGCTGGTGCTGCAGGCGAGCGCGACGGGCAATGGCCTCATGGCCGCGAGCGGCACGTCCTTCGCCACGCCGGTCGTGGCCGGCACCGCGGCGCTGCTGCTGCAGGCGAATCCGGGCCTCACGCCGCCGCTCGTCAAGGCGATGCTCCAGTACACCGCGCAGCCGCTCGCCGGCTACAACCTGCTCGACCAGGGCGCGGGCCTGGTCAACGTGCCGGGCGCCCTCGCCATCGCCGGCTCTCTTTACACCAATATCTCGAACCAGGTGTCGGCGGGCGGCATCGCCGTCGGCGCCTCGTTGCTCGCCTCGGGGCAGGCGATGCCCGCGCCCGGATCGCTGATCGACGGAGCGCCGGCCGGCTGGAGCCGCTTCGTGTACATGGGCGGACGCCACGTGCTCGCGGGCGAGAATCTGTTCACCCAATACCAGGCGGCCTACGATCCGCGACTCCTCTGGGTGGGATCGCGCGCCGCGTACGTGGACCCCAATGCCGCGCCGCCGTCCGGCGCGCTGGTGAGCGACGGCGTGGTGTCGCTCACGCAGGTCCTCGGCGCCAGCAGCTACGCCGACGAGACCGGATACTTCACGCTGTCGGGCGACGTCACCGACCTCACCATCCACGGCGAGGGCATCGTGCTCGCCGAGGGCATCGATCTCATCGACGGCATCGTGCTCGCCGAAGGCATCGTTCTCGCCGAGGGCATCGTGCTCTCGGAGAGCATCGTGCTCGCCGAGGGCGTCGTGCTCGCCGAAGGCATCGTTCTATCGGAATCAGTAGTCCTCGCGAAACAGGCGTTCCTCCTGGGCGAATGAGCGCGAACCCCGACAAACCGAGACGGCAAGAGGCGAAAATGTCCCTCATCGACATGCAGGACTACAGTCCGGCGGCGCGCCGCTATTGGTGGATCGTGGTGTTCCTCGGCGTCTGGGCGCTCATCTACGCGGTCTCCCGCGTGGCGATGTTCGAGGGCGCGTTGCTGGTGCAGGTCCTCATCGGCGCCATGATCGCCGCCATCGTGGGCCTTTTCCCGGTTCGCATCCCCGGCGCCAAGACGGCGGTGGCGGGCGGCGAGATCTTCATCTTCCTGATGCTCCTCGTGTACGGCGCCCCGGCGGCGACCCTCGCCGCGGCGCTCGAGGGCGCGGTCGCCTCGTTCCGTTCCTCCAAGCGCTGGACGAGCCGCGCCGGCACGCCTGCCATGGCATCGCTCGCGATGCTCACGTGCGGCACGCTCTTCGAGCTCGCGCGCGCGCAGCTCTCCCGCATGGGCCTGAACAGCGCCATGCTCCTCGCGATGATGCTGATGTTCGCGGTCATGTACTGGGCCGCCAACACGGTGCTCACCTCGATGCTCATCGCCCTGAAGCGCGACACCGGCATCACGCCCCTGCGCTGGCTGAAGGACATGTCCTGGATGGGCCTCGCCTACGTCGCGGGCGCCTCCATCGCGGGCGTGCTCTTCCTCGGCTTCAAGCAGTTCGGCCTGGCGGCGCTCATGATCGCGGCGCCGCTGATCGCGATGTTCCTGTCCACGCTGCACAACTACTTCCAGCGCAAGGAAGCCGACGAACGCCACATGGAGGAGCTGAAGGAGAGCGAAAGCCGCTTTCACAGCGCCTTCGCCAACGCCGCCATCGGCATGGCGCTCGTCACGAGCGAGGGCAAGTTCATCCAGGCCAACAAGGCGTTCTCGCAGATGCTGGGGCGCGGCACTTCCGCGCTCCTCGAGGCCGAGCTCAAGTCGCTGGTGCACCCCGACGACCTCGCCGCGCTGCAGGGCCCGGTCGAGAAGCTGGTGAAGGGCGACCTCGCCTCGGTCCAGACGGAGCTGCGCGGGCGCCACCTCGACGGCTCCGACGTCTGGATGTCGCTCAACATCTCGCTCGCGCGCGACTGGCAGTTCAAGACCCACAACCTCATCGTGCAGGCGCAGGACGTGTCCGCGCGCCGCCGCGCCGAGGCCGAGCTCTACCACAACGCCTACCACGACAGCCTCACGCAGCTCTCCAACCGCGCGCACTTCGACGAGCAGCTGAACCGCGCCATCGCGCGCGTGCAGCGCCACCCGGCGCAGCGCTTCGCGGTGATGTACCTGGACTTCGACCGCTTCAAGCTGGTGAACGACTCGCTGGGCCACCGCGCCGGCGACGAGCTGCTGGTGAGCGTGGGCAAGCGCCTGCGCGCCATGCTGCGCCCGACGGACGTGCTGGCGCGCCTGGGCGGCGACGAGTTCGCCATCCTGGTCGAGGACCTGCATCGCCAGCGCGACGCCATCGACCTCGCCGAGCGCGTGCACCGCGAGCTGGAGAAGCCGATCCGGCTGGGCACCATGGACGTGACCGTGAGCGCCTCGATCGGCATCACCTTCAGCACCAACAACTACCAGAGCTCGGACCAGATCATCCGCGACGCCGACATCGCCATGTACAAGGCCAAGTCGCGCGGCAAGGCGCAGTACGCCGTGTTCGACTCGAGCCTGCACCGGCACGTTGCCGAGCAGCTGCAGCTCGAGCAGGAGCTGCGCCGCGCGCTGGGCCAGGGACAGCTGACCCTCGAGTACCAGCCCATCTGCACGCTGCGCGACCGCATGCTCACCGGCTTCGAGGCGCTGGTGCGCTGGAACCACCCGGAGCGCGGGCTCCTGGAGCCGGCGAGCTTCATCCCCGTCGCAGAGGAGACCGGCCTCATCGTGCCGCTGGGCAACTGGGTGCTGGGAGAAGCCTGCCGCCAGATGCACGAGTGGCGCAGCATCCGCAACGGCTCGAACCTCAACATGAGCGTCAACGTTTCGAGCCTGCAGCTCACCCATCCCGACTTCGTCTCGCAGGTGGGCCGCGCGTTGCAGGCGGCAGAGATGCGGCCCTCCCAGCTCACGCTGGAAGTGACCGAATCGGTCCTCATGAACGGCATCGAGAACGCATTCACCACGCTGAACGCGCTGCGCCAGATGGGAGTCACGCTCTCCATCGACGACTTCGGCACCGGCTACTCGTCGCTCTCGTACCTCGCCACGCTGCCCATCGACGCGCTCAAGATCGACCGCTCGTTCATCGACCGCATGAGCCGCGAAGCCGAGGGCAGCGAGATCGTGAAGGCGATCTTCAAGCTCGGCCAGGCGCTCTCCAAGCAGGTGTACGCCGAGGGGATCGAGACCGGCGCGCAGCTCGCCCAGCTGCAGGACATGGGCTGCGAGTTCGGCCAGGGCTTCCTGCTGTCGCGGCCGGTCAATGCCACGCACGCGGGCGGCTTCATCGGCTCCAACGACGGCGTGGCCAACGCCGCCTGACCTCAGTACGCGCTAGCCTGGTCCAGTAGCGAGAGAGAGGCGGTGTCGAGCGAGAGCTCGGCGGCCGCCATCAGCTCGCGCAGCTGCGCGATGGTAGTGGCGCTTGCGATGGGCGCTGTGATCGTCGGGCGCGACATGAGCCAGGCCAGCGCCACTTGCGAGCATTTGGCCTTCTTCGATTTCGCCACCTCGTCCAGCGCCGCCAGTATCCGCATGCCGCGCTCGTTCATGTACTTGGTCTTGATGCCGGCCCCACGCGGGCTTTGCGCGAGGTCGGCCTCGGTGCGGTACTTGCCGGTGAGGAATCCGCTCGCGAGCCCGTAATACGGAATCACGCCGATGCCGAGTTTCTTGCAGGTGGGCGCGAGCTTCTCCTCGTATTCCTGGCGCGAGTAGAGGTTGTAGAGCGGCTGCAGGGACTCGAAGCGCCGCACGCCGGCGCGCTGCGCGGCGCCGTCCGCCGCCAGCAGCGAGTCGGCCGCGAAGTTCGAAGCGCCGACGGCGCGCACCTTGCCGGCGCTCACGAGGCGCGAGAAGGCCTCGAGCGCCTCGTCGATGGGCGTGGCGGGATCCTCGGCGTGGGCCTGGTAGAGGTCGATGCGGTCGGTCTGCAGGCGTTTCAGCGAATCCTCCGCGGCCTGCGCGATGTAGGCGCGCGAAAGCCCCTTCTTGCCGCCGGGCATCTCCATGCCGACCTTGGTCGCCAGCACGATCCGTTCGCGACGCCCGCCGCCCAGCGCGATCCAGCGGCCGATCGCACGCTCGGATTCGCCGCCGGAATTGCCCGGCGCCCATTTCGAATAGACGTCGGCGGTGTCCACCAGGTTGAACCCGTGGTCGGTGAACGCATCGAGGAGGCGGAAGGCGGTGGGCTCGTCCACCGTCCAGCCGAAGACGTTGGCGCCGAAGGCGAGCGGCGCCACTTCGAGGCCGCTGCGCCCCAGAGGCCGGCGTTTCATACGGGGATTTCCATTCGATTAGCCTTGTCTCACAAGAAGAGAGGATTGACCCCCATGACGCACCGGAAATGCCTTGCCATCGTGCTCGCCGCGGCCCTGCCCGCCCTCGCGCAGCAGAATCCCGCCGCGCGCCGCGGCGCCTGGGACCTGCCCTCGCTCGGCGGCTACTGGAACGGTGCCAACCTCGAGAACCGCTCCAATTGTGCAACGGCCGGCGTGAACGGCATCCACGGCACCTACGCGCAGTACTTCTTCAGCGTGAACCCGGCCAACGCCAACATGCAGATCCACGAGACCACGGTCACCAACCTCACCTGCGACTACGACGGCACGTACGCGGCCGACCAGCTGCTGCCCGGCTGGAACGGCTCCTTCAGCTGCAGCGACGGCAAGCGCGGCACGTTCCGCTCGACGGGATTCCTCATCACGTCCACCGAAATGCAGGTGCGCCTGCAGATCAAGCTGCAGAATTCCGAAGGCTGCGACGTCGACTCGATCCTGGGCGGCTCGCGCTTCTTCTAGAACGTCACCGTGATCGTCATGCTGTCGTTGTAGATCCCGGGCCGCACGTCCTGCAGCGCGTCGATCCTGCCGTACATCGTGAAGGTGATCGTCCCGCTCGTGTTGTTGGAGAGGTTGATGGTCTGCGAGACCGTGTCGGCGCCGATCGTGGCGCCCCAGACCAGCAGCCGCGCGGCGTCGCGATACACGTTGTACGTGAGCAGGTCGGCGGCTGTCGCGTGCTTGAGCCGGCGCACCGCGGTGGTCCCCGAATTGAAGCTCGCGCCCAGGCCCACGGTCACCACGGTGCTCCCCGGCCCGCCGGTGCGCGTGCAGGTCACTACGAACGGCGTGCTGGCGTCGGCGGGCGTGGATTGGTAGGCGTCGTAATTGCCGAGGCTGAACGCGACGCTGCTGCCATTGCACGTGGTGACCTGGGCCGCGGCCGGAATCGCGGCGGCGGCGGCCAGCAGGGCGAGGAAACGGTTAGCGCGCGACATTGCACGTCATGATATCGCCGAGCGCCGTGTGCGCCGCATCGGTGGCGGGAATTTCCAGCGCGAAGTCGCAGCGGGTCGACCGGATGCGCACGGTGGCCGCGGCGCGCCCGACAGGCAGGTTCTCGACGTAGAATGCGCCGCCCTTGCCGGTGGGTATCTCGAACTTGCGCCCCCCGGCCTCGATCTCCACCAGGTGATTCTCCAGCGGCAGCGTCTCGACGCCCGATCGATAGCGCAGCCTGCCCGTGAAGGCGCGCATGCGTTCGAACCGGAACGGGATCAGCGTGCCACTGCGATAGGGCGGCGAGAACGACCGCCCCACCCGGTCGATCGAGTAGTCGATCGGCACGTCCTTGTCCTTCACGGAGGCGTAGTTGCTCGCGTACGAGGCGATGTTCGGCAGCAGGACGCGACCGCGCGCATCGGTGCGGCCCACCTCCTGGCTGTTCTCGTAGACCAGGACGCCCTCGAGGGGCGGCGTGATCTCCACGATGGCGAAGCTGTCCGCCACGGCGCGGCTCAGGTCGAAGCGACCCTCCGCGGACACGAGCGCGCCCGAGAACGAGAGCGAATAGGCGGTCGTATCCGATGCGCCGCGCACTTGCGTGACTTCGGCGCCGAGCGTTCCCACGCGGGTGTGCCACTCCAGGCGCGGCGTGATCACGTGCGTGGCATCGCCCGCGGCTTCCTGGCGCTGCACGCCGAGACTGTAGGCGAGCCCCTCGCCCTGCGGCACCTGCGAGCCCCACTGCGCCGAGGTCGTGCGCACGCCGCGCACGTCGCGGGCCACGGACGCCTGCGCCACCTGGTTGCTCCCGGGAACGTACTGCAGGCCGAAGTAGAAGTCGTTGCCGCGCGGCTCGGTGAGCTGCCTGCGGAAAGTCGCGATGAGATTGAGGCGCCCGAAAAGCGGCCTCGAGTACGTCGCGTTCCACGAGCGCGCGGCCGCTTCGCCGTGCAACGCGAGCCGCGTGAGGCCCACGCCCAGCGAGCCCAGCCACGGCGCTGCGTAGGCAACGTTCATGCTCAGGTCGCTGCGCGGCAGGCGAGGCGCGATCTCGGCAAGCACCGCGTAATCCTTCGAATACCCCTGCCACGTGAGCTGCGTCGAGACCTCGCCGCGCTGGAACGAGTGCGTGGCGGAGAACGCGTGGCCGTTGGCGTGCGTGTCGGAATCGGCGCTCGCCGCCGCGTGCACGCCGAAAGCGCCGAGCCTCTCGTCGCGGTAGAACGCGTCGACGCCGCCATTGGCCTTGCGCGCGGTCCCCTCGGTGCGCAGCCCGAACGTCCAGCGATCGGTGAAGCCGTACTGGTGGAACGCGGCGAAGGCGAAGCGCCCGTACGAGTCGCCCGGGGCGCCGGCGTTCGAGCGCAGCCACCCCGCCTGGTAGCTGTAGTCGTGCAGGCCCGCGGCGAGCCCCTGCGTGGCGAAGTAGAACGGATAGGCGATGCTTTGCTCGCGACCCAGCACGTCGCGGATCACGACGCGCACGTCGCGCTGCCCGCCGTAGTAGCTGAAGTTGCGGATGTCGAACGGGCCGGGGCCGACCTGCTGGCGCAGCACCAGGGTATTGCCGACGTAGAAGTCCACCTGCGACGGGAATTCGGCGATGCCGCGGTAGCCGACGCTGGGCTGGCGGCTGAGGTAGGGAGAAAGCGCATACGCCTTGGCGAGCGTGAGCCCCGCGAACTGCACCGAGGATCCCAGCGCCAGGCCCGGCGTGGCGCTGTCGCCCACGATGAGGCGGCGCAGGTTCTCGCGATCGTCCCGGATCGCCTGGGTCTCCAGCCGGCCCGATCGCGTGTCCGTGGGCGAGCGCGAGTGGAACGACTGGTTGCGGAAGATCCAGTCGCCGCGCGCGATCGCGGCCTCCGCGGTGACCGACAGCGTGCCGTCGCCCTCGCCGCTCGTGCCCGCATATCCCACGCGATAGTTGAGCAGCGCGCTGCTCGACGGCGGGCCGATGTCGGCAGGCGCCGCCTGGGTGGCGAGATCGAACCGCTTCGCCGGAAAACTCTCCGGCGCGAACGTGAGCTCGAGGGCAAGGGCCTTCTCGTCGAACGAGGCCTTCGCGCGCGCGATGGAGGAGACCGGCACGAAAGCGTCGCCGTCGATCGTGAACACCGGCGTCCCGGGCGCCACGCCGGCGACCTCCGCAAGGTCCTCGCGTCGCAGCAGGAATTCGCCCGCGTCGGTCATGCGCACCACCCGCTCCCCGTGCGCCTCGGCGTTTACCGTGAGCGAGACGATGAGCGCCTGCGTGCGCGCGGGAAACCGCCGCTGCCCGGGCACGCCGGCAAGCGAGGCGCTGGATCGAAGGACGAGGGGCACGAAGGGTTGCGCCTCGCTCGCCGGCGCGGCGGTGCGATCGCGCAGCACGCGCTCGAGCTCCAGGGCGAGCACGGAGCGGGAAAGCAGGAGCGTGGCGGCCAACGCGGCGCCGCGGCGCCAGCGGTGTCGGCGCATCCCATCAGGGCGGGCAGGCGCCGCCGGGCAGCTCCACCGTCTTGCGGACATCCTTGCCCTCGCCCACCGCGTGGATCTCCACCGACTTCGGCAGCGGGCAATCCTGTGAGGTCACCGGCAGGAGGAACGTGCGCGCGACTCCCGGAAACACATACCAGCCGGCGGCTTTCGCGACAATCCGGTCGCCGGCGCGCGCGGTCACTTCCTCGAAGCGGATCTGCCGCGAGCCGGCGTTGCGGATGACCACGCGCAGCGCTCCCTTCGCGGTGTCCACCGTGGCGATGTCCGGCACGCTCTCGACCTTGCCGGCGGACAGGAAGATGGGGACCCCGAAGCGCAGCCGTACCGCGACCTGCGCACCGCTTCCGGGGGTCGCTTCGGGATCCGGCAGCTCCTCGATGAAAAGGCGGAACGCGCGCTCGGGGCCCTCGTAGGGGGCGCGCACGCCGACGCGGATGATTCGCTTCTGCTTCGGCTCGACGGTGAAGAGCTGGGGGAAGAAGATCAGGTCTTCGCTGTCGGCGAGCTGGTCATCGCCCGTGGGCGATTGCGTCCACTCGAAGAGCTTCAGCTGGAAGTGCAGCTTGCGCTCGTCGTCGTTGGTGACGGTGACGAGGCCCGAGCGCGCACCCGGATCGAGGTCGATGCGGATCGGGGAGACGCCGAACGCGCCGGCCAGGGCGCCGAAGGGGAAGGCGGTGAGCGCGAGGGCGAGGAGTCGTCGCACTACGGCGTGATGGTGAGGACCAGGGTCTCGGCGTGGTTCTCCGTGGACACCGATTGCGTCCTGCCCGCCATCGCGTCCGGGGTTTGCGCGGCGCCTTGCGGGCCCACCGACCAGGACACCGTCGTTGCCGTGGGCCCTTCGCACTGGAAGGCCTCGAGCTTGCCGTCGCGAGAACCCCCGGTCGTCCCGGCTGCCGGGGCTGCGTATCCCGAGGTGCTCAGGCGGCATTTGCTCGGGGCCACCACCGTCGCCCCGATGTTCACCGAGTGCGAGCTTCCCCAGGCCGGCAAGACCGCCAGGGCCGCCAGCGATACGGCGATGCGAAGGGTTCCGAGGCCCCGGGGCTCGACCATGCGGGCCAGTCTAGCGAACCTGGCCGCGTCAATCCATCATCCATTTCCCGAGGCGCATAAAAAAGGCCCCGGTCCTCCCGAACCGGGGCCAGCCCTCGACAATCTCGAGAAAAGGCTTTTTCTTACGGCGTGATGGTGAGCGTGACGGTGTCGGTGTAGGCACCGGCCGTCGCGTTCTGGTAGTTCGCCGCGGTGATGCTCGCGTCGACGGTGACGGTCTTGTCCTGGCCGGCGCCGAAGCCCGTGCCGACTTGCACCGCGTTCGTGAGGGTCAGCGAGTACGGCATGAACACCGCGCCGCTTTGCACGCGCCGCGCGCCCGA
>Ga0075423_10007296_pt1 | contig 10434 bp, 8 predicted proteins | sample SoiMethybrSBSTD2_FD_80114 | JGI IMG/M metagenome (GOLD analysis project Ga0075423, IMG submission 80114) | Bulk soil microbial communities from a Populus tree surrounding site in Tennessee, USA - Soil MetaG P. TD hybrid SBSTD2 | ecosystem: Environmental > Terrestrial > Soil > Tree plantation...
CAGAGCCCCTTGCGGGCGACGTCGATACCGAAGGCGATCTCCTGCTCGCTGGAGGTGGAGCTTCCGGGGGCGAAGGCGAGCACGAGCGTCAGGAAGGGGGCCGCCAGCATGACATCTCCCCGGAGGGAGCGGAATTGAATATTAGACGCCGGCCGGCAGCAAAAGCAAGGCCGGTGCCATGAGTGAGTTTAGCGCTCTGGGGGCTTTCCGAGGCCCCGCCGCCCCGCTTTGTCCGAGGAGAGGGACACCGGCTGTGTCCGGGGGCGGACAGGCCGCGGACCTGATCCGGCAGGGGATGCTCCCTAGAATGGCCGCCCCTCGCCCCGAGATGAGGTGGACATGGCTTCGACCTTCGACCTGCTGACCCTCGCCGTCCTGACCGACGTCGGCCCCCGTCGGGCGACCGCGCTGCGGTCCCGGGGAGACCGGGACAGTGTCCTGGCCCGGCCCGACGATCACCGCGACGTCCTGCCGGCGGAGGCACGCGAGGAGCTGCGATCCGGAGCGGCCCGCCGGCGGGCGGAGGCGGAGCAGAGGCGGGCCGCTCAGCGGGGCGAGCGCATCGTCGGGCTCGACGAGGAGGACTACCCCGCGCGGCTGAGACGCATCTACGACCCGCCCCCGGTGCTCTACGTGAACGGCCGTCTCCCCGACGACGAGGGCGAGCGCAGCGTCGCCCTCGTCGGCGCGCGCCAGGCCACCCCCGCCGGCGGGGTTCTCGCCCGGCAGATGGCGCGCGACCTGGGCTCGGTGGGCGCCGTCGTCGTCTCCGGCCTGGCCCGCGGCATCGACAGCGAAGCCCACCTGGGGGCCCTCGAGGGCGGCGGCTGGACGGTGGCCGTCCTGGGCTCGGGCCTGGACTGCCTCTACCCGCCGGAGAACGCGGGCCTGGCGGCCCGGATCGCGCGGGCGGGCGCGGTCGTCTCGGAGTTCCCCTTCGGCACCGGGCCGCATGCCGGCAACTTCCCGCGCCGCAACCGCGTGATCGCGGGCTGGGGCGTAGGGGTGGTGGTGGTCGAGGCCCGGGCCCGGAGCGGTGCCCTCGTCACGGCGCGCTGCGCGATCGACGAGGGGCGGGAAGTGATGGCGGTGCCCGGCCACCCGAGCCAGCCCAGCGCCGAAGGCACGAACCAGCTCCTGCGCGAGGGGGCCGCGGTCATCCGCGGCGCCGCCGACGTGGCCTCGGAGCTGGACTGGGTGATCCCCGTCACCGAGCCGGCCCAGCCTCCAGCGGACGATCTGATGGCCGTGCTGCCGAAAGGCGCGCCCCTGGGCCTCGACGAGATCCAGGCCCGCAGCGGGCAGAGCGCCCCGAAGCTGCTCGCCCGCCTGGCCGAGCTGGAGCTGGAGGCACGGGTCCGGCGGCTGCCGGGGGGGCTGTTCCTCCGGCGGTAGGTGACAAGTCGGGTACAGTAGATGCGGGAGGCTTCCTCTTAGTGGCCAAGAACCTCGTCATCGTCGAGTCGCCGGCCAAGGCGAAGACGATCAACAAGTACCTCGGGCGGGACTTCCAGGTGAAGGCCTCCATGGGCCACGTCCGCGACCTGCCCAAGAAGCGGCTCGGCGTGGACGTGAAGAAGGGCTTCCAGGCCGAGTACGAGATCCTGCCCACCCGCAAGAAGGTGATGGAGGAGCTCAAGTCGGCCGCCGGCGATGCCAGCGCGATCTACCTGGCCGCCGACCCCGACCGCGAGGGCGAGGCCATCTGCTGGCACCTCGCCGAGGAGCTGGGCTCCCGGGCACGCAAGAAGGTCCGCCGGGTGGTCTTCAACGAGATCACCAAGCGGGCGATCGAGCAGGCCTTCGAGCATCCCGGCGAGCTCGACGAGAAGAAGGTCGACGCGCAGCAGGCCCGCCGGATACTCGACCGGCTCGTGGGCTACAAGGTGAGCCCCATCCTCTGGGACAAGGTCCGGCGGGGGCTTTCGGCCGGCCGCGTGCAGTCGGTGGCCTTGAAGCTCATCTGCGACCGCGAGCGGGCGATCCGCGCGTTCGTGCCCGAGGAGTACTGGACGGTCGTGGCCCACCTCGAGGCCGCCCAGCCGCCGATCTTCCCTGCCAACCTGGTCAAGAAGGATGGCAAGAACGTCGAGATCGGCAACGAGGAGCAGGCCAGGGCGGTGCGCGCCGACCTCGAGGGGGCGGCCTACCGCGTGGCCAAGGTGGTCGCGCGCGAGCGCAAGCGCAACCCCATCCCCCCCTTCACCACGTCGAAGCTGCAGCAGGAGGCCTTCAAGAAGCTGCGCTTCTCCGTGAAGAAGACGATGCAGGTGGCGCAGCGGCTCTACGAGGGCGTGGAGCTGGGGGAGGACGGCAGCGTCGGGCTCATCACCTACATGCGCACGGACTCGTTCCGCGTGTCGGTCGACGCGCTGTCCGCGGTGCGCGACCGCATCGCCACGACCTACGGCGAGGAGTACCTGCCCGAGAAGCCCACGTTCTACCGGAGCAAGAAGGACGCCCAGGACGCGCACGAGGCGATCCGGCCGACCTACCTCGACCGCGATCCCGAGGGCATCCGGCGCTTCCTGTCCAAGGACGAGTACGCGCTCTACAAGCTCATCTGGAACCGCTTCGTGGCCTCGCAGATGAAGTCGGCGGTCTACGACGAGACCGTGGTCGACATCGAGGCCGGATCGTACCTGCTCCGCGCGAAGGGCTCGACGCTGAAGTTCAAGGGCTTCCTGGCGGTCTACGAGGAGAGCCCCGACGAGCGGGTCGAGAAGAAACCCTCCGCCGAGGACGCCGAGAAGGCGGAGGCGGCCGAGGGCGAGGGAGCGGAAGCGGCGGCGGCCCCGGAGGCGGCGGCGCAGCTGCCCCCGCTGGCCGAGGGCGACGCGCTCGCGCTCAAGAAGCTCGACACCGACCAGCACTTCACGCAGCCGCCCCCGCGCTTCAGCGAGGCCAGCCTCGTCAAGGAGCTCGAGGAGAACGGCATCGGCCGGCCCTCGACCTACGCCTCCATCATCGCCACCATCGAGGCGCGCGATTACATGGAGAAGCGCGAGGGCAAGCTCTACCCCACCGAGCTCGGCTTCCTCGTCACCGACCTGCTCGTCGAGCACTTCCAGGACATCATGAACGTCGAGTACACGGCGGCCATGGAGGCGGAGCTGGACGAGATCGAGGAGGGCAAGGACAACCTCCTCAACACGCTCAACCAGTTCTGGAAGAAGTTCGAGAAGGACCTCAAGAAGGCGTCGAAGGAGATGAAGGACGTCAAGGCCATGGAGGAGAAGACCGACGAGGTCTGCGACAAGTGCGGCTCGCCCATGGTCATCAAGTGGGGTCGCTACGGGAAGTTCCTCGCCTGCTCCGCCTATCCGGAGTGCAAGAACACGCGTCAGCTCGCGGGCAGCGGCGGGGAAGGCGGCCCGGAGCTGCACGAGGACGTGGCCAAGGAGGTCTGTCCGCTCGACCCCACCCACGGGGCGATGGTGCTGAAGAAGGGGCGCTACGGCCCCTTCCTGGCCTGCCCCAACTATCCGGAGTGCAAGGCCACCAAGCGTCTCGTGCGCGGCGCCGAGGGCAAGCTGCAGGTCGAGGCCCTGAAGCCGATCGACGAGAACTGCCCGGAGTGCAGCAAGCCCCTCATGTGGCGCCGCGGCCGGTTCGGCCCGTTCATCGCCTGCAGCGACTACCCGAATTGCAAGTACATCAAGAAGAAGGAGGCGCGCGAGATCGGCCTCCTCTGCCCGGAGTGCGGCCAGGGCCAGGTGGTGGAGCGCAAGGGCCGCTGGGGCCGCTCCTTCTACGGCTGCAAGCGCTACCCGGAATGCAAGTTCACGGCGTACCACCTGCCGATCCCCGAGCCCTGCCCCGACTGCGGCCGCCCGTACCTCCTCGCCAAGGAGACGAAGAAAGAGGGCAAGGTCATCTACTGCGGCAACGAGGCCTGCCACTACAAACGCGAAGCGGCCTGATCGTTATCGGCTCTTCCACGCAGAGGCCGCCGAGAACGCGGCGCTATAATGCCGTGTCTTAAGTTCGTTGTGCTCTGCGGTCTCTGCGTGCCCTCTGCGGCCTCTGCGTGGAAAAGCAATGGTTGAGCGGGTAACGATCGTCGGGGGAGGCCTCGCCGGTTCCGAGGCGGCGTGGCAGCTCGCGCGCCGGGGGATCGCCGTGGACCTCCGCGAGATGCGGCCGGTCAAGGCGACGCCGGTGCATCAGACCGATCACCTGGCCGAGCTGGTCTGCTCGAACAGCCTGCGCGGCAACGCGCTCGACCAGGCCGCGGGGCTGCTGAAGGAAGAGATGCGCCGGATGGACTCGCTCGTCATCCGGGTCGCCGACGCCGTGCGCGTGCCCGCGGGCAGCGCCCTGGCCGTGGACCGCGCGCTGTTCGCGCAGCGCATCACGGAGGAGGTCGGCGCGCTCCGCGAGGTCCGGATCCATCGCGGGGAGGTGACGCGCCTGCCCGAGGACGAGGTGGCGATCGTGGCCACCGGCCCCCTCACCTCGGAGACGCTGGCCGGGGAGATCGCGGTGTTCGTGGGCGGCTCCCACCTCTACTTCTACGACGCGGTGAGCCCCGTGGTGGAAGCCGACAGCATCGATTTCGCGCGGACCTTCAAGGCCTCCCGCTACGGGCGCGGGGGCGACGACTACGTGAACTGCCCCCTGACCGAGGAGGAGTACGGCGCCTTCTACGCCGCCCTCACCAGCGCGGAGTGCGCCGCGCTCCACGCCTTCGAGCACGAGTTCTTCTTCGAGGGCTGTCTGCCCGCCGAGGTGATCGCCAGTCGCGGGCCGGAGACCCTCCTCTTCGGCCCGATGAAGCCGGTGGGCCTGGTGGATCCGCGGACGGGGTCGCGCCCCTTCGCGGTGGTCCAGCTCCGGCAGGACAACCTGGCCGCCACGCACTACTCGATGGTGGGCTTCCAGACACAGCTGAAGTGGGGCGAGCAGAAGCGCGTCTTCCGGATGATCCCCGGCCTCGGGCGCGCGGAGTTCGTCCGCTACGGGATGATCCACCGCAACACGTACGTCAACGCCCCGACCGTCCTCGAGCCCACCTTCGAGACGCGACGCCGTCGCGGCCTGTTCTTCGCGGGCCAGATGTCCGGCGTGGAGGGCTACGTCGAGTCGGCCGCCTCGGGGCTGATCGCGGGCATCGGCGCCGCCCGTCGCGCCCTGGGTGAGGAGCCGGTCCCCTTTCCGGAAGACACGGCCCTGGGAGCCCTTGGTCGGTATATCGCCCGCAGCAACCCCGCGAATTATCAGCCCACGAACATAGCATTCGGCCTATTGCCAGAACTTACGAACCGCATTCGCGACAAGACGCGGAAGCGGCTGGCCCTCTCCGCCCGGGCGTTGGAGTCGCTGGCCCGGTTCCGCCACACGGTCGGGGAAGACCGCCGCGAAGAGCCCTGGGGGCAGGAGGGGCCGCTCAAGGCGGGAGGCCAAGATTAGGAAAGCGCTCGCCGCGTTCCGCCGTCATCTCGAGCGCGAGCGCAACGCCTCGGCCCATACCGTGCGCGCCTACGTCGACGACGTCGGCCAGTTCATCGCGCACCTTCGCCAGGAGCTGGGCCGCGAGCCGCGGCCGCGCGACGCGGACCACCTGTTGATCCGGGCCTTCCTGGCCCGGCTCCACCGTGACGGGCTGAAGAAGAGCTCCGCCGCCCGGAAGCTGGCCAGCCTGCGCACGTTCTTCCGTTACCTCTGCCGCGAGGGTGTCCTGGACGCCAACCCCGCGCGGCCGCTGCTCTCGCCGCGCCTCGAGCGGCGCATCCCCGCGCACCTGGACGAGGCCGACGTCGCCCGGCTCCTGGCGGTGGAGGGGGAAGACGGCGCCGACGTGCGCGCCCGCGCGATCCTCGAGCTGCTCTACGCGACCGGCATCCGATGCGCCGAGCTCGTCGGGCTGGACCTGCCGGAGGTGGACCTGGAGGGCCGCTTCGTGCGCGTGCTGGGAAAGGGGCGCAAGGAGCGGGTGGTGCCCTTCGGCGGCCCCGCGGAGAGGGCCCTTCGCGGCTACCTTCCCGTGCGCGCCCAGTGGAGGCCCCGTACGGACGCGCTCTTCGTGAACGCGAGGGGCGGGCGGCTGACCGACCGTTCCGTGCGCGCCCTCCTGCAGCGGCGGGTCCTCCAGGTCGCCACGGCGCAACGGATCAGCCCCCACGGGCTCCGGCACAGCTTTGCCACCCACCTGCTGGAGAGGGGTGCCGATCTGCGTTCGATCCAGGAGCTCCTGGGCCACGCCCGCCTCTCCACCACGCAGAAGTACACGCACCTCGACACCCGCCATATTCTGGAGATATACCGCAAGACGCATCCGAGAGCCTAGGAAGTTCTGCCATATTACAGAATACAGGCTGCGCACATGACGCTTGCGTCTAAGCTCACGAGGACGATGGCTCCCACCGACGAGGAGCTGGTGGAACAGTTTCAGGGCGGGGAGTCGTCCGCCTTCGACGTCCTCGTCTACCGTTGGGAGCGCAAGGTGCAGGGCGCCATCTATCGCCTGGTCGGGCCCGGGGAAGACGTGCGCGACCTGAGCCAGGAGACCTTCCTGAAGGCCTATCGCGGCCTGCGGACCTTCAAGAAGGAGGCGCGCTTCTCGTCGTGGCTCTACCAGATCGCCCTCAACGTCTGCCGGGACCGCATGCGTCGGGGCCGCGGCAAGAGCTATGTGAGCTTCGACGAGCTCGTGGAAGCGGGCGAGGCCGGCGCCGAGGCGGGGCCGAGCGCGCTGGACCTCATCGAGGCGCGCGACCTCTCGCGGCAGGTGGCGGCGGCGGTGGCGGCCCTGCCCGAGGAGCAGCGCGAGGTGGTCGTGCTGAAGGAGTACCAGGGGCTGACGTTCCTCGAGATCGCCGAGGCGCTCGACGTGCCCCTGTCGACGGTGAAGACGCGGCTCTACCGGGGACTGGGGCAGCTCCGGCAGCAGCTGGTTCGCCAGGGAATCCGGGGCGGGGCCCCGGTGCCGGCCCCGACGACATGATGGCGCGAGGGACCACTCGGGCCTTGAGGGAGACGTGATGGACTGCGATGCTTTCCGCGACGAGATGATCGACCTGCTCTACGGCGAGGCGGCGCCGGCCGCCACCGCGCGCCTCGAGGAGCACCAGGCGGCGTGCCGCGCCTGCCGGGACGAGCTGGCCTCCTTCCGACGGCTCCGGCGCGACCTGGCGTCCTGGCGCACCCCGCCCGACCTCGGCCGCGCCCCGCGCCGGCTGGGCGCGGCCCGTCCGTACCTGGCCGTGGCGGCGGCGCTCGTGGTGCTGGTCGGCGGCGGCCTGGCGCTGCGCGGCTCCGAGCTGCGCTACGAGCAGGGCCGCTTCGCGTTCCGGTTCGGCCAGGCCCCGGAGGCGGCCGCTCTTTCGACCGCGCTCGCCGCCCAGGACGAGCGCCACCGCCGCGAGATGGACACCCTGCGGGCCACCGTGACCGCCGCGTCGCGGTCCGACGAGGAGACGCTGCAGAAGGTGCGGCAGATGATCGCGGACAGCGAGGCGCGCCAGGCCACCCTGGTCACGACCGGTCTCACGCGGCTGGAGGAGCGGACCGAGGCGCGGCGCCAGTACGACCTCGCCCAGGTGGGGGCGGGCCTCAGCTACCTCGACGGCAAGGCCGGGCTGCAGGCGGCCCGGACGACCGAGCTCATGGGCCACGTCCTGCAAGCCTCGCAGAAGAAGTAGCGATGCGCTCCGCCCGCGTCGCGCTCGGCTTCGTCGGCGCCGTCTGCGCCCTGGCCCCGGGAATCTCCTCGGGCCAGGGAGCGATCGATCCCCGCCTCGAGATGGACGGCTTCGCCGCCGCGCTCGACGCCGCGGTCCGGCGCGTCAGCCGTCCGAGCCCCGCCCTGCTCGCCGGCCGTGAAGGCGCCCGCGGCTACCGCCTGCCCGGATTCGGCGTGCTGTTCGTGCTCTCGCCGCGCGCGCTTCCTTCGCCGTCGCAGCGGTCCATCGCCGAGCACGAGGCCGCCCGCTCGCTCGATGACGCGATCCGGCACCTCGAGCAGGGGCTGCGGACCGCCTCGCCGGGGGTCCGCGCCCAGATGGAGAAGAACCTCCAGGCGCTGCGCCAGACGCGGGCGGAGCTGCGGGGCACCGCCCGCGACCGCTCGGCCACCGTCTTCATGCTTCCGCCGCCCGACGCGGTCCTCGCCGGCGAGGAGATGATGGCGGCGGGACCGCCGCCCCTCGAAGACCTCCAGCGCGAGCTGGAGGCGCAGATGATCGAGCAGATGCACGCCCTGCAGGAGGCCGAGCAGTCGCGGGGCGAGCAGGAGCGGGAGATGGCCCGCCGGATGGCGGAGCAGGTCCGTGAGCTGCAGGCCCGGATGGAGGCGGTGCGCCGCGACGTGGAGCGCGCGCGGATCGAGGCGGAGCGCCAGGTCGAGATGCGCCTGGCCGTCCCGCCCGCGGCCACGGTGACGCCGGTCGCGCCGGAGGCGCCCGCGCCCCCCGTCGCCCCGCTGGCCCCGCGCGCCGCCGTCGAGCCCGACACTGTCGCCGAGTCCGCGGCCGCCCCGCCCATGCCGGGGCCGCCCATGCTGGCCCCCGCGCCCTGGCAGATGTGGTTCACGATCGAGGATCCCGCGGACGGTCGGACGGGGGAGGCGGTCATGCGCGACGTCAAGACGGCGGTGACCGCGCTGCTCGAGCGGCAGGGCGCGGCGCTGCATCACCTGCGGCCCGAGGAGTTCGTGGCGGTGGCGGTGGACTTCGTTCCCCGCCCCATGATGGTCGGCGGCCGCGCGCCGAAGACGCTGCTCGTCAAGGTGCGCAAGCGGGATCTCGACGAGCGCCGGGCGGGCCGACTGGCCGCCGAGGAGCTCCGCTCCCGCATCGAGTACGCGGAGTACTGAGACTATACTAGGAGGTCGAGCCCGCCGGCGGGCGACCTCCATGGGCGAATCCTCCACTCTTCTCCACGGCACGACGATCCTGGCCGTGCGCCACCGCGGGCGCAGCGCCATCGCGGGCGACGGCCAGGTCACCCTCGGCCAGACGGTGATGAAGCACGGCGCCCGCAAGATCCGCCGCCTGCACAACGGACAGGTGCTGGCCGGCTTCGCGGGCTCCACCGCGGACGCCCTCGCCCTCTTCTCGAAGTTCGAGGCCAAGATCGAGGAGTACCGCGGGAACCTCGAGCGCGCGTCGGTGGAGCTGTCGAAGGAGTGGCGCACGGACCGCGTCCTGCGCCGGCTGGAGGCCTTCCTGGTCGTGGCCGACCGCGACTCGGCCTTCCTGCTCTCAGGCGCGGGCGACGTCATCACCCCCGACGACGGGATCGTGGCCGTCGGCAGCGGCGGACCCTATGCCCTCGCCGCCGCCCGCGCCCTCGCCCGCTTCACCGAGATGGACGCGCCGACCCTCGCGGTCGAGGCCCTCAAGATCGCCGCCTCCATCTGCGTCTACACCAACGACTCGATCGTCGTCGAAGCCCTCTAGCATGACCATCCACCTTCCGTCCGCGGCCGAGGAGCTGCGCAACCTGGACGGCCTCACCCCCCGCGAGATCGTGGCCGAGCTCGACCGTTACGTCGTCGGGCAGCACGCCGCCAAGCGGGCGGTGGCGGTCGCCCTGCGCAACCGGATCCGCCGCCAGCGCCTGCCCCCCGACGTCGCCTCCGAGGTCATGCCCAAGAACATCCTGATGATCGGGCCGACGGGCGTCGGCAAGACCGAGATCGCGCGGCGGCTGGCGCGCCTGTCGGGGAGCCCGTTCCTCAAGGTGGAGGCGTCGAAGTACACCGAGGTCGGCTACGTCGGCCGGGACGTGGATTCCATGATCCGCGACCTCACCGAGTCCGCGGTGGACATGGTCCGGCGGGAGAAGCGCGCCGAGGTGAAGGAGAAGGCGGAGCGCAACGTCGAGGAACAGCTCCTCGACCTGCTCCTGCCCCCCGCGCGCCCCGGCTTCGGGGCGGCGGGGGAGGAGCCCGCGGAGCGCGGGGGCGAGGAGCCCCTCCGGGCCACGCGGGAGAAGCTGCGCGAGCAGCTCCGCCAGGGCGCGCTCGACTCCCGCCGGGTGGAGGTGGAGGTGAGGGAGCGCAGCTTCCCCTCCTTCCAGATCCTCACCAACCAGGGCGTGGAGGAGATGGACGTCAACCTCAAGGACATGCTGCCCGGGCTGTTCGGCGGCAAGACCAAGCAGCGCCGCCTCACCGTGCCCGAGGCGCGCGAGGTGCTGCGCAGCGAGGAGGAGGCGCGGCTGGTGGACGCGGAGCAGGTCGCGCGGCTCGCGGTGGAGCGCGTGCAGAACTCGGGGATCGTGTTCATCGACGAGATCGACAAGATCGCGGGCCGCGAGGGCGGCCACGGCCCCGACGTGTCGCGGGAGGGCGTCCAGCGCGACATCCTGCCCATCGTCGAGGGGACGACGGTCTCGACCCGCTACGGGCCGGTGCGCACGGACCACATCCTGTTCATCGCCGCCGGCGCCTTCCACGTGTCCAAGCCCTCCGACCTGATCCCCGAGCTG
>Ga0075423_10007297_pt1 | contig 10433 bp, 11 predicted proteins | sample SoiMethybrSBSTD2_FD_80114 | JGI IMG/M metagenome (GOLD analysis project Ga0075423, IMG submission 80114) | Bulk soil microbial communities from a Populus tree surrounding site in Tennessee, USA - Soil MetaG P. TD hybrid SBSTD2 | ecosystem: Environmental > Terrestrial > Soil > Tree plantation...
GCCGCGCCGCCAGTTCGGCGGCGGCAACGCCAAGCGCACCGCGGTCCCCCGCCTCACGGACTGACGTGGCGGCCAACGGGGGAGAGCTGAAGGCGCGCCTGCTACAGGCCCTGGGAGAGGCGCTGCTCCGCCGCGTGCAGGACCAGGTCGGGTCGGCGACCATCCGGCGCAGCCTGCGCGTGCAGGTCCGCGGCAACTCCGTGCGAGTCTACACGCCCTACTACTGGGCCCGCTACTACCACGACGGCCGACGCGCGGTGCGCGCGCGGCCGGGGCATTTCATCGTCTTCTTCCTCAACCCCGCGAACGACCCGCGCCTGCGCGGCGGGCGCCCGCGGAGCGTCGGCGACGTCCGGCGCCTGACCCGGCAGCAGCTCAAGCGCGCCGTGGACTCGGGCCAGGCCATCGTGACGAAGAGCGTCGGTCCGGTCGAGGGCACGTTCTTCTTCCCGCGCGCGGCCGCCGGGCTGACCGAGGCCGCGCGCGCGGTAGTGCGCCGCGAGCTGGACCGGCACGCCAGCGTAGTGTTCCAGGAGCTGCGCGGAATCGCCGGCGGTCAGCTTCGGCTGCGCCTGTAGGCCCAGAGCGCGATGCCGCACGCGTCGATCACGTCCGCGCGCTGGTCCTTCGTGTAGCGCCACTGGTCGAGCGCATCCACTCGGATGATGTGCGCCGCGATGGCCGGGTCCTTGAGCAACCGCGCCTGGTGGACCTCCTTCTTGACCGAGCCCTTCCAGGTGACCGGCTTGACGAACTCGCAGCGCGCGAAGGACGCGAAGTGCGAGCAGGTCGCGGCCATGATCCCGGCGACCCGGCCGAGCGCCATGATCGCCGGCGCGCACGAGGCGCCGCTGAGGAACTGGCTCTCGACGAAGAGACGGAAGGTCAGCCCCGACTGGTCCCCGATGATCTTCGCCAGCTTCTGCGGCGCGAACACCGCGAGCCGCGCGAGCCGCAGCTCCAGGGGCAGGTCCTCGAACTCGCGGTCGCCGCGGATCAGCCCGGCCTGGACGACGACACCTTCGCGCACCAGGGCGTAGGCCGGCGCGACGGTGTCCGGGTCGACGCCGACGAAGAGGTCGCTCATCGAGCGCCGGCCTTGACCTGGCCCCAGGTCTTCAGCCACTCGGCCAGCGCGGCCTCGTCGTGGAAGACGGGGATCTGCTGCTCGCGCGCGAACGCCACCTCGCGGTCCGCGCCCTTCGACTCGCCGGGCAGACGCAGCAGCGCGTCGCAGCGGCTGATGACCTCGAAGTCCATGTCGAGCCACTCCTCGTAGCCGTGCGGGGAGATCATGTCCCAGAAGTGCGAGGTGTGCGGGCAGAAGGGGATCGCCCCCATCTCCCAGACCCGGTCCGCGCCGAAGATGCCGAGGCGGACGTTGTCGCGCATCATGCCCTTGCTGATCGGGCCGGCGACGTAGACGAAGGGCTTGTGCTTGTATGTGCTCATGCTCTCACCGTGGCGTCGTGGTCCAGCGTGCCGGCCAGCAGGGCCTCCACGATCTTGCGGACGGCCGCCTGGAAGTGGACCAGGGTGCGGTCGTTGTGCACGTCGATCGTGCGGACGCCGAGGTCCGACAGGTCGATGTAGCCCCGGCTGTCGCTCCTGAAGTCGTGGTCTTCGCGGTGGATCCGCACGAGCGTGACGTTCGAGGCCCCGACCGCCGAGACGATCACCTCGGCCTCCGCGCGGAAGCCCGAGTCCGACACGACGATCAGGTCGTCGTCCTCGCCGGTGTCCTCCGCCTCGATCTGCTCGGCCAGCAGGTGGCCGAAGAAGGCCTCGCCGTGGACCTTCTTGAAGTAGGTCTCGCTGACGGCGATGTAGGCCTGCCGCGGGGTCAGGCCGTGGAAGAGGTCGCTGACCTCGTCCTTGCTGTCCTCGAACGCGTTGGTGTCGCAGCTCAGGCCGTAGAGCGCGTGCGTGCGGTCCTTGAGGATGTTGGCGAACTTGAGCTTGACGGCGTAGGCCAGGCCCGAGTCGAGCACGGCGTCCGCGGCCGCGTCCTTGCCTGCGCGCGGCGGGGCGTTGAAGAGGACGATCCTCACTTGACCTCCTCGTGGCTCGACGGCCGGCTGGAGGTGCTCGGGCGGCTGGCCGCCTCGGCCTGCGCTCGGCGAGCCTCCAGCGTGGCCGCGACCGCGGTGCGCTGGAGGAAGTCGCGGATCTCGGGCGAGCCCACCACGAGCAGCATGTGCGTCACCGGGACGTGGTCGCCGTTCTTCAGCTTGTGCGAACCGATCTTGCTGGCGACCCCGAGCACGTTGCCGAAGACGTCCAACGTCGCCGCGCCAGAGGTCCCGGGGTAGGCGTTGGGGGAGCTGGTGCGGGGCGTGCTGTAGCAGCCCTGCGTCACGAAGAACATGCCCTGCGGCCAGCTCGGGCACCACACCGGTTGGCCCACCTGCGGCGCCTTGGTCGCCAGCGGGTAGGTCGCCACGGGGCGCGGGCTGCGGACGGTCACCGCGGCCAGGTCGTTGCGGGCGTCGATCGAGAGGCCCCTGACCGGCAGCTTGTAGCGCTCCGTCTCGACGAACATGTCCTTGGGCGCCTGAACCAGGGTCACGCCTCGGAGGCCGTCGACCACCTTCGCCTCGGACCCCGCGTAGTCCTCGACGACGTGCCCCGCGGTCACGATGCCGAGGTCGTAGGCGCCGTCGCGCTCGACGCACGACACCACCACCCCGCTGCCGGACGACTGCCCCTCGATGATCTTGGGGAACGCCTCGACGAGGATCGTCGGGTAGGAGGGCTCCGCCTGCCGGGCCAGGGCGGAGCGGCAGTCGTCGAGCAGGCGCTCGCGGGCCTGGCTGCCGTCGTAGGCGCGGTAGCCGAAGTAGACGGTGATGGCCACGAGCAGCCCCGTCAGGATCTTGTCCAGAACGTTCTTCATGGCGACACTCTACCCCTCCCAGCGCCAGACCGCCACCTGCCGCTCGGAAATCCGTCTCACTTCAAGCACCCCCAGGGAGGGCTCGCCGCTGCGGCCACGCAGCCAGCGGGCCAGGTCGTCGGCGTCCTGCTCAGTGGTCCCGAGGAAGATCAGACACTCGTCGGGCGCCAGCGCGGAGATGGCCTGCCGGAGGCGCATGGCGTCTGGGTCCAGGTCTATCATGCGGGGCGTGGTGCGCTCCCGCCGCCACTCCGGGCGGAGTTGGTAGGTGGTCTTCGGCAGGACGTGCCAGGACTCGATCATGCCGCCTTGACCGGCCGGTCGTCCCAGGGCACGAGCTGCCCGTCGACGTAGAAGGGCTCCGCGAACTTGTCCCAGCGGCGCATCAGCGCCGGGTTCGCCTCGACGCGGACGTCGGGGCAGATCCTCTGTAGGCTGGCTTCCATGATCCGCTTGATCTCCATGGCCTGCTCGTGCGCTCGATCCTCCCACACCTCGACGATGCACTCGTCGTGCACGAAGTCCACGGGGTTGCAGCCGAACAGCACCGAGCCCATGCTTCGGTCCGTGCACGCGCGCGAGATGACCGCCTGCGCGTCGGTCGCCGCCTCGGCGCCCGGCGTCTGCATGGCGAAGCCGTTGGCCGCCGCGCAGAAGTCCGCGTTGCGGCGCAGCATTCCGAGCGGGCTGACGTAGAAGAGGGGCGCGGCCCCTTCGCGCTCGTTCTGCGTGTCCCGCCAGGTCGGGACGCGGCGGAAGTATTCCACCATCTCCGGGTAGGTCTCCAGCCACAGCTTCTTGAGCAGCGCTGCAAGGCCTATGCCTTGCAGGTGGCGCGGCCACGTCGCGGCGTCGTCGGGGTCGAAGCCCGAGACGAGGATCGTCGGGTCCCGCCACGGCGACTTGGGGTCGACCAGGCGCATGCGCCCCGCGTAGTGGTGGACGTTCGACCCCCAGGCCAGGAGGCCGATGTGCGCCTGCGACTCCTGCACGATATCGACCTTGTAGGCGTCGCCCAGGGCGAACGTGATGAACTTCTCCGAGCCCAGGCCGCCGGGGTTGCCCAGGCCGACCGGCTTCGCGAAGGTGCGCCACTTCTTATAAGTCGACTTGTCGGTGCCCTCCAGCCCGCCCATGTAGGAGTAGCGCTCGTCCTCGTTCATGCCCGCCATCGCGGGCCGGTGAGCCGGGTTGAGGAACGCGAGCAGGCGAGAGCCGAGGAACTTGTGCAGGTCGTAGCCGGCGTTGATCTTCTCGGCGTGCTTCGACCAGCCGAACAGGTCGAGCATGCGCTGCGCGACCGTCACCAGCTCCAGCGACTTGAAGTCAGCCGAGCAGAAGAGCATGTCCGGCCGAGGGACGTAGCAGCCGCGCGCGCGCGGGTCCACGTTCTGGCCGTTGGCGCTCGGATACTTGTCGTTCGCGCGGCTGCTCGTGCGGCCCGTGGACACGAGCGCGTTGAAGGCGAAGTGCACCACCGGCGCAGGGGCGTCGCCCCACATCATGCGCGGCACCTCCGTCGAGATCAGCTTGCGCTCCTCCTCGCGGCGGACGTATTCGAGCAGCGGCGGGCGCCCGGCCGCCACGGCCATCACCTCGTCGTAGCCGCGCGCGACGCCCCCGGTCGGCGTGCGCTTGGGCTCCAGGCCTATCTCGTGGCAGGCCTTCTCCACGGCCGCCTGTAGGGCCTTCGTGTCGACCGTCGACTTCGTCGCGGCGACCATGACGGTCGGGCGCTTCTTGTGCGGCCGCGCCGGCGAGCCGGGGCGCAGGATGCCCGCGCGGATCAGCTCGGGGAAGTTCTCGTCGGCGTAGTCCTTGTCGAGCCGCTCCTTCAGGGCGATCACGCGCTCGCGGTCCGTTCGCATGCCGGGGCGCGTGGCCCAGGCGAGGCCGAAGTCCTTGCGGGCCTGGAACGCTTGCGTGACGAAGGCGTCCTCGGCCCCGGGCATCTGCTCCTGCTCGTTGAACACGTCGCGCGTGTCCTCCGCGTCTAGCTTCGGGTAGACCTGAGCCTCCTCGGGCCACGACTTGACCGGCCTCCCCGACAGCAGCCGGTAGTTGAGGCGCCACCCGTTGGGGTCCTCCTTCTCCGCCGAGCGGTCGCGGCCGGTGTATTTGAGCACCAGGTCCGCGAGGCCGTAGTTGATCGGCAGAGCGCTGCCGTCCGGCAGGTAGAGCGTGGTCAGGCCGCCGTGCGTCGCGAGGTTGAGCAGCTTCTCGCGCAGGAGCGTGTCGACGACCTCGCCCGCCTCATACTTCGCCCACACGCGCGGTATCAGGTCCGGGAACGTCGTGCAGATCACCTGGCAGTCGTAGGCGACGTTGTGCCCCACCAGCAGGTGCCCCGGAGCGAGCAGCGCCTGGAACGCGACCCAGAGGTTGATCGGCACGTCGTCCCCGATGAGCTGCGTCTCCTGGCCGTCCTCGTAGGCGATCGAGCAGCACACGGCGCGCGGGAACACGTCGCCGGGGCCGATCGGGAAGGTCTCAGTGTCGAAGAAGATGCGGTGCATGATGTAAGTGGGCGTCTCTCCGCCCTGCCACGTCAGTAGAGCCGACGTCTAGCCGGGGTCTCTCCCTCCGGTCACGCCCTGGTGCAACACTCCGGCGTTCGAGCTTTGACCCCTGCCTCACGGCGTCGGGATCACTGGTAATCCGGGGCGGGAGTCGAACCCGCACCGACACTCCTCGGGAGGCAGGAATGGTGCTCTTCCGTTGAGCTACCCGGATGTTACGTGCGGCCCGTCGCAGCCGGGACCATGCTGGAGGTTTCGTCCCTAGGGACCGGGATAGCCTCACCCCGATGTCGTCAGAGGGCGGCGACCTGCTCCTCGGAGAGGAACTTGTCCCAGCCCGGGATCTTGCGGATCTCGTCGGCGCTCAGGGCTCGGATGACGCGAACCTTCACGAAGGCCTTCGAGGCGTTGCCCTTCTGCATGCGCGGCTTGGTCTTGTCGGTCTTGTCCGGGATGTGGAACGCGTGAACCTCGACCACCGACGGGCTGAGCGCGGACTTCTCGATGTCGACCAGGTCGTCCATCATCGGGCTCAGCGCCTCGCCTTCGAGGCCCGTCACCTTCTGGAGGACGTCCTTGACCTCGGTGCGGCCGTAGCCGTCCGGGTCCGGAGCCACCTCGATCGCCATGGACACCTCCTCGCCCAGGCCGTGGGAGCGCGTGCCGGGAACCATGGAGTTGTTGTTCTGCTCCGCGGTCTCCAACGTCTGGAGGTTGGTGCCCTCGATCCGGAAGAAGCGGTGCGTCCGCTCCTTCTCCTTGCGCGTCGAGGCGACGACGCCGTTGCGGTTGATGAGCATGTAGTAGCGACCGGGCTGGAAGCGCCCGGCGCCCGGATCCTTCGCGTTGAGGATGTCCTGGGCGATTGAACTCTTGGGTGCGTTGGTCATGTCTTGGTTGTTGGGTTGGTTGAACGGAAGCAGCATACCACGCGGCGCGCCGCGACGGCGCTCAGCGCACGAACTTCCCGAAGTGCTCCTCCATCCTCTGGCGCTGGTCCGCGCTCAGCATGGTCGGGTTGAAGCCCTGCTCGTGCAGGAACTCCGGGCTGAAGATCATGGGCAGGGGGTCGTAGCCGGCGAAGACGATGCGCTGGTGGGAGTCCATCACCTGGTGCGCGAAGACGGCGTCGAGCAGGCACGCGGCGTAGTTCATGTGGTCGAACTCCGTCGTGTTCATGGTCGTGACGACCAGCTCGTCGCGCTCCTGGCCCTGGCGGTGCGTGCGCCCGATCGTCTGCTCGGCGAGCCGCGCCTCGCGCGGCCACTGGAGGAAGCACTGGTCGCCGAAGTGCTGGAGGTTCTTGCCCTCTCCGTGCGCGCTCATGCTGGCGATGACGACCTTGCCGGCGTTGGCTCGCGAGAGGATCGCCTCGTCGTGCTCGGGGCCGGCGGGGCAGAACAGCAGGTCCACCCCGAGGGAGCGGGCGATCTCGGCCGCGCGCGCGCCGACCGCGTTGTGGAACCACCAGAGGATGGAGCCCTCCCCGTCGCGCGACGCGGCCCACTCGATCGCCGCCATGATGCGCGCGTCGGAGAGGTAGACGGGCCGTCCGATGCGCTCGGGGCGCCCCTCGAAGTCCAGCTCCTCCTTGACGTGCCACGCGTCGACCAGCTCGGAGGGCACGCGCTGGTCGCCCTTGGATATCGCGCGGCCGACCTGCATCGGGGTGTCGAGCCCCAGCGGAGAGTCGTCGAGGTAGCCCCGGAGCAGCTTGTGATACGACTGAAGGGCCGCGTGGTAGACGCGCGCCCGAGCGACGCGCTCGGCCGCCTCGCCCTCGGACGACGCCAGGCGGTAGCGCATCATGTGCACGACGTCGGGCCACACGAGCGAGTTGTAGAAGCCCGCGTGCAGCTCGTAGCGCCACTTGTAGAGCAACATGCCGTGCTCGATCTCGTCCCCGTCCGGGGTCCGCCAGTGGGTCTCCAGCTCCGCGAGGTGTTTGGCGACCTTGTCCCACCCTGGAGCCTGCTCCAGGGACGGCACCGGGCGGTTCTCGATCATCAGCGTGCAGGGAAGGTCGACCTTGCCGGTAGACACGACGCCCGGCGAGGTGTTCATGCGCAGGCGGAACGCGCGCCGCAGCGACTCGACGTTCTTCAGGAACTCCGGCTGGTCCGGAAAGCGCTCGCGTGCCCACTCGACCAGAGGCCGGAGCGACGCGGGCAGGTCCTGCTTGTCGCCCGTCGAGCCCGAGTCCAGGTGCTGGCCCCACGCTTCGCACGCGCCGCGCTGCCGGGGCAGCGGCGAGTTATCCCGCAGGGACACCACGGAGAGGTGGTGGACGTCCAGCAGCTTCTTCTTGCCCATCGTCCCGCTCATCGCGACCAGGCGCGAATCGTGGGCGTCGACGGCCGCGAACACCCGCTTGGTCAGCGCGGCGCGTGGGTTCTTCAGGCGGTGGGCCTCGTCGGCGATGATGTATCCGGGGGCGATCCCGGCCAGCACGTCGTTCGCGTCGGGCTGGCTCAGGTGGCTGTAGTTCAGGACGTAGAGCCCCGCGGCTCCGGAGCGCGCGAGCGCCACGCGCTCGGACCACGAGCGCCCGTAGGCGAAGTGCACGGGCACGGAGAGCAGCATCATCCGGCGCGCGAAGGGGAGCTGCTGGAGCGCCACCTGCGGGGCGACGCCGGCGGGCACGAGGTAGATCCCCTTCTTCATGCCGTCCATGAACGCCTCGTTGGCGATCATGAAGGCGATGAGGGTCTTGCCGTCCCCCACGCCGATCGGGAACAGCCCGCCCTTGGTCCGCTGCCACGCGCGCAGCGCCGCCACCTGCGCGGGGCGGAAGCGCAGCCCGCGGACGTAGGCCTCCGGGCGCATGCGCTCCGCGCTGAACAGCTCCGCGTCGTCCTCGTCGGGCATGAGGCAGACGGGCAGGCCGAGGATGCGGTCCATCTCGACCTGCGGCACCGGCCGCGCGTGCCGGTGCTGCTCCCTGAAGTGCTCGTCCGTCTTGAACGTCACGGTCAGTAATTCTTCAGCAGGACGCAGACCATGACCGGCGAGGGCTCGTAGAAGACCTGCGGGCAGGGGCGCGGCACGTAGCCGTGGTTGACGACCCACTGGCCGAAGCGCAGGGCGGCCTCCTCCTTGGGCCGGCGCAGCCACGCCGCGAAGAGAACGCTGATCTCGCCGGAGGTCACGACGCGGCAGGCCCGGTCGGCGGCTCGAAGTCGCCGATCGTCGCGACCAGGTCGTCGAGGTTCCCCTTGCGGGCCGCCACGTCCTGCGCCGCGCGCATCACGCGCACGAGGGCGTCGCGCCAGCCCTTGGCGTAGGCGGCGTTGAGGAAGAGCTGGGTGGCGGGCGCGGCCTGCGGCGCGCGCGGGGCTTGGTCAGCCATGTTGCAGGCCCTCCAGGCGCAGCACCTCGTCCACGAAGCGGATGAGCTGCCCCGCCGCGTAGGTCGGCTGGCTGATGATGCGGTCGCCGTCCTGAGCGAGGGCGACCGTGACCTGCTCGATGAGGCGCGAGCGGCGCTGGGCCGGCGTCTCGTCCAAGAAGAGATCGAGGTCGGAGGGCTGGAAGAGGGGCACTTCGACCTTGGTCGGTTGCGGGGTCTTGGGCTCGGGAACTCCGTCGGAGCAGTTCATTGTCCGCCCTCCACGATCGCCGCGGCGTAGGGCCGGATCGCGTCGAGCAGGGCCTTCAGCTCCAGGCCCGGGCGCGCGGGGCAGACGATCCACGCGTTCTGCGGGACCGATCGGATGTGCGCGAGGGCCGTGGCCGCGATCGCATCCCGGCGCTTGAACGCGTCCAGGGCGTAGAAGCTCGGGGCCTTCGCGTCTGCCGCGATCTGCTCGGCGTAGGCGCGGAAGGTGTCCTCCAGGTAGCAGACCGGCTGCCCGGCCGGAGCGCGCAGGGCGCAGCCGATCACCAGGACGAAGCCGGGCACGGGCGCGTCGACCGGCTGCTCAGCAGCGGGCTGCGGCGCCGGGGCGGGCGCCTGGGGCTGCTTGACCTCGTCCGTCGTCGGGGCCGGCTCCGCGGCGGGCTTGCGCGGCGCGGCCTTGGGGGTCTCCTGCGGCGGCTGCGCGCTGGGCGTGGCGGCCTCGGGGAGCTTGGCGCGCGACGCGGCGACCTTGACCACGCTGAGCTGGTAAGTCTTCCCCTCGTGCACCCACGTCAGGCGGTTGTCTGAGTAGGCGAGGCGGAAGGCGTCGCTCGGGCCCTGCGCGTGCGACGCGGTGTAGTGCTGCGCGCACGCGATGCACGTCTTGCCGGCCTTCGTGTAGCCGCGGCCCTCGCAGTTCGCGCAGTCGGCCTTGGCCCAGGGGGCCGGGGTCGGCGGGAAGACCACGATCGCGCCGCTCGCGCGCGGCGCGGCGTCCGGGACGTCCGGCTGGGTCGCCGCGGGCGCCGGGGCCTGCGGGGCGGGGGCGACGGGCGCCGTCGCGGCGGCCGCGGGCGCGGCGGGAGAAGCGCCGCCGTTTGCGGCACGCTGGAATCGGTTGCTCATGGGTTTCTGATCTGGTTGGGTGGAGGTTACCACGGGCTGCGGCAGGGAGTGGATGCTTTCCGCGCGGCCGCACACGCGGGCGAACGGGCAGCCGCCGTATTTGCGGCACGCGCCGTCCTCGTGGGGGCCGGGGACGTCGAACCACCGGGCTCGATCCGAGACCGAGGCCCACTGGTGCATGCGGCGCATGACGGGCATCATGCGGGCGTCCCACGCGGCCAGCGCGGCCTCGCGCGTCACGACCGCGCGGCGGTCGAAGGCGCTGGGCTCGGAGGGGTCCTTGCAGAAGTAGCGGTGGCTCAGCTCGCAAGTTTCCATGAGAGGAAACTTGACGAAGAAGGCCTTCGCGTAGCACAGCATCTGCACGTCGTCGGCGAGCTGCTTAGGAGTCAGCGCCCAGCGCTTCTCCTTGATCGTCTTGTTGTCGACGACCCCGTGCGCGTGCAGGAGGTCCATGCGCCCGGTGAAGGTCCCGAGGTCGTCGGGCAGGGAGAACTCGAAGCCCACCTCGACCTCCATCGCCGGCAGCGGCACCAGCACGCCCTCGTCGACC
>Ga0075423_10007301_pt1 | contig 10429 bp, 6 predicted proteins | sample SoiMethybrSBSTD2_FD_80114 | JGI IMG/M metagenome (GOLD analysis project Ga0075423, IMG submission 80114) | Bulk soil microbial communities from a Populus tree surrounding site in Tennessee, USA - Soil MetaG P. TD hybrid SBSTD2 | ecosystem: Environmental > Terrestrial > Soil > Tree plantation...
GCGTCTGATCGCGCAACTCCTGTAACCGAGAGGGGGATCACCCATGACTCAGTCGCACAACGACGTGAACCTCGAGAAGCTCAAGGCCACCGACGCCGCCATCCGGTCGAATCCCGGGCTGGAGAAGCTCACGATCAAGGCGAAGTCCACGTGGTGTCGGGGCACCATGACCCAGGTGACCCTCAGCGAGTGGTACGCGGGCGGGCACAAGATGACACCCGCGCCGCGCCGTTTCACGATCATGGTGGACGAGCCGGCGGATCTCGGCGGCGGCGACGCCGCGCCCTTCCCGATCGAGGTGGTGCTGGCCGCCCTCGCCGGCTGCGTCACCAACGGCACCGCCACCAACGCCGCCATGTTCGGCGTGCCGCTGGATGGGATCGAGATGGAGATGGAAGCGCACATGGACGCGCGCGGCATGCTCGGCCACGACAAGAGCGTGCGCAACGGCATCACCGACATCAACTACACGATCACCGTCACCAGCCCCGCGTCCGAGGACAAGGTCCGGCGGTGCAAGGAGACCATCGACCGGAAGTCGGCGGTGCGCGATACGCTGGCCAATCCGGTGAACATCACCTCCAAGTTCGTCTACAAGCCGAGCTGAGGGCCGGCGGACAAGGACAGGCGTGCCGGGCGACATCAACTGTCTCTTCACGAAGGGGCTCATCCCGTTCGTGGAGAAGGAGGCGGGGCCGGAGGGGGTAGCCAAGCTGTGCCGGGCGGTGGGGCGGTCGCGCGACTACCTCATGGCCGACCACAACTGGCTGCCCCTCTCCGTCGCCAACGAGATCGTGCGCGTGGCGATGGAGCTGACGGGAGATGTCGACGAGGAGCGGTGGGTGCGCCGCCTCACCGACGACATGATGGACTGGAAGCCGTCGCGGGAGTACCGCCATTACCTCGGCACCTACACGATGGGGATGGGGAGCCCGCGGGCCCTCTTCGCCCGCAACGCGGCCATCGCGGCCGCGGTCGCGCGCTTCGCCCCGATGGAGGTGGTGAAGCTCAGGCGCTCCTCGGTGACCTACCGGCGCACGCCCTCCCCCGGCTACACCATGCCGCGGTGGTTCTGCCTCTGGGAGAACATCAAGTGGGAGCGGTACCCGACCAACTGGGGCCTGCCCCGCGCGGTGCTGACGGAGAAACAATGCGCAGCGCTCGGCGCCGACTCCTGTCTCATCGAGGTGAAGTGGAAGAACCCATCCCTCGGGCGCCGCTTCTGGAGCGCGACCCTGATAGGCGGGGCCGCCTCGCTCGCCCTCGGTGTGGTGATGGAGATGAGCCGGCTCGCCTCCTGGGTGGGCGAGACGGCGGTGCTGGCGTTTCCCGTGCTCCTGGGAGGCGCCATCGGGTGGGGCCTCGTGCAGCGCGAACGCTGGGAGCACACCCAGCGCATGCTCGATCTGCAGTCCGAGGAGATCCTGTACTCGAACAACGAGCTGGAGAAGAAGTTCCGCCACCTCGAGACGACGATCGAGCAGCTGTCCCTGCTCAGCGAGCTGTCCGCCGCGGTCAACGCGACGCTCGACGTCGAGCGCATCTATCAGCAGACGTTGGAGGGGCTCGTGAAGGGAATGGGCTATCAGAGCGCCTATCTCTACCTGGTGGACCGCGCGCGGCGGGTGGTGCGCGGGCACCGGATGGCGGGTCTTGCCGGCACGGGTCGGCGCTTCACCGAGCTCGAGTACCGCCTCGACCATCCCCGCTCGGCCGCCGCCGAGGTGGTGCGGACCGGGCGCCCTCTGGTCGTGGACGACGTGGACAGCACCAGCCAGCCGATCGACGCGGCGACGGCGCGGGCCCTCGGCACCCGCTCCGTGGTCATGGTGCCGCTCCGGGTGAAGGAGCGCGTGGCGGGCGTGCTCGCGCTCACGTCCAGCGAGCCGGGACGCCTGGGTGAGCCAGACCAGGAGCTCCTCTCGGCGGTGGCCAATCACGTGGCCCTCGCGGTCGATCGCGCGGAGAGCTTCCAGACCATCGAGGAGCTGAGCCGCGGCCTCGAGGACAAGGTGCGCGTGCGCACCGAGCAGCTCCGCACCGCCAACGAGGAGCTGCAGGCGGCGTACCGGGAGCTCCAGGCCACCCAGCTCCAGCTCGTCCAGCGCGAGAAGATGGCGTCGGTCGGGCAGCTCGTGGCCGGCGTCGCCCACGAGCTCAACAATCCGATCGGCTTCGTCTACTCCAACGTCAGCACGCTCGAGGACTTCGTGCGCCGGCTCCGCGGCATGCTCGAGGCCTATCGCGCGGCGCCCCTGGCCCCCGAGGACCAGGCGCGCCTGCAGGGGCAGTGGGAGGCGCGGAAGGTCGACTACGCGCTCAAGTACCTCGACTCGATGATCCAGGGCATCAAGGAAGGCGCGGAGCGCGCGCGCAAGATCGTCCGGGACCTCCGGGTGTTCGCGCGCACCCAGGACGACGTGTGGCAGCCCGTCGATCTCCACGAGGAGATCGAGTCGAGCCTCACCCTGCTGAATCATCTCCTGAAGGACCGCGTGACCGTACACCGGAAGTTCGGCGAGCTGCCCGAGGTGGAGTGCATCCGCTCGCAGGTGGATCAGGTGTTCCTGAACCTGCTCGCCAACGCGGCCCAGGCCATCCCGGGACCCGGCGCCATCACCATCGAGACGCGCCGCGAGGGCGACGCCGCGGTGGTGTCGATCGCCGATACCGGTCCCGGCATCGCGCCCGACGCGCTGGAGCGCGTCTTCGATCCGTTCTTCACCACCAAGCCGGTGGGCGAGGGGACAGGGCTCGGCCTCAGCATCAGCTACGAGATCGTCACCAAGCACGGCGGGGAGATCCGCGCCGCGAACGCGCCGGACGGCGGCGCCGTCTTCACCGTGCGCATCCCGCTCGCGAGACGCGATCGTCCATGACGCCACCGCCGACCGTCCTGATCGTCGACGACGAGACGCGGGTGCTCGACTCGCTCGAGGCGCTCCTCGCCATGGACTACCGCGTGCTGCGGGCGGAGCGGCCGGAGGCGGCCCTCGAGCTGATCGCGCGCGAGCCGGTGGCCCTCGTGATCAGCGACCAGCGCATGCCTGGCATGAGCGGCACCGACCTGCTCGCCCGCTGCCGGGAGCTGGCGCCGGAGACGGTGCGGGTGCTCCTCACCGCCTTCACCGACGCCGAGGCGCTGATGCAGTCGATCAACGCCGCCAACATCTACCACTTCATCCTGAAGCCGTGGGATCCTACCGAGCTGACCCACACCGTGCGCCGCGGGGTGGAGCGCCACCTGATGAGCGCGGAGCGCGAGCAGCTCGTGAAGGACCTCGCGGCCAGGAACGCCGACCTCGAGGCCACGCTCGCCGATCTCCGCGCCGCGCAGGCGCGGGTGGTGAGCGAGGCGGGCGTGCGGGCCCAGCTCCAGCGCTACGTCTCGCCGCGCCTCGCCGACATGGTGGTCGGCAATCCGACGCTGCTCGACCAGCCCGGGGAGTGGCGCGAGGCGACCGTGCTCTTCGCGGACATCCGCGGCTACACCCGCCTCATCGAGACCACGCCGGGGCCGGTGGTGCTGCGGCTCCTCGACGCCTATCTCGGGCGCATGGTGGAGGTCATCTTCCGCCACGGCGGCACCGTGGAGCAGCTCATCGGCGACGAGATCGTGGTGCTGTTCGGCGTCGCCGAAGGCGGCCAGGACGCGCCCGCCCGCGCGGTGCGGGCCGCCCTCGAGATGGTGGCGGCGGTGCGCGGGCTGTCGGCGCGGTGGGCGTCCGAGGGGCTGCCGCGCTTCGACATCGGGGTCGGCATCGCGTCGGGCCCGGTGATGGCGGGCACCATCGGGTCGGCCGAGCGCCGTGAACTGGTGGTGGTGGGTCGGCCCATGATCGCGGCCGCCCGCATCCAGCGGATGACACGCTTGTTCGAAGCGCATATAATCGCCGCCGACAGCACGTTCCGCGAGGTGAGCGGCCTCGTGAGGCATCGCGAGCTGGGCTCCCCGAAGCTCAAGGGCCTGAAGGACCGCGAGACGCTCTACGAGATCGTCGGGCTCCGGGAGCCCGCCGGCGCCGCCGCCGACTGACCCGCTCGATCGCGTGCGAGATTCCATCACGAGCCGCGAGGCGTCACGGGAGAGGATGGACGAGCCGGCGACGGTCCTGATCGTGGACGACGAGCGCCGCGTGCTGGACGCCCTCGAGGCCATCCTGGCCGACGAGTTCACCGTGCTCCGCGCCGACGGCGGCGAGGAGGCGCTGCGGATCCTCACCGGTAGCCGGGACGTGGCCGTCGTCGTCACCGACTACCGCATGCCCGGGATGACTGGCGTGGAGCTGCTGCGCCGAAGCCAGGATGTAGCCCCCGACGCGATGCGGATCATCCTCACCGCCTACACCGACGTCGACAATCTGATGGAGGCCATCAACACCGGCCACATCTATCACTTCGTGCCCAAGCCCTGGGACCCGAACGAGCTCCGGCTGATCGTGCGCCGCGCCGCCGAGCGCCACGCCCTCCTCCGGGACAACGCCCGGCTGCGGGACGAGCTCGAGCTGGCCGTGAACACGCTGCGGCGCGAGGTGGCGGAGATCCGCGCGCGACCTCTCGACTTCGAGGGGCTGATTGGCGCCAACGGCGGGCTCCGTCCGGTGGTGGACCTCACGCGAAAGATCCTCGACACCGATACCACGGTGATCCTCCTCGGCGAGACCGGCACCGGCAAGGAGCTGTTCGCGCGCCTCATCCACGACAACGGCCCCCGGCGCCACGCGCGCTTCGTGGCCCAGAACTGCGCGGCGCTGCCCGAGTCGCTGCTCGAGTCCGAGCTGTTCGGCCACGCGCGGGGCGCCTTCACCGGCGCCACCGTCGATCGCAAAGGGCTCTTCGAGGAGGCCGACGGCGGGACGATCTTTCTGGACGAGGTGGGTGAGATGTCGCCGGCCATGCAGCTCCGTCTCCTCCGCGTGCTGCAGGAGGGCGAGATCCGCCGGGTGGGCGCCTCGAGCGCGCGGCGGATCGCCGTGCGCGTGCTCGCCGCCACCAACGCCGACCTCGAGGCGGACGTCGAGAGCGGGCGATTCCGCAAAGATCTCTACTATCGCCTGAACGTCTTTCCCGTCCGTCTGCCGCCGCTCCGCGAGCGCGCGGAGGACATCCCCGCCCTCGCCGAGCACTTCCTCAAGTTCTATCGCGAGCGCGCGCGGCGCGCCGTGCCCGGCATCACGCCGGATGCCCTGCGCTGCCTGCGCGCCTATCCGTTTCCGGGCAACGTGCGTGAGCTGGAGAACGAGATCGAGCGCGCGGTGGCGCTGGCCGAGCCCGGCCAGCCCATCGGCCTCGCCCACCTCTCGGAGCGCCTCCGGGGGAGCGAGACCCGACCCGCCGCCCCGCTCACCTTGAACGACGCGATCGAGCAGCTCAAGCGGCGGATGATCGAGGACGCGCTGCGGGAGTGCGGCTCGAAAACCCGCGCCGCCGAGCGCCTCGGTCTCACGCGGCAGAGCCTGCAGCAGATGCTCCGGCGGCGCTCGGAGAGCTAGCGGACGCGCCCCCTCCCGCCCCGCGACTCCACCCCTCTATCGTTCGTACTCGCTCCCCGAGTGTCTCTGGCGTAGGATGAACCGTACGCCCATGGAGTCTGGTGCCTGCGGCCGGCTTCCTCGCGAGATGAACGGAGGCTCGTCATGATGCGACATCTCTTCATCGTCGCGCGCGATCGGGCGGCGCTCGCGGCGCCGCTCACCATCGCGCTCGACCGGCACCTGGCGCGTGGTGAGCAGATCGAGATCCTGCCGGACCGGCGGAACGCCGACAGCACGCGCGCGCCGCAGTGGCCGACGGGCCGTGAGCGCCGCCGGTCCACCCTCGCCGACCAGCTGAGCACGCTGGGCTATACGATCTGCTCGCGCCAGGAGGATCACCCGGCGGCGAACGGCGCCGTGCCGTTCCCGCGCGAGACCCCGGCCGACGCACGGGGCCCGGTGGTGCCTCCGCGGGCGCCCGCCCCCGTCGAAGCGCCGCGCTCGCCCTTCGGGGGACGCCGCGCGGAGATTGACGAGATGCGCGCGGCCCGGGCCGAGGCCGAGCTCGCGCGCGAGGCGGCCCTTCGCGCGGCGCGTGCTGGGACGCGACGGCTCGGCGATCGGCTGTCGGACGACGAAGACTGGTCTCCCACGGGGGAGGATCCCTACGGCGAGCTGCCGCCGCGGCGTCGCGGGTTCCTGGCGGGACTGGGCGCGGCATTCGCCGTCGTCGTGCTTGTCGCCGCGATGGGCTCGTTCCTCTTCGCGTCGCAGCTCCGGGATCTTCTGATGCTTCCCACCGCGCCCCGCCGCGCGTCGATCGAGCCCCCGGCGGAGTCCCCTCGGACCCGGCTTGCGAGCGAGGACACCGCCGCGCGTTCAGCGGCGTCCGGGGCGCCATCCTCGACCGCTCCGGCCGCGGCGCCCACCGCGGCGACGCCTGCCCCGCCGGTCACCGCCGCGGATGTCACGCCGCCACGGGAAGCCACGTCTTCGCGGGAAGCCACGCCGCCACGGGAAGCCACGCCGCCGCCCGCGCGCGCGGCGCTGCCGTCGCGTGATACCGCGGCCCGGCGGGAGCCGGCGCCGCCCCGAGAGCCGGCGCCGCCCCGAGGGACGGTGTCGAACCGGGAGCCGGCCCGAGAGATGGCGTCGGCGCGAGAGTCGACGCCCGCCCGCGAGACAGCGTCGCCGCCACGAGAAGTCGAGTCCGCGCGTGAGCTGCCGCCGCCATCGCTGCCGCCGCGCCCCGCCGAGCTGTCATCGCCCGGACGAGAGATGAGCGCGCGCACCCAGCGTCTCCCTGCCTTCCCCGGTCTGCCGCTCGTCGAGGTCAGCCGTGCCCCCGCCCAGGACGGGACCCTGTTCACGGTGCGCCTCGCCGATCAGCGCGGCCGTCCGCTGTCCGACGCGGAGGTGACGCTGCGGCAGAAGTCCACCGACGGCTACGTGCGCGAGACGACGCTCGAGCCCATCTCTCCCGCCGGGAGCTACCGCGGCGCGCTGCCCGCCTCGCCGGGCCGGCAGTCGCTCACCGTCCGCGTGGTGCTGGGCGACCGACGCATGGAGATGCCGGTCGGCGAGTGAGGGGCGCCGGCGATCGCGCTCCGCGCGGTCAGCGGCGCAGCGCGCGCGCTGCGGCCAGAATCTCCTCGTCGGACGGCAGCTGGCCCATGTCGCCGAGGCCCTTCGAGCACTCGACGTTCGCCCACCGGACGATGCCGTCGCGGTCGATGAGGAACTGGGCCTTGAGCTGGGGGTACTGGCGCTCCATGTCGGCCTGATCCGTCGGCGTGTTCGTGTAGCCGTCCATCTCGCCGAGCTTCTGCGCCGCTTGCATGACGGGGAGCGGCTCGGGTAGCTCGCCCATCGGGTTGATCTTGATCGACTCCATTTGCTTCATCGTGTCCGCCGTGAAGACGGGCTTGGGCACGCGATACGCGCGATGGGTCGACAGGGCGGGGTCCGCGGCCAGGCGCATCTTCGTGGGGCGGAATTTGAAGTAGAGCTGCGCGTTCTCGGGCGGCGTGGCCACCACGCAGAGTGTCTCGACGCCTTCCGCCTTGAGCTTGGTCTCGGTCGAGCCTATGCGCACGATTTGCCGCCGGCAGAACGGGCACCAGAGCCCCAGCAGCAGCGCGAGCAGCAACGGGCTGCGTCCGCGGTAGTCGGCCAGCGACACGAGCTGGGACCCGGTCACCGAGGGCAGGGAAAAGTCGGGCGCGGCCTCGCCAGGTCCCACGGGGGGGCGAGAGTCGGAGCTGGTCATGCGGAGATCCTCCTTGGGGTTCGCAGAGACGTCGCTAGCAGAGAAACGGCAGCACCATCAGCGCGTCGGGCTCAACCCCGGCGCGTTCGCACACCGCCTGGGCCTTGGTGAGATAGTGCTCCGCCCGCGGCTGGTCACCGGTGTCGAGATAGAGGGTGGCGAGCCCGTCGTAGCAGGGGAAGAGGAGCTGCGGCTCCCCCACCTGCTCGGCGAGCGCGAGCGCCTCCTCGTAGCAGGTGAACGCCAGCGTGTGGTCGCCGTGACACTGGTGGATTTGCCCGAGCACGATCAGCGGCACCGCGAGATGGTCCAGCAGGCCGAGCCGCCGGTCGAGGTCGATGGCGGCCTGCGCGGCCTCGATGCCTTCCGCCTCGCAGCGGTCGGTGAGCGCGCAGTAGGCCACCGCGAGATTGGCGTACAGCCGCGACTGAAAGCCCAGATCGCCCACTTTCTTGGCGGTGTCGAGGCCGCGCCGGCAGGTTTCGATGCTGCGCGGGGGATCGAGGGAGCTGTAGAGCACGCCCAGATTGGTGTAGCCACGGCATGCCGCCTGGAGGAGGTCGCGCGCCTCGGCGAGCGCGATGCTGCGCTCGATCTGCTCCACCGCCTCGCCGAGGCGTCCCGTGCGCGCGAGGGCGACCCCGAGCGTGTTGTAGGCATGCACGCGCACCACCGCGGCCTCGCGGGGACGCTCCGCGTCACCGCCGACCGCCCCGGCCGCCGGCGCCGCCTCGCCCGCGGCCTCGGCCAGGGCGCGCTCGGCCCATGCGATGGCGGCCGTGTTGTCACCGGCCCTGAAGGCGAGGCGTCCCATCTCCTGGTAGAGATGCGCGCGCTCGACCCGATCGCCGTCGGCGCCGAGCCGCTGGAGCCCCGCGGTGAAGTAGGCCCCCGCGCGCTCGCGATCGCCCGCCTCCCAGTGAAGTCCGCCGATCTTCCGGTGGAGCCGCGCGACCGCCGCGTCGTCGCCGGCAGCTTCCATCGCCGCCAGCACCGCCTCGTAGTGCGCGAGTGCCTCGGCGCGCCGCCCGGCGAGCCCGAGGAGGTCGGCGGCACGCTCGCGGGCGAAATGCGCCTCCGCCTCCGAGCCCGGGCAGTCGGCGAGGACGCGGAGCGCGCGTTCGTACTGGCGGAGGGCGTCGTCGTTCGCGTAGACGCCGCGCGCCCAGTCGCCCGCGGCGACCAGGTAGCGCGCGCCGCGTGGCTTGTCGACGCTGCGGCTCCAATGGTGGCCGAGCGCCTCGAGATCGGCGAGACGCTCGGGCCGCGCACCCCGCGAGTCCTCGAGGGCGCGCGCCACCCGCTCGTGCAGCTCGGTGCGTCGGGTGAGGAGGAGGTTCTGGTAGACGACCTCGTGCACGAGTGCGTGAGTGAAGCGGAAACGGGCGCCCTCTCGGCCATGTCCGGACGGCTGGAGCAGGTCGGCCCGGACGAGCCGGTCCAGTGCATCCGGCGCGGGCGGCGAGGAGGCGACCGATCGCAGCAGCGATTCGTCGAAGTCCGCGCCGAGGACGGCGGCTTCCTGGAGCAGACGCCGCCCGTCGGCGGGAAGTCGATCCACGCGGGACAGGAGCAGCCCCTGCAGCGTCGGCGGTACGTCCACATCCTGGCACGCGGCCGGACTGGCCCAGCCACGGCCCTCGCGCACGAGAATTCCCTTGCCCACCAGCGTGCGGACGATCTCCTCCACGAACAGCGGATTGCCACCCGCTCGACTCACCACGAAATCCCCGATCTGGCCCAGGGGATCACCGCTCACCTCGCCGAAGAGGCCGTCCACCAGTGCCCGCGCGTCCGCGGTCGAGAGCGGACCGAGGTGGATCACCGATTGCGCGGCCCGGGCGACGACGGGCGGGCGCGCCTCCGGCCGATGGGTGAGAAGGACCATCAGCGGACGGTCGGCGAGCAGATCGGCGACGTGCCGGAGCAGGTCGACCGAGGCCATGTCTGCCCAGTGAAGATCTTCGATCACGAGCAGCAGCGGCTCCTGCTGGAGGCGGCGCTCGACGAGCGTGTGGGCCGCCAGCGCGATCTGCCGCTGGAGCTGCTCGGGCTCGACATCGCGTGGCTTGGCCTCCTCGACCCCGAGGACATAGCTCAGCACGGGGGCGATGGCTTCCGCCTCCTCGTCGCGGGCCCCCAGGGCGCGGAGACCGGCGACCAGCTTGCCCCGCGCGACCTCCAGCGAATCGCCCGGCTCCACGCGATAGGCGTCGCGGAAGAGGGCGGCGAAGATGCCGTAGGTCGGCTCGCCCAGCGACGAGCATGCGGCCCGGCGCACGGCGGTGCCGGCCAGCCGCCCGTCGGCGTCGAGACGCGCGAAGAGCTCGGCCACGAGCCGTGACTTGCCGGTGCCGGCCTCGCCCACCACGCTCACCATCTGGGCGCGTCCTCGGCCCATCTGGTCGTAGGCGTCCAGGAGCCGCGCCAGCTCATCCCCGCGTCCCACGAGGGGCGCCGTCAGTCCCAGCGCGGTGAGCCCACGCGCCGACCCCGGCTCGGCCAGGCCGCCGATGAGTCGATGCGCCACGAGAGGCTCGGTCTTGCCCTTGGCCGTCACGGTGCCGGCGGGCTCGAACGCGAAACGGTGCCGCGTGAGCGTGTACGTGGCGTCGGAAACGAGGACCGTGTCCGCGGGGGCGGCCGAGAGAAGCCGCGACGTCGTGTTGACGGTGTCGCCCGTCAC
>Ga0075423_10007302_pt1 | contig 10429 bp, 8 predicted proteins | sample SoiMethybrSBSTD2_FD_80114 | JGI IMG/M metagenome (GOLD analysis project Ga0075423, IMG submission 80114) | Bulk soil microbial communities from a Populus tree surrounding site in Tennessee, USA - Soil MetaG P. TD hybrid SBSTD2 | ecosystem: Environmental > Terrestrial > Soil > Tree plantation...
GCGCTCGATGTGCTTCTTCTTGAACTGATAGTCGTGCTCGTCGACCTTCGGGCGGAACTTGATCTCCTTGACCTCGATCACGCGCTGGTGCTTCTTGGCCTCGCGCGATCGTTTCTGTTCCTGGTACTGATACTTCCCGAAGTCCATGATCCGGCACACCGGCGGCACCGCGGTCGGAGAGATCTCGACGAGGTCGAGTCCTTTCTGACGCGCGATGACCAGCGCCTGCGGCGGTGGCATGATTCCGAGCTGTTGTCCGTTTTCGTCGATGACCCGGACCTCGCGCACCCGAATGCGCTCGTTCGTGCGAACGCGGTCACCACGTCTTGGCGATCGATCGAATGCTATAACGTCCTCCGAGTCTTCTAGGCCGACTTCTGTTCCGCCGCCGGCGGCCCACCCAGGTTTTTCGTTCGTATCTCTTCGAGCGCATCGCTCACGAACGTGTCGAGCGGCCGCGTCCCGAGGTCTCCCGCCGAACGACTGCGCACCGAAACCGCGCCTTCAGCGGCTTCGCGATCGCCGGTCACCAGCATGTACGGGATTTTCTGAAGCTGGGCCTCTCGGATCTTATAACCAATCTTCTCCTGGCGATCGTCCAGTTCCACGCGAACTCCGGCCGCGGCCAAGCGGTCCCGAACCCCGGCCGCATAGTCCCGGTGCCGGTCCGAAATCGGCATGACGACGGCCTGAACCGGGGCCAGCCACAGTGGCCACGCCCCCGCATAGTGCTCAATCAGCAAGGCGACGAAGCGCTCGATGCTGCCGAAGATCGCCCGATGGATGATGACCGGACGATGCTCAGCGTTGTCGGCGCCGATGTACTTGAGGTCGAACCGCTCGGACTGCATGTAATCGAGCTGGATCGTCGCGCACTGCCATTTCCGGCCGATGGCGTCGGTGACCTCGATGTCGATCTTCGGCCCGTAGAACGCGCCGTCCCCCTCGTTGACCGTGTACAGCTGTTTCGCAGCCTCGAGCGAGCGCTTCAACTCCGTCTCGGCGTGGTTCCACGTCTCGACCGTGCCCAGATATTCCTCGGGACGCGTCGACAGCTTCAACGAGTACTCGAGCCCGAAGTCGCCGTAGACCTGCTGCACCAGTCGAAGCAGACGCTCGACCTCCTCGCCGATCTGCGACTCCATGACGAAGCAGTGCGCATCGTCCTGACTGAACTGCCGGACGCGCGTCAGTCCGGTGAGCACGCCTGAGGCCTCGTTGCGATGCAACGGCGTCTGCTCGTGATAGCGGATCGGCAGGTCGCGATAGCTCCGCACCTCGCTGGCGTACATCAGGAAGTGCCCCGGGCAGTTCATCGCCTTGAGGCCCATCTGCTCGCCTTCGGACTCGACGAGGAACATGTTCTGGCGGTAGTGCTGCCAGTGACCGGACGTCTCCCACAGCGCTTTGTTGAAGACGATCGGCGCCTTCACTTCGGTGTAGCCGGCCGGCATCAGCACGCCGCGCATGTAGTTCGACAGCGTGTTGTAGAGCACCGTGCCCTTCGGCAGCCAGAACGTCGCGCCCGGCGCCCACGCGTGGAACATGAACAGATGCTGGTCGCGCCCAATCTTCCGGTGATCGCGTTTCTTGGCTTCCTCGAGACGACGCAGGTAGTCCTGGAGCTCTTTGTCGCTGAAGAACGCGGTGCCGTAGACGCGCTGCATCGGCTGATTGCGCGCGTCGCCCTTCCAATAGGCGTTCGAGGTGCTCAGGAGCTTGAAGGCCTTGAGCTTTCCCGTGGACGGCACGTGCGGACCGACGCAGAAATCAACGAACGTCTCCTTGTCCTTGATCGTGTAGCAGGAGACTTCGTTCTGGCCTTCCGTCTTCTCGTCGATCAGCTGCACCTTCAGCGGCTCGCCGCGGGCGCCAAAGTAGCGGCGCGCCTCGTCGCGCGGCCACATCTGCCGCTCGAAGACGAGGTCCTGATCGGCGAACTCGCGCATCTTCTTTTCGATCGCTTCGAGGTCCTCTGGGACAAACGGACGGGGGACGACGAAGTCGTAGAAGAAGCCTTCCTCGGTGGGCGGCCCTATTCCGCACTGCACCGCCGGGAAGAGATTGGTCACCGCCGCCGCGAGCAGGTGGGCGGTGCTGTGGCGATACACCATCAACGCTTCGGGGTTCTTCGACGTCAGGATGCGAACGCGTGCGTCGGCGGCCAGCGGAAACGACAGATCGACGAGGCGGTCGTCGACCGCTGCGGACAACGCCGCTTTCGCAAGCCCCGGCGAGATCGCCGCCGCGACGTCGCCGACCGTCGTCCCCGCGTCAACCGCGCGCGTGGATCCGTCGGGTAGCGTGACCGTTATCTGACTCATGAACCGTGGAAGTAGCTCGCCCTTCGACTCGCCCTCGATCGTGAGGCTCGCTCAGGGCATTCGACTCGGCGGCCGCAAGGCCGCCATGAGCGAGGCGGCGGCCAGAGCCGCCGCCGAGTCGAATGGTAGGCGCGGGTGGACTCGAACCACTGACCTCCTCCGTGTCAGGGAGGCGCTCTAACCAACTGAGCTACGCGCCTGTATCTCGCGAAATCAGGCCAAAAACGAAAGGATCAGTATAACAGAAGGGCCCTGCGTACACGACAAAGGTCAAAGACGAGAGAAGGGAAATGGTCTCGCCTTTGACCTTTGCCTTGTGACCTTGTGACTCGGCGCGCGCGAGGCGCGCGCTAGCGAACGAGGTTCTTCAGAGCTTTGCCGGCGCTGAAGCGCACGACGCGCCGCTTCGGGATCTTGATGGCTTCACCGGTCTGCGGATTGCGCGCCGTACGCGCTTTCCGCTGCGCGGTCTTGAACGTGCCGAAGCCGACGAAGGTGATCGAGTCACCTTTCTTCAGCGACTTCGATATGCCGTCGATCAGTGAGTCGACCGCGGCTGCGGCGCCAGCCTTGGACGATCCGGTGTCCTTGGCCACCTTGGCGATCAGTTCTTGCTTGTTCATGGGATCTCCTCTTCAGCGCACGTCACTCGCTCGCACAACACGCACACACCGCTTGGTCTTCGTGACCTTCGTGTTCTTCGTGACCTTCGTGTTCTTCGTGGCTTAGTGTTTCTTCGTGGCGTTGCACGCGGTTATACGCGACACAAAAAGAGGTGTCAACGGGAAAGCGCGATTTTTCGGGCCTTCGCGAGCGATCGATCGAAATCGAATGCAGCGATTTGATCGTGCGAACGACCTACGCCGCCTTCTTCTCGGCGGGCTTCTCGGCGAGTCGCTCGATCGCTTTGTCGAGTGTCGTGTCCTTGGTTGGCGGTGCGGCGCCGAACTCGACGTCGGGTTGTTCCACTTCGACGTCGGGCGAGAGTCCGCGCTCGTGAATGCCGGTGCTGGTCGGCGTGAGGTAGCGAACCGACGACAGCAGCAGGCCGCTGCCATCGGGCAGTTTCACCAGCTGCTGACGCGCAGCGCGTCCGAGCGTGCGCTCGCCAACCAGCTCCGACCGCTTGTTGCCGACCAGCGCCGACGCGAATAATTCCGCGGCTGCCGCCGTGCCCTGATCGACCAGCAATTCAACCGGCGCGGCGATGCCGCCATCCGATGACTGGGCAGCGATGGTCTCTTTCTGCGTCTTCGTCTGACGGACGGCGAGCGTGCCGCTCGTGAGGAACAGCCTGGCCGCCGCGATGCCGTCATCGAGATCGCCACGGGCCGTGCCGCGCAAATCCACCACGTACCGGGTTGCGCCGGTTTTGGCCAGTGCCTCGAAGGCCTGCTTCACGTGAGCGGCGCTGTCCTTGTTGAACTCGATCATGCGAACGTACCCGGTCGTCGGATTCGCCATTCGGGATGTCAGGTCGGGACCGGCCGCGCGGTCGCGGACGACGGTGAGCTCGTGTGGATCGGCCGCGTTCCCGCGAATGACCAGCAGCGCCACCTTTGATCCGGCGGCGCCGCGAAGGAGACGCATGCCTTCATACACGGACATGTCGCGGGTGGGGCGCTTGTCGATCGCTCTGATGAAATCACCCGTTCGCAACCCGGCCTTGGCTGCCGGCGAGCCGTCGCGCGCCGACACGACTCGCAGGTAGTACTGACGCGTCAGCTCCACGCCGATGTCGGCCGGGCCTGGATTGGAGTTTCCCTCGTACGCCTTCACCAGATCAGGTGTGAGATACGCGCTGTCGGCATCGAGCGCATCGGCCAGTCCTCGCATCGCGCCTCGCATCGCCTGCTTGATGTCGACCTCCTCGACGTAGTTGTTCACCACATGCGCCACCACATCGTCGAACACTCGCAGGTGTTGATAGGTGTCGTCCTTGGCCATCACCTGACCGAGGTATCCACCGACGAGCGCGAAGATGATGATGGGAACGGAGATGACGAGGACCCAGACGCGAGTGCGAGAGGTCATGTAGCGGACTCCCTGCAGGGCCGCCTAAAGTCGGCCCCTACGTACGATTAACGAGGCTTCAGCCATTGTACGGGATCGACCGATTTACCGTCGATCCGCATCTCGAAATACAACGCTGACGGCCCGGCCGGTGCCTGTCCAACCCGGCCGACCTCGGCCCCGCTTTCAACTTTGTCGCCTTGTTTGACGCTGGCTGAAGAGAGGTAGCCGTAAAGAGAGTAATCGCTGCCGCCGTGGTCAAGGATGACCAGCGTGCCGAATCCTGTGAAACTGTCGGCAAAACCGACCGTTCCACCGTGCACTGCCCGGACCGGCGCGTCCTCGGCCGCGGCGATTTCGATGCCGTTCCTCATCGCAGAGCCGCCGAGCCGGCTCGAGGACTGACCGTACCGTGTGGCGATGCGACCCGCCACCGGCCATTCCAGGCCGCCGCGGAAGGGCAGCAGCGGCACTGCTACGGTTTCGGCCTCGCCCTTGGTCTTCATCTGCTGCTGAATCTTCTCGTAGGCCACCTGGAGCTCGCCGACGTACTGCGCGGTGAGATCGCGACGGGCATCGATTTGCGAGATGAGATCGCCCCGAGCCGCAACGGCGCGGTCGGCGGCCGCTTTGGCCAGTCGCGCGTCGTTCTCCTTCTTCTGAAACTCCTTGGCCTTTTGCGCGAACGCCTCGCGCTCCGTGCGCAGCGCGTCCAGCGTCCGACGATGGGTGGCGAGGCGCTGCTCGTTGAGCGTGGTGAGCGATCCCACCGCACGCGCCGCGCGGGCGAACTCCCGCAGATCGCGCGCGCTCAACAAGAGGCGCGCGTAGCCGCTCGGCCCCCGCTTGTACATGTCGACGAGCTGCGCCTTCATGTCGGGAAGCTCCGCCATCTTCTGGAGTTCGAGCCTGGTCAGCCGATCGGTGGTTTGCTGCAGCTCGCTCTCGGCCTGCCCTGTCTCGGTCGCGGCCTGCTGCGCGGCGGCGGCTTTGAGATCGCGTTCGATCTCGAGCTTGCGGACATCGCCGAGGAGGGTGCGCGTCTCTCCGGCCAGACGGTCGGCCTCACGCTGCAGCGATCGAATGCGATCGGCGATGCGGCGGCTCTGCGCGTCGGGCGCCGGCGCGCTGGTGTCCTGTGCGAAGGAGACGACCGATACGCATATGCAGAGAGCGCAGAGCACGCAGAGAAAGACAACACGCTGAGATCGCCGACGCGCGGAGATCGCGGAGAACGCGTGCGACGGGTGACCCGCCAGTGCCGTTGAAGGCGGGTCGCCCGTCACACGCGATCTCTGCGGTCCCTGCTCCTCTGCCATCTCTGCGTGAAAGTCTTTCTCGGCGCTCTTTTGCGCACTCTGCGATGCGAGAATTATACGGTGGGACGGGTGGCAGCGTTGGACATCGGTGAACGGCGGATCGGAGTCGCGATCAGCGACGCCACGTGCACGCTTGCGCGGCCGGTTGGCGTGTTGCAGACCTCTGGCCTCGACGGTGACGCCCTGGACCGCGCCGCTTCCGAGGTGGCGCGACTGGCGGCGGAAGACGACGGCCTTGCCACGCTCGTCGTCGGGCTGCCTCGTCATCTCGATGGATCGCCCAGCAAGATGACGCCGCGGGTCGAAGCCTTTGCGGCGCGCCTCCGCTCTCGCACCGATCTACCAGTGGTGTTGCAAGACGAACGGTTGACCAGCCGCGAGGCCGAGAGCCGCCTTGCGCTTCGCGAGAAGGATTGGCGCGCACGGAAGCAGCGTCTGGATGCGGCGGCCGCGGCCATCATCCTTCAGGAGTACCTCGATGCGCTCTAAGGCCGTCCGAACGGCCGCGATCGTCGTCGTGCTGATCGCATTGCTGATCGGCGGCGGTGCTGCCCTCATCACCGTGGCGTGGGGGAAGATCCACGAGCCCTATCAGGGCTACGAAAAGGGGGAGCAGTACGTCGACATCCCCCAGGGAGCGAGCCCCGCCGAGATTCGCCGCCGGCTGATCGAGGCGGGCGTCGTGCCTGACGATCTGACGGTTCGCGCGGCGTTGTGGTGGAGTGGCCGCTCGCGCTCGCTGAAGGCGGGCGAGTATCGGTTCGATCGCCCGATCACGCCGCTGGCCGTCGTCGAGAAGATCGCCAACGGCGAGGTGTACACCAAGCGCATCACGTTTCCGGAAGGACTGACCATTCGGGAGATGGCGGCCCTGTACGAGTCGCACGGCTTCGGATCGGCGCGCGATTTTGTCGCCGCCGCCGGCGACGCATCGGCCATCCGCGATCTCGATCCGCAGGCCAAGGATCTCGAAGGCTATCTGTTCCCCGAAACATACCCCCTGCCTCGCGTCGCCCCGGCGGGCCAGCTCATTCAACAGATGGTCGATCGCTTCCGCGCCACGTACCAAGACGTCGTGCAGGGTCGAAGCGACAGCCTGACTACGCGTCAGATCGTGACGCTCGCGTCGCTCATCGAGAAGGAGACCGCTCAATCCACGGAGCGTTCAGTGGTGTCGGCGGTGTATCGCAACCGGATCAAGAAGGGGATGGGGATGCAGGCGGACCCCACGGTGGTGTACGCGCTCGTGAAAGCCGGACGCTACGATGGCAACATCAGGCGCGCCGACCTCGACTTCGATTCGCCCTACAACACCTACAAGTATCCGGGCCTGCCGCCGGGTCCGATCGCCTCGCCTGGCCGCGCCTCGCTCGAGGCGGCCCTCTCGCCGTCCAACGTGCCCTTTCTGTATTTTGTGAGTCGCAATGATGGCACCCACGTGTTTGCCGAGACACTGACCGAGCACAACGCGAATGTGTATCGGTATCAGGTGCAGTACTTCAGAAGGGGGCAAGGGGGAAGGGGGCAGGGGGAAGGGCTGTCTCAGGGATCAGGGGGCAGGGGGCAGGCTGCAGGGGGCAGGGCTGTCTCAGGCAAGAGGCCGTGATCCGCACGAGGGGAAAAGGCTCACATGCGTCCTCTTTGCAGCGATCCCACGAGGCCCTGCAGCATTCGGCCTACTTCTTCCGCGTCTGCAATCAACGACTCGGCTTCTTCGACGGTAACGATCTCGACTCGTCGACCGATCTCCAGTTGGGTCTGAAGTTCGTTGTTCGAGCCGTTTGCGTACAAGAGATGGTGAATGTATTCGCCCGTGTGATGACGACCGAAGCCCTCTGAGATGTTCGAAGGGACCGATATTCCGGATCGACGGATTTCGTGCCCCAATGCCAGTCGGTCCTCTGGTTTGAATCGTCGCGTGATCCGGTAACTTCGCTCCGCGACGTTCATCGACTTCTGCCACACGAGGAGTTCTCGAAACGAATTGATCTTGGCCATGCGGCATGGCAGTGCAAGCGGGCCGCCGCATTGAAACTGGCCGCTTTCGATCGAATCAGTCGCTCGAGTACTCAGTTGCTGCAATCTGCCGGCTGTTCGATCTCGGCAAGATCTGCAGCCCTCCTTCCTAGTGCCTCTCCCCTGAACCCTGAGACAGCCCTGCCCCCTGCCCCCTAACCCCTGCCCCCTAATCCAAGTATTTCGGGGGCACTGGCAGCTTCGCGTGCGTCGCGATGTCGTGCTCGATCCAGAGCTGGGCGCCGGTCTGCTTGATGAACGCTTCGATCTTCTGCCGCGAGGCCTTCGACTGGTCGACGTTGAACTCGAACGTCGGCACCCGTCCGGTCGTCCGTTCCTCGGGATAGTGATAGAGATCGCCGGCGAGCACGATCGGTCCGGTCTTCGCCAGTTTGAGGAACAGCACCTGATGGCCGGGCGTGTGTCCAGGCGCCGACTTGATCACGACGGTGCCGTCGCCGAATACGTCGAAGTCCTCGTTGTCGAGCAGCTTGGTCTTTGCACTCTTGAGCGCGCTGTACTGCGCCGGTTGAATGATCCCCTGCGGCTTCTCCGCGAACATGAAGTCGCGTTCGGCCTTCTGGACGATCCAGGTCGATCCGGCGAACGCGTTGGCGTTGGCGGTGTGATCGGAGTGGTAGTGCGACATCGCGAAGTAGGTGATGTCCGCCGGTGTATAGCCGGCCTCCTTCAACTGAGGTAGCAGCCGCGTGGTCGCCGACATGATGCCCTCGGTCGCCGGGCCGTCGCCCTTGAACTGGCTGTCGGGAATGCCGCCGCTGTCGAACATCAGCGTGCCGCGCGGATGCACGATCAAGTACGAGGTGTTGCGAAAGTCGACCTCTTTCAACTCCTCGCGCGTGAAGTTGAACAGTTTCGGGTCGAGACCTTTGATCGCGCCGTTGTCGAAGATGTAGAGGCGTGGCGTTTTCACGGCGCCTCGCTTTTGCTGCGCGGTCGGTACGACGGCCGCCACCGAGGCGATCAGCGCCAACGCAATGCAGCATCGTCGCGTCATGTGATTCGCGTTCATTCTCGTCCTCCCCGTTCCCCCCACTTCAGTTTCTCCCGAAGCAGCTCGAAATAGCTTCGCGCGGGAGCCTTGATCAGCCTGAGACAGCGCTCCGACCGGCGCACGCGCACGACATCGCCCTCCTGCACCGGATAGCCGGACTGGCCATCGTAGGTCACGAAGATCTCATCGAGACTGCCTTGGACCTGCGGGCGGACTTCGATCACTTCGCTGCCCGGAATGACGATCGGCCGGTTGGTGAGCGTATGCGGCGCGATCGGCGTCAGGATGATTGCGTCGGCACGCGGATGGACGATTGGCCCGCCGGCGGCCAAGTTGTACGCCGTCGACCCGGTGGCGCTCGCGATGATCAAGCCGTCGGCCTTCACCTTGGTCACCAGGCCGCTGCCGACCGACACAGACAGTTCGATGATGCGCGACAGCGCGGCCTTGGTGAAGACGACGTCGTTGAGCACGATCCGCGAATCGAAATGCTCGCGGGCGCGGTAGGCATCAGCCGCAAGCATCGCGCGTTCGTCGATCGTCGCGGTGCCATCGATGGCCGATTCGAGCACGTCGTACAGCTCGTCGATGCGCGTCTCCGTCAGAAAGCCCAGACTGCCGAAGTTCACGCCGAGGATCGGAATGTCGCGACCGCACTGCGCCGTGCGCGTGGCCATGCTCAGGAGCGTGCCGTCGCCACCGAGGACGACAACGAGGTCGACGTGATTGGGCAGATCGTCTCGCGAATACGAGTCGGTGCTCGATGTGCGCCCGGCGAGCTCCGCTGTGTCGACGTCGAATACCGGCTCGATGCCTCGTCGTTGCAGCCATCCGCCGAGCCGTTCCAGATGATCGCTGGCGGCGATCAGGCCTCGCTTGGCGACGATGCCGACGCGGGTGATGTTCGCCTGGGTCATGCGATGGAGGTCATGAGATGCGGAAGTGCACGAGGAACTCGACGTTCCCTTTCTGTCCTGTGACTGGAGAGGGCGTCGAGGCCACGGGCGTCAATCCTACCTCAGTGCCGGCAGCGGCGACTTCGGCGAGCACGCGATCGTGCACGTCTGGATTGCGGATGACGCCCTTTCCGACTTCGGCCCGGCCGGCCTCGAATTGCGGTTTGACCAGCGCCACGACGTCGGCATTGTCATTGAGCAGCGGTGGCACGACGGGCAGGATCTTCGAGAGCGAGATGAACGAGACGTCGATGGTCACGAGGTCGACCGGTCCTGGCAGCGTGTCGCGCGTGAGATGCCGCGCGTTCATGTGCTCGATGACCAGGACGCGAGGATCGTTGCGGAGGCGCCAGTCCAATTGCCCGTGGCCGACGTCGAGCGCCACGACCCGCGTGGCGCCGCGCTGCAGCATCGCGTCGGTGAATCCGCCGGTCGAAGCGCCGATGTCGAGGCACTGTCGTCCCGCAACCGCGATGTGAAACGTGTCGAGCGCGTGCGCGAGCTTGAGGCCGCCGCGCCCGACGTACGGATGGTCGGGCGCGATGATCGCCACGTCGGCGGCCTCGTCAACCGGCGTGCCCGCCTTCGTCATCGGAGAGCCATCGACGCTGATCTGCCCGGCGATCACGAGCGCCCGCGCTCGCTCGCGCGACGGCGCAAGTCCACGGTTCACCACCAATTGATCGAGACGTACGCGTCCCATCGATGTCATCGATTCTAGGCCGGAGAAACAGCGATTACAGAGGCACGGTCTCGACACAGAGAAACAGAGCAACAGAGGACGAA
>Ga0075423_10007303_pt1 | contig 10429 bp, 8 predicted proteins | sample SoiMethybrSBSTD2_FD_80114 | JGI IMG/M metagenome (GOLD analysis project Ga0075423, IMG submission 80114) | Bulk soil microbial communities from a Populus tree surrounding site in Tennessee, USA - Soil MetaG P. TD hybrid SBSTD2 | ecosystem: Environmental > Terrestrial > Soil > Tree plantation...
CGCCCAGCCGGCGATGCTGCCCAGCCGCGACCAGGCGACGTCGAGGCCATCGCCGAAGGACGCCCTGCGCCCGTCCAGCACGCCGTTGGCCGCGCCGGCGAGCGCGACGCTGAAGAAGATGCCGACGAAGGTGACGGAGTACATGCCGAGCAGGACGAGCGGCACGAACAGGACCCACGGGCCGTGCACCGAGTACAGCCACGTCCCCTCGTAGAGCCAGAAGGCGCCTGTGAGGAGGAAGCAGCACGTCGACGCCACGGGAAACCAGAGCAGCCCGCGGTCCTGGCGCACGAGGTCGAAGCTCGTTCGCATGAGGCGTGCGCCGTCGACGATCCGCATGGCCATGTGTGGCCTTGATCGGCGTCAGCGGCGTGGTTCTGAAGCCCGCGTCTTCGATCCTCTGGCCGCTGGTGCTGCCCGGGATCGACCTGCACATCGAGAAGTAATGGCTACACTTCGCCGCCGAAATGGCCGGCGAACGAGTCAAGCTGCAGGTCAAGGAGCGCGACCGGCGCGGTTCCGCCGACGCACGCCGCCTCCGCCGAGAGGGCCTCATTCCGGGCGTCCTCTACGGCAGCGGCAAGCAGCCGCACGCGATCTGCATTCCCGAACGGGAGCTGCGCCGTGTCCTGACTGGACAGGGTGGACTGCATGCGATCCTCGACGTCGTCCTGGAAGGACAGAAGACGACGCACGCCTCGATCCTGAAGGACTACCAGCAGGACCCGATTCGCGGCCACATCTCCCACGTCGATCTCCAGGAAGTCCGGCTCGACAAGCCGATCCAGGCGAGCGTGAACGTGCAGCTCGTCGGTGAGCCCGCCGGCGCGAAGGAGGGAGGCGTGCTCTCCCAGGTGCAGCGCGAGATCAACGTCGAAGCGCTGCCGATGGAGATTCCGGAGCACATCGACCTGGACGTCTCAGGCATGGCGATCGGCGACACGCTCCGCCTCGCAGACCTTGCGGCGATGGACGGCGTCACCTACCTCGACGACCCGGAGGAGACCGTCCTCGCGACCGTGACGCTCCCCACACGCGTCGAGGAGCCCGAAGAGGTCACGGAGGAAGGCGAGGAGCTGCCGGAGGGCGAGGTTCCGCCCGAGGAGCAGGCCGAGGGCGCCGCCGAGCCCGCCGCGGACGCGGCTTCGGGCGAGCAGGGCGAGCCCGGCACCACCGAGGGCTAGATGAAGCTTCCGTGGCGTCGAGGCGAACGCGCCTCGTCGCTCGACCTGCTCGTCGTCGGCCTCGGGAACCCGGGCCGCGAATACGAGCGGCATCGTCACAACGCCGGTCGGATGGTGCTCGACGAGCTGGCGCGCCGGCACGGGGCGAGCTGGAAAGGGAAGTTCTCCGGCCAGCTCGCGGAGCTCCGGCTCGACGGCCACCGTGTCGCCCTGCTGAAGCCGGAGACGTACATGAACGACTCCGGCCGCTCGGTCGCCGCCGCGGCGCGCTTCTACAAGCTCGAGCCCGACGCGATCCTCGTGGTGCACGACGAGGGCGACTTCGACCTCGGCCGCCTGCAGGCGCGCAAGGGCGGCGGCCTTGCCGGGCACAACGGCCTGCGCTCGATCGCGCAGCAGCTGAAGACGCCGGAGTTCATGCGCCTGCGCATCGGCGTCGGACGGCCCGGCCGCGGCGATCCGCGGCCGCTGGCCGACTACGTCCTCTCCGACTTCGCGCCCGAGGACGATGCAGGCTCGCTGATCTCTCGAGCGGCCGACGCCGTCGAGGCGCTCGACGCCGAAGGCCTCGGCCGCGCGCAGGCGCAGTTCAACTGAGGGAAGTCGACGTCCTCGACGTCCTCGGGCGTCTCCGCGAACACGGCATCGAGGCGTGGGTCGAAGGCGGCTGGGGCGTCGACGCGCTGCTCGGGCAGCAGACGCGCCCGCACGACGATCTCGATCTCGGCGTCCGCTTCGAAGACGTCGAGCGCATCTGCGAGGCCTTCCGCGAGTTCCGCCGCTCCGACATCGAATGGCCCGCCAGCTTCGTCCTCGAGGACGTCGCCGGGCGGAAGGTCGACTGCCACCCGTTGAGATTCGACTCGAAGGGCGACGGCTGGCAAGCCGATGCGGCCGGCGGTCCGCCGCATCGTTGGCCGCACGAGGGCCTTGCCGGGCACGGCCGCATCGGCAGCGTGGAGGTGCCGTGCGTCACCCCCGAGCTTCAAGTCGCCTGGCATCAACACGCCGGGTTCGACGACGTGGACTGGATCGACATGCAGCGGCTCTCCGAGCGTTTCGGTCTCGAGCTTCCCGAACGCTGTCGAACGAAGCCGGGCTTTCTCCACCAGAAGCGAGGGGCGAGCGCAGGGCTACGATGAACGGGCCGAACCGCGTGGTTCGGCCTGTTTTCGTGGACCATCCGATCCTTCACCCGTTCGTCGAGGAGCTTCGCGAGAGCGACCGTCTGCGCGCCTTCTCCGAGGCGTTCCCCGCGGCTGCTCGCGTCTCGGAGCCGGCGCTGCCGCTGCTGCTCGCGGCATTGCACGAGGAGCTCGACCGCTCGCTCGTGGTGCTCGTGCCCGAAGACGCCGACGCGCGCGATCTCGCGGAAGCGGTGGCGTGGTTCGTCGGCGACGAGCGCGTTGCGCTGTTGCCGAGCCGCGGCGTCCAGTGGGGCTCGGGCCTCGATCCCGCGCCGCATCTCGTCGGCGAGCGCGCGCGGGCGCTCGACGTCCTCGCTGCCGGCGGCCTTGTCTGCGCTTCCGCCGCGGCGCTCGCCGAGCCGTTGCCGCCGGCGAGGCTGCGGCCCGACTCGATCCGCATCGCCCCGGGGGAGGAGCTCAGCCTCGAGCAGCTGTCGGAGACGCTCGCGCTCGCGGGCTATGAGCGAGTCGAGCGCGCCGACGAGCGCGGGCAGTTCGCCGTGCGCGGCGGGCTCGTGGACGTCTTCCCGACGACGGGCCGCGAGCCGCTGCGCATCGAGTTCTGGGGCGACGAGATCGAGCAGATGCGCGCTTTCTCGCCGTTCACGCAGCGCGCCCTGCATCCGGTCGAGGCAGCCGTCGTCCACCCCGCCGCCGAACGCCGGCTCGACCTCGTCGACCCCGAGGAGGAAACGCCCGAGCTCGTCCCCGTGCTGCCCAAGGGGCCCGACCTCGTCTGGGAGGTCGACGAGGTGCGCGCGGTGTGGGAGGAGGAGGGCCTCCAGCCGGTGCCGCTGAAAGGCGCCGCCCGGCTCGACCAGCTGCCCGCAGGGCAGCAATTCGCATTCGAGGCGCAGAGGCCGGCCCTCGTCGCGCGCGGGCTCGCCGAGGCCGAGAACGAGCTGAACGCGTTCGTTCGCGCGGGCAACCGCGTCGTCGTTGCGTTCCCGCACCTCGGCGAGGCGCTACGGCAGCAGAACCTCCTCCGCCGCGCCGACGCACGGCTGCTCGACGACGGCGAGGCGCTGCCTCGCGAGGCGGAGCTGCTGTTCGCGATCACGCCCGCGCGGCGTGGATTCGTCTGGCGCGATCTGGGGCTCGTCCTGCTGCCCGACACGCAGGTGTTCCGCAAGCGCCCGCCGCGCGAGCGCCGGATCGGCGGACGCGCGCTGCAGTCGTTCGCAGACCTGCGCACCGGCGACTACGTCGTCCACGAGGACCACGGGATCGGGAAGCTGCTCGGTTTCGAGACGAAGGAGGTCGCGGGCGTCACGCGCGACTACCTGTTCCTCGGCTTCCGAGGGGACGACCGCCTGTACGTCCCGCACGAGCAGCTCGGGAAGGTCTCGCGCTACATCGGCGCCGACAACACGGTCCCGGCGCTCTCGAAGCTCGGCGGCAAGGCGTGGGAGAACCTCAAGAACCGCGCCCGTGCGTCGGTGCGCGAGCTCGCCGGGGAGCTCCTCGCGCTGTACGCGCAGCGTCAGCAGGCGCCCGGCGTCGCGTACGACCTCCGCCACGAGTGGCTCGAGCGGCTGGAGACGGAGTTCCCGTACCGCGAGACGCCCGACCAGCAGGCCGCGATCGAAGCGGTGAAGGAGGATCTCGAGGCGCCGCGGCCGATGGACAGGCTCGTCTGCGGCGACGTCGGGTTCGGCAAGACGGAGGTCGCGATCCGCGCCGCGTTCGCCGTCGCGGTCAACGGCAAGCAGACGCTGATGCTCGCGCCGACCACGATCCTGGCGGAGCAGCACTGGCACACGTTCCGCGGGCGCTACCGCGACTACCCGGTGAGAGTGGAGATGGTGTCGCGGTTCCGGCCGCCGCGCGAGGTGAAGCAGGTCCTGGCCGACTTCCAGGCCGGCAAGGTCGACGTGCTGATCGGAACGCATCGCATTCTGAGCCGCGACGTGATCCCGAAGGAGCTCGGCCTCGTGATCCTCGACGAGGAGCAGCGCTTCGGCGTCGCGCAGAAGGAGCTTCTGCGCGCCCTCCGGCTCGAGGTGGACGTGCTCACGCTCTCGGCGACGCCGATCCCGCGCACGCTGCACATGTCGCTGTCGGGCCTGCGCGACATCTCGATCATCGAGACTCCGCCCGAGGGCCGCCGCCCGATCCGCACGACCGTCGGTGAGTACGACGAGGAGCTGGTCAAGCTGGCGCTCGAGCGCGAGGTGGAGCGCGAAGGGCAGGCGTTCTACCTGCACAACCGCGTCGACACGATTGACGACGCGGCCGAGAAGCTGCAACAGCTGGCGCCGAGCCTGCGCTTCCTCGTGGCGCACGGGCAGATGCGCGAGCGGGAGCTCGAGGAGAAGATGCACGGCTTCCTGCGCGGAGACGCGGACGTGCTCGTCTCGACGACGATCATCGAGTCGGGGCTCGACATTCCGCAGGCCAACACGTTGATCGTCGAGCGCGCCGACCAGCTCGGGCTCTCCCAGCTGTACCAGATCCGCGGGCGCGTCGGGCGATCCGACGTGACCGCGCACGCGTACCTCTTCTATCCGGACATGTCCGAGTTGACGCCTGAAGCCCGAGCGCGCCTCGCGACGCTCGCTGACCACACGGAGCTCGGCGCGGGCTTCGCGATCGCGATGCGCGACCTCGAGATCCGCGGCGCCGGCAACCTGCTCGGCGACGAGCAGTCCGGCCACGTCGCCGCCCTCGGCTTCGAGCTCTATGTCGAGCTGCTCGCCGAGGCCGTCGCGGAGCTCTCGGGCGAGCGGCGCATCGCCGCCCGGCCCGTGCGCGTCGACGCGCGCGTCGACGCGTACGTCCCGGCGGAGTACATCGAGTCCGAAGCGCTCAAGATCGACCTCCACCGGCGCCTCGCGCTGACAGAGGACGAGGACGAGCTGCGCGAGCTGCAGGCTGCGACGGAGGATCGTTTCGGCCCGCTGCCCGAGCCGGTCGAGAACCTCTTCCTGATCCAGGAGGCGAAGCTGAAGCTTGCACGCGCCGGCGCCGACTATCTCGTGTTTCGAGGCGGGAAGGCGAGCGTCGGGCAGATGGTGCTCGGGTCCTCGGAGCTGCGCGACCTGCGCCGCCGGGTCGACACGGCCGTGTACTCGACAGGCAATCGTGAAATTACGTTAAGAGAAGACGGATTTCCGCAGGCGCTCAGACTCGTCGATGCTATACTGGCCGCGCGCCAGGCAGCGTGAGCAAAACCGCTGCAAATGGCGCTTTTTCCATGAGACGACTCGTTCTTTTCGGCTTCGCCTCGCTCGCGCTCCTCGCCGCGGCCTGCGGCGGCACGACCACTGCCAACCTCGGTTCCGACGACGTCGCCGTCGTCGGCGACCAGCAGATCTCGAAGGAGCAGTTCCAGCAGCTGATGGCGCGCGCGAAGAAGAGCTATGACCAGCAGAAGCGCGCGTTCCCGAAGGCCGGGACGGCGGAGTACGAGCAGCTGAAGGGCCAGGCCATCACGTTCCTCGTGCAGCAGTCCGAGGTCGACGAGCAGGCCAAGAACCTCGGCGTCAACGTCTCCGACGAGAAGGTCGACAAGGAGATCGCTCGCTACAAGAAGCAGTTCTACGGCGGCAGCGACGCGCGCTACGAGAAGGCGGTCAAGCAGCAGGGCCTCACGGACGAGCAGGCGCGCGACGCGATCCGCCAGCAGCTCGTCTCACAGGCGCTCTTCAAGAAGGTCACGGGGGACGTGAAGATCTCGGACTCCGACATCAAGGCCTACTACGACACGCACAAGAGCCAGTACGTGCAGCCGGAGAGCCGCGATGTCCGCCACATCCTCGTCACGAAGAAGGCGCTCGCCGACAGCCTCTACCAGCAGCTGAAGAGCGGCGGGAACTTCGCGAAGCTCGCGAAGCAGTACTCCAAGGACCCCGGATCGGCGGCGAACGGCGGAAAGCTGACGGTGTCGAAGGGCCAGACGGTGCCGGCGTTCGACAAGACGGCGTTCAGCCTGAAGACGGGCCAGATCTCGCAGCCGGTGCACACGCAGTACGGCTACCACATCATCCAGGCGCTCTCCGGAGTGAAGGCGTCGTCGACGACGTCGCTTGCGCAGGTGCGCGCGTCGATCAGGCAGCAGCTCGAGCAGCAGCGCAAGAACGACAAGGTCACGAAGTGGCTGGACGACACGAAGAAGAGCTACTGCAACGGGAAGATCAAGTACCAGATCGGCTACCAGCCGAACCCGGATCCCTGCGCGACGGTCACGGGCGCGACCTCCACTTCGAAGTAGCTTGAGCCTCGCCGAGGCGCTCGTCGAGCTCCAGTCACTGACGGAGCGGCTGCGCCGGGATTGCCCGTGGGACCGCGAGCAGACCGAGCGGACGATCGTCCCGCACACGGTCGAGGAGGCGTACGAGGTCGCGGACGCCGCGATCGGCCGTGACGACGCGAAGCTCGCCGACGAGCTGGGCGACCTCCTCTTCCAGGTCTACTTCCTCTCGCTGCTGCTGCAGGAGCGCGGCGCGGGGAGCCTCGAGGAGGTCGCCCGGCTCGCCCACGAGAAGCTCGTGCGGCGGCACCCGCACGTGTTCGGCGATGCCGAGGCCCGGACGGCCGGCCGGGTACGCGAGCGGTGGGACGAGATCAAGCGCACGGACGAGGAGCGGGAGGGGATCTTCCACGACGTCCCCGATTCGCTGCCGGCGCTCCTCCATGCGCGCAAGGTGCAGCGGCGCGCGGCGGCGATCGGTTTCGAGTACCCGGACACCGCCGGCGCGCTCGCCGACCTCGACGACGAGGTGCGCGAGCTGAAGGACGCGCTCGCCGAGACGGGAGAGATCGCGCCGGAGACGGAGCCGCCCGCGCACGTCTTCGAGGAGATGGGCGACGTCTTCTTCGCCGCGGTGAACGTTGCGCGGCGCCTGAACGTCGATCCCGAGCTGGCGTTGCGCACGATGACGCGGCGCTTCGTCGACCGCGTGGAGCGCGCGGAGGAGCGCGCGGCGGCGGAGGGGAAGTCGTTTGCGCAGCTCGGGCTCGCAGAGCAGGATCGCTATTTCGATCTTGCGAAGGAGGACTTCCGATAGCCGCTTCCCCGATCGCCCGAGTGCACGCCCGCCAGATCCTCGACTCGCGTGGGAATCCGACCCTCGAGGTCGAGGTCACGCTCGAGTCGGGCGCAGGCGGTCGCGCGGCCGTGCCGTCGGGTGCGTCGACCGGCCAGTTCGAGGCGGTCGAGCTGCGCGACGGCGACAAGTCCGTCTACGGCGGCAAGAGCGTGCTCCAGGCGGTGCGCAACGTCGAGGGGGAGATCGCCCAGGCCGTCCGCGGGCTCGACGCCGACGACCAGCGAACGCTCGACAAGGCGCTGATCGAGCTCGACGGCACGAAGAACAAGTCCCGGCTGGGCGCCAACGCGATCCTCGGAGTCTCGCTCGCCGCGGCGAAGGCGGCGGCCTCGAATGCAGGCGCGTCGCTCTTCCGCTGGGTCGGCGGGGACGGCGCTCATGTCCTGCCCGTTCCGATGATGAACGTCATCAACGGGGGTGCGCACGCGCAGAACTCGCTCGATCTGCAGGAGTTCATGGTCGTGCCCGCCGGCGCGGACACGTTCGCCGAGGGTCTGCGCATCGGCGCGGAGGTCTTCCATGCGCTGAAGAACGTGCTGCACGAGCGAGGCCTTGCGACCGGAGTCGGCGACGAGGGCGGGTTCGCGCCCGATCTCGACTCCAGCGAGGCCGCGATCGAAGCGATCCTCGCCGCGGCCGAGCAGGCCGGCCATCGCGACCGCGTCGCCATCGCGCTCGACCCGGCGTCGACGGAGCTGTACCGCGACGGGCGCTATCACTTCGACCGCCAGGGCGGGACGCGCGACGCCGCCGGGATGATCGAGCTGTACGAGGGGCTGGCGGCCCGTTATCCGCTCGTGTCGATCGAGGACGGCCTCGCAGAGGACGACTGGTCCGGCTGGGAGGCGCTGACGCGGGAGCTCGGCGGGCGCCTGCAGCTCGTCGGCGACGACCTCTTCGTCACGAACGTCGAGCGCCTGCAGCGCGGCCTCGACAACGGCGCCGCCAACGCGATCCTCTTGAAGGTGAACCAGATCGGGACGTTGACGGAAACGCTCGACACGATCGAGCTCGCGCGGTCGCACGGGTACGGCTGCGTGATGTCGCACCGCTCCGGCGAGACGGAGGACACGACGATCGCCGATCTCGCAGTGGCGACCGGCGTGGGGCAGATCAAGACGGGCGCGCCGTCGCGCACCGATCGCGTCGCCAAGTACAACCAGCTGCTGAGGATCGAGGAGGAGCTCGGCGACGGCGCGAGCTATCCCGGCTGGTCGGTCTTCTCGAAGACCGCCTGAGCCGTAGCTACATTCCCTCCATGGCCTCCGTGAGCCCGAGGCGCACGAAGATCGTCGCGACGATCGGGCCGTCGTGCTCGTCTCCGGACCGGCTCGACGCACTCGTGGCCGCCGGCATGGACGCGGCGCGCCTCAACCTCTCGCACGGCACCCACGACGATCATCGAGAGCGCGCCACGCTGGTCCGCGAGGCGCAGGAACGCGCCGGGCGGCCGATCGCGCTGATCGGAGATCTCCAGGGACCGAAGATCCGCGTCGGCGATCTATCGGCGCCCATGCAGCTCACCACGGGGGACCGGATCACCGTCGTCATGGGCGCTGACGGCGAGGCCGGCGAGCTTCCGATCGCTCCGGCTGCGATCGGCGAGGTCTTGCGGCCGGGCCACGAGGTGCTGATCGACGACGGCCACGTCCGCCTGCAGGTAGAGGAGGTCGCGCTGGGACGAGCGCTCTGCGGCGTCGTCGTCGGCGGGCCGGTCACCTCGCACAAGGGCGTGAACCTCCCGGGAGTCCCCATCCCGATTCCGTCGCTGACGCGCAAGGACCTCGAGGATCTCGAGTTCGCGCTGCAGCTCGGCTGCGACTTCATCGCACTCTCGTTCGTGCGCTCCGCGGCGGACGTGCGCGACCTGAAGGCGCTGCTCGAGCAGGAGGGGTCGACGGCGCACGTGATCGCCAAGATCGAGAAGGCCGAGGCGGTCGACGCTCTCGAGGACGTTCTGGCGGAGTCTGACGCCGTGATGGTGGCGCGCGGCGATCTCGGCGTTGAGATCGGGCCGGAACTCGTGCCCCTCGTGCAGAAGCGGATCATCCTGCAGGCGCTCGATCGCGGGAAGCCCGTGATCACGGCGACGCAGATGCTCGAGTCGATGATCCATCATCCAGAGCCCACACGCGCCGAGGCGAGCGACGTCGCGAATGCCATCCTCGACGGCACCTCGGCCGTGATGCTGTCCGGCGAGACGGCCGTCGGGGAGTTTCCCGTGGAGGCGGTGCAGACGATGGACCGGATTGCGCGCGCCATCGAGCCGAGCCTCGGCTACCGGCACCAGATTCCCGAGGCGACGGACGACCCGACCATCGGAAACGCGATGTCGAATGCGGCGTGCGACCTGGCCGAGGCGCTCGGCGCCTCGGCGATCCTCGTGCCGACCTTCACGGGGCGCACCGCATCGGCGGTCGCGCGCCTGAGGCCGACGAGGCCGATCATCGGCCTGACGCACAAGCGCTGGTCCGTTCAGCAGATGGCCATCGAGTGGGGCGTGACGCCGATCGGGATCCCGGAGACGAAGAACGTCGAGGATCTCTGGAGCCGTTCGATCGAGGCGGCGAAGACCGCAGGCTTCGTCGAGCCCGGCGACACGGTTGTCATCACCGCGGGGACGGCTGTGAACATCCCCGGCTCGACGAACGTCATCAAGGTCGACGTCGCCTAAGAGCAAAAGCTCCGCTTTTGCTCTTCTCCTCGGTACGCCGCTTCGCGGGTAACGCGCGCGAGCTCGGCTCGCGCGCTCCGAGTCGGTCAGCGGATGTTCCTACCGTGCGGCTCGGCCATGCTTCGCGTGGCCGACTCGCATCAGGTCGTTAAGGAGCAAAAGCTCCGCTTTCGCTCCTTCTCGGTACGCCGCTTCGCGGGTAACGCGCGCGAGCTCGGCTCGCGCGCTCCAGGTCGGTCAGCGGATGTTCCTACCGTGCGGCTCGGCCATGCTTCGCGTGGCCGACTCGCATCAGGTCGTTAAGGAGCAAAAGCTCCGCTTTCGCTCCTTCTC
>Ga0075423_10007307_pt1 | contig 10426 bp, 7 predicted proteins | sample SoiMethybrSBSTD2_FD_80114 | JGI IMG/M metagenome (GOLD analysis project Ga0075423, IMG submission 80114) | Bulk soil microbial communities from a Populus tree surrounding site in Tennessee, USA - Soil MetaG P. TD hybrid SBSTD2 | ecosystem: Environmental > Terrestrial > Soil > Tree plantation...
CCGAAATCGACAGCGGTACGCCGGCGACTCAGACGCCGGCGGCTCCGGCGGGCCGGAATGCGATCGACTTCCGGCAGGCAAATACCGCCGCCGCATGTTCGATTTCACGACTGGCACGTGCGTATTTAATGCGTACGCCGACTGCGCCGACGTCGCGATCGATGTTCGATGCATCCGACGAAGGTGCTGTGTGGCCGCTCACCAACGCGTGCGCGCGAAGCGGACTCGGTCCAACGTGCGCATCGACACATTGGCGCGCGGACGTGCGGTGCCCGATGAGTTGAAGGATTAAATTGCCATCAACATCGGCGAGCGTACCGATTTGGTCCTCGACATCGCAGTCGTCGTGTTGCGAATGCACCAAAGAGTTGCGCGCCGCAAATCGAGCGCGCGCGATCGCAAACGTGCTGACGTCTTGCGAAAGGCGCGCTCATTTTCCGTAAGTGCGCTGCGAAGCGCGGCGTCCGTGTTATCGTGCGCTCCGTTTCCTGGCTCTCCCCCGAGGGCACGCGCAATGCAGCGCGCATTGCGCGGATGGACATGGATCGCAGGACTATGGCCGAGCGGTTCACCGTCGCGCTCGCAGACCGACACGAGCATCAGCGCGAGACTGCCTCGCGTTCGCCGAAGGTGCTCTTCTACTCCCACGACACGTTCGGTCTCGGAAATATCCGCCGCACGCTGCTGCTCGCGGAGTCGATTGCCGAGGCGTACCCGTCGGCCTCGCTCCTCATCGTGACGGGCTCGCCGATGATTCACGCGTTCCGCATTCCTCCGCAGACCGACTACATCAAGCTGCCGTGCGTCACGCGACCCGACGCGGATCACTACGAGCCCGCATATCTGAATACGCGCGCGTCGGAAGTAGCGGACATCCGGTCGGGTGTGCTGGAGCGCGCGATTCTCGGCTTCGCGCCCGATCTGATGATCGTGGACAAGCGCGCCGCCGGCATCGGCGGCGAGCTGCTCGAACCACTCCGCGCGCTGCGCCGCGCGCGCGCGAACACGCGGATCGTCCTCGGCATGCGCGACATCCTCGACACGCCCGAGCGCACGCGGCTGTCGCTGAAGCGCGCGCACGACATGAAGATCATCGCGCGCTACTACGACGAGGTCTGGATCTACGGCGAGCGGTCCGTGTTCGACGCCGTCGCTGAATACGGCTTCCCGCCGGCGGTCGCGAGCAAGACGCGGTACTGCGGGTACCTGAAGCGGCCGACGCGTCGCACGCCGCGCCAGGACGGGCCGCCGCGCGTCCTCGTCACCACCGGCGGCGGCGAGGACGGCACGGAGCTGATCGAGACGTATCTCGAGGGCCTGATGGCCCTGCCGCGCGGCATCGCGCTGCGGACCACCGTCGTGTTCGGCCCGCAGATGCCGCCCGCCTCGCGCGAACGCCTCTCGCGGCGGTTTGGCTCGCTGCCGGACGTCACGCTGCTCGAATTCGAGGCCGAGCTGGCCGCACGGTATGCCGCGGCCGATCTCGTCGTCTCGATGGCAGGCTACAACACCGTCTGCGAGCTGCTGTCGTGCGCCATGCGCGCCGTGCTTGTGCCACGCTGCGAACCGGTCGCCGAACAGCTGCTTCGCGCACGCCTGCTCGCGGCCCGCGGACTGTTCGAGGTCGTCGAACCCGACGACCTTCGTCCCGATCGGCTTATGTCGATCGTGCTGCGCCGCCTCGAGCAGGCCCCCACGCCGCCGTCCGTGGATCTCGACGGCCTCGACCGCATTCATCGCCGCGTCGAGGCGCTGCTGGAGCTGGTCCCGTCATGACCGCTCCGCGCATCGTCTTGCGCCTGGTCGGCGCCCTGACGATGCTTCTCGGTCCGGCTGTGCATGGTTGGGCCCAGGCCAGCGTGACGCTGAGTGGCGTGGCGGAAAACGAGAGTGGCGCCGGGACTCCGTACGTGAGCGTCACGCTCATCCCAATGACGACAGCCGACCCGCGCGAGACGGTCAGCGATGGCCGGGGTGGCTTCAGCTTTCCGAGCGTGGCACCCGGGCGATACCTGCTCAAAGCAGCAGCGCCCGAAAGCGAACCGGTCGATCTGCTCGTGACGGTTGGGACTCTCCCACCGCCGCCGGTGAGATTGACGCTCAAACGACATCGTCACGGCGATCTCGAGGAAGGGCCCGTGGTCGAGGCCGTGGCCGCCGGGCCCGAGACTGTTGGGCCACGGGACCCCTCCGCCGCCGCCCAAGCACCCGCGCGCGCGGACGGCGACGGCACCGCGACGAAGGCCGCGCGGGCGGCGGACACGGCGCCCGAGGAGCCGAGTCCTCCCGTTCTCGAGGGCCAGGGTGTGCCCCCGCAGCCGCAGCCGGGGGCGGGCAGCCCCCCGCGGCTCTGGTCGGTTGGTTTTACCGCCTCCAACTCGTACGACAGCAACGTCGATCACGACCTGCGCAGTGTGGGCGTCTATGGTCTGGCCTACGGGACCGCGGCGTACTACCGAAGCAGCCAGATCAGACCCCTCTTCCAGGTGGCCTACAGCATCACGCGCTATTCGGTTCCACGCGCCGCTCGTTGGGATCGGGTGAGCCATTTCCTGAGCACGGCGGTTGAACGGCGTCTGAATCGACGCCTGTACGTAGACGCCGTTGCTAATTTCCTCACCGGAGGTACCTCCGAGGACCGGGAGATCGTCAATCAATACCTCGTGCGCCCGCGAGTGGAGTTCCGGCTCCCCCGCGACCATCGTGTGCGGATCTACGCAGCACAACGGCTCAAGCGCTATACGAACACCGCCGTTCGCGACGCGACGAACCGTTATGTCGGAGTTGAAATGCAGCGCCGGCTCGAGACGGGAGATCGATGGCTGATCGGCTACCGCTACGAGCAGAACCGTTCAGTGGGCCTGCGGCATCGCTACCGTCGCCTGACGTATGAGACCGAGTACATGACCGCGCTCACGGGGCGCGATAGCGTCACGTTCAACGTGATGTACCGCTCGCAGGTGTACCCCTATCGGTTGGCGGAACTGCATGACATAAACGTTCCCAGGCACAACCAGCGCTGGATCCCATCGCTCTGGTGGGCGCATCGCATCGGGGCACGCGCCGACGTGCGCGTCGAGTACATCTTCGAGACGCAATCGTCCAACGATTTGAATGAACCCTATGCGGCGCACAACCTCGGTTTCTCGATCGGGTACATCTGGTGAGGGGATGAAAGTCCTGTATCTCTGCCAGGACCTCGGCATCCCCGTCCTCGGCCGGAAGGGCGCGTCGGTGCACGTGCGGAGCATGGTCACCGCGCTGGCCCGCGCCGGCCACTCGGTTGTCCTGGCCTCACCGGTCCTCACCAAATCGCCGTGGGAAGAGCCCGCGAAAGTGGGGGTCGCCGTCCTGCATCTGCCGCCCGGCCCTGAAACCGTGGCCGCGGGCCGCGGCGCAAAAGCGTTTACCGAGACGCTCGGGGTGACGAGCTCCCTGCCCGGGGAGTTTCGCAGCATCCTGTACAACAAGGAGCTACGGACTCACCTCAAGCATCGATTCGAGAACGATCCGCCCGACTTCATCTACGAGCGCGCATCTCTGTACGGGATTGCGGGCGCCTTACTGGCTCGCGATCTACAGCGCCCGCGGCTGCTTGAACTGGACGCTCCGCTGGCCATCGAGCACGCGACCTACCAGGGCACCCTGCTCACAGACCTTGCCGCCCTGGCCGAGCGTTGGACCCTGTCGGAAGCCGACGCGGTTCTGACCGTCTCCGCTCCGCTCCGCGATTACGTGATCACGCTGGGCGTGGAACCAGGCCGTGTGCATGTTCTGCCCAATGCCGTGGATCCCACGCTCTTCCATCCGGGCCCGGCCGATCCGGACGTACGACGCCGCTGGAATCTGGACGGCGGCCCTGTTCTAGGGTTCGTCGGGGGGCTGCGGCCGTGGCACGGTGTGGAAATGCTGCCGCGGCTGCTTGAACGTCTGACCGCTCACCATCCCAACGTGCGGCTGGTCGTCGCCGGCGACGGCCCGCTACGCGGTCAGCTCGAGGTCGATCTGCGTATGCGTGGCCTCGGGTCCCGAGCGGTGCTGACGGGATCGTTGCCGCATGAGGACGTCCCCCCTCTGATTCGTCAATTCGACGTCGCCCTTGCTCCGTACTCCCAGCCCGAACATCTGTGGTACGCCTCGCCCCTCAAGCTCTTCGAATACATGGCCTGCGGCGTCGCGGTGGTCGCATCTGCATTGGGGCAGATCGTCGATGTGATCGCAAACGGCGAGACCGGATTGATCCATGCGCCCGGCGACGTCGACGCGCTCGTTCAGGCGTGCGATCGGTTGCTGGCCGACAGGGCGCTGCGTCGACGGCTCGGCGAGTCGGCCGCGAAGTCGATTCATGGTCGCTATACCTGGGATCAGCACGCGGCCAGGGTCTTGGAGCTGGCGCGTCCGACGGCTGCAGCTGGAGTCGCCGGATGACCTTGCGCCGGATCGCCTACGTCGTGAACGCGTTTCCACGGATCTCGGAGACTTTCATTGCCGGGGAACTGGCCGAGCTGGGCCGACGCGGTGTCGAGTTCCGCGTACTCTCGCTCAACGTGCCGCCCGAGGAACTCCGCCACGAGGTCGTCACGCGGGCGCGCCTGTTCGAGCGCACTGTCTACGACACGCGGCAGTTTTCGACGGTCCTCCGGGAGTTCGCGCCGCAGCTGTTGCACGCGCACTTCGCCACCGAGCCAGCTGCGGCGGCTCGGACATTGGCCGCCGACCTCCAGGTTCCCTTCACGTTCACGGCGCATGGCTATGACGTCTACCGGAGGCCGCCCGCCGATCTTGCCGATCGCGCGCAGGCGGCGGCTGCGGTGGTGACGGTGTCGGCCGCCAACGCCGGACACCTCGTCGGCACCTTCGGGGTTTCGCCATCGCGCGTTCGCGTCATCGCGTGCGGCGTCGACACGACGCGATTTCGCCCGAACGGGTGTCCGCAGGAGCCGCCGACGATTGTCTGCGTGGCGCGACTCAAACCAGTCAAGAACCTCGGCGTTCTCTTGCAGGCGTGCGCGCATCTGCTCGAGCGCGGCGTCGAGTTCCGATGTGTCATCGTGGGTGACGGACCATGCCGTGGCGAACTCCTCGCGGAGCGCAGACGTCTCGGGTTGGACCAGGTGGTCACGTTCGGCGGCGCGGCGTCACAGCGGGATGTGCTGGCCTGGTGGCAGCGGGCGCGGAGTGCGGTGCTGACGAGCTCGAGCGAGGGAATGCCCGTGTGCCTGATGGAGGCAGCGGCCTGCGGCGTACCGGCGGTCGCCACGGCCGTCGGCGGCGTCCCCGAGCTGATTGAAGACGGCCATACCGGTCTGCTCGTTCCTCCCGGCGACGCCCGGGCGGTGGCGGAGGCGTTGGAGCGGCTCCTCCGTGACCCGGCGCTGGCGGCCCGGTTGGGCGCGGCCGCGCGGCGGCGGGCAGAGCAACGATTTTCAGTCGTGCGGCAGGTAGATCGTCTCGTCGCGTTGTGGACGGACCTGCTGGGAAACGGCAAGGCACTGTGACGGTCCCGGTGATCGATCCCTTCGGTGTCACGAGCGATCCCGAACTGCCGTCTCTCGCGCTGGCGCTCGATCCGGCTCAAGTCTGGAAACGTTTGAATCGACGCGTGCCCGGGCTGACCGGTGAAGGCGGCCGGGCAGACCTCCGACGGATTCGCGTCATCCGCTACAAGCCGGGACGGCGCTGCGTGATCGAGTACGACACCGAGGTGACACGACCAGGACGCCCGCTGGAGGCAATCACACTGATCGGCAAAGTACGGCGGAATCGATACGGCGTTTCCGGCTACGAGTTGCTGAAGGCCTTCTGGCAGGCCGGCTTCGACGCGGATGCTCCGGACGGGATCTCGGTGCCCGAGCCGATCGGCACGATTGCGAGGTTCCGGATGTGGCTGCAACGAAAAGTGCCAGGCCAGGTCGCGACCGAGCTGCTGCCCGCTCGCGGCGGCCCTGCGCTGGCGCGGCGGATTGTGGACGCGGCCGACAAAGTACACCGGTCGGGCGTCCCGACTGACCGCTCTCACACGATGATCGAAGAGCTGGACATCCTCGACACGTGCCTGCCGCACGTGGCGCAGATGGAGTCACGGCTGGCCGGGCGGATCGATCGCCTCCTGGACGCGTGTCACCGCCTTGGGGACGCGACGCCCGAGACGCCGCGCCTGGGCATCCACCGGGACTTCTACGCGGACCAAGTGATCGTTCACGGGGAGCGTCTCTACCTGATCGACTTCGATGAGTACTGTGTGGGCGATCCGGCTCTCGACATCGGCAACTTCGTGGGCGCCGTGACGGAACAGAGCGTGCGGACGTTGGGAGATCCCGAGGCGCTCGTCGATGTGGAGCGGGCGGCAGAGCAGCGGTTCGTCGAGATTCGGGGCGAGAGATACCGTCCCGTCGTACGGGCCTACGCGCTGCTCACTCTCGCACGGCAGGTGTACGTCAGCGCGCGGATTCCCGAACGCCGCGCGTGGATCGGCCGGCTGCTGGAGTTGTGTGAGGAGCGTTTCGGCATCGTGGATCAGAGCCGCGTTGGGCTGTCTCAACCTGTGAGGCTGTAGAGCCGCCACGCGGCTGCGCGGCGACTTGCATCAAGGCATGACCAAGCACGAAGTCTCGGCGTTTCTGCGGACCGTCGGGCCTCAGCTCCGTCAGGTGAGGGGAAGCCTGGTCATGGCTTCCCTGTGCATGGTCGGGCTGACGCTCACCGACCTGTTGCGTCCGTGGCCTTTGAAGATCATCTTCGACCACATCCTGCTGGACAAACCTCTTCCTGCCTTCCTCGCGTTCCTCCACCCGTTGCTCTCGAGCGGCAAGATCATGGCGGTCGTGGTCGTGTCGTCTGCGGTCGTCCTGATTGCCGCGCTGGGCGGACTGTTCTCGTATTTTCAGGTCTCCATCACGGCGGGTGTCGGTAATCAGATCGTCTCCACACTGCGTGTGGAGCTGTTTGCACACCTCCAGCGCCTGTCCCTCTCGTTTCATAATCGCGCGCACTCTGGTGAACTACTCACCAAGCTGGCTGGCGATACGGCGACGATGCGAGATGTCTTCGCCGAGTCGGCCCTGACCTTCACATCCCAGGTGCTGACGGTCATCGGCGTCTTCGCCATCATGTTCGCCGTCAACTGGAAACTCGCGTTGATTGTGCTGGCGACGTTTCCGCTCCTGGTAGGCAACCTCGTTCGGCTCTATCGACGCTCGAGGACCTCTGCCAGGAAGCAACGGCAAAAGGAAGAGAAGATGGCCTCGCGCCTCAACGAGGCCTTCTCCACCGTGTTGCTCGTGCAAGCCTTCGGGCGAGAACGACACGAGCATGAGCGGTTCGTCGCCGAGAATGCGGGGCATCTGGCGGAAAGCATGGGGCATGTCCGTCACGAAGCGGTCGCCACGCGCGCGCAGGAGATCATCGGCGCCGTCGGCACCTGCGCCGTCGTCCTGTTTGGCGCGTTACAGGTGCTGCAAGGCGACATGACCCCGGGCAGCATCCTGCTCTTCACGGCGTACCTGCACAGTCTGTACAGACCGATGCGGAATCTCACGAAGCTCTCGGCGGGCCTTTCAAAAGCGATGGTCAGTGCGGGGCGCATCGCGGAGGTCCTCGTGGTCGAACCGGACATCGTCGATGACCCGGCAGCGATAGCAGCCTCGAACCTCAGGGGCGAGATCACGTTCCACGAGGTGTCGTTCGATTACGGCGACGGGAACGACGTCTTGAGAGATGTGTCGTGTACGGTCGGCGCCGGGCAGTACGTCGCGCTGGTCGGCATGTCGGGGTCCGGCAAGTCGACGCTCGTCAGCCTGCTTCTCCGTTTGTACGATCCGCAGGCCGGTTCGATCTCGATTGATGGCGTGAACATCAAGAACTACCGGCGCGAATCGCTCCGCGCGGCGATCGGCATCGTGCTCCAGGAGTCGATGCTCCGCGGGGCCTCCATCAGGGAGAACATCGCCTACGGAAAACCGGAGGCCACCATGGAGGAAATCGTTGCCGCGGCGAAGGCAGCCAACGCCCACGACTTCATCCAGCGTCTCGAAGATCGCTACGACACGGTTATCGCGGAGCGAGGCGCGACCTTGTCGGGCGGCCAGCGGCAGCGGATCGCTATCGCGCGAGCGATGATCCGGAATCCCGCGATCCTGATCCTCGACGAGCCGATGACGGGACTCGACAGGCAGACCGAGGCGACCGTGCGACAGGCGTTGGCGCGACTCATCGCCGGGAAGACATGCCTTCTGATTACGCACGACCTCCAGGCGGTCACTGGTGCCGATGTGGTCCTGTTTCTTCACGGGGGGCGACTCGTCGCGCGCGGTCGTCACAACGAGCTGATGGCGGCGAACCGGCAGTACCGCGAGTTCTGCGAAGGCAGAAGAACCATCCGACCCGACTGGAGGGCCCGCGAACAGGCGCAGGTTTGACCGGACACGCGTGACTGCTGACCTGTTGACTGACGAGAGCCCGCGAGATGCGCACGGCTTTCCGGCGGACCCGACGCTGGCTCACCTGGATGCCGCCATCGATCCGACCTTGATGCGCCAGGTGCTGCAGGAGCACCTCCGACCGCTTCCAGGCGCGTCTTACCGGATCCTGCAGTGTGGCCTCGTCCGAATCCGATACCGCCCGGCGGTTCGGTGCTTTCTGCAGTACGCCCTCCGCCTGATCGAAACCGGTACAGGTCGCGAATCAACGCGGTGGGTGACGGGAGCGCTGTACGCGGACACCGGCCGAGCGAAACGGATCTGGCGCCGGGCGCGTGCGGGTGACTCTCGGTGGGCAGCGACGTTCGCGCCATTCGAACCAGCCTGCTTCATTCCCGGACTCGAGATGGTCATTCAGGTCTTCCCGTACGACTGCCGGTTTCCAAGCCTCCCGGCCATGATGCACAGGCCAGTGTCGTTGGAGGTTCCGTGTCTGGGTCAATTCGGATCCGGCGAGTGGCGCGTCGAAGGGTGGACCGTTGATCCGGTTGGCTATCGAGCGCAACTCAGCGTGGTCCTGCGACACACGGTGCAGGCCAGGGACGCGATGACCGGAATCCTCGGCTCGAAGCGCTTCTACGTGAAGCTCTACGCCGACGAGCGGGGCGTGAACACGCTGCAGACTCTCCATGCACTCGGGGAACACAGCCGGAGCCGAAATGGCTCGCTCGGGATGGTTCGTCCCGTCGCGTATCTCGACGATATGCGAGCCCTGATACTCGAGGAAGCGCCGGGCGTCTCGCTCGAGACGATCCTCAACACCTGCGATGACATCACCCCTGTGCTGCGCGACGTCGCGCGAGCGCTGGCGGGCTTCAATCAGGAAGATCTCCCTCCGGCCAGTCGATCCTGGTCGCTCATCGATCAGCTCACGGTCCTGGAGAAATCGAGGGTGCTTCTGGGCTGGGCGTGCCCGCGTCTCCAGTCTGATGTGGATGCCGTCGCACGGCGCGTCGTGGCGGGTCTCGAAGAGGTGGAGGCGCGGCCGACCCACCGGGACCTGAAGATCGACCACCTCTTTGTCGATGCGGACGGCATCACCGCTATCGACCTCGATTCGTTCGCTGGCGCCGACCCGCTGCTCGATCCGGCGCTCCTGCTGGCACGCCTCATGACGATGCCAGGGTGGTTGTCATCGACGGGCGAGCGGGCGAGAGAGGCAGCGACCGTGTTCGCCAGGGAGTATGTCGACTGCGTCCCGGTTGGATGGCGAAGGAGACTTCCACTGCACTACGCGGGAGCACTTCTCGACGTGGCAGTCAACTCGTTCCATATGCAACGGCCGCAATGGCGTGATGAGGTCGCGGCCCTGGTAAGGCACGCAGGCGAGGCTGTCAGGGGAAGCATGCCGTGAACGCCCATACGGTCGCGGTACGGACCCGGAAGGTGCGTCGATGACGATCACCTCCACGCTGAAGATCGCCCCGGATCCGGCGCTGCCTTACCGCGACTTCCTGCTGGAACCGTTGGCGATACGCGAACGCCTGGCGTCGGTGCTTCGAATCGACACGCAGGCCGGCGTCGGTGAGGTCGCGCTCGCGCGCGTCGACTACCAGGTCGGCAAGAGCCTGGGGACGGTCTATCGCGCCGGTATCGGTGGCACCGAGCGCACGATCGCCGCGCGCATGTTTGCCGGCGATCGGAGCGCGGAAGTCTACCGCCTATCGGCGCCGGACGCGAAGGACGTCGTGGGGGTCCGAGGCATTGCGCACGACGTGGCGATCGGTGCGGTGTACTGGGTGTTCCCGAACGATCGCAAGATCGCCTCTCTCCCGGCGGTCCTCGATTCCGCCACAACCGTCCCCGGCGTGAAGCGAGGCGAACCGGTTCGCAAACGGCTCGTCGCCTACGCCCCAGAAAAGTCGGCGACGCTCGCCTGCGAGAACGACGCGCAGGTGACGATTGCGTACGCCAAGGTTGCCGCCGCCGATCAGGCGGCGCGCGACTAC
>Ga0075423_10007310_pt1 | contig 10422 bp, 8 predicted proteins | sample SoiMethybrSBSTD2_FD_80114 | JGI IMG/M metagenome (GOLD analysis project Ga0075423, IMG submission 80114) | Bulk soil microbial communities from a Populus tree surrounding site in Tennessee, USA - Soil MetaG P. TD hybrid SBSTD2 | ecosystem: Environmental > Terrestrial > Soil > Tree plantation...
GGGCACAGACCTGCCGGGCGACTCGGCGATCACGATCAAGTGGCTCTCGAGCGGCGCGAGCCGGCGCCTGATGGAGAAGGCGTTCGCCTACGCGATCGAGAACGGACGCCGCAAGGTGACGGCCGTGCACAAGGCGAACGTGATGAAGCAGAGCGACGGGGTCTTCCTCGAGGCGGCACGCGAGGTGGCCGCTCAACATCCGGAGATCGAGTTCGACGACCGGCGCGTCGACTCGCTGTGCTGCGAGCTCGCGATGCGCCCAGGCGACTTCGAGGTGCTCGCGATGCCGCTCTTCTACGGCGACTTCATCTCGGACCTCGGCGCGGGTCTGGTGGGTGGCCTGGGCATGGCGCCCGGCGTCAACCTCGGCGATGACTGCGCGATCTTCGAGGCCGTGCACGGCACCGCTCCGAAGCACCGCGGCCAGAACCGCGCCAACCCCTTCGCGATGATCCTGTCCGGGGCGATGATGCTCCGCCACCTCGGCGAGGGCGAGGCGGCGGACCGGCTGGAACGGGCGATCGGCGCAGTCGTGAGCGAGGGCCGCGCGGTCACGTACGACCTTGCGCGCGGGCGCCCGGGCGCGACGGTGGTGGGAACCGCGGAGGCCACGGACGCGGTGATCGAGCAGCTGCGCGTGCCTGTCTCCTTTCAGGCTTAAGCACCAGCCCCTGCGGGCCGAATAAGCAGGTAGGCCCACACGGAAAGGCATCACGAAAGGCGGGACCCGGATGAGCACCCAGACCCAGACAGCAGCCAAGCCGAAGACCGCGGACATGCACCCGGGGCCGGGCTTCCGGGTCCGAGCGGACATCGAGCGTCCGAGCGAGAGCACCGTTCACGGCCTCGGCCAGTTCGAGACGCCCGCGATCTCCGACCAGCTCAACCGGCTGTACACGATGATGCCGGAGATCCGCAATCTCACGGACGAGCACCTCACGATCTTCGGGCCGGCGGTCACCGTGCGGAGTTATCCCGGCGACAACCTGATGGTCCACAAGAGCCTCGACATCGCCAAGCCGGGCGACGTGATCGTCGTCGACGGCCACCGCTCGCCGCTCACCGCTGCGCTCGGCGACCTCGTCTCGAAGAAGGCGCGCCACCGCGGCGTCGCCGGCTTCATCGTGGACGGGGTGATCCGTGACCTGCCCGAGATCAAGCGCCTGGGCGACTTCCCCGTGTTCGCCCGTGACGTGACGCCCATCGGCCCCATGCACCGAGGCCCCGGGGAGATCAACTACCCCGTCGCGTGCGGTGGTGTGGTCGTGAACCCGGGCGACGTGATCGTCGGCGACCTGAACGGCGTCGTGGTCGTGCCGCGTGAGTTCGCCGACGACCTGCTGCGGCGGCTCGAGGAGCGCGCTGCCGCCGAGGCCGCGTACAACGACTCGGTCGCGAGCGGCAACTTCTCCAACGAGTGGGTCGACGCGATCCTCACCGACAGCGGAGTCGTCGTCAACGGCAACGGCCAGCCGAAGTAGGGAATCGCTTGACGGCACGTCCGGCCGTCCTGCTCGGCGGTGACGCAACCGCCGTTCCCGTAGCGCGCAGCCTCGGCCGCGCCGGGGTTCCCGTCCATGCAGTCGGTGGCCCGTCCGAGCCGGTCCAGCGGTCTCGGTACGTGGTCGATTACACAGACCTCGGGACCGGCGACGGGTTTCAGCAGCGCGCGCTCGCGTGGCTGATCGCGAAGGCCCCGCCAAGTGCCGTCGTGCTCCCCTGCTCGGACGAAGGGCTCGAGCTCGTCGCCCGCAACCGGCCTGCGCTCGTGGAGCGCGGCCTGACACCGATCGAGGCCGACGACGAGAAGCTGCTCGACATGCTCGACAAGGAGCGGACGCACGAGCTTGCGGTCGAGCACGGGATCCCGGTCCCTCCCACCGCCACGGTCAGCACCGCCGGCGAGCTCCGCGAGGCGGTCGAGGAAATCGGCTTCCCCTGCGCGCTCAAGCCGCTGCACGCACACGAGTTCAGGCGGCACTTCGAGGGCAAGGGGTTCGTAGCACAGAGCTGGGGCGACCTCGAGGAGTTCTTCCGGCTGAGCGAGGAGGCCGGGGTCGAGATGCTGGTCACCGAGATGGTGCGCGGTCCCGATCGTTACCACTCCTCCTACACCTACCTCGACGAGCACGGCGACCCGCTCTTCACGTTCACCAAGCAGAAGCTGCGTCAGTACCCGATCACGTTCGGCGCCGGGGTGTTCCACACGATGGACTGGAACGAGGAGGTGTCCGATCTCGGGATGCGCTTCTGCCGCTCCATCGGGCTGCGCGGGCTGCTCAACGTCGAGTTCAAGCGCGACTCGCGCGACGGGCGGCTCGTGCTGATCGAGTGCAACCACCGCTTCACGGCCTCGACGGCGCTGCATATAGCCGCCGGGCTGGACGTTCCGCTGTTCGTCTACAACCGCCTGGTGGGCGCCCCCAACCCCGAGCTCGGACGCCCGTACAACGAGACGAAGACGCTCTGGTACCCGCTCGACGATTACCGAGCGTTCAAGGAGTACCGCCGGCGGGGCGAGCTCAGCACGGTCCGGTACCTGCGCTCGATCGCGCGGCTGCACGCCTTCTCCGTGGCGAGTCTCCGCGACCCGGGGCCGCTCGTGCTCGCGCTGAAGCCGCGCGTGCGCGGTTTCTGGCGCCGCATGATGCGGCGACTCGGGCGCGAGAAGTCTTCCTCCGAGTACCTCAGCGCGGAGCAGCCGCGAGCGCGCCAACCGTCTCCAGCACCCGCTCGAGAATTGGAATCGCGACGCGGGTAGCCCGGTCGCGGTCGGCGACCTGATAGTGGTACTGGAAGCCGGGGGTGCCGTTCACCTCGATGATCGTGCCGCCGGCCTCGGCGAGGGGGCGGTTGATATCCGGCGTGACGACGTCCACGCCCGCCAGGCGCAGGCCGACCGCCATGACAGCCGCGGCCGACTCCTCGATCACCTCGGGGGCGTAGGAGCGCACCGTGTGGTTCTCCTCCTCGGCGTTCTCGCTGCTCGCCGACTTGACCATCACGCGCTCGCCCGCGGCCGGCACCGTCGACAAGGTGTGCCCGGCGGCGGCGAGCGTGAAGATGCAATCGAGGTCCACCGTCATGAGTGCCTGTGGCCGGGCGATCTCGAGGCGCCGCCCGTTCTCGCGCACGATCAGCTCGAGCAGCGTGGAGCGCCCGTCGCCCGTGACGTGCGGTGAGAGCCGCCGCACCACGTCGAGCAACTCGCCGTCCAGGAACAGGAGCCGGTACATGTCGCCCGGGACCTGCCGCTCGATCAGCATGCGCGTATCGAGTCGGGCCGCGCTCAGCACCGCACGGGCCAGCTGTACCTCGTTGCGGACACACGGCGTGACGGCCGCGCCGCCCCGCCCGCCGTCGGCGGGCTTGACCACGAACGAGGAAAGGCCGGAGTCACCGAGCTCGGACATGAACTGCAGCGCAGGCGCGAGATCCGTGTAGCCGAACTCGACGTATTCGGGCACGCCGATGCCGCGCTCGGTCAGCAGCCGGTGCACGAACGTCTTGTCGAGGGCGAGCTTCAGCGACACGGCCTCGTCGAGCGCCGATAGCTGGCGCCACACGCGGGTCGAGGCGCCGCCACAACGGATCTCGAGAAAGCCGCCTTCGAGCTCCACCACCTCTGCGCCGTGCTCAGCGGCCGCCTCGGACCACACGTCGAGGTAGAGCTGCTGCAGCGCGCGCGTGCCGACCTCGGATTCGCGAGCCCGCTCGCGCCGGCGGTGCAGCGCGTAGCGCAGACCGGTCGACCGGATCACGTCCAGCCGCGCTGCCCAGCTGCGCCCGGCCCCGCCGCTGCGCGTGGCGGCGGCCAGCGCCAGCTGCTCGAGGCGATGACTCACGCGACCGCGCCTCGCGCCGGAACCGGCGCCTCTCGCCGGCCGCGGCGCGTGCGGGAGTAGAGATCGAGGTAGAGGTTCTCGAGGTTCTCGACCATCACGTCGATGTCGAACTCCCGGCGGCGGCGCTCGTGCCCTCGCTCGCCCATGCGCACGGCCTCCTCCGGATCATCCAGAAGACGGGCGATCGCTTCGCCGAGGCCGGCGGCGTCCTGTGGCTCGACCAGCAGTCCGTGCACCTCGTGGTCGATCAGGTCGGGGATGCCTCCCACCCGGGTAGCGACGACCGGGAGCTTCGCGTCCATGTACTCCATGACGGACAGCGGGCTGCCCTCGGAATTGGTGCTGAGCACGGCCACGTCGCTGGCGGCCAGCAGATCGGGCACGTCCGAGCGCAGGCCGAGCAGCTTCACGCTGTCCTGCGCGCCGAGCCGGTCGATCAGCGCCTCGTAGGCCGGCCGGTCGGCACCCTCGCCGACGATCAGCACCTTGAGCCCGGGGAACCGCGGCGCGATCCGTGCGGCTCCCTCGATCAGGACGTCGATCGCCTTCGGCTGCCGCAGGAAGCCCACGCTGGTGACGACGGTGTCCGTCGCAGAAATGCCGAGCTCGGCGCGCACGTCACGGCCCGACGGTGGGCGCAGCGCCCGGATTCCGTTCGGGACGAAGACGGCCCGCTCGGGGCTGATCTTCTCGAGCTCGATCATGCGGCGGCGGTCCTCGCGGGAGACCGCGATGAAGGCGTTGCTCCCGCGCGCGATCAGCTCACGGTCGATGATCATCTTCGGCCCACGCTCGAAGGACCAGCCGTGCTCGTGCGTGACCACCACCGGCACGCCGCACAGGCGCCCGAAGACGACGCCCCAGATGTTGGAGCCGAACTTGTGCGCGTGGATCACGTCGACGCGCTCCCGCCGCAGCAGCTGCACGAGAGGCCGCCAGGCCCACGCGTGCGCGCGCGTGCGGCGGTCGAGGCCCAGGAAGCGAACGCCCGCGGCGCTCAGGGCCGCGGCGGCGTCCTCGACGGTGTCCTTCTCGCGCTCCGATGCCGAGAAGCGCGTGGCGCAGACGATGCTCTCGAAGCGGGCTTGATCGAGGCGTTCCGCGATCTGCATCGTGAGGTGCTCGGCGCCGCCGTGCGTGCCGACGCGGTCGGTGAGCTGCACGACCTTCAGGCGCCGTCCGCAGCCGTTCCGCGACCGAGCGGGCGCGTCAGGCGCAGCGGGCAGGGCAGTCAGCTGTTCGAGGGCGTCCGGCACTCAGGTAGGGGCAAGCGGAGCAGGGGGTTGCAGGAAACCAGGAGGAGGCTTCGCATCTATCGTGCATAAGCCCTTCAATTCGCGCAACAAAACTTCTTGATAGGCGGGCTCTCCGGGTGAGATACGGCGAAGCCGCCCGGTTGTTCGTATGAGCGACCTGCTGGTCCTCTGCTACCACGCCGTGAGCGAACGGTGGCCGGCCGACCTCTCGATCACCCCGGCGAACCTGGCGGCGCAGCTGGATTTGCTGGCGGCGCGCGGATTTCGCGGCGTGACCTTCACGGAGGCGGTTCTCGATCGGCCCGCGCACAAGGCCGTGGCGATCACGTTCGACGACGCCTACCGGTCCGTGCTGGAGCTGGGCGAGCCGATCCTCACGCGGCTCGGCTGGCCCGCGACGGTGTTCGTGCCGACCGACTTTGCCGGCACCGAACGGCCGTTGTCGTGGCCCGGGATCGACCAATGGGCGGACGGCGAGTTCGAGCGCGAGCTGATGCCGATGTCGTGGGAGGAGCTCGCCAGGCTCGCCGCGCTCGGCTGGGAGATCGGGTCGCACACCCGCTCGCACCCGCGCCTCACCGCGCTGGACGATTCGGCGCTGGAAGAGGAACTGCGGCGTTCCAAGTCCGACTGCGAAGAGCGCCTGGGCCGTGCCTGCGATGCGATCGCCTATCCGTACGGCGACCACGACCTGCGCGTCGCCGAGGCCGCGCGCCGCGCGGGGTACCGGGCCGCCGGGACGCTGCCGAGCCGCATGAACGCCGAAGACCCGCTGCGGTGGCCGCGGATCGGCATCTACTACGGAGATGGCCTCCGCCGTTTCCGCACCAAGGTCTCGCCGCTCGTGCGCGGCCTGCGGGCCTCCCGGGCGTGGGAGGCCGCAGACCGCGTGCGCGCGAATCTACGGGGCCGCAGCTAGCCCCTCCCCCTCATCGGGCGTTTCCGCGGCAGCTCGGCGAGGACGGCCGAAATCTCCGATCTCGACACCTCGCCGCTCGCCAGCAACACGACGACGTACGCGGCCGCGCCGCCGAGTGCGCCGATCACCCACTGGGTCAACGTGAGCGATGAGGTGCCGACCGTGAACAGCACGGCGCCCATCGCGCAGGCCGCCAGCAGGCATCGCACGAGCGTCAGCACGAGCCTCCTGACGGGGAAGTGGAAAACGCGCTTGCAGATCCAGAAGTGGCCCGCCACGTAGCCGGTGAAGGCGACGCCCATCCCGACCGCCGCGCCCACCACGCCGATCGTCGGGAGCAGCGCGAGATCGATCGCACCGCACAGCACGAGCGTGGCGATCGAGAGCCAGATGCGCTGCTTCGCCTCGCCCACGTAGTTGACCGCGAGCGTGATGAAGGTGCCAACGCCGAGCAGGAACATGAACGGCGCGAGCGCGCGCAGCACGGCGACGGAGCCGTGGTACCCGGAACCGAGCGCGACGTCCGCGATCGGCCTCGCCCAGACGAGCACCGGCGCGAGCAGCGCGCCCTGGAGAACCAGAAGCGCGCGGGTCGCGAGCACGAATGAGCGCGCATCCGGGCCCTCCTCGCCGCTCCGCGCGAGCCGCGGCCCGACGCCGAAGGCGACGGCCTGGCCACCGTAGCTCAAGAACAACGTGAGCCGCATGGGCGCCTCGAAGATGCCAACCGCGCTGGTGCCGATGATCGCGCCGATCAGCAGCACGCCGATCTGCTCGAACAGCGTGTAGGCGATCGTGACGATCAGGAGCGACCCACCGTAGCGGGCCACGCGCGCCGCCTGGCCGCGCCCGGAGAATCCGATCGCCCCACCGCCCAGCACCTTCCCGATCATCACGACGGCGAACAGCGTGCCGACCACGTAGCCGATCCCGCGCCCGAAGGCGGCGCCCGCGGCGCCGGCGCCGAACAGCACCAGCGCGATCGACGCGCCCGCCTCGCACGCGCTCTCGAACAGCGTCATCCGCCACGTGAGCGACACGCGGCGGATCGAGACGAAGGCGTTCCGGTAGAAGATGAACATTCCCTGGCCCACCGTCGCGATCGCCATGCCACGCAGCGGCCAGACGAGGCCCGGGGCGTTGTAGGCGTTGGCGATCGGGCCGGCCAGGAGCCAGAGAGCGCCGCACACCGGCAGCAGCACGGCGAGCTTCAGCCACGTCGAATCGGACACCACGGCCGCCACCCGGCGGCGATCGCCGCTCTCCTCCGCGATGAAGCGCCCCGAGGCGCCGGAGATCCCGAAGTCGGCGAACAGCACCAGGATCGTCCCGATGCCGACCGAGAGCGCGAAGAGGCCGTAGTCGTGCGGACCGAGCGCTCGCACCAGGTAAAGCGTGAGCACCGCGGTGAAGGCCGCGGTGGTGATCTGGGTTGCGAGGCCGAAGAAAGTGTTGCGGCGAATGCTCTCGGGGCGGTGTGCCTCGACCTGCTCCACCTCGACGGGAGGCGGAGGCGCGGTGACCGTCATGGGCTTGGCTGCCCGGTGATGAATGCGGCCAGGCGGCGACACTCCGACTCGATCGTGTGCGCACGCGCCCGCTCGAGGCCCCGGTCGATCAGCTGCTCTCGGAACGACTGCTCATCGACCACGCGTTCGAGCGCCGCAACGGCCGCGCCGGCGTCGCCCGGCGGTATCAGCAGGCCGGCTCCATCGACGCCGTCCGTTACGCCCCCGACGGCGGTCGCGACCATCGGCAGTCCCGAGGCGAACGCCTCGAACAGGACCTGGGGCAGGCCCTCGGTCCAAGACACGTGGAGGAACACGTGGCTGTCGCGGTAGAGCTGGAGCAGCCCATCCTCGAGCGCCACGTAACCGCGCAGATCGGCCATGCCTCCCAGCCCGAGCCGGAAGAGCCGCGCCGCGAGCTCCTGCTCCAGCGGCCCGTCGCCGCACACGATCATGCGCCAGCGCCGGCCGTTTCCTCGGCCGTTTCCGTTGAGCCCCGCGAGCACGTCGGCGAGCAGCAGTGGGTTCTTCTCCGGGTCGAGCCGGCCGACGCTGAGGATCGTGAGCTCGCCGTCGTAACGGCGCGCGAGCGCGTCCTGGCGGTCCACGATGTCGTGCTCGGACATGAGCGAGACGGACAGCTCGAGCAGCGAGCAAGCGCCGCGGAAGTTTCGGGCGAGCCCTGGCCCGACCACGACGATCGGGAAGAAGCGCGACATCAACCTGTAGATCCCTTCGAGGGTGTCTGCCGCGAGATGGATCAAGCGATGCCCGGGATAGCGGCCGCGCGCGTACCGCGGCAGGTCCTGCCGGACGCCCAGGACCACGCGCTTGCCGCGCGCCATGGCCATCGCCGCGAACACGAACGAGACCAGATACGAGCCGACCAGCCAGACCGCGTCGACCTGCCCGAGCGCCCGCCAGAAGCGGCGCACCGAGCCGAACATCATCCGCGCGACCGCGAGCGGGTTGGAGAGGCTTCCCACCCACGGCATGTCGATCACCTGCGTGCCGGCCGGCAGCTTGTGCTGGGCGGCGGCCGGCTTCGGGCTCACGCGCGCCACGAACACAAGGCTTTCGAGGAGCGGTGCGAGCTGCGCGACGAAGCCGGGGAACGAGCGGTCCGAGTACAGCTCCCCGTCCTGACGCCAGAAGAGGTGGTCGGTGTAGACGGCGACCCGGTCTCTGCTCGTGCGCTCAGGCATCGGATCGGTTGAAGGTCGCCGCGCGCTCAACGGCGGACGCGCACGCGCACCACGTTCGAGCGGCCCACGCCTGCCACCTCCGCGCGGATACGCAGGACTCGCGTCCCCCGCTTCGGCCGCAGGATCGGGTTCGTCGCGAACGCGCCGGCGGCGTCGATCGGCTTTTCGCGCAACCGGACCCACCGCCTGCGCACTTTCGTGACGAGCCGCGCCTTCGCGCCCGCGGGAACGCTGCCCTCGACCTTGCCGATCAGCCTCAGCCTGCCGCCCCTCCGCACCGACCCGCGGGCCGTGCGCAGCACCAGCCGGCTCCCCTGCCCGGGCGGCGGGGGCGGGCCGGCTGCACGCGCGGTGCCGATGCTCACGAGCCGCCAGTCGCTTGCCCGGATCGGCATGCTCGAGTCGCCCAGCATCCCCGCCTGCGACCAGAGATCGGCGTGCGTGGAGTCGGCGTCGATGCCCATCGACGCGCCCTGATCGACCACGTAGGCGCCGTAGGTCTTGAGCGCGGTGATGATGTTGCGCTCGCCGACGCTCGTCCCGGCGCTCACCGGGAAGTCGGGCCGCAGCACGAACAGCATCCCGTACTTGACGGATTCGGTCCCGAGCCGGCCATCCGAGTGGGTGGCCGGGAACAGGTAGTCGCTGGCCACGTTGGGGACCGTCAGGCCGAGCGCATGGTCGATGCCGCCGACCGCTTCCTCGGCCCTGACTGTGGTCGGGATCACCGGCGCGCCGGAGCCCCGCGCGGAGGTGTTGTCGTTGCGGTCGCCGGGGACGCCGTCGCCCGCGAGGTCGAAGCGCACGATCGTCTCGGCGGTGCGTGCGGACACGTCCGCGCGCCACATGTCGTACTCGTAGCGGCGGTCGGCCGTGACGATCGTGAGGTGGCCGTCCGAGCCGGTCGCCTGATGGGCCCCGGCGGGCATCGGGATCGGCTCACCCTGATACCGGATGTCGCCCTTCGCCCAACCGTTGAGGTCGGTCCAGCGGTAGGCCGGGTCGCCGGGCTGGGCGAAGTAGATCGGCTTGCCCCACTTGGTGTCCGGCGCGACCCCCGAGATCTCGAGGTTGGAGCTGTAGCTGGTGAACTGCGATGCGAACGGGTTGGAGTCGGAGATGCCGCCCTTCTGGGCGGCGGGCACGTTCCACGGGCTGGCGGCCGAGAAGGCGCGCCAGGCGCCCGCGGCCGTGGCGGGCGCAGCGCCGAGCACGGCGGCCGCAGCCCCGCACAGGAGCATCGCGAGCATGCTGCGCTTTCGGCCCGGGCAAACCATCGCTCCCCCGATGGATCGGCCCGCGCCGGAGCGGGCTTTAGGGGGAGTTCGGTTACGGGCGGTCGGTTGGCGCCCGAAGCGTTATGTAGCTCCGAAAGACCGGGCTGGTAAGGAGTGGATTATGTGACGGCGGGGTGCTCTCACTTTCAGGATTGAGCCCGATACAGGGGCCCAATCCTAAAAGTGTCATTTCGCATTAGAGCGCGGCGGCACTAAATGTGCCCCTCCGCTGACCGCGCGCGGGAGTTGGAGTGGAAGACGCCACATATCCCACCCCTCATTGCCTGGTTTCAAGGGGGACGAGCGGAGGCTACGAGCGAACGAGCCGCCGCAGCGCCCCGAGCGGCGGGCCGAAGCGCGCCGCACCCGCCAGGAAGCCGACTCCCCAGGAGCCGTGCATGGTGGCGAACAC